>JADMIO011583411.1_pt1 | contig 34325 bp, 24 predicted proteins | sample 8958161 | NCBI WGS metagenome assembly JADMIO01 (sample SAMN16585339, study PRJNA669376) | soil metagenome | isolation source: Crop rotation soil | place: USA: Cullars Rotation, Alabama | collected 2011 | reverse complement strand
TTCCGATCTGCGGCCGCTGCAAACCGTTGGATCGCGCTACGTCGATTGGCTCGTGCCGGGCCTGCTGGGCATGAACATCATGGGCACCGGCCTGTGGGGCGTCGGATTTTCAATCGTCAACGCGCGCGCCAAGCGGCTGCTGAAACGCCTGGTGGCGACGCCGATGTCGAAGACGCACTACTTGTTGTCGATGGTGCTCAGCCGCATGGCGACGCTGGCGCTCGAAGTGATCATCGTCTTCGGCTTTGCCTGGCTGGTCTTCGGCGTCACGCCGCAAGGGCCGGTCTGGGTCCTCGCCGTGCTGACGGTTGCGGGTGCGCTGTCGTTTGGCGGCCTGGGGCTGCTCGTCGCCAGCCGCGCCAAGACGATCGAGGCGGTGTCGGGACTGATGAACCTGGTGATGATGCCGATGTGGGTGCTGTCCGGCGTGTTCTTCGCGTCGAGCCATTTTCCCGACGTGATGCAGCCGTTCATCAAGGTTCTGCCGTTAACGGCACTGAACGACGCGTTGCGCGCGGTCGTCAACGAAGGGCGCTCGCTCCCCGGCGTGCTCGGTGAACTGGGGATTCTGGCGGCATGGGGCGCCGGCTCGTTTGGCGTCGCGCTCAGAATCTTCCGCTGGCAGTAGGCCGACAGAGCGGCGCGATCGCCTCGCCCGCGATCAGGACTCGTGCTGCGCCGCGTACCACTCGAGCAGGAAGCGCTGTGAATTGAGCGGCGGCACGCCCTCCGGCGCGGTCGCCCTGACGTAGGCGGCGTCGGGCTGCAGGGTCCAGGCGCGATCGGTGTCGCTGAGCAGCACTTCGAGCACGGCGTCGCGCAGCAGCTGGCGCATCGCCGGGTCGTTGACCGGGCACAACACCTCGACGCGGCGATCGAGGTTGCGCTCCATCAAATCGGCGCTGCCGATGTAGACCTCGGGTGCGCCGCCGTTTTCGAAGTAGTAAATGCGGGAGTGCTCGAGAAACTGGCCGACGATCGAACGGACGGTAATCCGATCGCTGATGCCGGGAATCCCCGGCCGGAGGCAACAGACGCCGCGCACGATCATGTCGATCGGCACGCCGGCCTGCGAGGCGCGATAGAGAATCTTGATGGCGCCGTGATCGGCCACGGCGTTGTTCTTGATGATGATGCGCGCCGGGCGGCCGGCCTTGGCGTGCTCCATTTCGCGCTCGACCAATGCGCGGAAGCCCTGCCGCAGGCCCACCGGCGCGACCAGCAGCGCGTTGTAGGAGCGGCGGTTCGAATAGCCGGTCAATGAATTGAAGATTTCCGTCACGTCGTCGAGGATGGCCTCGTCGGCCGTGAACAGCGCCAGATCCGTGTAGACCTGCGACGTCTGCCGGTTGTAGTTGCCGGTGGCGACGTGCGCGTAGCGATGAATGCCGTCGGCTTCCTGGCGCACGACCAGGCACAGCTTGCAGTGCACCTTCAGGTTCATCAGCCCGTAGACCACGTGAATGCCGGCTTCTTCCAGGCGCGTCGCCCAGGCGATGTTGTTGCGTTCGTCGAAGCGCGCCTTGAGCTCGACGAGGACGGCGACCTGCTTGCCGCGTTCGGCCGCCTCGATCAGCAGATCGACCAGCGGCGAGTTCGCGCCGATGCGATACAGCGTGATCTTGATTGTCACGACGTGCGGATCGTCGACCGCCGCGCGCAGGAAGGTTTCGACCGACGTGAACGAGTCGAACGGATGGTGAATGAGGAAGTCCTGATCGGCGATGTGATCGAACACCCGGTCGGCATCATCAGGCGCCCACAGGATGCGCGGCGTGAACGCCGGGTACTTCAACGCCGGCCGGTGCAGCTTATAGAGATCGTGCCAGTCGCCGTAGCCCAGGCGGTCGGCGGTCCGCACCACGACGTCCTCGTCGACTTCGAAGTTTTCGATCAGGATGCTCAACACGCGCTTCGGCATGTCGGCTTCGACCTGCAGCAGCGACAGCGCGCCATAGCGCAGCTGCTTCAAACCGCGGTCGACGGTCTCGAGCAGGTCGTCCGCCTCGTCTTCCTGGATCACCATGTCGGTGTCGCGGATGATGCGGAACAGGTGCGCGCCTTCGACCTGCGTGCCCGGAAACAACTGCTGGATGTTGCTGCGAATCACGTCTTCGAGAAAGGCATGCGACACGCCCGGTTGCGGCGACAGGTGGTCGGGAAGCGCGATGAAGCGCGGCAGCATGCTCGGCACCTTGACGCGGGCAAACTTGGTGCGGCCGGCGTGCCGGACGCGCACCGCCAGGTTCATGCTCAGGTTCGAAATGTACGGAAACGGGTGGCCGGGATCGAAGGCGAGCGGCGTGAGGACCGGAAAGATGTGGTCCTTGAAGTAGCGCGCGAGCCAGGCGTCGATGGCCGGCGTGTATTCGGTCGGCTCGAGAAAGTGAATGCCTTCGGCCGCGAGCAGCGGCCGCAGCGACTGGCTCCAGCAGGCCGTCTGCTCAGCAATCTGCTCGAGCGCGCTGCTGCGGATCGTCGCCAGTTGCTGTTCGGTGGTTTGGCCGTCAATGGAGACGTCCTCGATCCCGGCGCGGTACTTCTTGAGGATGGTCGCGACGCGCACCATGAAGAATTCGTCCAGGTTGGTGCCGCTGATCGCCAGGAACTTGACCCGTTCGAGGAGCGGATGCGACGCGTCTTGCGCCTGGGCGACGACGCGCTCGTTGAAGGCAAGCCAGCTCAACTCTCGATTGATATACAGCGCTGGGCTGTTGAGGTCGCTAGGGTCGAGGTTGGACCAGTCCTGCTGAATCGCCGCCGGAATGGCCTCCGCCGCTTCGCTGCTGCGCCGCTTGCGAGGGCGTCTACTTACTACGGTCGGCGGCGTCATCATTGCTCAGCATATCAAAGGGGTGTAACGGGACTTTCCCTACTCCTGCGGGATGATCTTTACGACGCGGCCGTGCGAATAACTGAGCAAATAAAGCTCGCCGGCGGCGTCGGCCGCGAACGAGCTGATTTGTCCCAACTCCGCCGCCCCTCCCAGCATGTCCGTCAATTCCAGCAAGTCGACGGCGCGCGCTTCCTGCGTGGCATCAAGCGCGATGCCCATCGTGTAGACGCGGCCGGCGACGAAATCCCCGAAGAAGTACCGGCCGTTGAACATGGGATCGAGCGCCGAGCCGCGATAGACGTACCCGCCGGTGATTGACATGCCATTGGTGCGTGGATAGTCGGAGATCGGTTCGGTCAGCGGCAGGAAGGCGGCCGACGTGCGGTTGTCATACGGAAACCTTCCTTCGCGAAGCCGCCACCCGTAGTTGCGCCCGCCGGCCGCGGGCGGTTCCCAATTGATCTCTTCGTGCGCGTCCTGGCCGACATCGGCGATGACGAGCGCACCGGTGCCGCCCAACGTCCAATCGTCGAACGTGTAACGCCACGGATTGCGCAGGCCGAAATCCCAAATCTCGGTGAGGGCGGCGACCGGCCGTCGATCGACGAACGGGTTGTCGTCCGGCACGCGGTAGCCGCGCGGATCACTGTCCGGGACATTGACGTCGATGCGCAGCATCTTGCCGAGGAGCGACGCGGGATTCTGCGCGTTGTTGAACGGGTCGCCGGCGCTGCCGCCGTCGCCGAGGCCGATGTAGAGATAGCCGTCGGGACCGAAGGCCAGGTGGCCGCCGTTGTGATTGGCAAACGGTTGCTGGATGTAGCGGCGGCCGTCCGGCCACTGCAGATCAAACCTCGAACGCGGATCGAGCGTGCCGTCCGCGGATCGCGTAAAGCGCGCGACCACCGTATTACCGTCCGGGTTCGTGAAGTTCACAAAGACGCGACCGGAGCTGGCGGCGTCAGGCGGGAACGCCAGCCCAAGCAATCCGCGCTCACCGCCTGATGACACCGCGCCTCGCAAGTCCGCCCACAGATCGGCCAGCACGACGTTGTTGCGGATGACGCGGACCGTGCCTCGCTGTTCGACCACATAGAACGTCGAGTGGTCGACCGGATCGCCGACCATCGCCACAGGATTGGCAAAACCCGTGGCCACCACCTGCCCGCGGACCTGCGCGGCAGCCGTCACAGGCAGCAGCAGTGAGAGCAGGCACGCCAAGTGCCACTGGTGGGAACCACACATGGTCTGAGCTTAGCAAGACCCGACGGCCGGGCAATTTGGCTTCCCATAGATATTCTAGTGGAGTAGACTTGGCGCCATGCCTCGACGAAGCAAGGCCGACGGCGGCGACATGCTGCAGGGCGCGCTCGACATGCTGATCTTGCGCTCGCTCGTGCTGGGCCCCGCGCACGGCCACACCATCGCGCATGCCATCGAGCACGGCTCCGACAACGTGTTGCAGGTCGAGCACGGTTCGCTCTATCCGGCGCTGCACCGCCTCGAGGACCGCAAGCTGGTGGCGTCGTTCTGGGGCACCTCGGAAAACAACCGCAAGGCGAAGTACTACCGGCTGACGCCGGCGGGGCGACGAATGCTCGCCGCCGAGACGTCACGCTGGGAGCAACTGGCCCGCGCCATTGGCCGCATCCTGCAGCCGGCGGAGGAGTAATGGGCTGGACGCGACTGTTCCACCGCGGCCGGCGCGATCGCGACACCGCGCGGGAAATCGCGTCGTACATCGCCATCGAGACCGACGACAACATCGCCCGCGGGATGTCGCCGCAGGCCGCGCACGACGCGGCGGTCCGCAAGTTCGGCAGCGCACTGCGCGTGCGCGAGGAGATTTACTGGATGAATTCGATCGTCGCGGTCGAGACGTTATGGCAGGACATCAAGTTCGGCGTCCGGGTGCTGCGGCGCGACAAGGGATTCGCCATTGCGGCGATTCTGTCGCTGGCGCTCGGCATCGGCGCCAACACGGCGATCTTTCAACTGCTGGACGCGGTGCGGCTGCGGACGCTGCCGGTCCACGAACCCCAGCAGCTCGTCGACATTCATTTCCAGCGCGGATCGAAATTGAGCGGCAGCTTTTCGAGCCGCATGCCGTTCCTCACATTCAAGCAGATCGAGCAGTTGCGCGCGCAGCCGCTCGACGACCTGTTCACCGGCCTGTTCTGGTGGGCCAGCGGCCGGTTGAACACGGCGGTCGGCGGGGAGGCGCAATACATCGAGGCGCTGTGGGCGAGTGGCGACACGTTCGACGTGCTTGGCGTCAAACCGATTATCGGGCGACTGCCCGGCCGCGGCGACGACCAACCGGGCTGCGGTTCGCCTCCGGTGGCGATTAGCTTCGCCTATTGGCAGCGTGCCTATGGCGGATCGCCGTCGGTTGTCGGGCAGACCGTCCGACTCGAAGGGCGGCGCTTCGACATCGTCGGCGTCACCGGCCCGGACTTCTTCGGGATGGAAGTCGGCCGGCAGTTTGATGTGGCGTTGCCGGTGTGCGCCGATCCCTTGGTGAGCCGATCGGAACGCATGGAGTCGCCGACGGGATTCTGGCTCTCCGCCGTCGCGCGCCTGCAATCGGGCAAGACCGTCCGCGAGGCCACCGATCGCATGGTTGCGATTTCGCCGGCAATCACCGCCGCCACGGTGCCGCCGGCCTATACGAGCGAAGCGCAGCAGCAATATCGCGACAACAAGTTGAACGCCTTCCCGGCGCAGGCCGGACTTTCGGATCTTCGCGAGCGTTTCAGCGAGCCGCTGATGGTCCTGCTGGCGGCGACGGCGCTCGTGCTGATCATCGCCTGCGCCAACCTGGCCAACCTGCTGCTGGCGCGTGCCACGGTCCGCCAGCGCGAGATCGCCTTGCGGCTGGCCCTCGGGGCATCGCGCGCGCGCATCGTCCGCCAACTGCTCGTCGAGAGCGTATTGCTCGCCGCCGCCGGCATGGTGCTGGCGGTTGTCGTCGCGCGAGGCGTCACGGGCGTGTTGATGGCGCAGCTTGCGTCGGGGATGAGCGGCCTCTTCCTCGACCTCGACTGGAACGTCTCGGTCTTTACGTTCACGGCGGGTGTGGCGGCGCTGGCCTGTTTGCTGTTCGGCGTGGCGCCGGCCGTGCAGGCGACGGCGTTGGCGCCATCGACGGCGTTGAAAGCGGGCGGCCGCGGTTCTTCCGACAGTCGTGAGCGGTTCAGCGCGCGGCGCTCGCTCGTCGTCGCCCAGGTCGCGCTGTCGCTGGTCCTGCTGTTTGGCGCGCTGTTGTTCACGCGCACGCTCTACAACGTGCTGACGATCGATGCCGGCTTCGATCGCGAACTGATCTACCTCGAGCTGTCGCACCCGTCGTTGTTCTCTCGCGACTTGGCGCAGCAGCAGATCGTCCGCAACGCCGTGCGCGACCAGTTGGCCGCGGTGCCGGGCGTCGCCGATGCCGTGATCGTCAACAATGCGCCCCTGACCAGCAGCTGGTGGAACGAGTTCGTCTACGTCGACGGGCGCAAGGACAAGCTGCTGGCGAACTTCACCAACGTCGGTGACAACTACTTCAGCGTCCTCGGCATCCCGATCCAGGCCGGACGCGGGTTCTCGAGCCGCGACACGCTGTCGTCGGCAAAAGTGGCGATCGTCAACGAGACGTTTGCCCGGCAGGCGTTTCCCGGCGGCAACGCCGTCGGCAGCCAGTTGTGGATCGAAGCGGGCAGCGGCGAACCGATCGTCAAGCGGGAGATTATCGGCGTCGCGCGCGATACCAAGTACGGCGATATCCGCGACAAATTCGAGCCGTTGGTGCACCTGCCGGTCTCGCAGAATTCAGACGGCCGGCTGCTGAAGCTGCTGATCAAGCCACGCGGCCCCATCGACGGCCTGGTGCCGGCGCTGCAGCGGCGCATCGCCGGGATCAACCCGGAGATCGCGATCGAAACCACCCAATTGAGCCAGGCGATTCGCGATGGGCTGGTGCGCGAGCGGTTGATGGCGGCCCTGTCGGTGGCCTTCGGCGCCCTCGCCGGACTGCTGGCAGCCGTTGGCATCTACGGCGTGATGTCGTACATGGTCACGTGCCGTTCGAGCGAGATCGCGATTCGCCTGGCCATGGGAGCGAGCCGCCGTCAGGTATTGAAACTGGTTGTGGCCGATGGCGGATGGCTCGTCGGCATCGGACTCGCGATCGGCGCCGCGCTCGGCGTGGCAGCCGCGCGCTCGGCGAGGTCGCTGCTGTTCGGGCTCGAGCCCACCGATCCAGTCACGATCGCGTCGGCCGTTGCCCTGCTCGCGGCGATTGGCATCATCGCCAGCTACCTGCCGGCCCGGCGCGCGTCGCTCGTCGAACCGATGAACGTGTTGCGCCAGGAATAAGAATGGGGTTCCATGCTTCCATGGTTCCATGACTTCCAAGGGCGTCGTTCTGCTGCAGTACCAGGTTCTTCAGATGGAACCAGAGTTACTATAAGCGCGTCTTGAACGCGCTCAAGCGGGCCATTGGCCTTCCGTCGGCGACGGCGCTCGTCGTCGGCACCATTCTTGGCTCGTCGGTATTCGTCCAGGCCTCCGAGCTCACGACCTTCGTGCCGCACGCCGGAATGGTGGTGCTGGCCTGGGCGGTCGCCGGGCTGCTCACGCTGATCGGCGCGCTGGTCTGCGCCGAACTGTCGTCTGCCTTCCCACGCACGGGCGGCGTCTATGTGTTCTTTCGCGAGATCTATTCACCGTCGCTCGGTTTCGTCTGGGGCTGGGCGATGTTCTGGACGATGCACAGCGGCATCCTGGCGGCGATCGCGACGGTGTTTGCGCGATACGCCGGCTTCTTCGTGCCGCTCGACGCTACCGGCTCGCGCATCGTCGCGGTGTCGGCGATCCTCAGCCTGTCGATCGTCAACTACCGGGGGGTCGCCTTCGGCAGCCGCGTCCAGACCGGCTTCACGATCGTCAAGGTGCTGGCCGTCGCGGTGATCATGACCGTTGGCTTCGTGCTCGCGCGTGGGCACACGCCGGTTGCTGATCCGCTCCTGCCGCCGGTGACGCTCGCGAATTTCCTGCTGGCGGTCGGCGCAGGGCTGTTCGCATACGGCGGCTGGCACATGGTGACCTACACCGCCGAAGAGACACTCGATCCGACGCGGACGATCCCGCGGTCGCTGCAGATTGGCATCGTCGTCGTCACGCTCTGCTACATGGGTCTCAACACGGTTTACTTGATGGTGCTGCCCATCAAGTCGGTGATGGCATCGACACGCGTCGCCGCGGACACCTTCGAGGTCCTGATAGGGCCGGGCGCGGCGGGTGCGATTTCGGCGCTCGTCATGTTCAGCGCCTTCGGCGCACTGAACGGCATCGTGCTGGTGGGGCCGCGCGTCTACTACCAGATGTCGCAGGACGGCCTGTGGTTCAAGCTGGTCGATCACCTGCACCCGAAATTCCAGACCCCGGACCGTGCCATCATCCTGCAGGCCGTGTGGTCATCGGTGCTGGTGATGACCGGCAGCTACCGTGCGCTGTTCACGCGCGTTATCTATACCGAGTGGATCTTCTTTGCGATGCTGGCGCTCGGCGTGGTGTTGATGCGCCGGCGTCCAGGCTATCAGCCCGCCTGGCGGATGCCGCTCGTGCCGCTTGCTCCGGTTTTGTTCATCGTCGTTTCGCTCACCATCGTCATCAATCAGATCCGCGTGGATGTCTGGAGCGCCGCCATGGGCCTCGGAATTGTCGCGACGGGGTTCCCGGCATATTATTTGTGGGCCCGTCGATGAAGATCGATTTTCACAATCACTATTACCCTCCCGAGTATCTCGAGGCCGTCAAGCGTGGCCCGACGAAAGTCCGCATGGACTACGACGGCGAGGGCAACCCGCGCCTGCATTACCCCGGCGACTACAACATCCTCGTTCCGGGTCATCGCGACCTGGATTATCGCGAAGGCGTGCTGCGCGAGCACGGCGTCGACAAGCAAGTGATCACCTTCACCACCCCCGGCACGCATTTCGAGGAACCGGCGACGGCGATGACGATGGCCAGGCACATCAACGACGCGTTTGCGACGGCGGTGAAGACGCGCGACCATTTTCTCTCGCTCGCCACGCTGCCGCTGAACGACCCGGCCGCGTCGGTTACCGAACTCGAGCGGGCAATGACGACGCTGGGGCTGCCGGGCGCAATGGTGTTCAGCAACGCCAACGGCGTTGCGCTTGCCGATGCCGCTTACGAACCGTTGTGGAAGAAGGCGAACGACCTGCGCGCCGTCATCTACATTCACCCGGCGCATCCGCTCGGCGTCGAGGCGATGGAGCAGTACTGGCTGATGCCGCTCGTCGGCTTCCTGATGGACACGACGCTGGCCGCGGCACATCTCGTGTTTGCCGGCGTGCCGGAACGTTATCCGCAAATCAAGTGGGTGCTGTGCCACATGGGCGGGGCAGTGCCCTACCTGGCCGAGCGCTTCGACCGCGGCTACGAGGCGTTTGCGGAGTGCCGCGCCAACATCAGCCGCGCGCCGAGCACGTACCTCAAGCAGTTCTATTACGACACCGTCAACTTCGACTTGAATTGCATCGAACTGGCGATCAAGTTTGCGGGCGCCGGCCACATCCTGGCCGGCAGCGACTACCCGCATCAGATCGGCAGTATTCCGAAGATGCTCGACGCCGTCAGCCGCTTGCCGGTGTCGCCGGCCGAGCGCGAAGGCATTGCCGGCCGCAACGCCGCGGCCCTGCTGGGAGTGGGATAAACATCATGACGATCAAATTCATTGCTGGAGCCGCCGCCATCGGGACCGTCTTCGCCGCCGGCGTGGCCATCGGTCAGCAGAATGCCGCGAGCCGGCGCGAACCCCAATTCGAGAACACCGAGGTGCAGGTCTGGAAGTCGATCGTCATGCCCAACCAGCCGCTGTCGCTGCACCGGCATGATCACGGTCGCGCGTTAATCTCGCTCAACGGCGGCACGTTGAACGTGGTCGACGGCAGCAACAAGGTGATGGACACCTACAAGCTCGAAGCGGGCAAGGCGATCTGGCTCGAAGCCGACAAGGCCGGCACGCAACACGCCGACGTCAATCCAGGCAAGCAGCCCGTCGAAGTGATCGTCGTCCAGTTGAAGAACGACAAACCGAAAATGTAGCCGCGTGCTACTTCGGCTCCGCGTCGTAGACGTGCCTGGCTTCGGGGCCGGAGCGATGCTCGCCCTCCGCGCCGCCGCGTCCGCCCGCACCACCGCGCCCGCCTGAACCGCCGTGGCCCTGCGACCAGTCGTGTCCGTGGCCGCCGCCAGGCAGATTGTCCAGCGTCACCGTGACAATCAGCCGCGGGATCTCGCCCTTGTCGAGCGAGGGCTCGAACGTCGTAAACACCTTGGGGCCGCCGAAGTCGTCCTCGACGACGAGTTTCTCGCCCTCGAAATGCGCCTTCGACGTGAACTCGCCTTCACCGGTCAGGCGGGGCTGCTTCTTGCCGTCGGTCTTGAGCGTGGCCGTGCGGCCGAAGCTGTCGGCAATGGTCACCGTCGTTGGCGTGCGCGTGATCGTCAGCCGCTCCGCAACCGTGGTGAGCCGTTCCCGAACGGCCTCCTGCTTGTGCAGTTCCGCTTCGTTCGGGCCGTTTCCGCCAGGTCCGCCACGCCCGCCCATGAATCCGCCGCGGCCACCGCCGCCGGAACCACGGCGCTCACCGTCGGCGGGATGACGGTTGGTCTCCGCCATCGGACTGAGTTCGCGATTAATCACCCAGGCGCCGACGATCGTGAGCTCAGAGGCGCCGAGGACAGGGGAGAACAGCAATGCCACGAGGGCGGTGGCGAGTAGACGACGCATAAAGGTCACTCCACGACGATGGCGGCCGACATGTCTGTAGTGTTGCTCCAAAAGCGCATGACAACTGTAAAGAATCCGAGGGCCCACGTATACTCCGCCAATGCGTGTCGCCTTCGCACTCGGACTGACGGCCTTGCTGACGCAGCCAACGCCGCCCAATCCCGCTTCGCCTTCACCAACAGACATTTACCTTGTGCCGCTCGGTGGCGGACTGGCGACGATGAAATCGTCGAAGCCGGCGCCCGTCTCGACCGTGCCGGGCTACGACAACCAGCCATTCTTCAGTGACGACGGCAGCCGCATCCTGTTTGCGGCGAACCGCGACGGCAAACAGACCGATGCGTTCGTGTTCGACCGGGCCAATGGACACGTCACGCAGTTGACCAATACGGCGACCAACGAGAACTCGCCAACATTTATCCCCGGAGGCGGCGGGGCCTTCAGCGTCGTGCAGAGCGAGCTCGACAAGACGCAGCGGCTGTGGCGGTTCGACGCGGCCGGCAAGAACCCGCAGCTCATACTGACCGACATCAAGCCGGTCGGCTATCACGCGTGGATTGACGCCGACCGCGTTGTCCTCTTCGTACTGGGTCCGCCAGCGACGCTGCAGATTGCGAGCGTGAAGACCGGCAAGGCCGACATCGTCGCCACCGATGTCGGGCGCTCGCTGCATCGCATCCCGGGCACGTCGCTCGCCAGCTTCGTTCATCACGAGGCGTCAGGCGAGTACTGGGTCAAGCAACTGGACGTGACGACCCGGAAAATCGATCCGATCGTGAAGGCTGCGCCGGGCAGCAGCGACCGCGACATGGCGTGGATGCCGGATGGCGCGACGATCCTGATGTCCAGCGGCACGAAGATCCTGTCGTGGACGCGCGGTGCGGCGCCGGCGGCGTGGACGGAGGTCTTCGATGCGGCCGCGTTCAAGCTTGGCGCAATCACAAGGCTTGCCGTGTCGCCGAAGGGGGATGCCGTCGCTATCGTGGTGGCTGAGCCGGCACGATAGGCCGCACTCGCAGCCGCCACACGAATGCCGACGCGACGAGCGCGAGCGCGAATATCGCTGTCCCCGCAAGAATTCCCGGCGGCACGAATGAAAATTCGTACTCGCCGGTGATGCCTGGCGGAATGGTGACCTGCGACAGCTCGGTTCGCGGCCTGACGGTGATCGCCCCTGCGTCGGTTCGCCAGCCGGGCGACCAGTTCTGATTCAGCACGACACGAGCCGCCTCGGCGCCGTCCTTGACGGTGAAGCGAAGGCGATTGGGTGTGAAGTCGAGACCCGTCACCCTTTGCGACGGATTGGCGTCGAGCACCTGCGGCCCGCCACCCGCACCGCGCGCCAGCTGCAGCGATTCGTAGCAATTGTAGAAGGCGCGGTTCTGCATCAGCGCGTGCAGCATCGGCGAGCCGCTCGTGTACGGACTGCTATCGGTGTCGGTATCGATCTGATGCGGACCCGCCATCCAGTGGAACGTTGTCGCGAACGGTGGTTCGTTGAAGACGTTCTTCAGATTCCACTGGTTGACGACGATCAAGTGAGCAGACGCCCCCAGAGCGGCGACACCGACGACCCATTGCGCCGGTCGCGGCCATTTCACTGCGGAAATCGTTGACTGGAACGCCCATCCGAGCGCCAGGGCGCCGAACTGGAGAAACGCGATCGTGTAGCGGCTGGGTATGCGGAAGCTCGAGAACAGCGGCAGTGATTGCGACAGCACTGCCGGCGACCACGGTGCGAATTCGCCAAGTGCCAGCAGGAACAGCACAATCGCCGTCACGCCAAGAGCGACACCGAACCAGTGGTCTCTAGGTGAGCGGCGCACGAAGACGGCTCCTATTCCAATCAGGAGGGCAATCGCGGAACCGGAACCGATGTAATTGCCGTACTCGTGCCAGCCGTGCCGCTGCATCGGCAGCCTTTGGTTCACGTCCTGCGTTGGCACCAGGTAGGTCTGGCGCAATAGCTCGATCGTCATGCGATCGGGCTTCTCGGTCGGATTGCGCGTGTCCCAGAAGTAGTCGCCGTTGACGAACTCGACCACCGGCAACAACTTCGGCGCGGCGTAGGCCGCCGCCGTCACACCAAAGACGCCGATCAGCAGAAGCGGACGCCAATCACGCCTGGCAATGGCGGCGCAGATTGCGAACGTGCCCAGCGCGGCGATCGACATCGGCAGGATGTGCGTGCCGCCGTTGAAGATCATCAGCGCCATGGTCGCGGCGGCGAGCAGCACGTATTTCACCTCGCCGGTCCTGAACGCCGTGAAGAACCAATACAACTGCAACGGCAGGTAGAAGCCAGGCAGAAACACGCTGTGGCCGACCCTCAAGTGGATCGCCGGCGCGCCGGACGCCGTCACGAGCGTCGCAAGGTAGATCACCACCGGCAGGAACCGCACGCCGATAACACGCGTCAGCAGCACGTGCATGCCGACGAACCCTATCCAGTAGTGAAGGACGATGTTGACCTTCATCGCCAACTGCAGCGACATCACCAGTGCCAGCGGATACAACGGGCTGAGGATGGCCACCTGCGGGTTCTGCCACATGACGTTGCCGCCGCAGTACCACGGATTCCAGAATGGCCACTGTCCGTACTCGACGACGTTCTTGAGCACGACGCCGTAGTAGAAAAGGTGTTGGTCCCAGTCGTTGGCGCCGAGCCCTTGCGGCTGGACAAAAAGCGGCCAGCAGAATGTGACGCTGAGCACCCCGTACAGCGCGCAGAGCGCCACTCGCCGCGAGCGGATTGGTGCCGTCACCGGCAGCTTCGAATCAGCGCCGCCAACAGGAGCGTCAATACGATCGACACGGCGATCGAGCCCAGGCAGCCCAGCCGGTTGGAAAAGAACAGGAACACGGCTACTGGCGGGAGAATGCGACCTTGCCGCCGACGATGGTATAGACCGCGACGGTCGAAGCGATTTGATCCTCGGGCACGGTCATGATGTCCCTCGACAGCACGGTGATGTCGGCAAGCTTTCCTGGCGCGAGCGAGCCTTTCAGTGCCTCTTCCTTCGCCGCATACGCGCCATTCCAGGTGTACGACTTCAGGGCTTCGGCGCGGCTCATTTTCTGATCGCCGTAGAACACGGAACCGTCCTTGGTCTTCCGCGTCACCGTCGCGTAGAAGTTGGCCATCGGATCGATGCGCTCGACCGGCACGTCAGTGCCGTTGGCGACAACGGCGCCGGTCTTCATCAGCTTCTGCCAGACATACGCGCCTTCCTCGGCGCGCCTGGCGCCAAGACGCGCCAGCACGTATGGAGCGTCGGACGTGGCGTGAATACCCTGCATCGACGCGATCACGCCGAGCTGGCCGAACCGCGGGATGTCCTGCGCGCTGAGATGTTGCGCGTGCTCGATGCGCCAGCGCAGGTCCTTCAAGTCGGGACGGCTCTTGTAGGCGCGCTCGTACACGTTCAAGACCTCGCGGTTTGCCCGGTCGCCGATGCAGTGGGTGCACAGCTGCACGCCGTTGTCGAGGGCGATCCGCGCCGTTTCCGCGATGCTTTCAATCGACGTCGTCGGCAGCCCCACGCTCGACGGCGAATCGGCATAGGGCTCGAGCATCCACGCGCCGCGCGAACCCAGCGCGCCGTCGGCGATGACCTTGATGGCGGCGATCGTCAGGTGATGGTCGTTCAGTCCGACCACCTTGTATTGCGCCAGTTTGGCGCGCAGGTTCTCGTTGCTGTCGCGCACCATCACCCAGAGACGAATCGGCAGCCGGCCCGAGGACGCCGCGTCCTTGAACAGATCGATGGTGGCGAAGTTCGATCCGGCATCCTGGAATGTGGTGACACCGGCTTCGAGAGCCGCCTTGACGGCGAGATCTATCTGGCGCCGCGCGTCCAGGTCTCGTTCGGCGGCGGTCTTCTTCGCGCGCCAGGCCTCGAGCGCGCGGCTGGCCAGGCCTGACGCCGTTTCGCGCAGTAACCCAATCGGGCGGCCGCTACTGTCCTTGAGGATTTCGCCGCCGGACGGATTCGCGGTGGCGGAGGTGATACCGGCGAGTTCCATCGCCTTGGCATTGACGAAACTCGCGTGCCCACTGGCGTGCGTCAACAGGACCGGGTTGTTGGGCGACACCTTGCTGAGCGCGTCATGAAATGGAAAGCCCTCGACGTTCGGCTTTGGCACCGTGGCCCATTTCTCCTGGTGCCAGCCACGTCCGAGGATCCATTCGCCCGGCGTGGCGCGTTTGGCGGCGGCGGCGACCATCGACACGATCTCGTCCCAGTCCTTGACGTCCATGAGGTCGAGCGTCATCTTCGACTGGCCGAGGCCCATGAAGTGGCCGTGACTCTCGATGAGCCCCGGCACGGCCAGCTGGCCCCGGAGATCGATGACCTGCGTGGTGGGACCGATGTAGCGCTGGATGCCGTCATCGCTGGCGGCGAGCGCCTGGATGCGGTCGCCGCGAATCGCGATGGCGCGCGCTTCAGGAACGGCCGCGTCGACGGTGACGATCTTGCCATTGCGCAGCACGAGTGTTGCCGGCTCAATCGCCGGTTGTTGCGCGAGCCCGATACCCAGCAGGGCGACAAGGGCGGCGACGAGTTTCATCGTGGCCGATGATACTACGCTGGATTGAGCGGTTGCCGCTCGCCGCCGCTGTCCGCAGATGGCCCGACTACGACCGCCGGCGACGGCGCCGATCCGGCTTGACGCGAATCAGCAAGCGCCTCGGATGCGACGTGACGTGCCACTCGTGCGCGCAGTGCCCGCAGCGCAGCGAGATCTCCACGGCGTCGGTCGTCCGCTCGGCGACTCGCGTCGGCAGCCCTTCAACCGCCTGACAGCGTGGGCACGCTGTCGGAAATCTCCATGCAGGGATGTCGTCCATTCCGGGGCTACTGTTCAAGACCATCTCCAGGGTGACTCACGACGTCGATGCTCGCGCAGCGGCACAACGGCCCGCGCACGGTTGCTTTGAGACGAAACGGCGCTCCGCTTGTCCTCTTCATCGCCAAATGCTCTGATGCAGGTCGCGCACCAATATCGCGCGCTCGTCGGCACTGAGGTCGGCGTCCACTGCGGCGGAGGGCTCGGCGCTGAGCCACCTCGCCGCTTGCCGCCGGACGAACAGCACGCCGCGCAGCCGCATGACCTGCCAGCTTCCGCGATACCAGCGAGACAACTGGCCGAGATAGTCGCGAAGGGAACCTGGGTCCTGTGTGTAGGCCACTGCCAACGGCGCGTGCACGACGCGCCCGAGCTCTTGCCGCCGAATCTGTACGGTCAGGTCCATGTCACTCTCCCAATCCAATTGATGCAGTGCGCGCGTGCGATACACGGAGGCGCTGTCCGGTGCCACGGTCATGACGTGCTGGGCAAGGCGATACAGGCGCAGCGTCAGGGCGCCCTTGTAGGCCAGGCCGGCCGTCCGCCAGTTCTGGTGCTCGCTTTGCGGAGTACCGCACACGAGCGCGGCCTCCGGATACTCGAGGAACCGCACGAGGATTTCCGTGAAGTAATCCGTTGCGAGGTGACTGTCGGCGTCAAGAATGGCGAGATAGTCGTAGCGTTCGGCCAGGTGGAAGTGAGCGATCGCATCAGCGACGCTGCCGCCCTTGCCGCGGTTGCGCTGGTTGACGAGGAGATTGATGCCAACCAATCCCCACACGATGTCTCGCGTCTCATCAGTGGAGGCATCGTCAACGACGAAGATGTCGCGGGCATCGACGCCGGCCGCCAGCACGCTGTCGATGCAGCGCTTGATATAGAGGGCGTCGTTACTGGCGGCAATCACGACGCAAATTCCGTCGTGCAGGTAAGCGCGCGGAAGTCTGCTGGTAAAGCGTCCAGACGTGACTGGAACAAGGGTCTGGCTCACGAACGGCCTGCGGCACACCGCACGAATGTCATATCAAGTCATAGAGCACGGCGCGTGCCAATGAGCTTTTCGGTGAAATCGGCTGCAATCCGGTTACGCAAATTGGATCGTTGCTCCATTACGGAGCAACCAAAAACGTCAGCCGTCCGTAAGCCACTGCATGCAGGCGCTTTATTGTCGTGTCTATATTTGGCGCAGTTATTTACGAATCGGACAGTCAGCCAAGGCCACGCTACTGACGCGACGCGGATTCCGCGCCGGGCGGCGGAACGAACGGATCCATCTCGATGCGATCGTAGACGACGTCGAGCACCTGAAGATGCTCAGTACTGGCAGGCGCGCGCAGGATCACGCGGTCGCCGGCGCCCGACTTCATCAAGGCACGCGCGAGTGGCGACACCCAGCTGATGTAATTGCGCGCGAGATCGACTTCGTCCACGCCTACGATGGAAACCGTGCGTTCGATGCCCGACGCGTTGACAAAACGGACCGTCGCGCCGAAGAACACGCGCGCGGCGGCCTTTCCGGGCCTGGGCGCCTCGGGATCGACAACCTCGGCTGCATCGATTCGCTTGGACAGAAAACGAATACGACGATCGATTTCCCTGAGCCGCCGCTTGCCGTATTGGTAATCGGCGTTTTCGCTGCGGTCGCCGTTTCCCGCGGCCCACGCCACGACCTGCGTCACCGCCGGACGTTCCCGCATCAGCAGAAAGCGATGTTCGTCCTTGAGCCGTTTCAAGCCAATAGGGGTAATGTAGTTCTTGACGCGCACCGTCGGCGCGTCGCTTTTCGGTGCCCGAGTAAAACCTTTCCGCATGGTGGTGTGATCAATCCAGTCACAAATCCGACACGTCATTGTCTCGCGTATGGTTTCTAGATAGGTAACTTCCGTATGAAACACCAACTCCCCGTGCTCTTCGTGCTCGTGTTCGGCTTTGCGCTCCGAGCGGCGGCGCAATCGCCCGCCGCCATGAACGTCGTTCCGATCGGTCAGCTTGATGGACCGATCATGCGTCAGATGTCCGCGGCGCCCTGCGGTCCGTTCTTCACCATGATCGCGACCGACGCCACCGGCGGGGGGATCGTGAAACTGGCCGTCCAGACGCCGCAGGAAGTGCAGGTCACGTCGATGCCCGTCAAGGCGATCCAGGTGAAGTTCTGCGACTCGTGCGGAGCGCCGCAGTTCAAGAAATCGGGCGACGAATCGTCGGTGCGAGGCGAGTTGATGATCTCGCGCGAGCAATGGAAAGTCTCGCCGTGCCTGAAGTCGGCGAAGGTTGCCAAACGCTGACCCGAGCCGTTCGCGGCGGATTTGCGGTGGTGGAAGGCTCGCCGGCTCGTTCGGGGATTGTCCTGTTCAGAACTGCCGGCGTCAGCCGCCGATTCCCATGTCCTTCTCCATCGCGACTTCCGCCTCGAGGTTCGCGACGTCCCGCCCGATGGTCGCCACCGCCAACACTTTGCCGTCTTTTCGGTAACTGATCGAGCAGTCGAGCGCCTGGAGCGAACCGTCGATGGCCACGTTGTCCCAACGCTCGGCGTGGCCGACGTAGTTGATCGTAGCGTCGTAGTGGCGGCTCCAGAAAAACGGAACGGCGTCGAACCGTTCACGCGCGCCGAGCATGTTGCGCGCGGCGGTCTGGCCCTGGCGTTCCGCGACCACCCAGTGCTCGACGCGAATCCGCTCGCCGGTATGCGGATCGGGCCATCGCGCGACGTCGCCGGCGGCGAACACACCCGGCGCGCTCGTTTCCAGATACTCGTTCACCGAGATGCCGCGGTCCATGACGAGCCCGGCGTGTTCCGCGATCGCGACCGCCGGCCTGACGCCGACGCCCATGACGACGAAGTCGGCGTCGATGGCGCCGCCGCCGCTCAGCGTGACGGTGCGCCCGTCGATGCGCGCCACGGTCTGACCGAGGTGAAACGTGACGCCCTGCGCCTCGTGCAGCGATTGGATGAACCGGCCGACGTCCACGCCCATCACGCGCTCGAGCGGCGTGCTCTCCGGGGCGACGACGTCGACATCGATGCCGCGGGCCCGCAGCGACGCCGCCACTTCGAGGCCGATGAAGCTGGCGCCGGCCACCACGACGTGACGGGCCGACTTGGCCCGTTCGACGATCGCGCGGCTGTCGGCGAACGACCGCAGGTATCGCACTCGATCGTCATCCGCGCCGGGAATCGGCAGGCGCACCGGATCGGCGCCGGTTGCGAGCAGCAGCGCGCCGTACGATCGCTCCGACCCGTCGTCGAGGCGCACCACGCGCTGCGCCGGATCGAGTGACGCCACGCGGCGGCCAAGCATCAGATCGATGCGGTGTTCCTCGTAAAAGCTGTTCGGCCAGAGCGGAATCCAGTCCTCCTGCGCGTCACCCGACAGGTAGTCCTTGGACAGGTTCGGCCGATCGACCGGCGGATCGGCGTCGGCGCTGATGATGGTGAGCGAGCCGTCGTAGCCCTGGCGCCGGACCATCTCGGCGGCGGCGACGCCGGCGGCGCCTCCGCCGACGATGACGATTGACGCCGGCGACTGAGCCGGTGACGCTGACGGCGCGGCGGCCAATTTCTCCCGGACGAAAATCTGGTCGCCCTCGCGGTCAACGCGCCAGCAGGCAATGGGATCCAGCGCCGGCGCGCGAAGCGCCTCGCCGGTGCGGAGGCTGAAACACGCGTGATGCCACGGACATCGCACGGTGTCGCCCACGACGATGCCTTCGGCGAGCGGACCGCGGTAATGAGAACAGTGCGCGCGAACGGCAAAGATCTCGGTTCCCGAGCGTGCGACGACCACCTCCTCGTCGCCGACGTGTCCAAGCAGCAGGGCGCCATCGGCAAGCGTCGAGGCGGCGATCCCCTGTGTCAGGTCGACGGTGGCTTTGGGCTTCGTCTCGCTCATCACTCGGAGTCCTTCAGATCGCAATCCGCCGCGAACCCGCCGATCAACAGGTGAACAGCTTGATGACGAGCGGTGGCTGACCCCCCGATCCCGATTGCACGGTGATCGTGCCATTTGCATCCGTCACCGTCAGAGTCACGTTCAGTGGTGTGTCGGTGCCACCGGCCGTCGATCCGGGTCCGCCGCAGGTCTGCGTGAACGAGAAGTTCGGGCTCGTGCCGCTCTGGCTGTGCGAGACGGTATTGCCGTATTGATAGCTGGCGCTCCACGTGTAGGTTGCGGTACCGGAGAAATTTCCCCGCGCGGCAAACACGCACGGCGTCGCTGTCGACCTGATCGAACAGACCGTCGTCTCACCGGGGCCGGAGCTCGGATCGGTCATCGCGAAGGTGGTGGTGTTCGCCTCCTGGTTGATTTCGAGCAGCGTGGAGTTGTTCGTCCAGCGCACGCGAATCAAGGCGGACCTTGGGCCGCCGGGGTTGGGCGCCACCGTGTAGGTCATCGTCGTCGTGGCATCGGTGCCGCTGCCGCCGCCGGTAATCGCCACGTAGGAATCCAGGCTCTCCGCGAAATACGTGCAATCGCCCGATGCCTTGGTGACGACGGCCGTGAACGTGCCGCCGGCTGCCGGGACGCTTTGCGGCGTCGGCGCGACGGTGAATATGCACGGCGGCACATAGCAGGTCGCCGCGACACCGCCGCCGTCAATTTGCGAAAACACCTTTTGAACCGCGGTGGGGTGGTCGCACTGGTTGACGCGGTAGCGCAGGTACTCCTGCGTCCAGACCACGCCGCCCTCGGCGTCGACGGCGGTCGAGCTGAAGCCGCGGCCCAACTGCTGGTACTTGGCTTCCAGTTGCCGACGGAAATCCAGTGAGTCGTTGCGCGGCGGGAACGCGATCAACCCGTCAGGCGGTGCGCCGCAGACTTGCCCGGCCGGTTGACCGTCGATCTGCGCCAGCACGCGTTGCGTCGCGCTGCCATGATCGCAGCCGTTGGTTCGATAGCGCATGTATTCCTGCGTCCACACCACCTCGCCTTCCTTATCGACATAGGTCGTCGGCGCCGCCGTGCGGCCCAGCGACGTCTGGTATTTCGTCTCGAGCTGGTTGCGGAAGTCGAACGACTCATTGCGCGGCGGAAACGACACGTCGTACTTTCCAGAGACGCCTCCGGGGGCGACCGACGTTGGGCCTAATAGTGAGCCGGGCTCGGCGACCGACACGCCGGTCGGCGACAGCGCGGAGCGCTGCGCGTCGCGCGAGCAACCGGCGACAAGGGTGAGCGTGCAGAGCAGGAGTGTCAGGTGACGTGACATTGGGACCTCTACGATGCGCGATTGACCACGCGGTAAGAGTACAACTCAGCTCGGTCCCAATCATAGACCGATGCGCACACGAACAAGTTGCATCGAACTATGTAATTCAGTCGAGTCCAGCTCGGTTCAGTTACGCAAGGCGCACTTTACCCGGCTTCCGCCTGTCCGGTTTTGGCGCACCGCGTAGCGGCAGCGGCTCTTCCCGTGTTTCCGACCACCAGTGGCAATTCGAGCACTGTGAGAAGACGGCCACGCTCCCGGCGTCGACGTCGACCCGGGAAATCGTCAGGGGGGTCCCACACTTCGGACAAGTGCGTGCAGCCATGTGAACCGTAAATGCAATTGCCGGGCCGAGCTACGAGTACTTACGTTTTTGTTGCCGACACCGCCCTCGCTCAAGAAGACACTCGGCAGCGTTCACCAAAGCTGTCGTGATAGACGATGTGATGCTGACGATGGGACAGACGTTCACGCATGACCATGGTCACCGGGCGCTCCGATGACTCGCAAAGAAGTCGAGGATTCGAGCGGGATACGCGGCGCCGGCGACCTGCCCAACGTTTTCGTGCGTAGCGCCGGGGACCAACCAAACCGACACGCGAGATGGATTCGCCGCGACGATGTTCTGCGCGTGTCGCATCGGTGTGTTGTCGTCGTCAGTCCCGTGGATCAGGAGAATCGGCGCACCGGGACTCGCCGCGGAATCCGCGGCTGATGCGACATTCAGGTCCAGGCCGTATCGAAACCGTACGTACAGGAACCCGAACTTTACGGCAGGGAACAGCAGCGTGCGGCCAACCCAGCGACCCGTATGCAACCGCTCGCCGATTCGATCAAATACCGTCTCCTGGAGGCTCGTGTAGGCTGACACCGCCACGACGGCGCACAGGCCTGGCGCAGCCGCGGCTTGGATAGCGAGCCCGGCGCCAAGAGAGCTGCCGAAGGCGTACACGCAACCGTGCGACGGTGGGTTTCGGAGCCATGCGACCCACCGGCGCACGTCCTCGGCCTCGCGCGGGCCGGCGATGCCGAACTCGCCGTCGCTCTCGCCGTGCGCGCGCAGATCGACGGCGAGCGTGCGGTAGCCTGCCGCGACGAAGAGTCGCGCCATGCCGGTCATCGCGGCGCGGTTGCTGCTGAGTCCGTGCAGCAGCAGCACGGAGTCAGCCGACGGCCCACTTGGCGTGAAGAGCCAGCCTTGCAACCTGGCCCCATCGTCGGCAGTCACCGAGACACTCTCGAGGCCGGCGCCGAGTGCACGGGCGAGGTCAGAGGCTACCGCGCGATCGGCGGCCGTGATCGGCTGCCGCACCACTCGATGTACCACGCGCTCCGCCACCCCGACACCACCCGCAATCGAGATGCCGAGATAGAGAGTCGCCACGATGGCAAGACGCTTCATCTGGTGCGGCATCGTAACCTCGGGTGACGCGGAGCGGACACAGAACGGAGGCGGGGGGTGACACGCCCATGCTTGTAGTGCCGCCGACCCACGCGCGTTCGTCGCAACGCGGGTAATATGCCGATACCGGCGTATGAAAGGCTTGCGGTTCATCGTCCTCACGACGATCGGGTTGGCGCTCTGGCTGACACCGCTTGCCGGCCAGCAGCAGGCTGATGCGGTTGCCCAGGCAGCCGGCACGAGTGCGGTGTTCGCCGGCTTTGACACGACGACGCGCGGCGACTGGACGACGGGCTACGGCGGCGCCGGCTACGCGATTGTGGACGACGTCACGAATCTGCCGGCGTACGCGTCCGTGACGCCGAGCGGTCACGACAGCTGGACGTGGGCATCGGCGACGAGCGACGTGCGCGCGCTTCAGCGTGCAGGAACGCCGGGGCGAGTCGCGGCGACGTGGTACAGCGGCGCACAGTTCGACATCAACGTCAGTCTCAGTGATGGCCAGCCGCACCTGGTCGCCGTCTACTGCCTCGACTTCGAAGGCGCCGGCCGCAGTCAGCGTTTCGACGTGTTCGACGCCGCCAGCAACACGCTGCTCGACTCGCGGACGGTCGGCAGCTTCTCCGGCGGCACCTACGTCACGTGGACCGTCAGCGGCAACGTGCGCGTGCATGTGACCCGCGTCGGCAACACCAACGCCGTCGTCAGCGGCGTCTTCATCGGTCCCGCCGTCTCGGGGAATCAACCGCCGACGGTGTCGATCACCACGCCGTCCGCGGGGGCGATGTTCGCCCTTGGGGATGGGATCGCGCTTGCCGCGACGGCCGGCGATCCAGATGGCACGGTCGCAAGCGTCGCCTTCTACGCCGACGCCCAGCTGCTGCACACCGACACGTCCGCGCCGTACACCTTCAACTGGACCAACGCGCCCGCGGGCACGCATACGCTGACGGCCGTGGCCACGGACGACACGTCGCAGCCGACCACATCCGCGCCGATCACGATCTCGGTGGCAGCGCCTGGCGGCGCGAGTGCGGCGTTTGCCGGCTTTGACACGACGACGCGCGGCGACTGGACGACGGGCTACGGCGGCGCCGGCTACGCGATTGTGGACGACGTCACGAATCTGCCGGCGTACGCGTCCGTGACGCCGAGCGGTCACGACAGCTGGACGTGGGCATCGGCGACGAGCGACGTGCGCGCGCTTCAGCGTGCAGGAACGCCGGGGCGAGTCGCGGCGACGTGGTACAGCGGCGCACAGTTCGACATCAACGTCAGTCTCAGTGATGGCCAGCCGCACCTGGTCGCCGTCTACTGCCTCGACTTCGAAGGCGCCGGCCGCAGTCAGCGTTTCGACGTGTTCGACGCCGCCAGCAACACGCTGCTCGACACGCGGACGCTGAGCAGCTTTTCCGGCGGCACCTACGTCACGTGGACGATCAGCGGCACCGTGCGGGTGCGCGTGACGCGAATCGGCAACACCAACGCCGTCGTCAGCGGCATCTTCATCAATGGTGGTGTCCCGGCCAGTCAACCGCCGCCGGTGACGTCGTCGACGATTACTCTTCGCGCCGACCTCGTCGGGGCCGTTCCAGCCGGTGGCAACGCCACGTCTCCAATCGCCGCCGGACCGCATCTGCTGTTGCTGAATCAAACCGGTTCGCTCTACCGGTGGGACGGCGCGACGCCGCAACCGATTCTGACCCCTGCTTCCGTGCCGGCCGGCATCACGCCGATTGGCGGTGAAGCCGTTCTCAACGTTGCGGCGGATGCGTCCGGCGCATCAGTGTTCGTGGTGTTCACATCGTCTTCGGTCCCTGCGGGCGTGCCTCAGCATGCCTCGCCGCGGGCGGGCGCCGACGCGTGGCAGGTGCTGTACCGGTACGGCTTCAACGGGACAGCCTTGTCAAACGGTCAGCCGATCGTCGCGTTGCAGGTCCGCAGAGAGGGTCACACCGGCGGCGGGATGGTGGTGCTGGATGACGGGACGGTGTTGTTTGCGACGGGAGATAGCGGCGACGCCGGCGAAGACGGCCGCGACTACGCGCAGGACCCGGCCACTCATCTGAGCAAGATTCTTCGCATCGATCCGGCGACGGCGAGCGTGACCGTGGTCGGCATCGGCGTTCGCAACGTGCAGCGGATGGTCGTGAACGCCAACAATGGCGATCCACGTCTCGAGTTCGTCGATCTCGGCGGAGCGATCGCCGAGGAATTCAACAGCGTCCGGCTCGCAGACCTGTTGGCCCTGCCGGCCAAGAATTTCGGTTGGGGCCGAAACGCTGTCGATCATCGTGCACGAGAAGGCACGTTCTACATCGACCCTTCGGGCGTTGTGGTCGGCGTGCCACCGGTACCCGAAGCCGGCTTCACGCAGCCGATTGCGCAGTTCGGGCGTGAAGGCGCGCCGCTTGTGGGAGTCACAGGTCCAGTGAGCAGTGCCGTCGGCTTTACCAGTATCACGTCGCTCTTCGGCGACCTGCCGACGGGGAAGCTGTTCGCGTTGACTGGCGCGCCGGGCACGCCCGGCCAGACCGTGTTCGCCGTGAATCTCGTGGACAGTGCCCTGGCGCCGTCGACGCTGGCCGCCCTGGCCGGCGGTCGGCCCGACCCGCGGTTCTTCATGTTTCCTGACGGCACTGCCGGCGTGCTGCTCGAACGAACGGGTGCCTTCTATCGCCTTACTCAGATTTCGCAATGACCATCCATCTCCAAACCCGGTGCTCATCAGTGACGGGCGGCCGACGATGAGCGTTTAAGAGGAGTTGCGAGGTGGCCGAAGGGATCTGGCGAGTGAACGGCTTGACCTTGGAGGCGAGTCCAAGGTTTAGATTCGGCACATGAACAAGCTATCGCTCATGTACGTCTGCATCTCCATGCTCGTCGCCACGCCCGCCATCGCGCAGCATCAAGCGATGCCCGCCGGGATGTCGCATGACGAGCATCTGAAGCAAATCCAAAAAGATGAGGACCTCAAGCATCGCGGCGCATTGGCCATGGGCTTTGATCAGGACAGGACCGAGCACCATTTCCTGCTTCGCGCCTCCGGTGGTGCCATCGTGGTTACCGTCAAGCGCGCATCGGATGTCCAGAGCCTTGGACAGATTCGCTCGCACCTGGCCGAAATCGCGGCGGCGTTTTCGGCGGGCGAGTTCGACAAGCCCCTGGCGACTCACGGCGAGGTGCCTCCCGGTGCGGACGTCATGGCGGCGAACAGGCGAACGATCGCCTATCGGTATGAGGACCTTCCACAAGGTGGGAGAGTGGTGATCGTGACCTCGGATCTCAAGACGCTCAAGGCTGTTCACGACTTCCTTCGCTACCAGATCGCGGAGCACAAGACGGGCGATCCACTGATCGTTCAGTGACTGTTTACGCGCGACTGGTGCGGAGGCGAACATGCGGTGGCTTGCGCGGTGCCGCGGCGATGGCAACGCGCTCGAGCAGGTGCGCGCGGCCGCCTTGCGCGGCGTCGAGTTGCGCGTCCCACGCTCGAATCATGCGCAGCATCGATCGACGCTCGGACTTGAGGTCCTCGATTCGCAGGTCAATCTGACGCACGAGGCTGCTCGCATAGTCTCGAACCTGGCGGCACGGCGCGCCGCCAGCGTCCCTGACGCGCAGGACTTTGGCGATCTCGTCGAGTGGAAAGCCCAACTGCACGGCATTCCGGATGATTCGGATTCGATTTCCCGCGCCGGAAGGGTAGTCACGATACCCGCTCTCCTTGCGCATCGCGCGCGGCAGGAGGCCGATCTTTTCGTAGTACCTGATGGTGTCGGTGGTGACGCCGGTTGCCGCTGCCAGTTGCCCGATGCGCATGGATGTGGTCCGCCTCCGCCGAAATGTTAGTCCAGCGCCCGCGCGCTCACTGCTTGATGCGATCGTCAGCGGCCTTGCTCGTAGCCAAGACGATCGATCCGATCAGGCCGATGGCCATCAGAACCAACGACGCAGGCTCCGCGACAGGCGATGACGACGTCGTCAGCGGTACGGTGACGTTGCTGCCAAAGAATAAAGCGTCTCCCGTTGAAATCGTGATCGGCACGTCGGCCCGGTAGTCTTCAAAGAAGAACCCAAACGTCGGGTGGAGAATATTTCCCAACGGATTACCCACCGGGATTGTCGGATCGAAGTTGATCTTGACGAGCGAGAAGTTGAAGGAACCGCCCGGAGCCAACGTCAACCCAACGAACTGTTCGAGAAAGCCGGTCCCAGACGCATCGAGCAGCTCCGGCTGTAACGCATTCAGGCCCTCGCCAAATCCTGAGATGATCGTCACGCCGAAGTCGGGCCCGCCGCACGGCACCTTGGCACAGCCGAACTCGATTGATTCGCTACCACCGTTGATGATCACGGCGGGGATCAGCACGTCGACGCCCGGCGGGACCGTGACCAACGTGTTCAGTTGAAGAAATAGGATCGGCGCCGCCGATGCGGTCACCGGCACAAGTGCGAGCCACAACAGCGCGAGGCACGTGCGCATGCGCCGCTAAGAGAAGCACAGCACCACCACGCTGTCAACCGTGCACGCCGATGCGCATCATCGCGGCTGTTGGCGCGAATGGTGTGCCGGTCGGCTCCGTATCATGTATGGTGACAACTCCGAGGCGTATCCTTGAATCGGGATTAGAGTCGCTTCGCGGCAATATCACATGGACATGGACGAGACCAATCAGCCAGACAGCGGACGTCGCCGGTACGCAAGAGCGCCGGGGCCATTCCACGCGCGGTGCCTCGGCGTCGACAGCCGCGATGTCCTGGTGATGAACCTCGGCATGGGCGGCGGCTTCATCGTGGTGAGCTCCGGTACGGCCATCGGCGAAACGTTCGCGCTCCAGATCGACCTCGGCGCGGAGGGCGTCATCGAAGTATCGGCCTCCACGCTGTATCACACGATCAACGGCTCGGCGATTACCTTCCTCAATCTCGCGCAGGACGCGTTCGATCGCATTCGGCGGACGGTCGAACGAGTGGGGCGATAGCCTGCGAGCGAGATAGCAGCTTTCCGCGCTGAGGGTCCCACGCATTTTGAAGCGGAACAGCCTTTCGCACGCCGCTCGACCGAGCTCATCAACCGGGCCGTCGACGCGCGATATGGCGCAGCATCAGTAGACCCCGGCGAATTGTTGAGTCGTGGTGGCACCTCGACGCCGAACGTGCGCCGGGATGCGCCGCGCGCGTACAATTCGACCGGAATAACCACCTCCGTGCAGAAAATTTTTATTAGTCATTCGAGCGCGAACAATGCCGCTGCCATGGCGATTGCGATGTGGCTCGAGGAGAACGGATGGGGTGACTATTTTCTCGACGTCAATCCCGCCCAGGGTCTCGCGCCGGGCGAGCGATGGCAGGAAGCGCTCATGTCGGCGTCCGATCGCTGTGAGGCGGTCATTGTTCTGGTCTCGCCCGCCTGGTGTCACGCGCGATGGTGCCAGGCGGAATTTCTGCTCGCAAAACAACTCGGTAAGAAGATCGTTGCCGCGCTGATCGAACCGACGCCGCTCGACAGCGTGCCGAAAGAACTGACGGTCGAATGGCAGTTGTGTGATCTCGTGGCGGGGATTGAGCGGCGTCTCTTCCGAGTGCGAGCGGATCCGATTGTCCCTGATGCTGAGGTGTCTTTCGCGGCGGCGGGCCTTGTTCGACTGAAAGTCGGCCTCGAAAAGGCCGGACTTGATGCGTCGACGTTCCCGTGGCCTCCTCCGCACGATCCAGGGCGCGCCCCCTACCGCGGCCTCAGACACCTTGACAGCGACGATGCGGCGATATTTTTCGGGCGCGAGGTTGCGATCACTCGCGGCCTTGACGCTCTCCGACACATCCGCGAGCGAGGTGTGGATGGACTATTCGTAATTCTGGGCGCCTCCGGCGCGGGTAAGTCGTCCTACCTGAGGGCGGGCTTATGGCCGCGACTGGCCCGCGATGATCGCCATTTTTTGCCGCTTCCGGTAATTCGGCCGCAGGGTGCCGCTCTGACTGGCGCCACCGGACTTGTCTCCAGCCTCGACGCGGCGTTCCGGAAGAGGAAAGTCGCGCGCAGCCGCGCGGACATCCGCCACAGGCTCCAATCATCCGGCGGGCTCATTGAGCTCGTCTCCGAGCTCCAGGCGTTGGCACAGAAGACTCTCGGGCCGGACAGCCCCTACCCGCTGGTGCTGCTGCCGATCGATCAGGGAGAGGAGCTATTTGTCAGCGAAGGACGTGAAGAAAACGAGATCTTTTTGGCGATGCTGGGGGAAGCGCTCGCTGTCGGCGGCGGTCCTGCGACGGGCGAAGCACGACGCCTGGTGGGCATGATCTCGATCCGCTCCGATTCTTACGATCGCCTGCAGTCGGATGCTCATCTGGCTGCCGCCACGCATGTACCGTTTAACCTGAGTCCGATCGCCCGCGCGGAGTTCAAGAGCATTATCACCGGGCCCATGGATCGCGCCCAGGCGGCGGGCCAGAAACTCCGGATCGATCCGTCGCTTACTGAACGGCTGCTGCAGGACGCCGAAGGCGCTGACGCGCTGCCGCTTCTGGCGTTTGTGCTCGAACGGTTGTACCTGGACTACGGAGGCGGCGGCGCATTACGCGTCGCTGATTACGACGCGCTCGGGGGCGTGCGCGGCTCAATCGAGGCCGCCGTTGAAGCGGCGTTCGCCGATCCCCGGCAAGCGCAGGCGGTCCCGGCAGACACGGCTGAACGAGAACGGCTGCTGCGCATCACATTTATTCCGTGGCTCGCGCGCGTCGATCCAGACACCGAGGAACGCAGACGACGAATTGCCACCTGGGAAGAGATACCCGTCGAGGCTCGCGGGGTTGTCGAACGCCTGATTGCCGCGCGATTGCTCGTCCGTGATCGGCGTGCGGTCGAGGGCGCCTCGCAGCCATCGGTCATCGTCGAAGTAGCACATGAGGCGTTGCTGCGGCAGTGGCCGGCACTGACCCGTTGGCTGGACGACGACGCTGATGCGCTCAAAGCCATGGAAGCCGTGCGCCGCGCGGCCAGCGAGTGGGCCAGGAATCGCCGTGACGATGCGTGGCTGACTCACACCGGGGACCGCCTTCACGCGGCGGAAACGCGGGCACGGCGCCCTGACCTGGAACAGCTTTTGGGAGACATGGGACGCGAGTATCTATCGGCATGCCGAAGGAGGGATCAGCGGACGCGCGAAGATCGCGAAGCACAGATTGCACGGATTTCAGTAGAACAGACGCGCACGGCTCGCGCCCAACGATTGTCGAAGTGGCTGTTGGCGTCGGTGGCAGCCGTGCTCGTATTGTTCAGCGGATGGATTGTGATCGAAAGTCGAGCCGTGGCGCGCGAGCGATCACGGGTGTTGATGGTGGCCGCTGACGAGGCACTCAACAAACGCGCCTACGATCGGGCGCTGCGCTTCGCCGTCCTGGCGGCCAAGTCGACATGGCTGTCTCCAGCCGCGCCAGATGCCGATCCGCAGCTGTCTCGCGCAGCCTACCGGTCCCTTGAAGCGCTGCGGATGACGTACGACGGTCCTGCGTGGGCGGCGACCTTCAGCCCCGACGGCCTATACATCCTGGCTGCCTCAGCCGACAAGACCGCGCGGGTTTCTGATGCGCAGACCGGGCGTGAGATCGCCCGAGTCGTCCACGATGGTCTTGTTGTGTCAGTGGCGTTCAGTCCCGACACGCAGCGCATCGTCACCGCCGGCCTCGACAGGACGGCGCGCGTTTCCGACACTCGCACCGGTAAAGAGATTTTTCGGGTCACCCACGACGGTAGTGTTCTATCGGCCGCGTTCAGTCCTGATGGGCACCGGATCGTGACTGTGTCGGCCGACGACACCGTGCGGGTCTGCGATGCGCAGAGCGGTAGGGAAGTCACGCGGATCACCGAAGTGGACGGCGCTGTCTCGGCGGCGTTCAGTCCCGACAGCCGGCGGATCGTGATTGCGTCCGCGTATACGGCCTCGGTCTACGATGCCGAAACCCGCGAGAAGATCATAAGCGTCGACACGTCGCGGCCTGTCACGGTCGTCGAACGAAACGCGGCGGCGAGCGTCGCGACTGTGAGGAAGAAGATCGCGCAGGCCACCCACGCCGACCTGGTCGGGTCGGTCGCTCTCCGTCCTGATGGGGAACCCCTGGTGTTGACTTCCGTGGGATCGGCGTCCTTTAGCCCCAATGGTGAGCGGATCCTCGTCATTGCTCTCGACGACGCGGTGATCTTTGACGCACGGACCGGCAAAGAGATCCGACGCGTCAATCACAACGGCCGCGTTGTCTCCGCCGCGTTCAGTCCAGACGGGCTGCGCATCGTAACCGGCTCCTGGGATAAGGCGGTGCGCGTCTCCGATGTCGAAACCGGCGAAGAACTCGCGCGGATCGCCCTCGACGACGATGCAGTGGCGGCGGGGTTCAGCCCCGACGGGCGGCGCATCGTAAGCGCCTCCTGGGACAAGGCGGTGCGGATCTCCGACGCGCAAACCGGACAAGAGATCGCGCGGGTGACGCACGATGACGTGGTTCGGTCGGCTGCATTCAGTCCCGACGGACAGCGCGTTGTGACTGCGTCCGAAGACAACACGGTGCGGGTCTTTAATACTCAAGTCGCGCCCGAGGTCGCGCGCCTCGCCGTCCGCGGCGCCGTGGGATCCGCCGCATTCACCCGTGACGGACAGCGGATCGTGACTGCCACCATCGGCACAGTGCTTGTCTCCGACGCCCGAACAGGAAAAGAGATTGTGCGCCTACCTCACGACGACGCCGTCGGCTCGGCGGCGTTCAGTCCCGACGGGCAGCGCATCGTGACGGTCTCGGCCAACACGGCGAGAGTCCTTGACGCCCACACGGGGAAAGAGATCGCGCGGATCGCACATGACCGCGTTGTGGCATCGGCGGCGTTCAGCCCAGACGGGCAACGGGTCATGACTCTGTCCGGTACCGGCGCGGGAATCTTCGACGCCCAAACGGGGAAACAGATCGCCCGGGTCGACGACGATGGTGAGTCAGCCGGATTCAGCCGCGACGGACGACGCGTCATGACCGTCGCCGGCGAGACCGTGCGGATCTCAGATGCCCAAACGGGCCAAGAGGTGACGCGGATCGCTTTGGACGACGAGGACGACCCCGTTGTGTCCGCGGCGTTCAGTCCGGACGGCCAACGCGTCGTAATTGTCGGCGCTAACACGGCTCGGATCTCGAACGCCGGAACCGGGAAGGTGCTAGTGAATCTGACTCACGACCGCATCGGACCAACGGAATCCAGCACCGATCCTCAGGTCACAGCGCCTGGCCCGGAGACCGAGTCCGAGGCCCGGGCGCGTCTCGAGATCGAGCGGCTGATCGAACACAACAGAGGCATTTCGGCTGCGGCATTGTTCAGCCCGGACGGTCGGCGCGTCGTGACCCAATCGGCCAAATTGGCGCGGATCGCTGACGCGCAAACGGGGAAAGACATTGCGCAGATCAGCCACGAGGCGATTGTCCGCTCGGCTGCCTTCAGCCCTGACGGGAGGCGTGTCCTGACCGTCTCGGCAACGACAACGCGGGTTTCCGACGCCGAGACGGGTCGCGAGATTGCGCGCCTGTCGCACGACGACGATGTTGAATCGGCTGCGTGGAGCCCGGATGGCCAGCGCATCGTGAGCGTCTCCCGCGAAACGGCGCGGTTATGGGACGCGCAATGGCTGACGCAGGCCGGACGGGAACTGATCGAGAGTGTCTGCCAGCGGAAGCTAGTCGGAGCCAGCAGACTGTCAGCGACGGATGTGACGGCGGCTCCCGTCCTGGTGGGCCGCGAAGGTGAGGACGTGTGTCAGACACCGATATTTGAGTGGTTGTCGACGCGGTTTCGCCATTGATGTTTGCTCGTTGACTGCATCCCTCACATCAGAGATGACTTTCAGACGGTCTTGGCGCCACCGACACATCGTCTCCAAGCTGTTAATTTAGGTGGAATTGCTGAGCTTTAAGGCGACGCGATAAACGCCACACAAGTACCTTCTCCTGCGGCAACATCACGGTGCCGACTCAGCCATGGGCGCGCACAACAATCCATCAAGCGCCTCCTACCGACGCGCTATACTCGGCGCTCTCCATTTCATCAACGGCGCGAAGACCCAACTCATTTCCCCAAGAGGTGGCTCATGGCGGCAGCATTGACACGCGGAACACTGTGCGTTGTGACTGTGGCTTGGCTTGCGAGCATGTCCACAATCGGTGTGCGGGGGCAGGAACAACGGCCCGCAGACTCGACGGCCGTCGAGCCTGCACAGCAAATCCTCGATCCCACGGATCAAGATGTCGAAAAGGACGATCCCCGGGCGCGGCTGGAGTGGCAGCGTCAAGCGTGGGGTGTGGTCACACCCGAATTCAGGGCGAGGGCGCTCCGGCACGGCAAGGATCATTCAGACAAGAAAAACGCGCGAGGGCCGAAGTGGGTCAACATCGGTCCGGAGGGTGCCAGGTACGAACAAAACGGCAGCTTCACCGGCCACGAACGAGATAGCGGTCGCGCTCGCACGATCCTGCCGCACCCGACGAATCCGGACATCGTGTACTTTCTCACCTCCGGCGGCGGGCTCTGGCGCACCAACAACTGGACGTCGGCGGACACCAAATGGACGGCATTGACCGACGATCTGCCGACGACGGGGGGCGGTTCGGTCGCATTCGGTCGCAACCCGAACACGTTGTATCTCGGTCTCGGCGATCCGTTCGATCAAATCCTGGTCGGCGGCGCCATGACGAAATCGGCCAACGGCGGCGGCAGCTGGAGCGCAGTGATCGAGCTCGGATCGGCCGTGTCAGTTCGGGACGTGAAGGTCGATACATCCACGAACCGCGACATCGTGCTGGTGGCGACCGACAACGGTCTCTTCCGTTCGGCAGACGAAGGCGCCTCGTACACGCAGATCGCGACCTTTGGCGGCCAGTCGGTGTGGAGCATCGTGCGGACCAGTGCGGGATGGCTGGCTTCGGCGCAGCCGTGCCCGCCGGGTGCCGTCGGGGTGCTGTGCGGCACGACAACGACGCTGTATCTGTCGACCGATCGCGGCGCCACCTGGACACCCATCTCGAATCCGGGAAACGTCTTCTCGTTGAACGGACGCACGACGCTCGCGGTCGCCGTGCCCGGTGACGCGGTCGTCTACGCCTATTCGAGCACGCAGAGCGAAGGGCAGATGAAGGATGTGTATCGCTCCTCCAACGGCGGCCAGGCCTGGGTCGCCAACAACGTGAACGCGACGACAGTTCCGACCAACCCGGTGCCGATCACCAGGCCTTCCAGCATGCCGAACATGAATATCTGTCACGCCCAGTGCTGGTACGACCAGATGGTGCTCGTCGATCCCACCGATCCCTTGCGCAATACGGTGTGGATCGGCGGCGACCTCGCGTCGGCACGCTCGCACGACGGTGGCGTGACCTGGACGATCGAGACGTGGTGGCTCTACAGCCAGGAGCCGGCGCTTCGCTATGCCCACGCCGACTTTCATGCGGCTGCCTTCAAATCGACCGGCGCGCCGACGATCATCCTCGGCAACGACGGCGGCATGAACGTCAGTGAAGACGACGGCGCGACGTTCAGCAGTGAGAAGAACAACAGGCTGGCAACGCATCTCTACTACACCGTCGCCGGCAGTCCCGCCATGCCGAACCTGGTCATCGGCGGCATGCAGGACAACGGCACACGCGTGCGGTCCGACAACGGCAAGATCCATGACCAGAGCATTGGCGGCGACGGGATGGGTACCGCGGTCAGCCAGGCGAACACCAACACCGTACTGGGCAGCGCCCAGGGATCCGCCATCCGCACCAACTTTTCCAACAACCCGCCAGACGTGTTTCAGAACTGGGTGGCCCGCGGCGCGCTGGCCGATTCCGCCGGCGCCGGGTTCTTCACCGCCATCGTTGCCCCGGCGGCTCCGCTGGACGCGACCGGTCGCGTGTTCTTCCACTTCACCAACTCGAGGGTCTGGCGGACCAACGACGGCGGGCTCAATTTCCTTCTCATCGGCTCCGCGACCGCGCCGACCTCACCCGGACTGCCGGCGGCGCGCCGATTCCGCTCGAGCCCGTACGACCTCGGTGTCAGTCCATTGGACTTGAACCGCATCGCCGTCGGCGCCGCGGGCGGGTTCCTGGACATCACGACCAACGGCGGCGCGAGCTGGACGGACATCGATCTCTTTCCAGCACAGTGGGATCCGAAGCTTGGAATTCACGTGACTTGAAGTCGCGGC
>JADMIO010996609.1_pt1 | contig 34327 bp, 30 predicted proteins | sample 8958161 | NCBI WGS metagenome assembly JADMIO01 (sample SAMN16585339, study PRJNA669376) | soil metagenome | isolation source: Crop rotation soil | place: USA: Cullars Rotation, Alabama | collected 2011 | reverse complement strand
GGGAGAGTCCCGCCGTAAACGATGGACGCAAGACCGAGAATTAGCTTGTCGGGTTAGCTCAAATCCCTTCGGCGCCACCGCCCTCCCCGGTTTTAGGGTGAGAACTAATCGCGTGCAATCTACTTCAGCGACGGGGTTTCTGTCAATAGCAAAAAATCGTGCTGACCGCTCGTGGAGCGCAGAAGTCCCCGGAAAAGCAGCTCGGGTCCGGCTAGCGCTTCATGATGGATTTTCGCCGCACCCGGATGGGGGCGCGGGCCGTGAGCAGGCTCTTATGTCGATTGTTGATGATGTAGCAAAGCCCCTGATGGGTTAGTCCGAGAGTCTTTGCAGCGCGGGTGACGCTGCCATCGGCTTCGTCGAGTGCTTCCCTGATCAAATTGCTCTCGCATTTCCGGACTTCTTCCTCGAACGAGGCGCGGGCGCCGGAAACCGCACTCGTCTGAGCCGGGGCGGCGGCAACCAGATGCCGCGCGCATTGACGGAACCGAGTCATGGTTTCATGGCTCAAGTCGTTGGCAAGACGGCGATCGGCTTCAAAATACAATCCGGAAAACTCGCCCGGGGCGAGAATCGAGCGCAGCTCTTCCAAAATAGTCAGGTACGCCCTGCCGGAGGACTCCGGATCGCCGGCAGTTTCCGCTACTTCGGCTGCGCGCTTGAGAGTATAGAAGGCGGGTTGATAGCGCTTCAGTCGCGCCTGGGCGATGCCGAGCGTTTGCAACGTGTCGGCGAGGAGCGACTGTTCGTTGGAGCGTTCCAGGATTCCCGCAGATTTCGACGCCAGCTTTTCAGCATCCTCATATCGTTTCTGTGCCAGGTAGACTTTTGCGCGAGTATCGTTTACCTGCGCCGCGGTGCTTACGTCGCCGAGCTCAATGAAAGCGTGACGCGCGTCTTCCAGGTTTTCCAGCGCCGCGTCATAACGACCTAGTTCCAGCAAGGCCACGCCGATGTTGTTTTGCGCGCGCGCGTAGTAGCGCCGGTTGTTGGCGTTTTCAAAATGGACGCGGGCCGCAGTGTGATCCATCAGGGCCCGATCGAGGTTCTCGACACCACCCATGCGCCGATAGACGATGCCTCGCTGCATGTAGAAAGGTCCTAGGGCGGCCGGATCGTTGACCGAGTCCACCAATGTTGCCGCACGATTCAACAAAGCCATCGCTTCGTTGAGATGGTTCGTCGAGACCTCGACCGTCGTGCTGTTTACCAGGATGCGAAGTTGAATGGTTGGATCATTTGAGTTGGAGAGGGCGGTTTGAAACCAGACACGAGCTTCGTCCATAGCGCCTTCGCGCCAGTAACAAACAGCCAGGTCGGTCTGGGCTTCGGCTACTTTTTCCCGATTGCCGAGGCCTTCATAGGCGCGCAACCCCTCAGTAATCAAATCCTTGGCGAATTGCTGCGCCCCTGACACGCCACCCGTGCTGCCGAGCCAGCCGGAAAGCGCTCCCACGCGCAAGAGCAATTCGGCCTGATCCTCCGGATCCAGGCCCGCTGTGCGCGGGCGCTGGCCAAGGCCGTCCCAGTATCTCCCGAGAGTCTGCCGCGCGGCCTCGTACTCGCCAATAATCGAAAGCTCGCGGGCCGTCCGGAGTGCCTCACGCACACTCTGCGGGGTGCTAAAAGTTCTGCTTTCGGTCCTCAGCAGGGTTTCGGTTGCCATGTTTAAGTCCTCTCCTACTAAAGCTATGAAGGCTAGCAAGCTTTGTTGCTAGCGGTGCTATTATGCGCCCGACTTTACACAATTTCGGCGGCCGCACGCAAGACAAAATGCGGAAATGGCCGATAAAACAAAGGAAAACTCATGTCAAAACTTAACCGCTTTTTCGCGTCATGTCTGCTTATCATTTCGCTGTCGGTCGTTGCGCTCGCCGACGGGGGTGAAACCCAGGGACCGACCATTTGCACGGAATCGACAACGGCCGCCGCCCCCGAGGCTAACCAAACCCCCGACAATTCGTTCCCTATCTTGGATGCACTCAGGTCGGGAGACGCTATTGTTTGGCTGCTGACAGAAATTTTATAGGGCTGAACAACTTTACTCCCGGCTCTTTCGCGGTTGTGCAGGCTGAGCATTCGCGAACTGCTGGAAGTCTGCAATTGCAAATCCTCGCGCGGGGCAACACCGCGAGGCTTCGCACGCGTGGTGCAACGCTATCCGCTGGCGGCCGTAACGACGTCTGAGCGGACTGTAAGGGGTGTGGTGAGCTGGCTGGCGTCAATCATGTTCAAGCCATGCTCACGCACACTTCTAAAACCCGGAATAATGTCCCCGACTGCGGGGCGCATCAGATCTTTCGAGCGTTTGTACCCCGTGAAATCCAGGTACAGATGCTTGCGCATGAATCGCTCCGGCCATCCCGCAAACCGCCACAGCGGATATTTGATCCCATCACCGAAGAGTTTCTTGCCCATCATCTTGTAATAAAGCGGTACGCCCAGCGACCACTTGTAATTGGAATGCGCACTCCCATAAAACTCCCGATTGTATTTCCAGCAGGTAAAGAAAAACTCCCACTGCAGATCAGTCATTTCAATAAGCTTGGCGCTCTCTTTCTTCTGCATCCTGGTGTTATCCAGCGGGACAAACCAGGTCGGCACAAACATTCCTTTCGCATCTCGCAGATCATAGAGCAGGTCGAGTGAGTCTTTGGTGTCCTGCTCAGTCTCGCCCGGCAGCCCGATGATGAAGGTGCAGAATGGATACCAGTTGTGTTTGTTGAGAATCTCCATTCCCTTCAGGATCACGTCGCGCCACTGGTTGGCTTTGTAGGGGTAGGCCTTGCCTTTCATAAAAATATCGAAGAGGCGCGCGCTCCCGGTTTCCAGGCCAATAATCGGATCGGCCACACACTTGTTCGGATCCGTTGAATCGTCGTGATGGAGATGCGAGTAGGGAACGACATGCGGTGTCAGTCGTTCGATAATGCTCGGATCCTTTACCACCGGCGCAATCGTGATGTGCGAAGTCTGAATGGTTTCGATACCCGGCACCTTCTTAACGCTGCTGAATAAGGTTTCGAGCGCCTCGATATTAGTTTCGAAGTTTGGTTTCTGTTCGTAGAGGAACATATCCTCGCTGGCCAGCATCACTTCGGTAGCGCCTTCGCGGGCATTGACGCGAGCGCTTTCCAGGATGTGTTCCAGCGGAAACGAGCGGCCCACCTTAGTTGCCGGTCCGCAGAATTGGCAGCCACGACCGCAGCCGCGCGTAATCTCGACTACTCCGAAAGTCGACCGGTGCCGCACCACCGGAATCTCCTCGACTGTAGGCTGGGCGCTCTTGGGGACCTTGATGATGCGCGGGAGCGAAGGATCGCCGGCGATCATGCGGCTGAATAAATCGCTGAACACGCGCTCGATCTCGCCGTCAATCAGGTAATCGACCTTGAATTCATCCAGGCGATTGGCGCGTTCCAGTTGCCACGCGCCGGGGCCGCCGATCACAATCTTAGGCTGATATTTCTTGATCACCGGGTGTGTGACGATCTTGAGAAACTGTTCAGCATTAAAGGGCACCAGGTTTTCGCCGGCGAGCTTTGAATACACATCGGTGGCGTAAGAAATGCCGAGCGGATTATGCGCGTGAATGGCGACGACCTGAGTTTCCGGCCCGATGAATCTTTCCAGGTTCTCCAGATAGCACACCACCACGTCTTCCTCGGGATAGTCCCGAAGCAACAACGTCTCGACCATGCGCAATCCGTTGGGAACGTACTTGGCGCGGCCGTCCGGCCAGGACTCGTTTACCAGGGTCGCAGGATTGATCCATTTGTGCCCAAACTTGGCCGGAAGGCCCGCTGCCAGCATTTGTTGCCAAATGCTGTGCTGCCATTCACTTGCCTCGCTTGACGATGCAGTCAAAACGATTCTGGGTGAGTTCAATCAGATCCTCCTAAAGGGCCGGATGTAAAAGGCATTGGTGCGAGTCAGAACCAGAGACTTTGGGTAACGGCGCGGATTCTAGCACTTGCGCCGGGTCGTGCCAAGAATAAAGAAGTCTTTCCGGGCAGGAGATCTTGCATATACGCCCCACAAAGGATTATGGTATAGTCCGCCACGCTGAGCTGAAATACCCTGATTCATCCCGGCATTCCTTAATAGTTCGTTATGGCCCGCACCTTGCGACTGCCAGAGAGGTGGTAGTTTGGTGCGCCTGAGGCTTTGGAGGTCGAATGAGGATTCTGCTCTATAACCCAGATAACGGCGTCACGCACAACTTCATGCCCCATCTTTGGATGTTTCTGCTGAAGACGCTGACACCGGCTGGGCACGAGGTGCTGCTGATTGACGGCAACGCTCGGCCCATGAACGAAAAACAACTCGTTGCCTTTATTCAAAAAGAGAAAATCGGCCTGGTTGGCATCGGGGCAATGACGCGGATGATCGCGCGCGCCTATCGAATGGCTGACGCGATTCGCGCTGCTGGTATTCCGGTAGTGATGGGCGGGCCGCATGTGACTGAGGTGCCTGACGAGGCCCTGGGTCGCAACGGCGGACCCCGGCACGCAGACGCAGTGGCGCTGGGCGAGGCCGACGAGACATGGCCCAAGATCGTCAACGACGCCGCACGCGGTGAACTAAAAGAGGTTTACAAACCGCTTGACGAAAGCGGCAAAGAACGGAAACCAAGTCTGCAGCCGTATCCCGAGATCCCCTGGGAAAAAATGGATCTGAATCAGTTCAATCTGATTCCCAGGGTCTTCCGGCCATTTTTCGAAAGATACGGATCGGGTTGGGCGTCGGTGCATATGATTCCGATCGAATCCGGTCGTGGTTGCCCGTACGGATGCGAGTTCTGCACCGTCACTGGATTCTTTGGCGATTCGATTCGCTTTCGCAGCAACGAAAGTGTGGTCAACGAACTTCTCAGCCTGAAGCGAAATGCGCGCAACAATCGCAGTCAGGCGATGGTCTTTTTTATCGACGACAACTTTGCCATCAGTATCAAGCGAACCAAGTCGCTGCTGCGTGACATCATTGCCGCCGACGCTCAGCTTCCCTGGACGGCGCAAATCAGCGCCAACCTTTTGCGTGATGAAGAACTGGTGGACCTAATCGCCGCGTCCGGCGGCAAATGGATCTTCATCGGCATGGAGTCAATCGACGCCGCCAACCTGGCTGATGTCAATAAGAATTTCAACAAGCCGTCCGAGTATGCGGCCGTATTGAACCGGCTTGCGGATCGCGGGATCTACGCGATTACTTCATTCATCTTTGGATTGGACAACGATACGGTGGGTGTCGCCGATCGCACTTTGGAGCAAATTGAGTCCTGGCCGCCCGGACTCCCGATCTTCGGATTGCTCACACCGTTTCCGGCGACGCCGCTATACGATCGTCTGCTGAAGGCGGATCGCCTGATGCGTCCCAAGCACTGGCTCGACTTCGCGCCCTTCAAAATGGCCCATGCGCCGCTGAAAATGAGCAGCGACGAAGCGCAGGCTGAAGTGCACAAGGCCTGGACCAACTCTTACAGTCCCGAGCGAAATGAGCTCGCCCTCGATCTGATCGCCGACAAGCCGCTCGACCATCGCACCATGCATTTGGTTAGCCGGCTGACTTTTCGTGGGATTTACTTTCCACAAATGGGCAAGCGCGCCTGGGCCAAACTAATCTATGAAAATCGCCGGCCTATTTATAAGTTGGCCCGCGAAGGTTTCAGCCGATGGCGCAAGGTCCGACCCGCGGCGAACGCTTCGACGGTTCCAATTCACGGCAACTAGTTAGTAATGCTTAGACCACATGAATAGCCCCGGCCAATCGGTCGGGGCTTTTTATTGGGCGCGATTATTTTCTTCTCAACACAAACGTTCGCGGAATACCCTGCAAGTCTTTCCTCACGTCGACCACATTCCAAACCACCTGATCGATTAGTCGCTCGACGGCGTCACTTTGACCAAAACCGATCTCGAAAATGAAATGGCCGCCTCGTCGTACATGCGCCGGAGCGTCCCGCAGAAGCATGCCGACATGCGCCAGCCCGTTCGCGCCCGACACCAACGCCGAGCGTGGCTCATAGTCACGCACCTCTGGTTGCAGCCCGGCAAATTCTTCTTCAGTCACATACGGCGGATTTGAGACGATGACCGAGAACTCATGCGCAGTCGATGGAAAGCCGTCGGCCTCGATCAACTCGAGGCGGGTAGCAACTTTGTGACGTTCAGCGTTTCTTTGTGCAACGCGCAAGGCCGCGGGTGAAATGTCGGTGGCGATAGCCTGCGCGCCGGGAAGTTTGTGAAGCAGAGAGATGACGATGCAGCCCGAGCCCGTCCCCACGTCGAGCATGAGGCCATTCTCGTCGTCCTTGAGAACCTCGAGCGCGGCTTCCACAATTATTTCTGTCTCAGGGCGGGGAATCAGCACGTCCGGAGTGACTTCAAAGTCTAGACCAAAGAACTCCTGGTGTCCGGTGATGTATTGAAGTGGCTCGCGGGTGGCTCGTCGTTCGATCAACTGGCGATAGTGCTTTGCGTGACTCTCGCTGAGTTGATCTTCCGCGTGGGCGATTACGAAAATGCGACTGCCCTCGAGTACGCGGCACATTAGTGACAACGCGTCTCGGCGAGGTTCGTTGATTCCCGCTGCACCCAGGATCTGCGCGCCCTCATTGATGGCGCTGCGAATTGAAGTTGACATCGGTTCCTGCCCGTTATATTACGTTCGCACCAGAATCTGAAGAAACTTAGCGCAAGTTGGCAATCTGCCAAATGCGGACAGGCACGAGTTGTGCTGGCTATTCGCCGGAACTCGGATGAGATTGAAAGTTTACTTGGGATAGTACGAAGCGAGTCTCGTTTCTTCCCGTACGGACGGTGGAACCCCCAGCTTCACGGTTGGGGGTTCCGCAGTTCGAAGAGTCGAGCCTTGTCACATTCTGGTACAGAGGAGAGACCACTCTTCAAAACAAAATGGGCGCCCTGGCAAAAAGCATAGTTCTCTTTGGCCTGAATTGGATCGACGCTCAGCTGACTCTGTACTGGGTCCATTCAAATATCGCCTCTGAAGGCAACGGATTGATGGCCCAATTGATGGCCATCGGTGACGGGCCTTTCCTGCTCGCTAAACTGTTTATTGGCGCATTTGCGGCGCTTACGCTTTACCGGTTCGCGCACTTGCCCATCGCCCGGCGCGGCATGCAGCTGGTGCTCACGGTCTATGCGGTGTTGATGCTGGCCCATGTGGCCACAGGATTGTCAGCCCTCGGATGGTCAAAGCCGCTTGCCATGGTTACTTTTGTCACCAATATTCCTTCGTCATTTCTGGCCATATTTTCCTGATTTTCCCTTCACAGCTCCGGAGATCGTTTCCGCCTTGATTCCGTGCCTGTCCGTGCTCTTAGCGGAACCTTGATGTCCTTTCGCGCGTTTTTGCAATAAGCGCCTGCGCGAACTTAAACTTGGGCAAACGCATCTCAGTGAGGCATGGCTAACTGGTGTGACATCGGAGGAACGTAGGTTTATGTACCGCATATCGGCTCGTCAAATTCTCGTAATTTCTTTGGCTTCCGCACTTTTTGCTTCCGCTGCGGTTCTTGGTTTACAAAAATTATCCGGACGGATTAACCCGTTTAGCTCGGCGCTGACTACGGCTGAAACTTCGGCTATCACAGATCCGAGCTCGGCGACTGACGAACAGAATAATATTGAAGTCTATAAAGCTGTATCGCCGGGCGTTGTTTACATTCAATCAACCACGACCGTGCGCGATTTCTTTGGTTTATATTCCGAGGCGCGCGAAGGCGCAGGCTCGGGTTCAGTCATCGACGATCAGGGAAACATCCTGACCAACTATCACGTGATTGCAAATGCTGAAAAGCTCACCGTCAATTTTGGCGGAGGCCGTACTTACGCGGCCAAAGTAGTGGGTCGCGATCCCGACACTGATTTGGCTGTAATCAGGTTGCTCGAAACACCGAAGGAAGCAATCACGGTGATCCCGCTCGGCGATTCAGACAGATTGGTTGTGGGCCAGAAGGTGCTCGCGATTGGCAACCCGTTTGGACTTGACCGCACGTTGACCACGGGAGTGATCAGTGGATTGCAACGACCGATTCGGGCGCAGAACGGACGGCAGATCGAAGGCGCGATTCAAACAGACGCATCGATCAATCCGGGAAATTCCGGTGGACCGTTGCTTGATTCGCACGGTCGCATGATCGGGATCAACTCGCAGATCGAATCACCCTCCGGCGCGTCCGCGGGGGTCGGCTTTGCGATCCCGGTGAACATTGCCAAGCGCATCGTGCCGCAACTGGTAAAGAACGGTTACGTGCAGCGTCCAAAGCTGGGCGCAAACCTGCGTGATGTGGAGTCGCTTGGCAACCAGGTCCGTCTGCCGGTTTCGTACGGCACCATGATTTGGGATGTACAGCCTGGCGGTCCGGCCGCGACTGCGGGACTGCGCGGACTGGTGCAGACCGATGATGGAGACTTCGAGCTCGGAGACATCATCATCGGGCTCGACGGCGAGAAGATTTCCGGCAAAGACGATTTGTATCGCCTGCTCGACAAGCATCAGGTTGGCGAGACGGTTAATATTGAGGTCATGCGCAACAGTCGCACGATGACTGTGCCGGTCCGCCTGACGGATGTTCCGCCGCAACGGCGCGGCGTTCGCGAGTGACCTTTTATCAAGAAACAGAAACGAGAAACGCGCGTCGAAAACGGCGCGCGTTTTTTGTCAGAGCGACCGGGTCGCAATCAACTTATCTAAGATGTTTATGTTGAACTATGACAGGCCGCTGGCGCTTCTCGTTTCACAACTTAACCCGGGGGCCAGGTCATTTCGCGCCCACCCAGCACGTGTACGTGAAGATGGAAAACAGATTGCCCGGCGCCGCGTCCCGTGTTGAGCACCACGCGATAACCGCCTTCGGTCAAGCCGTGCTCGTTCGCCACGCGCGCGGACACGCGCAGCAGGTGGCCCAAAAGCATTTCATCCTTTTGGCCCGCATCATCCAATGATTCCAGATGTTCCCGCGGGATTACCAGCACGTGCGTCGGGGCTTGCGGATTGATATCGCGGATGACTACGCACCGGTTGTCTTGATAGACCACATCAGCCGCCGCGGTCCCGGCCAGGATCTTACAAAATAGGCAATCAGTCTCACTCATGAGCGCATGATATCACAGAGTCACTGGCTCTGAGGGACCACGAATAAGGCAGAAATGAAGTTGTGCGGATCGGACCCGCCCCGGCAATTTTCATGGCGGGAATCGAAGCCCGCAATCACCGGCATTTGCCCTGGGCATAGATTTCCTTAATTTCAGCCGGAGTCAGCACTCTATTGAACAACTCCGTTTCGCCCAGGCTTCCCTTCAAGAATCCATTCAATTGAAATGAACGTACTCCGAGGTTCAGAGGGGAAGCATTCGTCACCGAACCGGCGAGCGGCGCCGGGGTTGTATCCACGAGGTTGCCATCGACATACCAGCGAATTTCTTTCGTAGCGCCGTTGCGATTGACGGTTATCGCGAGGTGGTGCCAGTAAGCATCGGCAACAGTTGTGTTCGCCACGTAGTTGGCATAGGTGATCGCATTTGCCAACTGCAGTCCAGGTTTTCCGTTTGAAAGAAAGACGTGGTAACCCTGGTACTTGGGACCGATTTGCACTCGTTTGTCCAGAATAACGCCACCGGAAGTCGCCGGCGCCCTTATCCATGTATCAATACTAAAGTCTCCCACGCCAAAATTCAGCGACGGATCATTATTGACTGAGACGTAATCGTCGACACCATCGAAGCTCAGGGCGCCACCGACCGCGCCGGTTACTGGTGTAGGCCCGGTCCACGTCGGATTCGTGGAGGATGCTGGACCCAACGGGCCGGGGTGAGGAGTGCCGTTGTTGGGCGTGCCGGGGGTCTTAATATCACCTACGTGATGTGCGCCGGAAGATTCTTCGAAGGGCCACCAGGCAACCAGGCCTGTCGGTACTTTAGCGCACGCATAGAGTGGCGCGTCGTCCATGAGATTTCGTGGATGCAGGTCGAAACCTGACCACATCACCTGGGCGACACCCGGCAGCTGATTTCCCATTGCATCAAATTCGTGATCCTCGTCGCGTGGATGGTGGTGATTCGAGGTCATGCACCAGATCACCACATCGGTATCCACAATAGACTGGGCCGGCGTGATATACGGCGCCGGGCCTTCGAATCCCCACTCATACGTCATCTCGTTTGGATTACGCCGCGTTACCCAAAAATCGTGTCGGGTAAAGTCTTCCGCATGACGCGCGGAACCCGTGCGCATAGGCATCAGGTCATAGCTGATGTTGTGTCCGCGCGCATTCTTGGTAAGCGTGTCCTGGATGTTTAGGCCGGTGAATTGATCGGCTTGCCAGTCCTCAAAACCTTCAAGCCCATTGTTGAAAGGCTGCATGACGTCGGTCGCCTGGTACAGAGGGTTTGGGGAGGGGGACGGATTGGGCGCCGGCTCGAGATGCCTCATCACGCTCACAGTATTGTGATTAGCCTGTCCGACATTCACGTCCACATACCATAAGGTGTCGTGCATGTGGGACTCAAAGGGTGTGACGGGACTATTGTAGCCCGTGCTCCCCATGCGAAAGGTAATCGTTCCATCATCCCGAAATCCGTACTGGACCACATATTCGTAGTTGCCGGTATCGATGACTGACCACAATAGCAACTCCTCGCCACGCCGGAGGTGCCCATCGCTGGTCCAGGCAATGCCACGGTCGCGAATCTCTTTGATCAGGATCGGTTCGGGTGGACTGTTTAGACTGGGAAATGACTGTGAATTCGGTGGCAGGAAGGGTCCCGAAATCGTGCCGCAGGGACCAGTATATGCTTGAACGGCTTCGTGAATATCAGTCCACGGATTCAAGTCGTAAAGCCTGGCCAATCCATCGTGATAGGGGACGAAAATCTGTGACGGCCCGCTTTGTCCGAGGACCGCAATAAAGTTAGCCGTCGGTTTTGGCTTGAACCATGCATTCGCAATCCACAAACCCTCTTCGACGTTCTTGGTCCAGACAATAAGCCAGGTGGTTTCGGTAGGACCGCGGGCAGGAAACTCCTGATAAATGACACGATTATTCTCCCAGGCCGTAGTCGTCGCCGGAAGACAACCGCCGGGCGTTGGCGTGGGTAACGGTGATAATCCTGAGGCGGCCACATTTACTCGAATAATAAGCATCAGGACGACGCCGCCGAAGAGCAAAGCTACTTTAGTTTTCGAATTCGTGAGGCTGGTCATCAACTTTCTCCTGCCTAATGTTAGGGACGGTCAGAAGCGCGCGATCACATCGAGGGCTTGCGAGGAGCCGGTTCGATGATCACTTTCTCGCTAGTCAGATCAACGAGGATTCGGGACTGCCGCATGAGATAGGTCGATCCGGAACGAAATAACAAATGCACTACCCGGTGCTGAAAAAGCGGATCTCTTGGCAACGTGGCCCTGAGAGTCAGGGCTTCGATCACGAGCCGATCGCGATAGGGTTCAACTGCGGCGGACACCTGCGGATGACTTAGCGCCATTTGTTTTGCCAACTCCATCTCCTGCGTGGAAATAGGAGCAACAAAGTGCGGGAGTTGCTTAACTTCCAAAACGCGCTTGCGATTCAGATCGATCAGTATGTGAATTGATAAATCGCCCTCATAGCGGTAGTAGGTGAGCATCACTCGCCGTTGGAAACTACCTCTCATTTCCAACACGTTGTCGCGAATGATTTCGGCACTCGTCAGATACATCCTTCTTTCGCTAAACAAGTGCGCGTATCGGAGCGCGTCTTCCGCCAACGCGACGGCGGTGGTCTTCTCATCGTTCGTGAGCGGACTGGTAATCCGGGCCACATTCAAGGCGCGGGAAATGTCGGCGCTTTCCTGCCCATAAGCACTCGCGCCGCACATCAAGACCAGGACCAGTGCGGATGTTATTGAAAAAAGCAGAAAGAAAATTGAGGTTTGGAAATTCGCCGTCTGCTTCGCAAGCGGTAAATTCGTGTGAATCATGCTCGCCTCCTCATAGAGGACAAAACTCCGTCAGCACTGTTCAGGGGTTTGAGATTAAAGCCGGGCGTGCGGGAGCTTAGTTAATCGGTAACGTCGGGAGCGCACTATAGAATTCGCCCGATTGAAAGTCAATCAGTTTTCTCGCGTCGGTCAGGCGGCGGCGATGCCTTCTTCAGTCGACAGCGGCGAAGTAACTGATTCGCGGACGCGTTCGATATCGGCGCCCACTGCTTTCAGTTTCGTTTCAATCTTTTCATACCCACGATCGATGTGATAGACGCGATCAATCGTGGTTTCGCCTTGCGCGATTAATCCGGCCAGCACGAGCGAAGCTGAAGCGCGCAGGTCAGATGCCTGGACGCGAGCGCCAATCAAGGCGGCCGGTCCTTCGACTACGGCCTTGTCGTGGCCGATTTGAATTCTAGCACCCATGCGCTGCAATTCCGACGCGTGCATGAAACGGTTTTCGAAAATGGTTTCAGCGATTTCCGAGTGGCCATCCGCCTGCGTCATCAGCGTCATGTACTGCGCCTGCATATCAGTCGGAAAGCCGGGATAGACCTCAGTGTGCAAATCACCGGCCTTTAATGGCCAGGTGCCGCACCGGACGTGCAAGGTGCTTTGATTGATCTCTTCAATTTCGACGCCTACCTCGCGCAGCTTGCTGATGATGCGGTTGCAGTGCTCGGGATTACAGTCGCGAATTTCCAACTCGCCTCGAGTAATCGCGCCGGCGACAATGAAAGTCCCAGTCTCAATGCGATCAGGAATGATCGTGTGCTGGGCCGCGCCCAGCGCCTCCACTCCTTCGATTTCGATTGTCGGTGTGCCGGCGCCGCGCACGCGCCCGCCCATCTTGTTGAGTAACTCCCCGAGGTCGCGTACTTCAGGTTCGCGCGCCGCGTTGTGAATTGTGGTGCGTCCGCGGGCCAGGGTCGCCGCCATCATGAGGTTTTCCGTGCCGGTAACTGAGACTTTTTCGAAAGAGACTTCGGCGCCTACTAATCCGTCCTCCGGCGCCCGCGCTACCACATCCCCGGCTTCAAGAAAAACATCGGCGCCCATTTTGGAAAATGCGGCGAGATGCAAATCGATCGGGCGCGCTCCGATCGCACAGCCACCGGGCAGCGAGACGCGCGCCTTTCCAAATCGCGCCAGCAGAGGACCGAGAGCGAGCACCGACGCGCGCATTGTCTTGACCAGTTCATAAGGCGCGGTCATCAATTCGACATTTGCCGCCGAGATCTTGTGCGTGCGCAGCTCGGGCGTCAATACATGCCCGCCAATATCCTCGAGCAAACGCCGCATGGTGATGATGTCGCGGACGTACGGAATGTTGTGAAGGGTGATGGTCTCAGCCGTAAGAATGGCCGCCGCCATGCACGGCAAGGCTGAGTTCTTGGCGCCGCTAATAGACACGCGGCCATTCAGCGGCGCGCCGCCACGAATGCGAAACTTGTCCACGCTGGGAGATTAAAGGAAAAGCTGTTGGCAAGCAAAAATGCAGTCGGCGCAGCCGGCGGCTGAGAATAGCTCACCGATTTATCGCGGACCGGCTCAACCAATCGCAGATACAATCTCTTCGACGATTACGGCCATCTCTTTTTCAGCAGCTACCGCAAGATGAAGCTCAGCCAAGGCGTAGTCGGCGCGACGCGACGCGTAACGCTCTTGTGCGGCTTCGCGATGCGGGGCGAGTGGGCGAGTGGTGTTCGTTTCTGAACCGATTCTGTGCCAGCACAAATCGAATGGCGCATCCAGCCAGACACTCAAACAGTCATTAACGCCGATGAGTTCGCGGTTCTTAGACACGGTCCATGTGCCCCCACCGAGCGCGATTACGCGGATTTCAGTTTGTTTCAGCACCTCCGCGAGGGCGCATGTTTCAATTGCGCGAAATTCCGGCTCGCCGTCTTCCGTGATGATTTGCGCAGGCGAGCGGCCGTGGTTCTCGTAGATAAACGAATCCAGATCGACGTGAGCACGCCCGAGTTTGCGCGCAAGCTCCCTGGCCACGGAAGTCTTGCCACAGCCCATGAAACCAAGCAATACAATCCGGCGACTTGTCATCTCTCAATCAAAGAGTCCATCAGCGCAAAAAACTCGGGGAACGAAACTGCCACACATTCGGCATCGCGAATTTCGCTTTCGCCTTCGGCGAGCAGCGCCGCGACCGTGAATGCCATCGCGATGCGGTGGTCGCCGCGCGAATCGATTAGCGCTCCGCGCAATTGAACTGGCCCGGAAACGCGAAGACCGTCATCAAATTCTTCGACCGCTGCGCCCATCGCCCGCAGTCCGGCCGCAGTCGCGGCAATCCGATCAGATTCTTTCACGCGCAGTTCGCGCGCGTCGCGAATTTCGATACCGCCATCGAGTTGTGAGCCGACAATCGCGATCAACGGAAGTTCATCAATCAGCCCGGCCACGAAAGTACCATTGATGGTTCGTGATGATTCAGTCGCACCTCGTGATCCTGTCGCACGAACCTTTCCTACCGGCTCATTGCCAACTTCGCCCGCTTCGTCCACTCGAACGCTCAGGCCAAAAGATTTCAGGTAACTGAGGAAGAGAGTGCGGCCGGGATTAGTGCCAACTTTCGCGATCTCAATTTCCGAATTCTCGAGCAGCGTTGCGGCCGCGATGAAGTAAGCCGCCGCCGAGATGTCTCCGGGAATTTCAACGTCGCGCGCCGTGAACTCGCGCGCAGGTGAAACCGCCGCGAAGACCTCGCCCTCCTTTCGCGCATCACCGGCGTCAACCTGAAGGCCAAACCAGCGCAGCATGCGCTCGGTGTGATCGCGAGTCGGTACTGCTTCAATCACAGTTGTGCGGCCGCGCGCACTCAAGCCCGCCAAAAGAATGCACGACTTTGCCTGCGCGCTTGCCAGCAACAAAGTGTAATCAACCGGCTCAAGGGGATACTTGCCGTTGATGATCAGAGGTGCGCGACCGTCGTGAGAATCGATAGTTGCGCCCATCAGCTGCAACGGCTCGATGATGCGTTGCATGGGCCGGGTCAGCAGAGATGCGTCGCCGGTCATCGTTGAAGTGAAACTCTGGCCGGCAAGAATGCCCGCCAGCAGTCGCATGGTTGTACCGCTGTTGCCACAATCGAGCGGCGCCGCCGGCGCTGTTAATCCGCGCGGCCCCGCACCCGCTACCAGCACATCATTGCCTTCGCGATTGATTTTGATCCCAAGTCCCGACAAACAGCCCAGAGTGGCGGCACAGTCTTCACTGTTGGAACAGTTTCTGAGACGCGAAGTTCCGGTCGCCAGGGCGGCAATCATGGCCGCGCGATGCGAAATGGACTTATCTCCCGGCATTTCGAGCCGGCCGCGGATTCGTTTGGCAGGACGAATGATCACGAACGAATCTTAACCTGAAAGTAGTATGAGCATCAGCTTGTACAAAACCATGTCGAAAGCAACGCCTGTCTTTTTCATGTTGTCAAGCAGCTCCATTTTAAGGTGCGCTTTGAAAACCGGTGATACAACCCTATCCTATTTGACATAGCACAATTCGCTTCTATACTCGGGGCCAGTTGCGGCTCCCTTACCGCCCACATCATCGGATGTCTCAGGTAGTCAGCCTAGTCTGTTGAGCCGCAGAATCGGACGAACTACACAAAGCGACAACGAATCAAAGACTTTAAGTACCAACGTGGCCGGAGGTGAATTATGACTAGAACGAGGATGCGAATGTCGATAGTCGCCCTGACCGTTCTCATAATCGTAACCGGCGCTTTTCTATTGTCGGCACGAGCATCGAGGATCCGGAGGGCTATACAAGACCCAGTCTCCAAAGGTGGGGCTCAGCAACCTGGCCTTTCGCCGAGCCAGTCTCTACAAAAAGCCCAACAGGCACTTGAGCAGCATATCGCGCGATTTCCTGTAGTTGACTACGACAAGCCAGATACGGCTAATCCGATTGAAAAGGCAAAGCGAGCAACCCGAAACAGGCACTATGACGGAAAAGCCCTGGTCACGAGCAATCCTTATCCCTCAACGTCTTCGATAATCGAAGATTCCGAAGTCTTTTTCAACCTTCCAGCATTGCCGGTGGCTGAAAGCGATGTGATATTGACTGCCCAAGTCCTCAATTCCTCAGCTCATCTGTCGAATGACAAAAGCGCGGTTTACTCCGAGTTCTGTGCTCAAATCGGAGTGGTCATTAAGGGTGTAATACCGGAATCATCTAAAGGAGATGCGTTCACCGTATTCCGAATGGGCGGTGTGGTTGTTTATCCTTCTGGCCAGAAAGTACGGTATGAAGTCGCTCGACAGAACATGCCATCTGTCGGGAAAACTTATCTGTTCTTCTTACGAGCCACTCAAGACGCGTCAGCTTTCGAAATATTGACGGGTTATGAAATTGGTCCCGCACACGTCTTGCCACTTGACGACGGAATCCAATTCGAAGCGTACAACCGTACGGATTCAGTAGTCTTCCTGAATACAGTCCGATCGGCTGTTTCTAACGAAAAGTAACCGTCTCACCGGAGGCTCCCGTGAAATACCAGCTTGACACTCACACCTTGGCCGGTGGGCTTGGGATGTATTCTTGAAAACGCCCTGAGTTGGGCTTGATGAGAACCTTTGCTTTGACGCGCAAATCAAAATTGACTTTGTCCGGACGCCAGTCTTAGGTAATTCCGACTGCCTACAAGGTGTGAACTAACGGGCGGCCGGCCTCTAAACGAACGACAGGCGACGCAGCATTGCCACCTGCGGCCCCCACATTCTTGACACGCGCCTAGCGCGCATGTTACACGTCCGTCTCCATTTTGTTTTTAGATCGTCAGCAGCCCGACGGCAATTTTCCGGCGAAAGAGGCCGTGCCTTTTGTGACCGATCAAACGACTCGACTCGTTTTGCCCAGCCACATTGAGGCTGTTGCTGACGCGGCCGCCGCGGCGGCGGAATTCGCGCGCACTTGTGGGCTGGCCGACGACGCAGCTTTCGGAATCGATATGGCGGTGCGTGAAGCGATCACCAACGCGATCGTCCACGGCAACAAGGAAGACGACACCAAGAACGTTGAGCTGACACTTAACTGCTCGCAAAACGCCGTCGAAATCCAGGTCAAAGATCAGGGCGAAGGCTTTGATCCCGGCAGTGTCCCGGATCCCACCGCGCCCGAGAACATTTTGAAGACTTCGGGACGCGGCAACTTCCTCATTCGGAACCTGATGGACGAAGTCGACTGGACGAGCAGCGCCGAAGGCGGCACTACGGTTAGAATGGTCAAGAAACTTTAGCGACAGCGAAAGAGGAGAATCCTGAATCATGGCAGAACTTAATATCCGCGAGCGGCAGGCCGGCGATATCACGGTGCTCGATATGGACGGCCGGATCACCATCGGCGAAGGCAGCGTCGCCCTGCGCAGCGCGGTGCGTCGTTTATTAGAAGAAGGAAAAAAGAAAATTCTGCTCAACCTGGCGGGCGTCGGATACATCGATTCGAGCGGCATTGGCGAGCTGGTTTCAAGCTACACCGCTATTAATAAGGAAGGCGGACAGCTTAAATTGCTCAGCTTGACGCAAAAGCTTCAGGATCTGCTCACGATTACGAAGCTACTCACGGTGTTTGACGCGTACGACGAAGAATCGGAAGCGCTCAGCAACTTCAAGTGAACATTCCAGGGCGGGCTCGTCGTACACTTAATCGCAGGAGGCTGGCATGGCTCAACTAAATATCAATCAACGCCAGGCGGGAGACATTACGATTCTCGACATGGATGGCGAGGTTCGCATCGGCGACAGCAGCACCGCGCTGCGTAGCGCGATTCGCAATCTGGTGGCCGCAGGCAATCAGAAACTTCTTTTGAATCTGGCTGGCGTTAAGTACATCGATTCGAGCGGTATCGGCGAGTTGATCGCGAACTATACTACGGTCGGTCGCGGCGGTGGTCAGCTGAAGTTGTTGAATCTGACTGAGAAGGTGCAGGATCTGCTGGTGATCACCAAGCTGCTCACCGTTTTTGACGTGTATGATAACGAAGCCGATGCGCTCAGCAGCTTTAAATAAGCGCGGCGTGCTTTGAGAGTTTTCGCGTGATCAATCAATTCGGCGACGGCCCAGTTTTAAGCTGGGCCGTTTGCATGTCTCCGGTCATCTTCCTGTTATTATCAGCATCCGATGAGCCGCAAGAAATTCGATAAGGCTGCCGGCCACGCGATTGCGGATGCCGTGCGCGAAATCGAAAAGCAGACCGATGCCGAGGTGGTCGTGGTTGTGCGCGGGCGCTCTGGATCCTATCGCCACGCCGATTACCTCTGTGGGGCAGTGCTCGCCTTGATCGGATTACTGTTCGTGCTGTTTTCACCGTTTGATTTTCACACCTACTGGGTCCCTTTCGATGTCATCGCGCTGTTTCTCATCGGCGCATTTGTTTGTTCGCGCACGCCCGTCCTGCGCCGGCTCCTGACCACCAGGAAATTTCGCACGGAAGCCGCGCGCACGGGTGCGGCGGCCATGTTTTACGAAGCCGGGATCGCCAACACATCAGCTGAAAATGGACTGCTGATTTACCTTTCATTACTGGAACGTAGGCTGGAAATCATCGCCGATCGCGGAGTTTTGAAAGCCATTCCCGCGCTGAAATGGAACACGACAACCTTTGAATTCAAGCACGTCGCGCATCGCTGCGATCCGGATAAACTCATCGAATGCCTGCGTAGACTTGGCAGTGTGCTGGCTGAGCACATGCCACCCACCGGCGACAATCCCAACGAACTAATGGATGGACCACGCATCGAATTGAAATGAAGCGCTTGCGACTGTTGATTACCAATCGCCGGTTGGCCTTCTGGTTTGTGATGGCCGGGGCCGCGCTCGTTGGGCTGGGAATGATGACGCCGGAAACGCTGGCTCGTGTCGGTGGGGGTGGATCTTATGGTGGCGGCAGTAAAGGAGGAGGCGGCGGCGACGGTGGCGGACTCGGCGCACTGGTCTATCTTCTTATCAGGTTCTTATTGTGGCTGACGATCGAACACCCGGTCATCGGCATTCCGGTGGACATCATTGTGATCGCCCTGGTGATCTATTGGTTCACCAGGAAATCCCGGAAATCAGTTTCAATCTCGACGGCCCCGCAGGTCCAGGGGCTGGGGTTGAGCACGGGCCCCGGCGCCGGCGCGCAGGTAAACGTGCAGCAGGCATTCAATCAACTGCGCCGATTTGATCCGAACTTCTCGGAAATCATCTTCACTGATTTTTGCTACGCATTGTATGGGCGCGCGCATGATGCGCGGGGTCATGGCAAGACTGCGCTTGATGAACTGTCGCCGTACCTGGGCGATGCCGCGCGGGCGTCGCTGCTCCAACTCAATTCACCAAATCTGAAAGCAGTCCAGGGAATCATTGTCGGCGCCATGCAGGTCACCGATGTCCGCGGATTGGCCACGCCGAAAGTCGGGATTAGTGTCGAGTTCGAAGCTAACTACACTGAGTTCACTCCGACTGAAAGCGATCCGCGCGGCGAGATGAGTTATTACGTGCGTGAGCATTGGACGCTGGAGCGAAAGCGCGACGTGCTTTCGCCGCCACCCGAACAAGCCACCGCCCTGCATTGCCCGCGGTGTGGCGCGCCTTTGCAAAAAGACACGACCGGCGCATGCGCGTTCTGCAGCACAAGAATCGAGAGCGGCGAGTTCCAGTGGTATGTGACCAGCACGATGACGCTCAGTCGCGAAGCGCGCGGTCCGCTGTTGACCTCAGATGTTCCGGAAGTGGGCACGCAGTATCCTACGGTGGTGCAGCCCAACTTCCCCGCGGTGCGCGCCGCTTATGAACAGAACAATCCGTCATTCACCTGGGCGGATTTTCAAGCCCGGGCGCGCATGATCTTCAACGAGCTTCAGGAGGCGTGGTCGTCACTGAATTGGGAACGGGCGCGGCCGCATGAAACGGACAACATATTCCAGATGCACCGCTACTGGATCGACGCATACAAGGCCCAGAAGCTGCGGAACGCTCTCGACCAATATCAAATCAATGCGATGCAGCCGGTGAAGATCAAACAAGACGCTTTTTACCAGTCAATCACGCTGAGAATCTTTGCCCAGGGCTATGACTACACGGTCGATCAAAACGGTCGCGTCCTCGCCGGATCAAAAACCAACCTGCGACAATGGAGCGAATACTGGACCTTCATTCGCAATAGCAAAGCGAAACCTGCGGCGGCGCGCGCTGATCTGAATTGCCCGAATTGTGGCGCTCCCTTGAAAGTCAGCGCCACAGGAATCTGCGAATTTTGCGGAGGAAAAATCACTTCCGGTGAATTCGACTGGGTGCTGTCCCGGATCGAGCAGGACGAAAGCTATGCGGGTTAGCGAGATTCTCTCATGCGGGTGGCGCTCATACCCGCTACGTGCTGTTTCTCATTTGGCATGCAACGAATTATCAATCAACCTCTCAACATACGAGCCGGGAAAGCCCTTAGACCGTAGCCATGGAATAGTCTTGTTGTCGGAAGACAATTGTTGGGCCAGCTCTAGTGTGCGCGTTTTGTCTGCGGTCGAGAAAGAATATGAAAATGCATATAGAGCGTTTTCCGGATCCAATTCGGTAGCCTTTTTTTGCATTTCCAAAGCCAGACTTGTGTCTTTTTGCCCAAAGTACCACTCCGCAATGTGCATGATGATTCCGAGGAAGAACAGATATTCTGCGTCGTCCTTGAACTTGTAATAAGACGTCTGGAAGTGTCTTAAAAGTGAGTCGGCTAAATAATCATGGTCGAATCCAGCCTTCTTGTAATCCTCTTCCAGGAGGAGGTTATGCAAGAGATAAATCAACCTCACGCTTGCTTCTACCTCGTCGTCTGGATTTTCGTCCGCCACTCTTTCAAGCAGGCTGATGGCCGTTCTCCAATCCTTATGCTTCGCATATTCGTCCAGCAGTTGTTTCCAATTCATGACAGTCCTCAGGGAACGAACATTGTTCCGATTCTAATTGCTCCATCGATCACATTCCCCCGCACAGTGATATTTATGGCTGACTTTGAGCGTCTGGAGTTTGAATCTGCTGTCTAACTCCATCACTGGCTGAAAAAACTGCAGGTCCCGCTGAAGAGAGGGTCACTTGAGAATTACGCTGATCATTTTGTCGCCGATCTGCTGAACCACATTACTCAACACGCTACACGGTGAAGACCGGACGGTTACGGGTTCTTTGCCTGGTCTTGCTTGCTTAGGTCCCATACGCTTCCATCTGCAAACCGCACCTGGCGAAGGGACAAAGCGGGTTTTTCCCATGGGTCATTGAGTCGGCAGGGCATTGAGGCAGGACCCGTCTGCTTCAGATATCGCTCTACTTTGTCCCGCTTGACTTCAAGAGTTGCATTTTGATGGGGAGCCATACTGGCATCGCCTTTGGATATTTTGCCTCTCCCCGATTCCTCATGTCCGTAGTCGATAAACAAATCTCCAATCTTGTATTGTCGGCAAGGCATTGGAACAAGCCAGTACCGCGCGAACGTTACTGGTTTGTCCGTCTTGTTCTCGATTTGCAGCAACAGATTGCCGGCCTGATCTCCTTCTCGAACAATTTGTACACTGACGATCTCAATCGGTTGACCGGGCACCTTTCCCAAGATGATTCCTTCAGCTTGATCGGGTTGTTGACGGACTGCAGCGATATCGTCGACTGCGTTGTGCGTGTTCTGATCAAGCCGGATTTCCGGTGCCGATCTCAGTAAGACTATTCCTACAACACCGACAAAAAGAACGGAGAAGGCGATTCCAACGATTAGTGTTCGGAGATTTTCTTTTTTCATTGTGGCGCCTTTACGCTAACCGGTATTTGTGGATGGACCTGCACCTCTCGCCGCATTCGCTAGAGCATCGGCACCATCACCCGTAGCAACGGATAACACCCGTCAGGCTTGTTGCTAGGCTTGATCATAGCAACGCCAGGTGGGGAGACAAGATGGCAATCCTCAGACCGCGATTTTCGTCGCCCTAACTCCTTGCCAATCAACTACCATGAAATAAAGTTTATTCATATGGTTTGATAAAAGTTTTCCATAGATCTCACTCAACCACCGCCGCTCCAAGACTTGGAGACTTATTTTTGCGCTGAAAAAGGAAGGTGTGAATAAAGTTCTCGATCGATCAGATTTAGCTATAGCACTTCTCCTCTAGCAACCATTCGACGGCCCTCGTAGAGTTCAAAGACACTACCGGGATGAAGCAATCTCGTCGGACCCTCTGGACTTAAGAATCGAACATCTGCGATCGTACAAAGTGACTCATCAGGTGGACCGTTAAACTCAACAACTAGACTCCACGCTTCCTTTGGCCATTTGTCTTTCTCGTCCTCAAAACGAGCTGGCGTAATGTAACTCGCAACGAGATAGTCGGTCTCAAGGTTGACGCCGGCCTTATTCAAATCTGGTAAGTCTGACTTCCTCAATTCAATCATTACGGCGTCGCGGGCGAATCGCTCCAACCCCACGGAATACCATCGGACAAACTCATCAATCATCTTTTCTTCTTCGGACACTCTCTCGCCCCTACCTACTTTGAACCGGTCACCCTGATGTTCGTCGCCGGCGGCATCTCGGTTACGCCAAAGTGTTTGGAGAAGATGCTGGATGGTCCATATATCTTACCGAATCCGCCATTACTAACGTGAAGTCCGGAACGGGGAATGTCAAATTCCGCGAACAGGCTGCCAGGTTTCGCGTTAAGCCAAAGATTGGGATTGGCAGGGTGCGTCACGCTGGTCACTCCCATCGAAGTACTCTCTTGAACTCGACTTGTCGCCGCCATCTTTTCATACTCGGCTGGCGACATCCATCGGCGCAGCGAACCAAAAGCCACGCGCGCCAAGCCGGGCCCGCCGCCGCAACTACAACTCCGCTTCGAACAGATCAGACGACTCCCCCGCAAAGAACAGGAGTTCATCATCCGCTTTATCGATACCGTCCTGGAAAAGGCCAGCGGGCGTGACGTGAGGTCAGCGCGATTTGTTTTCGGCTAGTTGTCTTGCAAGCTCTAACGTGTCGCCACTGATACGACCTTCAAAGCTCGCATCCCAAAGCGCACTGATTAACTGCTCACCTTGTGGATGTGACTCAAGCAAACTGAAGTCGATCGCGCCGGACTCCCCCAAGACAAAGAACGCCCATTTTCGAAAGTCGCGTTTCTTTCCAGAGCTGTAGGTCAGAATGCCTGAAGCTAGGTCCGAGGCGGTAGGTGTAACTGGCGTCTCAAAGTTACCGCTCTTGAGCTTGTAGAACCCATTCTCCTGCTCAAGCTCGACGCCAATATTTCGTACGGCGTCGACGGGTGTCTCACCTCTGACAATCCCGATGATGAGATCTGCGATCTTTAACGACTCTTTCACGCTGTCATTTCTTTGGATCATAGTGAAACATACCGGTGGCTTACACGTGCATACTGAATTGGCGTATTGACGTAATGAGTTCACTCTCGGGTGCCTGGCCTGCGGCCTCTGCCTGATTGAGAAACTGTTGGGCCGCACTTCGTAGGGCTTCGCGAAACTCCTTGATACGTTCGAGCGAAAGAGCAGTACCTTGATACGTAATCCTAATGCCTCCATTCGTGGGCTCGAATATGAGTGGGTAGGGTTCTTCAACAAGGTCAATACTTGCCGTCTTTCCAGATTCTACTTCTTTCAGTCCTTCTATCAAGGCATTTAGCCACGAATCCAAATACGCATGCTTCTCGGATATGAAGCTTCTGCCGTCGGTTATGACGATCTCTCCACTCGGATCGAGAGAATCGACTCCGGTTGTTTCATCAAGTGCTACTTTAATGTTCATAGCTAGGGTCTTATGTGTACGGACCGCAACCCGCCGACCGGGTTCAATACCGCTCTGACCTTTACCTGCTGACCTCCGATGTTGACGACCTGTTCGAAAACTTTTCTACTCCCGGGGGTCCCAACAAGGTTCTCAGCGCGGCTCGCAATTTGGTTTCCTAACTCAACTAATCGCTCGGTTGTCATCGAAGGGTCCAGACGTCTGAACTCTTCGAGGTGTTTCGCGATGTGCTTTAGATTCCCCTTACTTACCGCTGCAACTTCCTGCCTCAACAAAACAGTGGCTTCCTGCCTTGCGATGTTCGCCGCTTCGGTTGCTGCTTCTTTAGCGAATAGTCCTTTGACTCCGCCCCAAATTCCTTTAAGCAATCCTCCCGCGACCTTTGCACCACGGAAGACGGGAATAACAGTCATCATGAATTCGAAGCTTTCATCTTTGACTCCACCGACGCCTGTGTAGAAATGGGTCGCCCCGGTTATGTCCACGATCGTTGTGGAACCGAATTGGATATCGCCAAAGTCGGCTTTCAGTTGCGGAACTGAGTAGTACCGGCCCGTATCCTTTTCCACAAACCTAGATAGGCTGGCCCAATCATCGCCCTCCTCCCATTGCAGAAATCTCTTCCCGTTCTGGTCGGGATCAATCCATTTCCACTGTCCTAATGGATCGGTAAAGCTAAGAGGATTGTTTCCAACGTAAGAGTAGAGATTCCAACTCTGAGGATCACCTTCATACTGATCCGCAAACGGCTGATCCGCGCTAACGAAACGACCTTGAGTTGAGGAGTAGTAGCGACTAATGAAATAATCCAGTCCGGTTTCACTATCGCGTTCTTTTTGGGTGAACTTTTGTCTCACGCCATCACTCGCTGAATAGCCCTGGGCCGTGCTTCTGCCGCCCGTCCCCGCGAAGAGTTCCTCACCGAACGGCAGATAATCATGCCGGTTCATGTTCGCCAGACTTCCCGTTTGATCGAAGATCATTCGCGGCGTGCCCAAGTTGGTCTGCGACTAACCAATTAATCTCGCAGACATAGGCAGCCTTAATCTCGTCACGTAATTCCTAAAAGTCATTCGCGTAAATCGGGTCGCCGGTGTGGCGTGCCCCGTGCGCGTAACCTCCGGCGGGCACTGTCGGTAGATGCAGAGCCGCCAGCGCCGGTTCCAGAGCCTGCCGCAATTGCATGATGTGATCATGATGTACTTCAGTAACGTATTGCGTCGGGTTCGGGTCCTGACTGAAACTTGCCGTCGACAATCCCGCTCTGGCTCTTAGGTCATTGACCGCAGTACGAAGCTGCGTGAGATGAGTCAGTTGGATTTCTGTCTGGTTTGGAATCAAAGGATCGTCGCTAAACGTCGGCGCGCTTCCACCTGCACCGGCATGCACGTTCGCCTCGATCAGCAACTGTCCATTGCGATAGCCATATTCCTTCTGCGGTGTCGAATGATCCGTATTCGCCGCATACTCAGCCCGCAACTCACCACCAACTCCATAAACCTGCCACGTCTCTACATTTCCAACCTTTCGCTTCACCCGGCGACCGTCACCGTCATACCAATACTCGCCGGCAACATAACTGCTCGCTTGAGTCTCTTTCGTCGTTCGGTTCTCAGCATCGTAAAGCCGTGAAGCAGTCGCAGCACTGTAGGTGTCCCGGTTCGCCGCCGCGAAAGGATTGGGCGCTCGGTCCCTTTTTCGGACTGCGAGTTAGGATTCGTTGACCCATGTCACCTCGGGCTGCTTGTTGGATAAGACATCAACAATTTTATCCAGCGTCACGAAGCGATAGTGGATCGGAGAGGGAGGAATTATTATTAGATCGGATAACCAACTTATCCATTCAGAATCATGAATCAACAATAGGGGATAAGTATAGTTTTCCCATTTCCCAGTAAGTCTTGGGAACTCCTTTTGAGACCGATTCCATGGGTGGACGAACTCTTCGTAAACAGTGTAGGCGCGTACGCGTCCAAACCTTATGCGGAGGTCGGAGGAAAGCCCATCAATAACGTTGGAAAAGAGCAAGGTAACAACTAGACCCTCATCGTCTTCGTGGATCAAAGCACTCGCTGTCGGCGTTACGATTCCTTCAACAGGCTGCCACTTCTCTTGTCGCTCAAACTTCATCAGAGGTTTCCCATTTTGGCTTGTTGCCTACGTCTTTAGGTTTCAAGGTTTCAATCGTACCTTCATCTGTTGCTCACCACCAATGGAGCGAGCCGCAGTTGGCCCACCAGTTGATCTCGACACGTCGTAAACTGTGTACCTCACTCCCCCTTTCTCAAGTATGGTTGCGTTTCCGCTCTGACTCTTCGAGTAGCCGGAGTCAACAAGATTCTTTATGAATTCTGCTTTTGAGACGTTAGATTCTACAGTTCGAATACCGCCCTTCGTTTTTTCTTCGTACTGACTCTGAGTCCCAGCCATCATCTGAGCATCGTTTTCACTCTGCTCATGGAGTGCATTTAGAGAGAAGGCAGCCGCATCCAACAACGCAATGCTTGACCCCGCTACTGCATACCCTCCGTTGAGTGAAATGAGGATAAATGCAGCTGTGGCTGCGGGCATCGGTGCCGTCTGTCGTCCGAGTTCTCGGATTAGACCGCTATTTACGTACCCTCCGTCACTGCCACTCTGTTGTGGTCCGCGAAGTTGTAGAGGATTACCAGAGTTTGCGTTCAATCGGACAACGCTGCCATCAGTGAGAGCAACGTCTCTCGAACTTTGGCCACCAAAATTGAGAGCTTGATAGCCTTGCGCCTGCAGATTCTTCGGAATCTTGTTCCCGTCAATCCACGAAATGCCGACCTTCGTATGGTCTTTATCCAGGTAGTGGTAGATCCACATCATCCCGTCGGGATCGATGAACTTAAGTGGGCTGTTCAAAACATAGGCGTAGAGATTCCAGCTCTGTGGACTTCTTGGATGGGCGCTCGCAGGGGCACACAGCGGATCGGGAGAAGTGAACCGGCCTTGGGTACTCCCGTAATATCTTGCTTCGAAAAAGTCGAGTCCGGTTTCATTATCCCGTTCTTTTTGGGTGAACTGTTGCCTCACTCCGTCACTGTTCGTATAGCCCTGCGCTGTGGTGCGTCCACCCGTGCCAGCGCCTAGTTCCTCACCGAACGGCAGATAATCATGCCGGTTCATCTTCGCCAGACTTCCCGTTTGATCGAAGATCATTCGCGGCGTGCCCAAGTGGTCCATCACCAGCCAGCGCAGGTCTACGCCGTTAATTGCGCTTGCCTGATACTGAAAGTCTACCGGCGACGGGGGACAGACCTGGGGCTCGGGGGTGGCGTTAACCAGCTACGTGCTGTTTCTCATTTGGCATGCAACGAATTATCAATCAACCTCTCAACATACGAGCCGGGAAAGCCCTTAGACCGTAGCCATGGAATAGTCTTGTTGTCGGAAGACAATTGTTGGGCCAGCTCTAGTGTGCGCGTTTTGTCTGCGGTCGAGAAAGAATATGAAAATGCATATAGAGCGTTTTCCGGATCCAATTCGGTAGCCTTTTTTTGCATTTCCAAAGCCAGACTTGTGTCTTTTTGCCCAAAGTACCACTCCGCAATGTGCATGATGATTCCGAGGAAGAACAGATATTCTGCGTCGTCCTTGAACTTGTAATAAGACGTCTGGAAGTGTCTTAAAAGTGAGTCGGCTAAATAATCATGGTCGAATCCAGCCTTCTTGTAATCCTCTTCCAGGAGGAGGTTATGCAAGAGATAAATCAACCTCACGCTTGCTTCTACCTCGTCGTCTGGATTTTCGTCCGCCACTCTTTCAAGCAGGCTGATGGCCGTTCTCCAATCCTTATGCTTCGCATATTCGTCCAGCAGTTGTTTCCAATTCATGACAGTCCTCAGGGAACGAACATTGTTCCGATTCTAATTGCTCCATCGATCACATTCCCCCGCACAGTGACATTTATGCCATTTACAACAGAATTCGCTTCAAAAACGCCATTCGAAGGCAAGTTTCCATTAAGACCGTTTAGAACAGCTCGCATTGTGCCCTCTTCTCCAAGCTGATTGACCAAACCGTCTAAATTGTGGCCTGCGTCGCCAAAAATGTGATTAACCTTATTCGGGTCATTTAGAACAGTTTCAACCGCTTCGTTAAGCGTACTGTTGGAAAACTGAGGAAGCAAAGTTGCCGCCGCTTCAGGAGCAGCACTGGCGCCTCCTTCAGCAAGTCCTAAAGTCGTAATGCCACTGCCTGACAACGCACCCGTTGTGGCCAGCGCCGCACCACCAGCCAAACCTCCAACGACGCTTGCTCCAGCGAAAACTGCGGTCGCTTTTGGAATCGGTGCAACTTGTTTCGCAATTTCATTCACGAGCCCCGAGTTTACATAACCTTTGTTGGCCTGTGATGATGGGTGTCCGTATATCTCTGCTACGCTCGATCTGGCGTGAAGAACCGCCGTCGTACCATCCGCGAGTCCTATACTCTTTACTCCATCCTTCCCGAATGCTAGTTGTTGATAACCTTGTGGTATATCCTTTTTCTTGTCGAACCAACTGATTCCGATCTGCTTCCGGTCTTTATCAAGGTAATGATAGGCCCAGATCATTCCAGTGGGATCGATAAACTTTAACGGATTGGCCACGCAGTAAATATACCGATTCCAACTTTGAGGCACCGTCAATTTCGCACTCGCCATCAGCGGATCGACACTCGTAAACCGTCCTTCGACGTTCGCGTAGTAGCGCGCTTTAGCGTAGTCAAGCGAGGTTTCCGTGTCCCGCTCATAGCCTTTACCGAACCGCTGCCGTGTGTTATCCGAGTTTGTGTACCCTTGAGCAGTTGTCCTGCCACTAGTCCCCGCGAAGAGTTCCTCACCGAACGGCAGATAATCATGCCGGTTCATGTTCGCCAGGCTTCCCGTTTGATCGAAGATCATTCGCGGCGTGCCCAAGTGGTCCATCACCAGCCAGCGCAGGTCTACGCCGTCAATTGCGCTTGCCTGATACTGAAAGTCTACCGGCACATAGCTGTTGTTAGAGCCACCCGCCGAACCCCAGGTCTGTCCGCCGTCAGTGGTATACACGCCGTGCAGCACGGTCGCCGCCGCCGTCGTCGTCAGTGACAGACCTGTCCAATCGTGAAATAGATCGCCGCCTACCTCGTAACTCACCACGCGGTAAGAGGTGTTCGCCGACAGCGTCACCGGATTCGCCAAGCTCGCATACTGGGTCGTGCCTGCGGTGCAGCCGGACATCGCCACGTTCGTGCTTGCCACCACTGAGTTGTCGCTCGAGCGGATTACCCTAACCTCATGGGTGAGGCTGTTGCCGGCCGAACAATGGCGTCCCAGGCTCGTCAACGTAATCGGTTGCGTGCCCACCGACATTTCGAAACCAGCCCAGCCCGGCGCGTCAGCTCGCTGCGCCGCCAGCGTCTTACCAGTCACGAACGGCTGGCTGGGCGGCACCTGATACTGCAAATCCAGCGGCACATAACTGTTGCCGGTGCTGCCCGCTACGCCCCAGCTCTGCCCGCCGTTGATCGGGTAAACACCGTGGTTGACGGTCGCGGCTGACGTCGTCGTCAAGACCGTGTTCGCCCAGTCATGAAACAGATCGCCGCCTACTTCATTACTTACCAACAGGTAAGCGGTGTTCGCAGACAGCGTCACCGGAGTCGACAGGTTGGCGTACTTGAATTGGCCTACCGTGCAGCCACCCATGTTGGCGTTGGCACTGGCCACGGCGACATTGTCGCTGGCGCGAATCAATTTAAGCTCGTGAGTGCCGCTGTTATACGCCGAGCACTGGCGTCCGAGCGTATTCACGGTGATTGGTTGTGACCCGACCGTCATCTGGAAACCGGTCCAGCCAGGCGCGTCTGCGCGTTGCGCACCCAAAGCTTTTCCCGTCACCAGCGCTTGCAGCGCATAGGTCGAAGTGGTGGGCGCCGCGGTCACCAGCAACTCGCCATTGCGATAGCCGTATTCTTTCTGCGGACTTTGAGCGCTACTATTGGCCGCGTATTCAGCCAGCAACTCACCGCTGATCCCATACACCTGCCAGGTTTCCACTCCGCCCACCGTGCGTTTGACGCGCCGGCCGTCAGCATCGTACGCATAAATACCGGCGTCATTAGGTCCGGCTTGTGTCTCTTTGGTCATGCGGTTCTCAGCGTCATAAATCCGAGCCACCGCTGAGCCGCTGTAAGTATCAACGTCGAGATTGCCGGCCGCGTCGTAATGCATCGTGCCGGATTGTCCGTTGGGCACGGTCAGACGATTTGTGTTCGCGTCAACCGTAAACGGTTTGTTGTTGATGCCGGCCCCGTATGCCCCACTGATGGTCCGGTTGCCGTAGCGATCGTAGCTATAGGATTGCCCGCCCGTGCCCGGGACCGCGCCGTTCAAATACTCTTCGATCCAATCTAACCGGTTGAGCGCGTCATAACTATAGTTTTGCTGATGCATGGTGTATCCGCTGATGGCATCATCAGCCGGCACCCAGTGCTGCTGCACGTACAAATTTCCATTGTTGTCCTTGCCGCTGGTGCCAGAACCATAGTTAGCCAGGGAGTAATAGTTCAGTATCGCGCCCCGGTTCCAATTGCTGTCGTCGTTCACCGTCGAGGCGCGGACATCGTAAAGCTGGCCGCGGACATTGTAATGCAGCTTATGATAAATAGGCGTATTCGTGCCGAACTGTTCTTTGCTCATACCGCCGAACGGCGAGTAAGCAATTCCTGCCGCATAAGTTCGCGTCACCCCGTCACCCAGGTTACCGGTGAAGGCCAGGTGCGACGAGTCTTTGTCGGCCAAACGGCCCGAAGCGTCATAGTTGTATGTGACTGAATGACCGGAAGGATAAGTGATTAAGGAAACATGCCCGGCCAGGTCGTAGTCGTAACTCAAACTGTAATTCTGCGAGCCGATAGTTTGTGTCGCGGCGGTTACGTTGCCCAGACGATCATATCCAGTAAACGCGTAAGACGAAACGCTTGAACTGATCGATGTGAGCCGTCCCTTGCCGTTGGTCAACGAATCGTAGGCATAAGTCACATCGGGTGTGCTGTCTGAATAATCGCGGGACTTGACGCGGTTAAGGGCGTCATAAGCATAAGTCGTAGTCACGTTTCGCGGATCAGTCTTGCTGATCACGTTCCCGTTCTCGTCATAACCGTAAGCAATTGACCATTGACTGTTTCCCGTTTGGGAGTCGGCGAGGTTTAGGTTCGCATTGACGTCCTGCTCAGGATTTCTGGCGCGAATCAATCGCTTCAACGAATCGTACTTGAAATAGCGCGACTGACTTCCCTGATTGACCGTCGTCAGGTTGTCGAGAGGGTCATAGCCATACACCGTCGGTTGCAGTGGCGCGCCGTTCTGATCATCATCAAGGTTGCCGTTGTCGTCAGGCTCGTCGACCCGAACCAGACGGCCCAGCGCGTCGGTCACACTGCGCCGCTTCTTAAGCGCCTGGTCCGTCACGGTCACAGTGTTGCCGCGATAGCTGGTGGCCACGACGGCGTTGTCCGACTTGGTGGTCACGGATATCGCGCGACCCAGCGGATCAAAAGCCGTCTCAATCCAGGTCAAGCTGTCGTCCGAGAGATTAGGGTTGTCCGTCCGATAAGGATTTGAGACACGGTAAGCCCGGCCCATGTCGTCGTATTTCATCTTGACCGCAATGAAAGTGGTCGCCGTTTCATACTGGTGCTTTTGGCTAACGCGACCGAGCGCGTCGTAGAGAACGGCAGACTTCACCACGCTAGTGGCGCTCTGATCGCTGGTCGTAGTAATAGTTCGCGCCGCATCGTTATAGGCAATCGTCGTCTGACTCTTCTCGTTGGCGGCGCCATTAGCCGCGCGAACCGTTTGGGTTAGCCGGTTTAGCGGGTCATTGTAAGCGAATGTCGTGCGCACGAGGTTGGCATCGACTGTCGCAGTCGGCAGACCGGTAGAAGCGTCATACTCGGTTGTGGAAGTTAATGCGGTCAAAGGACCCGCGCCGTCCGGATCGGCCGTAGTTGCCTGTGTGGGATAGGCGTAGCTGTACGTGCTGGAATAATCAATCAGAGACTGATTACCCTTTGCGTCGGTGGCAGTGCGCACGTTGCCAAATTGGTCGTACGTTGCGTGCGTGGCCAGCCAGGTATTCGTGGTGTTCAGCCAACTGCTGGTGGTTGTCGGATTGCCCCGATAAGTAGTCTGGGGATCGATCCAGCCTGTGGTCGTGCCTATTGTTTGCAGAGCGGTTTCGTCGTAGGCGATGGCACTCTGCGCCACGATGTTTTCGCTCCCATCCTTGACGCGCGTGGCCGTGGGCAACGAAATCAGGTTGCGATCACGATAGTTCTGATCGGCAGACAGGCCAAAGTCAGTTTCTTCAGTGCGCAGAAGAGTTAGGTTCTTCCCGGACAGAATTGCCGGGATGTCATCATTCTGGGCGCTGCTTTGAATAACCGGAAAATAGTCGTATCGCTTTGTCGTAATGAGGTTGAGATCGGAGTCATATGTCATCTCGGTCAGTGCTGCGAGCGCATCTCCGTCAGTATCGAGGATAATGTCGAGTTTCTTCGTGACCCGAGCGTTCCGCGTGGCGGTAGCATAGCCGCCGCCCTGTGGTCCATCTTCCGTCAACTGATAAACCGTACGCCGGAGCATCGTGCCCTCCTGCGCGGGATACGAGGGAGGGAGGGCGTAAACACGCTCCTCGCGTGTCATTCCCGTTCGCGCATCATCAAATCCGTATTGAATATCAGCGCTGCGACTTTTGTAATACCAGCTCACCGTCCTCGTTTTGGTTCCATCTGGTAAAGCAGGCGAAGTAACTGACTTTGCCACGGTGTTCGAATCGACTCCCGGCGTCGCATCGGCGCCATAAAGCCATGTTTGTGAGGTTAGGCCATCGCTCACGGTCCGAGAAACCACGCCGCGATTGGCTTGTCCAAAAGTGCCGTCATCAAGTTGTCCGCCCAGCGGAGTTACCTCGTCATATGCGAACCCCTCTGTGCCACCGGTGGGGTACTCGATATGATTGATCTCACCATAAACATTGTAGGTGAATTTGTAGGACCGGCCGTTGGGCAGAACTATCTCTGACAGAACAATCGGTTCGAAAACCTCTTGCTGCAAAACTTTCTGCTGGGCGTCCACTGAATGGAATAAGCTGTCAGACTGAAATCCTCCAGGATTGCAGTTGGCTGTGGGCGAATCTCCTTTGTATTTCAAGTCCGGCGAGGGAACAGTACGCACGTCACCGAGTTTGCGCCACTTCATAACGTAAGTAATCGGCGAGTTGTTAAAGCCGGGCAAGGTAACCGGAACATCGTCGGGCGCGCTGGGCTTTGTACCCGGCACTGGCGGAGTCAGGGTGCGTCCGAGGGTGTCTGTCCATGCTCCTGAGCTGTAAGTCAGCGTGTTTCCGTTGCGGTCGATGTACTGAGTACCCACAAAACGGGATCCATCCGCCATCCATAAGGTGCTTGTCGCCGTGTCGTATTTCAAACGCGAGCCATCTACTGACACATAGGTGCCGGTGTGGCTGTCAGGCGCCACGTGCAAATCATCATCACGTCGCAACTCATGTCTCGAGCCATCCGGCAATCTTACAAACTTCCGGGCGATTTCCCTGAGACCCGACTGGCTGGTGTGTGCCGGCTTTTTCGTCGACATGTCATAAACTTCCCACGGCAGATCCTCCTGCGGCAAGAACCACCCCAGGCTTGAAGTCCAACCCGACGCCGAACCCTTCGCATACTCCGCCCAATAGGCCGATACCGGCTCACCACTGCACGCTGCCGTGCTGATGTATTTAATGTTCCAAAGCTTCGACGAGTAAAAGAGTGTGATCGGCAAACTCGCTCCGCCACGCCCCTTGTATTCACCAAGGGGAATTTGCATCTGCATTGCGCCCGTCGCGGGATCGACCTTCAAGCTGCTTCGCATCAGGCTGTCTACTGCGCTCTGCGGATTTTGTTCCTGGGCCCTCAGGGGAGATAACGAAAACAACAAGAACAGCAAGGCAGACAGGCGAAGCGTTCTCGAGCTGTAACGTGACAAACGACGAATACCCGGCCCAATGAAAGAGCGGGTAGAGATGAAAGTGGCGAAATGATTAGACACAAATAGACTCCTGGTGAGGGTTAGAGACCGCAAATTTTCTAAAATTAAGTGAGGTTTGGGAAAGCCTTAGACCTGCCAAAACCGCGCAAGCAAAATTTCCACGCGTTGGAACAAGCGCGTTTGATTGTTGTTATTTGACTTGGGTTGCCTTTGAATGATCTATAGTTTTCCAGCTCACGACTACTAGCCAGCCCGACTTCTATGACTGGCAAATGTTTGGAAAAAGCCGAAAAGCAGCCAGGGACTGGACTGCATCCCGGTCTCTCTGGCCCAGCGTTTGCTGAGCGTTTGCCGATGGCCCCCCACTCTACCGGCAAGAGCTTGACGCTGCGCAACAGCCCTTGCTAGACTCCAGTCAGTTCACGGACAACTCGGTTCTAGAACACCCGATCGGTTTTCTTTCCAGCACATTGGGATCCTAAGCTTAGAATTCCACGTGGACAAGTTGTCGCG
>JADMIO011227218.1_pt1 | contig 34332 bp, 23 predicted proteins | sample 8958161 | NCBI WGS metagenome assembly JADMIO01 (sample SAMN16585339, study PRJNA669376) | soil metagenome | isolation source: Crop rotation soil | place: USA: Cullars Rotation, Alabama | collected 2011 | reverse complement strand
CTGCCCGGCGCACCGATCCGCTACCGCCTCGACCTGCTCGTCACCGCGTTCAAGCCCGGGACGGTGATCCTGCCGCCGATCCCGGTCTATGCCGCGCCGCTGCACCAGGAAGATCCGTCGCCCCCGCCGCCGCTGCGGCTCGACACGCCGCCGCTCCAATTCACCGTGCGCTCCGTGCTTCCGCCCGAAGGACAGCCGACGCCGCAGCCGCCCACGCCGCCGCAGCCGGTGCCGTTCGGCCAAGCGTTCTGGTGGACGACGGGCGGCCTGGCGCTCGCATGCCTCGCCGCCGCCGGGCTGCTGCTCTGGCGCCGCCGCGGCATCGCGGCCGCCGTGCCCGCCGCACCGCCGCTGCCGCCGCTGGCGCGCTTCCGGCGCGACCTCGCGGCGCTCGCCAACGAGCCGTCGCTCGAGCAGGTGCACACCGGCATCTCGATGGCGCTGCGTCACCTGCTCGCCGCGCTGCTCGCCTTCCCCGCCGCCGAGCGCACGACGACGGAGATCGACCGCGAGCTGCGCCAAGGACGCCTCGAAGCCAACACGCGCCGCCGCCTGCTCGAGCTGTTGCGACGCTGCGACGAGGTCAAGTTCGCCAAACGGCCGACGAGCCGGCAGGAAGCAAACGAGCGCATCGCCGCCGCGCAGCAGATCGGCGACGACGTCGGCCGCGAGCTCGTACCGGAGCCCGCGCCCGCTCCGGCCGCCGCGAACGCGGAGACCGCCGCGTGAAGGGCGTGCCGTCGCTCGCCGATCCGCTCTGGCTTCTCCTGCTCCTTCTCCTGCCGCTGCTCGTCTGGCGCCATCACCGCAGCGGCTCTCCCGGCGCCCTCACCTTCAGCCACCTTCCCGTCGCGGCGAGCGGCACGTGGCGGCTCCACTTCCCCTTTTACTCGCGCCTCGTCGCGGCCGCGCTCCTCATCCTCGCGCTGGCGCGCCCGCAGCTCGGCTACGCGTGGGAGGAGACGAGCACGGAGGGTGTCGACATCGAGCTGGTGCTCGACATCTCGGGCAGCATGGGCGCCGAGGACTTCGCGCCCAAGAACCGCCTCGAGGTGGCGAAGAAGGTGATGAGCGACTTCGTCGGCGGGCGCCCGGGCGACCGCATCGGCCTCGTCGCCTTCGCCGGCGCCGCGCTCACCAAGGCGCCGCCCACCACCGACCGCGACATGCTGCAGTCGCTCATCGGCGACCTGAAGCTGCACACGCTGCCCGACGGCACCGCCATCGGTCTCGCGCTCGCCAACGCCGCGGCGCGCTTGAAGGAGAGCCCCGCGAAGTCGCGCCTCATCGTGCTGGTCACCGACGGCGACAACAACGCCGGCGAGATCGATCCCGATTCGGCCGCCGCCATCTGCGCCGGTCTCGGCATCAAGGTCTACACCGTGGCGGTGGGTACGCAGAACGGCCCGGTCATCATCCCCATCCCGGTGCGCGACCGCAGCACCGGCGAGGTGGAGATCCGCCGCGTGCCCTGGAACGTGCGCGTCGACGTCGATCTCTTGCAGCGCATCGCGAAGCGCACCGGCGGCCGCTTCTTCCGCGCCACCGATTCCAAGGCGCTGCGCGAGATCTTCGAGTCGATCGACCGTCTCGAGCGCACCAAGCTCGAGGTGCGCCAGATGGTGCGCCACGAGGAGACCTTTCAACCGCTGGCGTGGAGCGCGCTGGCGTTTCTCGTGCTGCCACTGCTGGTCGCGTTCGCCGGGATCACGGCGGAGCCATGAACGAGGCGAGCGCGTGAACTTCCTCGACCCGCGCCTGCTGTGGCTCGCGCTGCTCGCGCCCGTAGCCGCCGCGATCGCGGCGTGGGTCTGGCGCCGGCGCCTGCGCGCCGTCGCCGCGTGGGCCAGCAAGGGCCTGTGGGACAAGCTCCTCCCCGGCTACCGCCCGCTGCGGCTCGCGTTGCTCGTCGTGCTGCTGGCGATCGCCATCGCGGGGACGGCGCTGGCGCTGGCGCGGCCGCGCTGGGGCACGCACGCCGAGCGCGTCGAGCGGCGCGGCGTCGACGTCGTGCTGGTGCTCGACACCTCGCTGTCGATGGCGGCGCCCGACGTGCTGCCCGACCGCCTCACCGCCGCCAAGCTGATGGCGCGCGAGCTGGTCACCGGCCTCGCCGGCCACCGCCTCGGGCTCGTGCAGACCGAAGGCGAGGGCGAGGTGCTGGCGCCGCTGACGCTCGACCGCGCCGTCGTCGACCTCTTCCTCGACTCGCTGACGCCCGCGTCGCTGCCGACGCCCGGCACGCGCCTCTCGCACGGCCTCGGCCGCGCCATGCTGCTCTTCCCGCCCGAGCAGGAGACGCGGCGCGTCGTGGTGCTGCTGAGCGACGGCGAAGATCACGGCGAAGACTGGGACGCGGCGGTGAAGCTGCTCAAGGAGTCGGGCGTCATCGTGCACACGATCGGCGTCGGCACGCAGGAAGGCGCGCTGCTGCCGCTGGCGGCGCCTGACGAGCGTGGCAACGACGTGGGGTCCGGCTACAAGCTCGACGAGCGCGGGCAGCCGGTGCTGAGCCGCCTGCAGCCGGCGCTGCTCGAGCGCGTGGCCAAGGAGACCGGCGGCGTCTACATCGAGCGCGGCAAGACCGCCGCATCGGTGACGCCGATCGTCGACGCGGTGTCGCGGCTCGCCACGCGGTCGCTGGGCAGCGAGGTCGTGCGCCAGCAGCAGGAGCGCTTCCAGTGGTGCATCGGGCTGGCGCTCGGGGCGCTGCTGATCGCGCTTGCCACCTCGCCGTTCCGGCGCACGGAGGTGACGACGTGAAGGTTGCGCCGCTCGCCGTGCTCGCGGCCGCCACCGCGCTGTCGGTGCCGCTGCCGTGGCTCCACAACCCGCGCGAGCGCACCGCGAAGGCGATCGACGAGTGGCAGCACCACGACTACGCCGCCGCCGACAAGCATCTCGAGCAGGCGCTCGATCTCGGCGGCGAGAGCCCGCGCGCGCTCTTCAACGCCGGCACCGGCAAGCTGGGCGCCGGCGCTCCCGGCGCCGCGCTGCAGTCGCTGGCGCGCGCGGCGGCCGGCAAGGACGCCGAAGCACGGGCGCTGCGGCCCGACGCGCTCTACAACCTCGGCAACGCCTACCTCGCCTCCGGCTACGCGGCGGCCGCGGCGGACAGCTACCGCGCCGCGCTGCGTCTGCGCCCCGACCACCAGCCGACGAAGCACAACCTCGAGCTGGCGCTGCGCGAGCTGGCGAAGCAGCCGCCGCCGCAGCCGCCGCAGCAACCGAAGGGAGGCGGCGGCCAGGGCGGCAAGCGGTCCGGCGGCGGCAAGCAGCAGCCGAACCCGAACGGCGACCAGAACGGCCAGCAACCCCAAGGGCCGCAGCCGCAGTCCGGCGCGAACCAGCAGGGACAGGGCCAGCGCTCGGCCCGGCTGCCCGGCTTCAACCCGCAGCGCGACATGAGCGCAGAGCAGGCCGCGTTCCTCCTCGAGGCCGTCGAGAACCTCGAGCGCGAGCAACGCCGCGCGCAGGCCGCCGAGCAGCGCCGCGAGCGGGCGCGTACGGCAACGGAGAAGGATTGGTAGCGCGCTCGCGCTCGCGCCTCGGCGCCACGCTCGCCTGCGCGCTGCTCGCAGCGCTGCTGCCGCGCGCCGCCGTCGCCGCGGGCTCCGTTCGCGTCACCCTAACGCCACAGCGCCTCGCCCTTGGCCAGACGGCGCAGCTCACCTTCCAGGTCGAGAGCGGCGGCCTCGGCTCGCTCCAGCTTGCGCCGCGCTTCCAGCTCGACAACTTCGAGATCGTCGGCGGCCCGGCGCGGCAGCAGAGCATGAGCTGGGTCAACGGCAAGCTGTCGCAGAGCTACGCCCTGACCTGGTACCTGGCGCCCGTGCGCGAAGGCAAGGCGCGCGTCTTCGGCCTCAAGCTGGTGAGCGGCCGCGAGGAGCTGGCACTGCCCGATCAGGAGGCGTGGATCGACGCCGCGGGCGCCGCCGCTCCCGATAACGACGAGAACGGCCGCGAGCCGGGCATGGCGGATCCTTTCGACCTGTTCCGCGACTTCGTCGCACCGCCGCGCGACTCCCAGGGCGCCGGCGAGCCGCCGCAGATCCTGCTCCGCGCCGAGCTCGCGCCGGTGCGCGCGTGGGCGGGCGAGCAGCTCCTCTACACGCTCTACCTGCTCGCCGAGCGGCGCGCGCCGGGCGAGGGCCGCGTCGTCATCGAGACGATCTTCCCGCGCAAGGTGCCCGCCTTCCAGGGCTTCTGGTCGCAGGAGATCCGGCTCCCCGAACGCAGCAACGCCGAGATGGTGCAGCTCGACGGCAAGCTCTGGTGGCGGCAGGCGATCCTGCAGCGCGCGCTGTTCCCGTACGAGCCAGGACCGCACACGATCGATGCGGCCGAGGCCGACCTGCGGCTCGTCTACTTCCGTCCGGTGGGCTTCGGCTTCGGCGAGGAGCCGGTGCGCCCCGGCGCGGTGCGGCGGCAGAGCAACGCGGTGCAGCTCGCGGTGCAGGCGCTGCCGCCGCCGCCCGCGGGCTTCGGCGGCGCGGTGGGCACGCTGCAGGCGAAGAGCAGCCTGCAGCCGGCAAGGGTAGCGGCCGGCGAGGCGACGATTCTCACCGCCGAGCTCACCGGCGGCGGCAACCTGAGCGGCCTCCCCGACCCCAAGCTGCCGCCCCTGCGCGGCGTCAAGGTGTCGCCGCCGCAGGAGTCGAGCCGCCAGAAGGTCGACGGCACGCGTGTCGTCTCGACGCGCACGTGGACGTGGAGCCTGGTGCCCGAGCGCGCCGGCGAGTGGAGCCTGCCGGCGCTGCAGTGGGTGACGTTCGAGCCGGCCCGCGGCGCGTATCGCACGGTGAGCACGGAGTCGTTGAAGATCAGCGCCACGCCGGCTGCGCCCGCGGCGCCGCGGCCGCTGCGCGCCGCGCAGCCGCCCGTGCCGGCGCGGGCTTCATCGGTCTGGCGCGGCCCAGTTGGCTGGGCGGTCGGCGGCGCCGCCGGCACGCTGTTGCTCGTCGGTCTCGGCCTCCTCGCGACACGCCTCTTCGGGCGTGACCGCGCCGCCCGGCGCCAGCTCGTTGCCGAGGTCACCGCCGCGCTCGGCGAGACGCAGCCGCGCCAAGCGGCGAGCGCGGCGGAGGAGGCGTGGCGCAGCTTCCTCGGCTCACGGTATGACCTGCCGGTGGAGGCGCCGCCAACGCATTGGGCAACGCTGCTTGCCAAACGTGGCCTCGGCCCCGTGCTCGCCGGCGAGCTGGTGCGCCTCGTCGACGACCTGCACTACCTGCGCTACGCGCCGCGCCTCGCCTCGACGGATTCGCTCCAGCGCGAGCTGCTCGAACGCTCGCGACGGCTCGCCCGCCGGCTGCGCTGACGGGCCGCCGACCGCTGGCGCTCCACCCGGCGCGCGGCGAGCCCCAACTCGCGGCATGAACAGCCGCTGCCGGCGTGCCGCTGGGGCCACAACCGCCGCCTCTGGTATCGTTTGCGTAAGCCTGGCGCCACCGCTTTGCCGCGGTTCACATCAAGCATGGTCGACGTCCACTGCCTCGACCCACAAGAGCTGGAGCGCTTCCTCCTCCGCCGGCGCGCCACCCCGAACCTGCCGGCGCAGATGAGCCTGGCGGAGAACCTCATCGAGATCCTGCGCAAGGCCAACGCCTTCGTACCCTCGGCGGCGGGCTCGATCCTGCTCGACAACCCGATCGACAAGCTGCCCGAGCGGCGCCACAACGACCTCTTCTTCATCGCCGCCTTCGGTTCGAGCTCGGGCGAGCTCCTCGGCCGCGCCGTCCCCGCCGACAGCGGCATCGCCGGCCACGTCTACTCGACCGGCAAGTCCTACTTCTCCGCCGACGTCTCCAACGACCCGCGCTTCTACCCCGGCGTCGACGAAGCGATCGACTACCGCACCGAGTCGCTGGTGGCGATCCCCATCCGCATCGAGAAGGAAGTCTGCGGCGTCCTCGAGCTCATCAACCGCCAGGGCGAAGCCGACTACACACCGCGCGACCTCGACCTCCTGGAGATCTTCGCCAGCTACATCTCGGTGTCGATCCAGAACGTCCTCGACGCCCGCTACGCGCAGGAGATCGCCAAGCGCGACAACTTGACCGGCCTCTACAACGACCGCTACCTGCACCAAGGCCTCTCGCGCGCCATCGCCGACTGCCGTGGGCGCGGCGCCGACCTCGCGGTGCTCTTCCTCGACCTCGACTTCTTCAAGCGCGTCAACGACACCCACGGCCACCTCGCCGGCAGCCAAGTCCTGCGCGAGGTCGGGCACGAGATCGTCGACTGCGTCGGCATCCCGGACGCGCTGCTGGCCCGCTACGGCGGCGACGAGTTCGTCTTGGCGGTGCCCGATGTGGCGATCGAGGAAGCGGTGGGACTCGCGGAACGCATCCGGTTGAGAATCGGCCAGCACACCTTCTGCAGCGAGCCTGGCGAGATCCATCCCGAGGCGCTCCACCTGCGCGGCATCACCTGCTCGGTAGGTGTCGCCACCCTGCTGCGCCACATCGAAGCGGACCGCGATGAGTCGGAGGCGAAGAGCTCGCTGTTACGCCACGCCGACATGGCGATGTACATCGCCAAGGAAACCGGCCGCGACCGCATCCAGGTGGCGCCAGTGGGCGACGCAGCGGAGAAGATCCCGCTGCGGCGCACGCACGCGGACTGATTCAGCTCGGCAGACTTTCCGTGTCGACGTCGGCGATCTGAAAGCCGAGGGCGTGCGCGACCGCGATCTGCCGCTCGTCGTAACTGGCCAGCGCAACCGACTGCCGCCGAGAGATCATCCACGCCATCGACGAAAGGTGCAGTGCGTCGAGCGTGCGAACCGGCGACGGCCAGGGCTCCAGCGCTCGCGCCAGGACTGGCGGCACGAGCTCCAGAAAGCTCACTCGCGCGAGCAGGGCCCTAGCCTCCTCACCGTGATCGCCGAGCTTCATTCTGTGGAGCCGCGTCCACAGCTCGTACTCCAAGAGCCGGCTGGAAACCAGAGCCTCGTCCCACAGCCGCCACGCCGGCCGTCGTTCCTCGCCGAGCAGGTGCGCTAGCACCACCGACGTATCGAGGTAGATCACCGGTCTTCGCGGTCCTCCGCTAGTCCGTCGAGGATCTCCTTCAAGGGAGCCACCGGTTTCCGAGGTGGCGGTCCCGCCTCCTTGCCGACCAGTGCCGGCGTCAGCCAGCCGGAGCGGACGGCATCGGCGAGCATCGCGTCCGCCAGTAGGGGACTGCGCCCGGCCCGCGGAGGCGAGATCTCCGCTACCACCCGATCGCGATCCGTCACGAGGACGGTCTCGCCACCTGCCGCGACTCGGATGTACTCGCTGAGCTTGTTCTTGAGGACCTTGAGGCCGACGGCGCGCATGAGGCCAAGGTAGCTCCTGGGAGCTACCTTGTCAACTCCGCACTCGGGCTGCGCGTAGACTCTCGGCTACCGCATCGCTTCCATCGGGCTCAGCTTGGCCGCCCGGATGGCCGGGTACAGGCCGAAGGTGAGCGCGAGCAGCAGCGCGATTCCCCACGCCAGCGCCAAGCCGAACGGGTTGACGACCAGCCCGTAGGGGAACTTGTCCGACAGCATGCGGCACAGGAAGCTGCCGGCCAGCGTGCCTACCGTCGCGCCCAGCGCCGCGAGCACCAGCGCCTCCAGCAAGAACTGGACGAGGATCTGGTGGTCGTCGGCGCCGATGGCTTTGCGGAGGCCGATCTCATAGCGGCGATCGGCGAACGAAATCAGCATCACGGAGAGCACGCCCACACCACCCACCAAGAGCACGGTGCCGGCGAGGCTGTAGAGCACGACCTGCCAGCCGTGCATCTGGTTGAGGAAGTCCTGGTAGCCGCGCGCCGCTTCGGCGTCGAGGTTGCGCACTTCGACGTCTTCGATGCCGTGGTGCGCCTGCCGCGCCCGGCCGAGCATCGCCGCCTGCACCTCGTCGAGGTCGCGGGTGTTGCGCAGCTTGACCGAGATCAGGGTGAGCTGGTGGTCGGCGTCGAGGCGGTCCATGTAGGTCTCGAGCGGCACCAGCAGGCCATTGGCGTCCTGCCACATCTCCTCGTTGAAGATCTGGCCGGAGGCGAGCACGCCGACGATGCGATAGGGGACGCCTTCGATCGTCACGTCGCGGCCCACGGGGTCGCTGCCGCCGAACAGTTTGGCGCCCAGCGAGGCGCCGACCACGGCCACCGTCGAGTGGCGCCGCTGGTCGTTGGGCGTGATGCCGCGGCCGAGGCCGATCGGGCGGTTCATCAGGAACGAGTACTCGGAGGTGACGCCGCTGACGAAGGCGCGCTCGGTGCCGCCGGTCGTGCGCACCGCGGTGCGCTTGACGGCGCGCGGCGAGAAGCCGAGCACCTTCGGGTGCGGCGCCGTGATGCGCGCCAGGTCTTCCCAGGAGAGCCCGGTGCTCATCGCGAAGCGCTTCTGCTCTTCGGAGGTCTTCGGCGACTTCGGGGTGAGCACCAGAGTGCCGTCCCAGCTCATGCCCGCGAAACCGGTGGAGATCTTGTCCATCACGCCGTCGAGCACGGAGATCATGACGACGAGCGCGAAGACCCCGAGCATGAGCAGCGTCAGCGTGAGCGCCGAGCGCAGCTTGTGCGCCCACAGCTCGCGCAGGCCGCCGGTGATCACTTCCCAGGCGAGGGCGATCTTGTTGCCGATCGTGCGGCGGCGGCGGCGCCGCGCCGGCGCGTCGGCGGTCGCCTCGACGACGGTGGGCTGGAAGAGTCGCAGCGCTTCACTCATAACGCAGCGCCTCCATCGGCGACTGCCGGCTCGCCTTGGCGGCCGGGTAGAGCGCGAACAGGAAACCGAACACCACGGCCATCGCGGTGGCGAAGATGAAGCTCTTCGGCGCCAGCGACAGCGGGATGCCGATCGACTTGGTGATCGTCCACGAGAAGGCGATGCCGATGGCGTAGCCGGAGAAAGCGCCGAGCAGCGTCAGCAGCAGCGCCTCGGTCATGAACGACTTGAAGATCTCGCGGCCGGAGGCGCCGAGGGCCATCTTGACGCCGACCTCGCGCACCCGCTCCTTGAGCGAGGCGAGCTGGATGTTGACGTTGACCATGCCGCCGCCGATCAGCGCCAGCACGCCGGAGAGCATGAAGATGACGTTGTAGACGTCGCCCTGCGAGAGCTGCCGCTCGAGCCGCTTCTTCACGTCGTCGAGGCGGAAGTCGTCCTGCAGTCGGTGGTTGACGGTGACCAGGGAGGTGAGCTCCTTGGAGAAGTCCGTCATCGCCTTGAGATCGGGAATGCGGAAGGTGATGCGCTGCAGGCGGTTGTACTCGTCGCCCTGCATGCGGTTCGAGATCAGGGCCACCGGCACCGCCACGATGCGGTTGCGCCAGGCGAAGATGTTCTGCTGGCCCTCGCGGAAGCGGAAGACCTTCTCGCGGAAGACGCCGATGACGGTCACCGGCACGTCGCCGATGCGGATCGGTTTGCCGACGATGTCGCCGGTCGGGAAGAGGTCGGCCGCCGCGTTGCTGCCGAGGATGGCGACCGGCGCGCCGATCTCCATGTCGTTGGCCGAGAAGCCGCGGCCCTGCTCGATCTCGTAGCCGTTCATGGCGACGTAGTCGGCGCCGATGCCGGAGATGTCGCGCTCCTCGTCGGTGAACTCGGAGCGCACGCGCGCCCGCGCCTGGTTCTGCACGCTGGTGGCGTTGACGCCCTTGGCCGTCGGCAGCGTGCCGCCGCGGTTGGCGTCGTCGAGCCGCAGGCCGAGGTTGGCCGTCTGCAGCGCGCTCGGCGTGCCGTCGTTGACGATGTCCTTGGGCAGGACGTTGAGCTTGTCGATGCCGCCGATCCTGGCGAAGATGCGCTCCGTCTGCTGGCGCTGGCTGTCGGCGATCGAGAAGCCGCCGAGCACCGAGGCGACGCCGAGCATCACCCCGAGCGCCTGCAGGAACGAGCGGCCCGGAGCCTCCTTGAGCTCGATCCAGGACTCCTGGAGACGCTCGCGGAAAGAGCCCTTCGAAGCCTGCGGCTTCGGGCGCTTCGCGCGCTTGGCCTTCTTCGGCTCGCCGTCGTCGTCCTTGCGCCGCCAGAGTCTCATGCCGCGAGCTCCTGGCTCTCATGCACCAGCCCGTCGCGCAGCTCGACGCGGCGATTGGCGAGCGCGGCGATGGCGGGATCGTGGGTGACGAGGATGACCGTGTTGCCCTGCGAGTAGAGCTCGCGGAAGAGGGCGAGCACCTCGGCGCCCGTCTGCGAGTCGAGGGCGCCGGTGGGCTCGTCGGCGAGCAGCAGCGCGGGCCGGTTGGCGAGCGCCCGGGCGATCGCCACGCGCTGGCGCTGGCCGCCGGAGAGCTGCGCCGGCAGCGCGTTGGCGCGGCCGCCGAGCCCCACCTTCTCGAGCAGTTCGAGGGACCGCTGGCGGCGCTCCTTGCGGCCGACGCCGGCGTAGAGCATGGGCAGCTCGACGTTGCGGGCGATCGTCGCCTTGGGCAGCAGGTTGTACTGCTGGAAGACGAAGCCCACCTTCTCGTTGCGGATGGCCGCGAGCTCGGCGCCGGTGAGCTTCTCGACCTGCTCGCCGCCGAGCGCGTAGCTGCCGCCCGAGGGCGTGTCGAGGCAGCCGAGGATGGCCATCAGCGTGCTCTTGCCCGAGCCCGAGGGGCCGACGAGGGCGACGAACTCGCCGCGGTCGACGTCGAGGTCGATGCCGCGCAACGCGTGCACCGCGTTGCCGTTCTCGCCGTAGACCTTGGTGAGGCCGCGGGTGGTGATGAGGGGTGTTGCCATGGTCGTGTACCTATCCCGAGCCCACTCGACTAATTATTCTCGTCGTCCTTTTCGACCTTCTTGCGCGACACGTCTTCGAGCGCGATCTGGTCGCCGGCCTTGAGGCCCGCACGCACCTCGACGCGCTCCAGGGTGGCGATGCCGGCGTCGACCGGGACGGCGTCGAAGTAGTCCTTCCAGTTCTCCGACAGCCAGACGAACTTGCTGCGGCCGTTGAGGGCCTCGCGCGCCTTGGCGACCTGCTTCTCGGGCAGGTTGGGCTTCAAGCGATAGACGACGGTCTTGCCGTCGCGCCGCTGCAGGGCCTCGAGCGGGATCGACAGCGTCTTCGGACGGCTCTCGCCGAGGATCTCGACGTTGGCGCTCATGCCGGTGCGGAAGGCGTCGTCGAGCTGGTCGAGGGCGATCTCGACCTGGAAGACCTTGATCTTGTCGACGATCTTGGCGGCCGGGGCGACGAAGCGCACCTTGCCGTTGAACACCTTCTGCGGGTACGCGTCGAGGGTGACGCGCACCGGCTGGCCGACGCGCACCTTGGCGATGTCGACCTCGTTGAGGTTCACCTTGATGAGCAGCGACTTCAAGTCGGCGACGGTGAAGAGCACGGTGCCTTCGTTGAACGAGGAGACGCCGGAGGTGACGCTCTCGCCCAGCTCGACGCCCTTGGTGATGACGATTCCCGCCATCGGCGTCGACACCCGCGCGCTCTGGCTGTGGCCGCGGCCGGAGATCGGGATGCCGTGCTGCTCGACGATGTTGTAGCGCGCCTTGGCGTTGGTGAGCGAGTCGGCGGCCAAGTCGCGCGACATCTGCGCGTCGCGCAGCAGGTCGTTGGCGACGAGGCCGGCGGCGAAGAGCGCCTTCTGGTTGGTGAGGATGCGGTCGGCGTCGCGCAGCCGCAGCTCGGCCTGCGACACGGCAGCCTTGACGTCGGAGAGCGACTGCGCCTGGTTGACGTCGGGCTCCACCTCGGCGAGCACCTCGCCGCGGGTGACGACGTCGCCTTCGCGCACGTCGAGGCCGGTGACGCGTCCCGAGACCGGCGACTTGACGTCGACCTTGATCTCGGGATCGACGACGCCCACCTCGCGCACGCTCACCTGGAGGTCCTCGACCTGCGTCTTGCCGAGCCGGAACGGCGACTCCTGCTCCTTCGGCTTCTGCTTGTTGGTGGCCTTCAACACCACCCCCGCTCCACCGGCCAGCACTACCAGGGCACCGACGACCATCCACTTCTTCGCCATGACGGATCCACCTCATCTCAACGCGACCGGTTTTCTGGACATCCAGAAGAGCCCGGCGCAGGTTCGCGCTCGTTCGACACCCCTACTACGCAGGCAATTTCAAAAAGATTCAGCGGTGTAACACGTTGCGTTGACCGTCTCTTCCAGCCGGTGGTACGATGCCGGCGCTTCCTCTCAGGCACTTCGCCCGCCTCACCCGGCCGCTGCCTCGTCCAGATCGGCCTCTAGATCCTCAGGAGACAGTCATGAGCATCGCCACCGCGACCTCCCTGCGCGTCGCCCCTTCCGAGGTGCACGACACCCTCAAGCAGCACATGCTGGCGGACGGCTTCGGCGTGGTGCTCGACCTCGAACGCAGCCACGGGAGCTGGCTCTACGACAGCCTGCGGGAGCGCGAGCTGCTCGACTTCTTCACCAACTTCTCGAGCTATCCGATGGGGTACAACCACCCCAAGCTGCTCACTCCCGAGGTACGCGAAAGACTGCTGCGGGCTGCCGTGGTCAAGCCCAGCAACGCCGACCTCTACACGCCCTATTTCGCCGAGTTCGTCGCCACCTTCGCGCGCACGGTGCCGGCGGCCTACCAGAAGCGGCTGTTCTTCGTCGACGGGGGCGCGCTGGCGGTGGAGAACGCGCTCAAGGCCGCCTTCGACTGGAAGGTGCGCAAGAACTTCGCCGCCGGGCGGAAGGAGGAGCTCGGCCGCCAAGTCATCCACTTCCGCCAGGCCTTCCACGGGCGCAGCGGCTACACGCTGTCGCTCACCAACACCGACCCGCGAAAGACCTACTACTTCCCCAAGTTCGATTGGCCGCGCATCCACAACCCGGCACTGTCGTTCCCGGTCACCGAGGAGGTGCTGCGGCGAGTGCAGGAGGAGGAACGGCAGGCGATCGACGCCATCCACCAGGCGCTGTCGGAGCGGGCGCCGGACGTGGCCGCGATCATCATCGAGACGATCCAGTCCGAGGGCGGCGACAACCACTTCCGCCCCGAGTTCCTGCGCGCGCTGCGCCAGATCGCCGACGAGCACGAGGTGATGCTGGTGTTCGACGAGGTGCAGACCGGCTTCGCCACCACCGGCCGCTGGTGGTGCTTCGAGCACTTCGGCGTCCTACCCGACCTCTTCGCCTTCGGCAAGAAGACGCAGCAGTGCGGCATGGCTTCGACCGCGCGCGTCGACGAGGTCGACTCGGTGTTCAAGATCAGCAGCCGCATCAACTCCACCTGGGGCGGCAACCTCGTCGACATGGTGCGCTGCCAGCGCTTCGTCGAGATCATCGAAGAGGACGACCTGGTGCGGAACGCGGAGATGATGGGGCGGCAGCTGCTCGCCGGCCTGCGCGGTCTCGAAGGCGTGTTCCCCGGCAAGGTGACGAACGCGCGCGGCCTCGGGCTCTACGCCGCGTTCGACCTGCCCTCGACCGAGCTGCGCAACGCCACCATCAAGGCGATGGCGGAGCAGGCGTTGATGGCGCTGCCCTGCGGCGAGCGATCGGTGCGCTTTCGGCCGGCCCTCGTGGTCTGCCGCGAGGAGATCGAGGAAGCGATCCGGCGCAGCGAGCGGGCGCTTGGGCAGGTGCTCCGCTCGGCCGTCGCCGTGCCGGCGCCCTCGACCGCTGCCGCACGCGGGTAGGCGGCGCCGCGGGCGGCGTCCTTCATTCAGCTGTTATCTCCGTAGAATCAGCGACTTAGCAGTTTGCGCACAACCTTGTGTGCAAACCGGTCGCGAAGCCTTTAGCGACGCGGGATCGCGGCGATCCGACGGGTGGATTTCCGAAGCTTTTTCCGCAGCCGCTGCGGATTTGCCGGCCCCGGCTCAGCGGCCGCGTGACGCCGGCGCCGCGCACGGCTGCGGGAAGGCTCCGCGCCGCGTGCTGCGCAGCCAGCCGGCGCCCGTGAGGCCGGAGAGCATGCGCGCCTCGGGCAGCCGCACGCCGACGAAGCCGAGCGTCTGCGGCCAGGGCAGGCGGCGGAACGCGTTGAGCGACGTCGAGGTGTCGCGATCCCTGTCCATCGCGACGCCGCGGCGGCCGATCGGTCCCGAGCGCGGCCAGGGCAGGCTGCCGGCGATATCGACGATCGCCTGGCGCAAGCCCGCGTCGATCCCCTGCCAGGGACCCACTTCGCGGAGAGCAGCGGCGAGCAGCTCCGGCCGCGCCTCGAAGTCGATCGCGGCGAGCAGCGGCGGGTCGGCGAGGATGGCGCGCGCGGCGAGGCGCGGCGCGCCCGGCGCGTCCGGCCGCGCGAAGGCGAGGAGGAATGGAGCGGCGCCGGCGAGCGGATCGGCGTCGCACGCGGCTGCGAGATGCGCGTAGGCCCCCGCATCGCCGGGCGGGGCGCTGACCTGCGCCGCGAAGCCGGCAGCCAGCCGCAAGGCGGCGACGCCTGGGGCACCCTCCGCGGAGCGCTCGAGCTCGAGTCGGCGTCGGGCAGCGTCGGGAGCGAGCCAGCCGAGCCGCGCCCGGTAAAGCGGCATCTCCGGGTCGAGCTCGGCCGCGACCGCCATCCACGACGCGGCACGAGCCGGCGCCGCGCGGCGGGCGGCGTCGTAGCAGGCGTGAGCGATGTCGAGGGGCGCGAGCAGCAACAGCGCGACGGCGGCGTAGAGCCAACCCACCGGCGGATCGCGGCGCCATGTGCGCTGCGGCTTCGCTGCAGTCGCGGACGCTTCAGCAGCAGTGTCGTTCAAACTCGCCGCCGCCCGGTCGTTCACACTCGGCGCCGCCCCGTCGTTCGCATTCGGCGCCCGCGCATCCGCAACCGTGCCTTGACCACCCGCCAGCGCCGCGCCGGCCGCCACGGCCAGCATCACCCACGGAGCCGTCGTCATCAGCGTCGGGCCGGCGAGAAGCGCCGTCGCGCCGGCCCCCAAGCTCGCGAGACCCGCGCGCCGCAAGTCGTGCGCATCGGGCGACGCGCTCTCGCGCCGGCGGGCGATCACGAAGGCGGCCGCGAGCACGCCCGCGATGGCGAGCCCCGGCAGCCCCAGCTCGTAGCCGAGCTGCAGCGGCAGGCTGTGGAGGTCGGCCGGCACCTCTCCCGGCGGGTTGGCGCCCGGCCGCGGCACGATGTGCGGCGCCAGCGTCCATGCGGTTGCGCCGGGTCCCCAGCCCACGAGCGGCCGTTCGGCGAAGCCGTCGAGGCCTCCGCGCCAGTAGCTCTCGCGCGCCTGCATCGAGCCGTCGTCGCCCGCCGCGAGGCGAACGAGGCGGGGGCCGAGCAGCAAGCCGCCGGCGAGGAGCGGAACCAGCAACCAGCGCCGCCGTCCGCGCGGCAGCACCACCGCCGCGCCGACCGCCGCGGCGGCGACGGCGGCGATCGACCGCGTCGCCAGCAGGCCCAGCAGCAGGAGCACTAGCGACCCCCCCACCACCTGCCGCCCGGCGTTGCTCTCCCCCTTCGCGGCTACCAACACGAGCGGGGCGAGAGCAGCGAGGAAGCCGCCGAGCACCACGGCATTGCCGAGCGGCTGCGCCGCCCGCGGGGTCTCTTGCACAACGGCGCCGATCAGCGCCACCGCGCCGACGGCGCCGCCGACCATCGCCACCGCGAAGACGCCGCGCTGCCGCGCCGCGGGCGTCGGCCAGCAGCGCGCCACCGCCGCCGGCAGCGCCAGGAACGCGGGCAGCAACGCCACCGCCAGCCATCCGGCGCGCGGCACGGGCGAAGCCCGCATCGCCAGCACCAGCCACAGCCAGAGCAGCGGCGCCACCGCCTTCGCGCGCGGCCCCAACCGCAGCGGGTCCCAGCCGCGCCACGCCCACGCCGCCGCGCCGAGCAGCAGCAGGTGCCCGACGATCGCCGCCGGCGCCGAAGCGCCGTAGTAGAAGGTCCCGCACCAGCCGCCGAAGAGGGCCAGCAGGGCGGCCGGCAGCAGTGCCCGCATCGGCCGCGATCATACGGGCGCCGGCCGCTCCGAAACGCGCTCCGCGGACCAGGCCCAGCCGCCGCCGGCCCCGCTGCGCAGGTCAGCGCCAGTGGGATATCCTTGTCTGCCCGGCCTTGACGCGCCCGCGCTCGGCGCCTTTTCAAGGCCGCCCCACCCTTCCAGGAGAATCGCTGCGATGACGCTCGATACCGTCGCCAGTCCCCGTCCGATCTCCGCAGATGTCGCCGAGCTGCTCGCTTCCCTCGGCCTCGAGCGCGAGAACCCCGGCGCCTTCGCCGGCGCCTGGCTGCCCACCTCCGGCGCCCTCGTCGACTCGATCAACCCTTCGACCGGCGAGCCCATCGCCGGCGTACGCATGGCCGGCGTCGACGAGTACAAGCGCTGCGCCGAGGTCACCGTCGAGGCCTTCCACGAGTGGCGCACGTGGCCCGCGCCGAAGCGCGGCGAGGTGGTCCGCCAGCTCGGCCAGCGCCTGCGCGATCACAAGACGGCCCTCGGCAAGCTGGTGACGCTCGAGGTCGGCAAGGTCCTCTCCGAAGGCCTCGGCGAGGTGCAGGAGATGATCGACATGGCCGACCTCGCCGTCGGCATGTCGCGCCAGCTCTACGGCAAGAGCATGCACTCCGAGCGGCCGCAGCACCGCATGTACGAGCAGTGGCTGCCGCTCGGGCCGGTGGGCATCGTCACCGCCTTCAACTTCCCCGTCGCGGTGTGGGCGTGGAACGCCATGGTGGCTGCCGTCTGCGGCGACTCGATGCTGTGGAAGCCGTCGCCCGAGGCGCCGCTCTCGGCGCTGGCGGTGACGCGCATCGCCCACGAGGTGCTGGAAGACAACAGCGCGCCGCCGATCTTCAACTTGATCCTCGGCCCGATCGAGGACGTGGCCGAGCGCATGGTGCGCGACCCGCGCTTCCCGCTCATCTCCGCCACCGGCTCGGTGGCGATGGGGCGGCGGATCGGCACGCTCGTCTCGCAGCGGCTCGGCCGCACACTGCTCGAGCTGGGCGGCAACAACGGCATCGTGGTGATGAACGACGCCGACTTGGACTTGGCGCTGCGCGCCGTGCTCTTCGCCGCCGTCGGCACCGCCGGCCAGCGCTGCACCACCTGCCGCCGCCTCTTCCTGCAGAAGGGGATCGCCGAGGAGATGAAGCGCCGGCTCGTCGCCGCCTACGGCTCGATCCGCATCGGCGACCCGCTGCAGCCCGGCACGCTGATGGGCCCGCTCGTCAACAAGACCGCCGTCGACAAGATGCGCGCCGCGCTCGAGCGCGTCAAGCAGGAGGGCGGCCGCGTGCTCTACGGCGGCAGCGTCGTCGACGGACTGGATTCAGAAACGTTGAGGAATGGCTTCTTCGTGCAGCCGACGCTCGTCGAGGCGCACGCGGCGATGAAGATCACCTGCGAGGAGACCTTCGCGCCCATCCTCTACGTGCAGGAGTTCGAGACCCTCGACGAGGCGATCGAGCTGCACAACGCGGTACCGCAGGGCCTCTCTTCGGCGATCTTCACCTTGAACGTGCGCTACGCGGAGCGCTTCCTGGCCTCCACCGGCAGCGACTGCGGGATCGCCAACGTCAACATCGGCACCTCGGGCGCCGAGATCGGCGGCGCCTTCGGCGGCGAGAAGGAGACCGGCGGCGGCCGCGAGGCGGGCTCGGACTCCTGGAAGGCCTACATGCGCCGGCAGACCTGCACCATCAACTGGGGCACGGCACTGCCGCTGGCACAGGGCGTCGAGTTCGAGATCTAGCGCGGCGGCGCGCTGCGCCGGCGCGCTGGCCCGCGCGTCGCTTTCGAGTCCGTCGCCGGCAGCAGCTGCCAGATCTCCGTCGTGCCGTCGACGTGGACGCGGCGGAAGCGGTCCCAGTGCTGGGCCATCCAGGCGCGCTCGGGGTCCTCGTCGGGCGAGCGGACGACCACCACGTACTCGATGCCGAGGACCTTGATGACGCCCATCCAGCGCCCGAAGCTGCGGTGGCGGTACGGCGGCTCGGGCACGCCGCGCCAGCGGTAGTGCTCCGCCCGCAGGTTGAACGAGCGCGGCACGATACGCACGTCGTTCTGCAATCGGCTGCCGAAGAAGAGGTACGGCTGGTTGAGGCCGACGTAGCCGACGGTGACGCCGCGGCCGCCGGTGAGGCGCTCGAGGGCCATCGCCGCCGGCGAGTCGGCGAGCTTGGTGCGCTGGTAGCGCCCGACGCTGCAGCCCAGCACGAGCGCGGCGGCGGCGGCGAAGACCGCGAGCCCCGGCACCGCCGCCAACCGCGCGCGGCCGCGCCAGCGCGGCCAGGTTCGCCAGCCGACCACGACCGCCGCCACGAGCAGCACGGCTATCGACAGCTCCCACGCGCCACGCGTACCGAGCCAGCGCACGTAGCGATAGAGCACCACCGCGAAGGTGGCGATGCGGACCCACGCGCCGGCGCTGCCCAGGCGCTCGCTGAGCCACGCATACGCGACGGCCGCGAGCGCGATGCCGGCGAAGATGTAGCGGATGTCGCGATGGTCCCACGTCCAGTAGAGGAACTCGAGGAAGAAGACGACCGCCAGCGCCAGCACCGCCGCATCGCGCCACCGCCGGCGCGCCGCCGCCACGAGCGGCGCCAGCAGCGCCGCCGGCAGCAGCGTGAAGGGGAAGAAGCTCGCAAACGCGTTGTCGGCCCCGGCGAGGAAGGACCAGACGTCGATCTCCGATTCCTCGCCGCCGCGCCGGCCGCCGAGGCTGAGCTCCTCGCGTCCCGCGAAGAGCTGCAGCCCGCCCGCGTGCACCGGCTGCGGGAAGACCGGGTTGCCGGCTGACACCCAGTTGCGCAGATAGGTGTAACCGCCGGCGAGCGCGAGCGTCGCGAGCATCACGGCGATGCCGGGCAGCAGGCGTACCGGCCCACGGCACGCGCCTTCGTCGCCGGCCGCGCGCGGGTCGACCGCCCCTCGCGCTCGGCGCGCCCGCAACGCGTAGGCGACCACGAACACCAGCAGCACGGTCGCCGCGTTGTAGATGCCGAGGTACTTCGAGGCGACGAGCAGGCCCAGCGCCGTGCCGAGGTAGGCGAAGCGCCCGAGCCGCGGCCGCTCGGCGCAGGCGAGCGCGGCGTCGAGCGCGGCGAGCGTGCAGAAAGCGGTGACGTGATCGTTGCCGGCCGCGAACGCCAGCGCGGCGACGGGCCGCAACGCGCCGTAGAGCGCCGAAGCGAGCAGCGCGCCGCGCCTCCCGACGCCCAGCCGCCGCGCCACGGCTGCCACCGCCACGAACGAGAGCAGCGCGTACGGCAGCTCGCTCCACCGCGCCGCCACGTCGCTGTCGCGAAACGGCGTCAACAGCATCCAGCTCGAGAGCTCGGGCAGGATCGGGTAAAACGCCGTCCCCCAGTCGCCCATCGTGAACTTCACCATCCGCAGGTCGCCCCACCGCTGCCAGACGGCGACGGCGGTGAGGTGGTACGACAGGTCGTCCGGCCCGCCGTGCAGCGGCAGCGTGAAACGCCGCAGCGCCTCGACCAGGTAGCCCAGCACCATCGCCGCGCCGCCGCCGAGCGCCGCGACCGTCTCGATTCGGTCCGCGAGAGCTCGCACCCGCGTGCCGCCAGACGACGCGATTGGCCCCGTTGGGACGATTTCGTCGCCGCCGGCGGGCCGCGGGTCCGAATCCCCCGACTCGGCACCCCACGGTCTCGGTGCCTGCGGCGATCGGGGCAACCAGGAGACGGCGAGCAGGAGCGCGGCGATGATGAGGAGGAACGGTGACGGCCGCAGCGCGCCGGCATGACCGAGGACGGTCGCGACCACATCGCCGACCGCCACCGCGAAGGTGAACGTCGCGAGCGGGCGTGACAGGGCCGGCAGATCCAGCCGCAGCAGCGCGACGAGCGCGCTGCCGACCCGCGACAGAGCGAACAGCAGCGCCAGCAACACGACCGCCTGCAGCCGGCGGTCGGCCGGTGCGGCCAGCGCCCCCACCACCAGCACCACGGCGGAAAGCGCGGATGCCCATCGGCGCCAAGCCGGCGTCTCCGCACTTCGCGGTCTCGACGGCGTGCTCACGGCGCGCCCACGAAGCGCGGACGCGGGGTCAGCGCCGCACCTGCCAGATCTCGACCGTGCGGTCGGCGTACACCGGGGCAAAGTGCCGGGACCGCGCCATCCACTCGTGCTCGGGCCGCACCTCGCCGCCCGCCTTCACCCAGACCACCCACTGCACCCGCAGCCGCTCCAGGTTGCGCATCCAGTCGCGCCGCGGCTTCGTCGACTCTGGCTCCTCCAGCGGTCCTCGCCAGCGATAGAACATGGCGTCGAGCGTCGGCGCAACCGGAGGCATGTACACGGCGTTGCGCAGCCGCCGCCCGAAGAACAAGTAAGGCTGGTTCCATCCCGCGTAGGCGACCCGCGCCGGCTCGCCGCCGGTGAGCCGTTCGAGGGCGTCGCCGGCCCGCAGGTTGTCGAACCGGTGCTGCTCGTACTTGCGCATCGCGCCCGGCGCCGCGACGACGAGCGCCAGCGCTCCCAGAGTGGCGAGAGTGAGGGCCGCCACCGATCGCGATGGCCGTCGAGCCGATGGCCGCGTCAGCAGCCAAGCGCCGGCGGCCGCGACGGGCACGAAGAGCACCGTGTCGCTGCGCGCCTCGACCCATGGCGCCACCGCGGCCGCTCCGAGGAGGACCGCGACGACGCCCCGCCACGGCGGCGGCAGCCGCGACACCAGCCAGGCGAGCGCAACCGCAGCGAACGCGATACCGGGCAGGAGGTAGCGGACACCGCGGTGGTCCTCGACGAGCAGGACGAACTGCACGTAGATGAAGAGCGGCATCGCGAACAGCCATGCCAACGGCACGCGGCGCCGGCGCGGGGCGAGCCACAGCGCGGCGATCGGCGCCACCAGCGAGGCGGGCAGCAGAGTGAAACGGAAGAGCCGGCCGAACATCTGTCCCGCTTGCCACGGAAACCGCCACGGATGGAATCCCGCATCAGCGACTCTGCTCCAGGCGGCCGGCGCGACGTCTACCCACCCCGGCAGCGACCACGGGCCGAGGTGCAGCGACACCGGGTAGAGCGGGTTGCCGGTGGTGACCCCGTTGCGCAGATAGGCATAGCCACCGACGACCGCGGCAGAGCCCGCCACCGCCAGCAGAGCGGCGGCGCGCGCACGCCAAGCCTCGTCGCGCCGCGGCACCGCGACGGCGAGCACCACGAGCACGACCAGCAGCGGCGCGTAGATCACGCCGAGGTACTTGGTCGCCAGCAGCAGACCCAGGCCAGCACCGGCGTACAGCCCGGCGCCGACCCGCGGCCGCTCCCGCAGCAACGACGCGCCGTGCACCGTGGCGACCGCGGCGAACGCCAACGCGTGGTCGTTCCCCGCCGTCAGCGCCATCGCCGGCCACGCCTCGCTCACGGTCGCATAGAACAGCGGCGCCAACAGCGCCGACTCCCCCGCTCCGCTCCGCCGAGCTACCAGCGCGATGCCCATCAGCGTCAACAGCGCGAATGGCAGCTCGACCCAGCGCGCCGCGAAGTCGCCTCCCGCGAAGGGCGTCGTCAGCTCCCAAGCCAAGAGCTCGCTGGCAAACGGATAGAACGACGTGCGCGGATCGCCGTAAGTGAACCGCGGCATCCGCAGATCGCCATGCATCGCCCACGTGCCGACCGCGGTGAGGTGATACGACGTGTCGTCGAAGCTGAAATGGCCGGGTGCCACGTGCCGATACCGCTGCGCCGTACGCAGAAACGCCACGAGCACGAGCAGCGCACAAGCCCACAGCACCGCTCGCTGCCATCGCCGCCAGCGCGATGGCGCCCGCAACTGAAAGGCAGCACGAATGCTCGACGGCGGCGAATGACGGGGCGCCCCAGGTCGGGCTCTCCGGCGAGCGAGCCACTCGCCTCCGACTCCGAAGGCCAGCGCGGAGGCCAACACGAGCGCAGCGAGGACGGCTCGAAACCAGGAGCCCGTCAGCACGCCGAAATGCCCGATGACGTCGCCGGCGACCACACACGTCGCGATCCCCATCACCGCCGCCGCGAACCGGCGATCGCGTACAGCGACGTCCCCGAGCAGCCGCTTCGCCAGTGCCCCGCCCAGCGCCGCCACCGCCGCCACGAGTGCCAACAGCACCACCACCTGCAATCGCGGTCCGGCCCTCTCCACCGGCACCAGCAGCAGCGCAGCCACCACCAGCCTCCAGCCGACGCCCAAGCCTCGCGTGCCCACAGCCGCCCTCAGACCGTGGCCAATGCCTCCCGCACCGCCGCCGCCGACGCGAACCGTCCCGCCGGCTCCTTCGCGAGAAGCCGCAAGATGAGCTCGTCGAGCGCCGGCGGCAGCTCGGGGTCGAGGCGGGCGGGCGGCACCGGCTGTTTCGTCGACACTGCCTGCAGCACCTCGACGATGTTGCGCCCCGAGAACGGCACCTCGCCGGTCGCCATCTGGTAGAGCACCACCCCCAGCGCGAAGAGGTCCGTGCGCGCGTCGACCTCGCGCCCGAAGAGCTGCTCGGGCGCCATGTACGGCGCCGTGCCCAGCAGCGAGCCGATCGAGGTCTGGAACGTCGGCGGGTGGTCGCGGTGCAGCTGCGCGTTCTCGAGGATCTTCGCCAGCCCGAAGTCGAGCACCTTCACCTTGCCGTCGGGCGTCAGCCGGATGTTGCTCGGCTTCAAGTCGCGGTGCACGACGCCCACCGCGTGCGCGGCCTCGAGCGCCGCCGTCAGCTGCCGCGCGACGTCCGCCAACCGCGCCGCGCCGAACCGTTCCTTGCGCTGCAGGTAGGCGGTGAGATCGTCCCCCGCCACCCACTCGATGACCAGGAACACCACCCGCCGCCGCGCGCCGCCGGTGGCGCTCGGCACCACCGCCTCGTCGAAGTCGTGGAAGGCGGCAATGTTGGGATGGCGCAGCGCGGTGGCGATACGCGCCTCGCGGCGGAAGCGCGAGAGGATCTGCGGGTCGCGCGTGCGCGCCTCGTCGAGCACCTTCACCGCCACCGGCGCGCCGGTGCGGGTGTCCTCGGCCTTGTAGACGGTGCCCATGCCGCCCTCGCCGACGCGGTCGAGCATCAGGTAGGGGCCGAAGCGGGCCCCAATCATCCCAGCCTCCGCGGCCGACTCACCCCAGCACCGGCAGCGGCGAAGCCAGCGCGCGGTTCTCGGGCGTCAGCGCGTGGCGGTAACGCCGCGCCAGCGCCGCCGTCTCGCCCGGCTCGACGAAGCGCTCGTAGAGGTTGGTGCGCTGCCGCGGCCGGTAGCCGGCGGCGGTGATCAGGCGCTCCATCTCCTCCTGGCTCATCACGTGCTTGGTGCCCGCTGCCGAGACGACGTTCTCCTCGATCATGATCGAGCCCATGTCGTCGGCGCCGAAGGCGAGGGCGAGCTGGCCGATCTTCTTGCCCTGCGTCACCCAGCTCGTCTGGAAGTGCTGGATGTTGTCGATGAAGAGCCGCGACACTGCGACTGTCTTCAGGTACTCGTGGGCGAAGGTCTCGGGCACCTCCGGCATCTCGGTGTGCTCGTGCTGGAAGGTCCACGAGATGAACGCCGTGAAACCGCCGTGCGGGTCGAGGGCCAGACTCTCGTCCTGCAGGTCGCGGATGCGCTGCAGGTGCTCGACGCGAGCCACCACACCCTCGCCCATGCCGTACATCATCGTCGCCGACGTGCGCAGGCCGTGGCGGTGCGCCTGGCGGTTGACGTCGATCCACTCCTCGGCCGAGCACTTCGGGTACGCGAGCACGTCCTTGCGCACGTCGTCGGCGAGCAGCTCGGCGCCACCGCCGGGAATCGACATCAGCCCGGCGGCCTTGAGGCGGCCGATGACGTCGTAGAAGCTCATCCGCTCCTTCTTGGCGATGAACTTGATCTCCGGCGGCGAGAAGGCGTGGACGTGGATCGCCGGATACTCGCTCCGTATGTAGCGCAGGAGCTGCTCGTACCACTCGATGGGCAGCTCGGGGTGCACGCCGCCCTGCATGAGGATGCCGGTGCCGTGCAGGGCGAGGGTCTCCTCGATCTTCCGACCGATCTCCTCGAACGGCAGCAGGTAGCCCTCGGGATCGCCGGGCTTCCGGTAGAAAGCGCAGAACCGGCAGCGATAGACGCAGACGTTGGTGTAGTTGATGTTGCGGTCGACGTTGTAGGTCGCCACCGCCGGGTCGTTGTGGCGGTCGCGGACCTGCTGCGCGGCGAGGCCGAGCTCGAGCAGGTCGCCCTCGAGCAGCAGCGTGTGCGCGTCGCCGGCGGAGATGCGGCGGCCGGCAACGGCGTCGGCGAGGATGTCGGCCGTCGGACGGCCGGAAGGTGCCAAATCCATAGGGCCCTACTTTACCCGAGGCGGGCGCCGGGCTCGGCGGCGAGCCGGTGCCCGCTCAGTCCTCGCGCAACGCGAGCCGCGGGTCCGACGCCGCCGCGCGCGCCGCGGGCACCCAGCAGGCGACGAGCCCGATGACGCCGAGCGTCACCAGCGCGGCCAAGTAGACGGCGGGATCGGTGCGCTCGACCTGGAAGAGCAACGACGCGACGAGGGCCGACGCGCCCACGGCCAGCAGCGAGCCGAGCCCCATGCCGGCGAGCAGCAGCCGCGCGCCCTGGCCGAGCACCAGCCGCAGCAGGTTGCCGCGGTCGGCGCCGAGCGCCGCGCGGACGCCGAGCTCGACGCGCCGCCGCGCCACGGCGAGGGCGAGCACCGCGTAGACCCCGATCGCCGCGAGCAGCGTGGCGAGGCCGGCGAAGCTGCCGACGAGCACCATCGGCGTGACGCGGTTGCCGATCGTCGACCGCATGCGGTCGCTCAGCGCGGCGATCGAGTCGAGCGTCGTCGTCGGGTCGGCGCGCGTCACGGCGGCGCGCAGCGCCTCGCCGGTGGCGGCGGCGGCCCGGGTGCGCACGGCGAGGTAGGCGCCGTCAGTGGCCTTCGGATCGAGCGTGTAGAACCAGGGTGCCTCGTCGTCGCGCGAGAGGTCCTGCGAGCGGACGCGGCCGACGACGCCGACGATGGTGACCGGGCGCTCGCCCTCGTGCTCGCCGAGCTCGATGCGACCGCCGAGCGGCGAGCGGCCGGGGAACCAGCGGCGAGCGAACGCCTCGTCGACCACCGCCGGCACCGGGCCGCCGGCGTCTGACCGCTGGAACGCGCGTCCCTCGCGCAGCGGGATGCGCAGCGCTTCGAGCAGGCCGACGCTCACCTCCGCGTGGTGCGCCGTCGGGTCGGGCTCGCCCACCGGGCGCGCCGCGCCGCCGATGCGGAACGTCGACAGCTCGGCGCAGCCGGCGAACGGCAGGCAGCTCGTGAGCCCCGCCGCCTCGACGCCCGGCGCCGCGCTCACCGCGGCGAGCAGCGCGGTACGGTCGAGCGTTCGCCGCTCGCCTTCGCCGTCGGCGCGGGCGAGCTGGCCGAAGACGACTCCTTCGCTGCGGAAGCCGGCGTCGACGGCCAGCAGCTTGCGCAGCGAGACGCCGAGCAGCCCGACGAGCACCGTCAGCGTCAGCGACACCGCCACCTGGCCGACGACGAGCGCCGAGCGGAACCGCTGCGCGCCGCGATCGCCGGTGCCGCCGGGACGCTCGGCGCGCAATACGCCCTCGAGCGTCCGCCGCCGCAGCCACCAGAGCGGCGCCACCGACGCGAGCAGGCCGGTGAGCAGCGCGAGACCCAGCCCCACTGCGATCACCGCGGCGTCCGGCCGCAGGTTCACCAGCACCGTGTGCGGCGTCATGTTCCGTTTCTCGGCGATCTGCAGCGCCAGCTTGGCGAGATAAGCGCCGGCGACGCCGCCGGCCGCCGCGAGCAGCAGGTTCTCGACGGCGACGAGCCGGAAGAGGCGCGACGTCGCGCCGCCGAGCGCGCTGCGCACCGCCAGCTCGCGGCCGCGCGCGGCGAGGCGCGACAGCGTCAGCCCCGCGAGGTTGGCTGCCGCCACCAGCAGCACGAGCAGCGCCGCCACCTGCAGCAGCTGCAGCGTCTCGCGGTAGTCGGACACCTCGTGGTCGCGCAGCGTCTGCACGAAGACGCGATAGCCGAGCTGGTCGAAGAAGAACTTCATCTCCGGGTGCTCGGCGACGAGCTGCACCCACAGGCCGCGCAGCTCGCGCTCGGCCGCCGCCGGCGTGGCATCCGGCCGCAGCCGGGCCACCGCGGTGCCGTTCCAGTTGCCGCGCGCGTCGCCGCTGCGCTTCGCCGGGTCGACGGTCAGCGGCAACACCAGCTCGGCGCGCGAGCGCGGCAGCGCGAACTCGGGCCCCATCACGCCGACGATCTCCACCGTCTCGCCGTCGACCTGGAGGCGCCGGCCGAGCACGGCGCGGTCGTGGTCGAATCGCTCGCCCCAGCCGCGGTCGGTGAGCAGCACGACGCCGTCGCGACCTGGCTTTCCCTCCTCCTCGCTGAACGCGCGCCCGAGCACCGGCGTCACCTGCAGCGTGCCGAAGAGCGACGGCGTCATGCGGACGACGTCGATGCGCTCGGCATCCGGGCCGTGGCCCAAGCGGGCGCGGTCGGCGTCGTACATGCCGATCGCCGCGATCGTGCGCGCACGGTCGCGCACGTCGAGGTAGTCGGGGACCGAGATGCCGAGCTGCATATCGCCGAACTGCGGAATGCGCGCGTAGAGGTTGACCAGCCGGTCGCCGTCCGGGTACGGCAGCGGCCGCAGCAGGTAGCCGTGGAGGGCGCTGAAGGCGGCCGTGGTGACGCCGATGCCGAGCGCCAGCGTCAGCAGCGCGGCCAGCGAGTAGCCGGGCCGGCCGACGAGCGCACGGGTCGCATGGCGGATGTCGTGGAAGAGGTCGCGCATCGGTTCACCTCGTCGCCGCGTCGCGGGCCGCGGAGCAACGGTCGTGCCGCGGGCGAGTTGCTGAGCTGTCAACTACTTGGCACTGTGCGAGGGACTGGCGGTCGTCCGAAGATGCGAGCGGCGCGTCGCGAAACCGAACGCCTCCGGCTCTCAGAAGCGGGCGCGGCGCATGACGGCGCGCGGCAGGCGGCGGATGATGGCCATGACGAGGCGCCAGATCGGCGGCGCGTAGAGCACTCCGCGGCGGCCGCGCTCGAGGGCGTCGGCGACGCGGCGGGCGACGGGCTCGGGGTCCGCCGCGAAGGGCGGCTCAGGCAGGCCCTGCGTCATGCCGGTTCGCACGAAGCCGGGCTTGACGACGAGGACGCGAAAGGCCGGCGAGCCGTAGCGCAGGTCGAGGCCGTCGAGGTAGTGCGCCAGGCCCGCCTTCGCGGCGCCGTAGAGCGCGACCGGCTTGCGTGCGCGGTCGCCTGCCACCGAAGCGAAGACGCAGAGCGTGCCGCCGCCGCGCGCGAGGAGGCGGCGGCGCGCTTCCTCGCAGAAGAGGACGCTACCCGTGAAGTCGGCGGCGAGGAGGCGGTGGAGCCGTTCGAGGTCAGCTTCGAGATCGTCCTGCGTGCCGAACTCCGCGGCGGTCAGCACGACGGCGTCGATGCCGCCGCCACCCGCATCGCGGAAAGCGGCGTCGACGGAATCGAGCGCCGGGCCGAAGGTGTCGGGACGCAGGAGATCGAGCTCGGCGATCGGCACCGCGTGGCGCGAAGCATCACGAGCCGCGAGGTCGGCCGCCGACCGTTCGAGCTGCTCGCGATCGCGTCCGAGCAGCGCGACGCGATGGCCGCGTGCCACCAGCTCGCGCGCGAGCGCGCGCCCGATGCCGCGCGTGCCGCCGGCGAGCGCGACGTTGGTCACGCCGCAGCTCCGCGCGAAATCGCCGCGGCCGGCGCGTCGCCCAGCAGCCGCGTCGACAGCCGGCTGCGGATGCGGCCGTCCGGGTCCCACTTCCGCCGCACCTGCTGGAACCTCGCGAGCCGCTCGCCTTCGAGCGCCGCGAAGTCCGCCGCGGTGCTGAAGGCGTCCTTGGCGAGGTAGATGCGGCCGCCCAGCTCGCGCACGTGACGGTTGAGCGCCGCTACCAGCGCGGGCGTATTCGCATCGATGGCGAAGTCGAGCGCCAGCGTCAGTCCCGGCCGCGGGAACGACAGCAGGCCGCTGCCCTCGGCGCCGAAGTCCTTGAGCACCGCCAGGTACGGCTGGCCGCCGGCGCGCCGCACGGTGGCGAGGAAGGCCGCCACCTCGTCGGCGCCGGCGAGCGGCAGCACGCACTGGTGCTGGGTCATGCCGCGGCGGCCGTAGAGGCGGCTCCAGCTCTGCACGCGGTCGAGCGGGTAGAAGAACTGCCCGGGGTGCACGACGCGGCGGCCGGGGAAGCCGGTGGCGTAGACGAGGTCGTTGAACAGCGTCGTCGTCGCGCGGTTGAGCAGCCACGACGGCGCCAGGAACGGCACCGGCAGCGCGAAGCGCTCGCGCGGCGGCGCCGCCGGCGCCTCGTCGCGGCCGCACCAGCGCCCGCAGTGCAGCAGGCCGCGCCCGAGTGCGTCGCCGCCGGCCAGGCAATCGACCCACGCGGCGGTGAACGGCCAGCGCGTCGAGGCCTCGCGCAGCGCCTGCACCAGCGGCACGAGCCGCGGGAAGCGCAGCGTCTCGCAGAGGACCCACGACGACGGGATGCGGTCGAGCCGGAACGTCACCTCGAGCACGTGGCCGGTGAGCCCCATGCCGCCGACCGTGGCCCAGAACAGCTCGCCTTCTTCGCGCGGCGAGCAGCGCAGGATGCGGCCGTCGCCGACGCGCACCAGCAGCTCCTCGACGTGGCGCCCGAAGGTGCCGCCGACGTGGTGGTTCTTGCCGTGCACGTCGGCGGCCACCATGCCGCCGAGCGACACCTCCTCGGTGCCCGGCGACACCGGCGCGAAGAAGCCGCGCGGCATCATCAAGCGGTGGAGCTCGCGCAGCGACAGGCCCGCCTCGGCGCGCACGCGGCCGCTCTCGGGGTCGAAGTCGAGGATGCGGTCGGCGAGCCGCGAGCCGGCGACACGCTCGACGCCGGGCGGCGGCAGCGCGGCGTCGCCGTAGGCGCGGCCGAGGCCGCGGGTGAGCGGCGCGTCGCGCGTCACGGCCACGAGGTCTTCGGAGCGGACCTCGCGCCCCGGTGCCGACACGCCGCCCCATCCGGCGAGCGAGCTCTGCTTCGATGCGCCGCGCACGTCGGACGGATCAGCCGGGCTCACGCACCCACCGCAGCGGCCGCGGCGCGGGGAGCAGCCCATGGCGGTGGGCGCGGCGGAAGAACTCGTCCAGCGAGGCGCGCTCCGGAGCGCCGAGGCGGTAGCTCAGGTGGCGCGTCAGATACGTGCGCACCTCTTCGGCCGGCAGCTCCAGCTCGGCGGCGGCCGCGGCGATCAGCTCGTCGAGCTCGGCCTCCGCCGTATCGAGGCTCGCGGTGAGCAGCGGCGCCACCTCGCCCGCCGCGAGCGCCGGCTCGACGTCCGGCCCTACCGCCCACACCGCGAAGACGAACGGCAGCCCGGTGAGCGCCCGCCACTCGGCGGCGAGGTCGATGACGTGCAGACCGGTGCGGTCGACCCGCAGCGCCGGATCGCCGATGAGCAGCGCCGCGTCGGCGGTGGCGAGCATCGCCTCGAGGTCGGGGCGGAACGGCGCCACTTCGGGCCGCACGCCGTAGCGCTCGGCGAGCAGCACCTGCACGAGCAGGGCCGAGGTGCGGCTGCTCTCGTCGAGCGCCACGCGGCGGATCTCCGCGAATGGCACGCGGGAGACGAGCAGCACGCTCTTCACCTCGCGCTGCGACGCGATGCAAAGTCCCGGCACCACCGACAAGCCGGCGATGCGCTGCAGCTCCGCCGACGGCACGAGGCCCACCTCGAGCTCGCCCGCCGCGAGCCCGTCCGCCACCCGCGCCGGCGGCAGGTAGACGGCCTCCGCCCAGCCCGGCCCGCGGCCGCGCAGGAAGCTCCACGCCAGCGGCCAGCTGTTGAGGTAGTGCACGATGCCGACGCGCACGCGCAGCGCCGTGGCCGGCGACTCCAGCGCGACGGCCCGCGCTTCGACGCAATCGTCGGCAGCGGCGCGGCCTTCGGAATGGTGCAGCGGCTCGGTCGGCATCGCGGGGAGGATATCCCGCGCGCGGACGTCAGCGCGTCGTTACAGCGGCGCTCCGTTCGACGCGTGCGATTGCCGGGTGCGTCGGCACTGGCGTAGAGTGCGCTCATTCACGCTTAGTTTCCAGCGCTTCTGAACGAAGCGAAGGAGGAATTCATGCGGAGAGCATTGCGTGCGAGTCTGTGCGCGGCCGCCCTGCTGCTGGCCGCCGCGTCCGGCGTCCTCGCCCAGTCGCAGGCCACCACCGGCGTCATCCAGGGCACCGTCACCAGCGAGGGCAACGCGGTGGCCGGCGCCAGCGTCGTGCTGACCAACACCGCCACCAACTTCGAGAAGTCTCTCGTCACCGACGGCGCCGGGCGCTTCCGCGGCCTGCTGCTGCCGCTCGGCCCCTATCGCATCGTCGTCGCCGCCGACGGCTTCGCCAACTTGACGCGCGAGGGCGTCCAGCTCGGCGTCGGCCAGACGGTCGACGTCGACCTGGCGCTGCAGCCGCCGACGGTGACCGAGGCGATCACCGTCACCGGCGAGGCGCCGGTCATCGAGACGTCGCGCACCGAGGGCACCGTGCGCATCGACACGCAGGCGGTGGAAGGGCTGCCCAACAACGGCCGCAACTTCCTCGACTTCGTGAAGCTCACCCCCGGCGTCACCATCGTGCAGGGCCCCGACGGCGACGAGCTGTCGATCAACGGCCAGAAGGGCATCTCCAACAACATCTCGGTCGACGGCGCCGACTTCAACAACCCCTTCTTCGGCGAGCAGCGCGGCGGCCAGCGGCCGCCCTTCACCTTCAACCTCGATGCGGTGCAGGAGGTGGTGGTGGTCGCCGACGGCGCGCCCGCCGAGTTCGGGCGCTCCTCGGGCGGCTTCGTCAACGTCGTCACCAAGTCGGGCACCAACCAGCTGCGCGGCAGCGTGCACGGTTTCTTCACCAACGACAGCCTCTCCAACACGCCGAAGAACCCCGACGGCTCGAGCGCCGAGGAAGGCAGCTTCGACCGCAAGCAGGGCGGCTTCACCCTCGGCGGCCCGTTCGTCGCCGACAAGCTCTTCTACTTCGTCGCCGCCGATGTGCAGCGCAGCAACCGCACCAAGCAGACCAACGCCGCCCGCATGGATCCGCGCCTGGTCTCCTTCCTCGCCAGCATCGGGCTGCCCAACGAGAACGGGCCCATCGAGCGCAGCGACGACGCCGAGGTGGCACAGGCCAAGGTCGACTGGCAGGCCTCGGCGCGCAACCTGGCGACCTTCCGCTACAGCTACACCAATTCGGAGCAGGTCAACGGCACCTTCGACGTCGACCAGTGGGGCCGCTCGGCCAACGGCGTCGAGCAGGACTACTCGCACGCCGGCACCTTCTCGCTCATCAGCACCCTGTCGGACAACACGCTCAACGAGGTACGCGCGCAGTACGCCAAGGAGTGGCGGCCGCGCCCGTACGAAGGGCCCAACATCCCCGGCCAGCAGCGGCCCTTCCCCGACACCGCCATCCTCTTCAACGACGACTTCACGCCGAGCGGCGCCCGCTGGGGCATGCCCTTCTTCCTGCCCGTCAAGTACAACGACGACCGCAAGCAGCTCACCGACAACCTCTCCTACCTCCGCGGCAACCACTCGTACAAGGCCGGCTTCGACCTCAACGAGGTGACCTCGTCGCAGACCTTCATCGGTTTCGCCAACGGGCGCTTCGTCTTCCTCACCACCAGCGACTTCATCAACTACTACAACAGCGGCGGCACGCAGGGCGTCGTGCTGCTCTATCTGCAGCAGGCGGGCGTCGGCAGCACCTCCGTCGAGCAGGCCGGCACGCAGGACATCAAGCAGCGCGAGCCCGCCATCTACGTGCAGGACAGCTGGAAGCCGAAGCCCAACCTGACCGTCGACTACGGCCTGCGCTGGGAGGGCCTCGACAACCCCGACGTGCGAACGCCGCCCAGCCAGGTGTTCTTCGCGCCCTTCATCGGCCAGACGCGCAACGGCCAGCGGTTCCCCAGCAACGGCGACATCCCCGACGACTGGTCGATGTGGCAGCCGCGCTTGGGCATCTCCTGGCAGCCTGCCGACGACCAGAAGTCCGTGGTCCGTGCAACCGCCGGCATCTACCACGCCCGCCTGCCCGCCCTCGACCTCGCCTCCAGCCGCTCGACCAACGGCAGCCTGGGGCAGACGCTCTTCCGCAACACCGATCTGATCCCGGTGCTGGGCGCGCCGCCGCCCTACACCCAGCTCCTGCAGGGAGGTGCCGTGTTCTTCCCCGACGTCTTCGTCTTCGACGAGGACTGGCAGACGCCGCGCACCACTGCGTACAGCCTGTCGTACGAGCGCGAGGTGCTGCCCGAGACGGCGGCGCTCCTCAAGTTCAACTACGCCAAGACCGACCACATCACCCGCTTCACCAACCGCAACGACCCCAACCTCGGCTCGCCGTGGTCGAGCGGGCTGCCGCCGGGCGGCGTCAACGGCATCGCCACCCTGACCACCGTCGAGTCCACGGCGAAGAGCCGCTACCGCGGCATCACCCTCGGCCTCGACAAGCGGATGTCGCACAACTACGCCTACCAGCTCTACTACACCTGGTCGAAGGACAAGTCCGACGACGACAACGAGCGCGATCCCTTCACCTTCACCTACGCCGACATTCGTCACCTCGACCGCGAGTACAACTACTCCAACCGCGACCAGCGCCACCGCGTCAACGCCTGGCTGCTCTACACCCTGCCCTGGGCCGTCGACTTCAACCTGCGCTACGCCTACCGCTCGGCGCAGCCGAAGTCGATCACCCGCACCGGCGCCGACGCGGCCACGCCGCAGGACCGCATCAACCCCGACGGCAGCATCGTGCTGCGCAACTCCGGCCGCAAGGACAACACCTTCTCCTCGCTCGACCTGCGGCTGTCGAAGGACTTCGCCTTCGGCAACGTCACCGTCCAACCGATCGTCGAGGTCTTCAACCTCCTCGACCGCGCCAACTTCCTGCGCCCGGAGACGACCAACCTCGCCTTCAACTTCGACGGCACCGTGCGCAGCGGCGCCGGCGACCCGCGCATCATCCAGCTCGGCTTGAAGCTGCTGTTCTGATTCGCGAGCGCAAGCTTCCGTAGGCTCAAACTGCGAAGGGCGGGGGATGGCCCCCGCCCTTCGTGTGCTCAGCTAAAGAACCGGTTGACGTCGCGAAAGAGTGAAATAGGATCGCTGAGGCGATCTCAAACTCCGATTTCCAACTCCGATCTCCAATGGGTGAGCCAACATGGCCTATGAGCAGACCAGCCTCAAAGACCTTGTGGATCGTGCCGTCAATCACCGGTGGAGCATTCCGGAATTCCAACGTGGATTCGTCTGGAAAGCCACTCAAGTGCGCGATCTCGCGGAATCAATTTGGCTCGATTACCCGATCGGCTCTTTGCTGGTATGGAACAGCAGTGCCAGCGTGGAGGAACGCGTCGCCTTCGACGCCCAACGGCCGAGTCAATGGCTCGTCGACGGGCAACAGCGCACGACCGCTCTGTGCGTGCTGTTTGGCCGGAAGCCCTACTGGTGGCCCTCAGCCGACGACTGGAACAAGTTGCTCAAGCGCTATGACATTCGGTTCGACATCGATGCGAAGAAACCCCCGTATTTCTGGGTCGCCAACGCGGCGATCCGGCGAACAAAGGGCCCGCGCTATGTGCAGCTGTCCTCATTGCTGGTCTTGGATACTCGAGAGGAGAAGCACCAGAGCGTTCTCCAAAGCATGGCACGCGAAATCAAGCTTCAAGGCTTTTGCGACGGAATGGACGCAATGGAGGTTTACGCACGGCTCGATCGGATCCGAAAGATCCGCGACAAGGAAGTGGTGACAGTGACCGTTGACCATGAATTGGAGGATGTTGTCGAGATCTTCTCTCGGCTCAACAGCCGTGGAACCCGCGTTACCGAAGCCGACATCTACTTAGGTGTGGTCGCTGCTCGAAATCCTGGCTGGGTGCGCGACCATTTCTTACCGTATCGTCAAGTGCTCGCCGACGGCGGGTTTGATCTCAACCCAAATCTGCTCTTCCGGTCCGTCACGGGTATCGGCGAACGAAGTGCCCGCTTCAAGGACATACCTGACTCCTTTTGGGATCCGGCGGGAATCTTGCCCGCGTGGCAAAGGGCACAGAATGCCTGGAAACGCCTCATCGCGCGCTTTGCAACTTACGGGATTCTGAGCAACGACGTCATGCCCACCGAGGCCGCCTTGGTCGTGATGGTGAGCCTCATCGACCGATTCAACGACGATTCGCGGTTCGATCTGGCACTGTACTGGTTCCTTCAGGCCTCGCGATTCCAACGGTACAGCGGCTCGAGTACCACGGCACTCAACGAGGACTTACGGGACTTGAGCGACTCCATGTCGCTGCCCGACGCAGTTGCACGGCTCGTTCGTCGCTTCCGGCACGAAGACCCTCTCGAGCAGGAGGACTTCCTACGCGACTACAGCGACAGCCCTTTCCAGCACATTGGGATCCTAAGCTTAGAATTCCACGTGGACAAGTTGTCGC
>JADMIO010823458.1_pt1 | contig 34336 bp, 24 predicted proteins | sample 8958161 | NCBI WGS metagenome assembly JADMIO01 (sample SAMN16585339, study PRJNA669376) | soil metagenome | isolation source: Crop rotation soil | place: USA: Cullars Rotation, Alabama | collected 2011 | reverse complement strand
CTGCCGGCGTCGCGGCCAGCATCGCGCCCGGCGAGACGGCCGCCGTCGCGAGCGCCGCCGGGGCGGCCGGCTCCTGCGCCGCCGCCACGGAGGACAGCGTTGTCAGGACGGCCAGTACGGTCGCACTCCACACAAGGTTTCGCATACGCTCCTCAACGCCGCGCGCCAGCCCTCCGGCGCTGCGACAGATCGTTTGGGACGGCGCCCGCGCGCCGCCAATGTCACGGACGTCCTCGCGAAGTCAGCGCCGCGCGACATCTGCGCGGGCCTGATCCGGTGGGCCGGACAGCCGCCGGCACGATCCACTCGCCCTCCGGAACCGTGGCGCGGCACGTGCGTCCCTGTGCGCGTCCGATCCGGATCCCTCGCCCCCTCCTACCGTCGAACATCGCGTCGCCGCTCGCACTGGCGCCGCCGTCGTGCAACGCTGGCCGCTACGCCGCGATCGATCCGGATCACCGCCGATGCGCGGTGACCGTGAGGCGGGTTACCGTATGCCAGCCGGACTCGTTGGCTCGGCAGGGTATTGAGCAAGCGGAGCGCCAGCTGTACACAGCGGCTCGACGCACTTGGTTGCGAAAACTGGCGTGAATCCGCCTGATGGCCGGGCGGACGACCGATCCAGACCAGACATTTTTGTCGTGACCATCCTGCAGCGATACGGGTTGGTAGGAATGGAAAGTTTGGAAAGGCTGGTACGCTGCCGGGATCGCCGTGTGATGACGCCACGCCGCTGGGGCAGATTTGCCCGCGGTGTGGCCCGGTGGAGCACAGCCACCCGTCCCGTTTTACATTTATGTAGAAGTCATAGCCAGAGAGACGAATTTGTAGTGCTGGAAAAAGAGAAAACGAAACGCCCGCTGCCGGCTCGGTCCGCACGAGCTGGGCTATAACCTCCAGAGGATGACCGGTTGACGATCCGCCCGTATCTCGAGCTCCTCCGCCCGCCCAACGTGGCGACCGCGCTTGGCGACGTCCTCGCGGGCTACGCCGTGGCGGCAAGGCCCGACGCGTCGCGGCTGCCCTGGCTCCTCGTCTCCACGATGTGCCTGTACGCGGGCGGCGTGGTGCTGAACGACGTCTTCGACCTGGACATCGATCGCCGGGAGCGGCCGGAGCGTCCCCTGCCCAGCGGCAGGGTCACCAGGCAGGCGGCAGCGACGCTGGGTGGCGTGCTGCTTACGGCCGGTATCGGCCTGGCGGCGCTCGCAACGTCCGCCGCTGCCGTCGTCGCGGTCGGCGTCGCCGGCTGCGTGCTCCTCTATGACGCATGGGGAAAGCGCCAGACCTGGATCGGCCCGGTGAACATGGGCCTCTGCCGGGCGGGCAATCTGATGCTCGGCGTGGCGGCCTCGGGCGCTGCGCTGGCGTGGGCCTGGCCCCTCGGTCTGCTCCCCCTCGTCTATATCAGTGCCGTCACGGCGGTCAGCCGGGGTGAAGTGCACGGCGGAAAGCGGCCGGTCGCGATGCTGGCTCTGATATCCTTGGGTGTTGTCCTGCTGGCACTTACAGGGCTGAGCCTGCGGGCGCTGCCGGGAACCGGCGGTGCGGCGGGCGTGGTGCTGACGGCGCTTCTGGGATGGCGCCTGCTGCCGGCCTATGCCCGCGTCTGGCGGGAGCCGCGTCCCGAGACCATCCGGCATGCGGTCAAGACCGGCGTGCTGTCGCTGGTGCTGCTCGACGCGGTGCTTGGCGCCGTCTACGCAGGTCCGGTATATGGCGTGGTGATTCTGGCGGTCGCCTTCGTCGCCGGCTCGCTCGCCCGTCGGTTCGCGGTTACCTGATTGGTCACATGGACGTTATCCAGCAGCCGTTCCAGCTCACGTTCAGCTACCCGGTCGTCTTCACGACCGGCATGTTCACGCCAGGCAACTCGACGCTCGCCGACGTGCTCGCCTCCCGCGGCACAGCCCGCCACGGTCAGGTTCTCTTCGTCGTGGACCGCGGCGTCGCCGACGCGTGGCCGACCCTCCTCGACGACATCGAGCGCACCTGCATCCGCACTCCGGAGCTCCTGAAGGTCGGCGGACCGGCGCTCGTGATCGAGGGCGGCGAGGCGGCGAAGAACGACCCGCAAGTCCTCGAACGCATCCTCGACGCCATCCACGAGGCGCGCCTCTGCCGGCACTCGTACGTCGTCGCCATCGGCGGCGGCGCGGTTCTCGACGTCGCCGGATACGCCGCGGCCACGGCCCACCGCGGCGTGCGCCTCATCCGCATTCCGACGACCGTGCTGGCACAGGACGACTCGGCGGTCGGCGTGAAGAACGGCGTCAACGCGTATGGCGCGAAGAACTATCTCGGCACCTTCGCTCCGCCCTTCGCGGTCATCAACGACCTCAGCTTCCTGACGACGCTGACGGACCGCGACTGGCGCTCGGGCATCGCGGAAGCGGTGAAGGTCGGGTTGGTCCGCGCCCCGGACTTCTTCGACGAGATCGAGCGCGACGCGGCGCGGCTCGCCGCCCGCGACGCCGCCGCCATGGAGCGGCTCGTGCGCCGGTCGGCGGCACTGCACCTCGCGCACATCGCGTCGGGCGGCGATCCATTCGAGCTCGGCACGTCAAGACCGCTCGACTTCGGGCACTGGGCCGCCCACAAGCTGGAGCAGCTGACTGACCACCGGCTGCGGCACGGAGAGGCGGTTGCCATCGGGATCGCGCTCGACAGCACCTACGCCTACGTGACCGGCATGCTCAGCGAGGCGGAGTGGAAGCGGATCCTGGCGCTGTTCACCACGCTCGGCCTGGACATCTCGACGCCCGAGCTCTCGCAGTGGCTGGACGACCCCGAGGATCCGCGCTCCGTTCTGCGGGGTCTCGAGGAGTTCCGCGAGCACCTCGGCGGCGAGCTGACGATCATGCTGCTGCGGAGCATCGGGCAGCCGGTCGACGTGCACGAAATCGACACGGGGGCTATGATCCGCAGTATCGAGCTGGTCGCGCGCGCGCAGTCCGCACGCACGACGGGTGTCGCTCGCCGGGCATCCTGAGCCGGCCAGCCCCGAGGCCGCACGCCATGAAACCGCACGCCGGAACGCCGCCGTTGACCGCGACCGAGCTGGTCGACGAATACTTCATCGAGAACCGCACCAAGCTGCTCGACATCGCCGCCTTCCTCGACCGGATCGATCGCTCCGATCCGGCCTGCGCGGGGTCGGACTTCCGCATGCGCGCCTTCAACGAGGCGATCGCCGTCCTGGCATCGCCGGCCCGCATGGGCGCCGACCGCATCGGCGCGGTGCAGATGCTGTTCAGCGATCCGACGACGGAGCCGCTCCAGGCGCTCGATCGCAAAGGCGCCGTCGGCGCGTTCGACCCGTCGCTCCAGAGGGGGCGGTCGTGAGCTACATCGATCATCACGCCCACATGGTCTCGCGGACGACCGACGACTATCAGCAGATGGCGCTGACCGGGTGCGTCGCCGTCACGGAGCCCGCCTTCTGGGCCGGCTGGGACCGCAGCACGGTCGACGGCGTCGAGGATTACTTCCGCCAGCTGACCGACTTCGAGCCGCGCCGGGCGGCCCAGTACCGCATCCAGCACTACGCCTGGGTGGGGATGAATCCGAAGGAATCCGACAACCGCGAGCTGTCGCGGCAGGTGCTCGAGCGGATGCCTGCGTTCCTCGAGCACCCCACCGTGCTCGGCATCGGCGAAATCGGCCTGAACCGCGTCACGCGCAACGAGGTGGCGACCTACACGGAGCAGATCGAGATGGCGGCCCACGGCCAGCACCTCGTGCTGATCCACACGCCCCACCTCGAGGACAAGCACAAGGGCACGCGGATCTCGGTCGACGTGCTCCGCCAGTTCTCCAAGCTGAGGCCGGAGCGCGTCCTCGTCGATCACGCCGAGGAACACACGATCGAGGCGATCCTCGAGCACGGCTACTGGGCCGGCCTCACGCTGTATCCGCAGACCAAGATCTCGCCGCAGCGCGCCCTCGATCTGATCGAACGGTACAACGGCGAGCGCATCCTGGTCGCGGGCGCCTGCGACTGGGGTCCGAGCGATCCCATCGCGGTACCGCACTTCATCATGGAGATGCGCCGGCGCCGGCACACCGAGGCGTTCATACGGCAGGTGACGTTCGACAACCCGGTCGCGTTCCTCGGCCAGTCACCGAAGTTCGTGTTGCCCGAGGGGGTTCGCGGCGCCAGCCGGCAAGAGGACACACCGGCACGCGTCGGGTAACGGCTCGCCGGGCGCAGCGAATCGGACGCGGCTTCTCTCACGCAGGGCATCGTCTACTGTGCAGCTCGAGAACACCGGCCTCCATCTCACCTACTGCACGAACATCCATGCGGCGGACGGGTGGCCGGCCGTCGACGCCAACATCCGGCGCTACGGACCGGCACTGAAGGAGCGGCTGTCGCCGGAGGCGCCATTCGGGATCGGCCTGCGCCTGTCGGCGCGCGACGCCCGCGAGCTGCGCGAAGGGGACCGGCTCGACGCCTTCCGTGACTATCTGCAGCAGAGCGGCCTCTACGTCGCCCTGATCAACGGCTTTCCATACGGTCCCTTCCATGGCGAACCGGTGAAAGCGCAGGTCTACGCCCCCGACTGGCAGCAGGCGGCGCGGGTGGACTACACGATTGGCTTGATCGACATCCTCGCGCAGCTGCTCCCGTCCGGCCTCGACGGCGGCGTCTCGACCGCACCGCTCACGTACAAGGCGTGGATGCAGCGCGAAGCCGCCGGAGCCGCGCAGGCCATGGACCTCATGACCGCGCACGTGATCCAGGTCGTCAAAGCGGCGATCCGGGCGCGCGCGCGGCACGGCGCCTTCATTCATCTCGACATCGAGCCGGAACCCGACTGCCTGCTCGAAACCAGCCGCGAAACGATCGAGTTCTTCGAGCGCTGGCTGTTGCCGGCCGGCGTGCCGGCACTCGCCGCGGATCTCGGCATCAGCAAGTCGGACGCCGAGGCCGCGCTGCGCGACCACGTGCAGGTCTGCTTCGACTGCTGCCATTTCGCCGTCGAGTACGAGGACCCCGACGCGGCGCTCGCGGCGTTGCAGCAGGCCGGGCTCAAGATCGGGCGGGTGCAACTCAGCTCCGCCCTGGAGGTGGCCATTCCGGCGGATCCCGTGCGACGCGCGCAATCGCTCGATCGCCTTCGCCCGTTCGCCGACAGCACCTACCTGCATCAGGTGATCGAGAGCGCGGCGGGCCGGTTGTGCCACTTCCCGGACCTCGGCGAGGCGCTCGCCGGCGCAACCGCGGACGGCCGGAACCACGACGATCGCGAGTGGCGGATTCACTTCCACGTGCCGCTGTTCACGGCGGACTACGATGGGCTGCAATCCACGCAGCGCTACGTCGCGCACGTCATCGGCGCCGCGGTCAACCGCCGCTTCACCAATCACCTCGAGATCGAGACCTACACCTGGGACGTCCTCCCCGGAGGCCTCAAGATCGACCTGCTCGATTCGATCGGGCGCGAGTACGACTGGGTGCTGTCGGCACACCGCGCCGCCACGTCATAGGGCCACACACCCGCATGCACAAGACCGTCGTCCTCTGCGTTGTCGGCCTGACGCCGAAGCTGCTCGGACCGTCGCCAAAGATGCCCAAACTGAGCGCGTGGTCGCGCCAGGGCGCGCTCGCCCGCATCAAGCCGGCGTTCCCGGCCGTCACCTGCACGGCACAGTCCGACTACCTCACCGGCCGCTATCCCGACACGCACGGAATCGTCGGCAACGGGTGGTACTCACGCGAGGATTGCGAAGTCCGGTTCTGGAAGCAGTCGAACCGGCTGGTGCACGCGCCGAAGGTGTGGGAGACGGCGCGCCAGCACGATCCAGGCTTCACCTGCGCGAACCTGTTCTGGTGGTTCAACATGTACTCGACGGCGGACTATTCGGCCACGCCGCGGCCGATGTACCCCGCCGACGGCCGCAAGATTCCCGATGTCTACACCGCCCCCGGCGCGTTGCGCGACGAGCTGCAGAGCGAGCTCGGGGCCTTTCCGCTGTTCGAGTTCTGGGGGCCGCGCGCGTCGATCAACTCCACGAAGTGGATTGCCGAGGCGGCAAAGAGCGTCGAACGGCGGTACAACCCGACGCTGACCCTCGTCTATCTCCCGCATCTCGATTACAACCTGCAGAAGCTCGGGCCGGATGTTCCGGCAATCGACACGGACTTCACGCTCGCGGACGACGTCGCCATCGATCTCGTCACGTTCTACGAGCAGCGCGGCGCCCGCGTCCTCGTCCTCTCCGAATACGGCATCGTCGCGGTGTCCAAGCCGATCCACATCAACCGGCTGCTGCGGCAGCACGGGATGATCGCGGTGCGGCGTGAGCTCGGTCTGGACGTGTTCGATGCCGGCGCGAGCGCGGCGTTCGCGCTCGCCGATCACCAGGTCGCGCATGTCTACGTCAACGATCGGCGGCGGCTCTTCGAGGTGCAGCAGCTGCTGCAGTCGGTGCCCGAGATCGAGGTGGTCCTCGGCGCGGACGGTCAGCGCGCCGAGCGCGTGAATCACGAGCGGTCCGGCGATCTCATCGCCGTCGCACGGCCCGATGCCTGGTTCACCTATTACTACTGGCTGGACGACGCGGTGGCGCCGGACTACGCGCGCACGGTGGACATCCACCGGAAGCCCGGATACGACCCGGTGGAGCTCGTGCTCGATCCGGCGATCAAGATTCCGGCCCTCCATGTCGGATGGCGGCTGGCCAAGCGGAAGGCGGGGTTCCGGACGCTGCTCGACGTCACGCCGCTGGACGCGACGCTCGTGCGCGGATCGCACGGGCGGTTCGGCACACCGTCGGACGACGGGCCCTGCGTGATCACGCGGGAGTCGTCTCTCGTGCGCGCCGACACGATGGCCTCAATCGACGTGCACGACCTGATCCTCCGTCACCTCGGGATAGGCGCGTAGCTAGGCCGGAGGCGCCGGCTGGCTTCCCTTCAACCAGAGCTTCGCGGCCAGCATCGTCAGGCCCGGCAGAACCAGTCCGCCGGCGAACGTCAGCAGGAATGACCCGACGCTCATCGAGAACGCGCCGATTGCGGCGTAGCCGAGGGCGATGCCCAGATTCGACGTGGCGGTCAACACGAGGAATCGCCGCCACGGCGTGTGGATCAGTCCGGCAAGGATGACGCTCGCTTCAGCCAGCACCGGCACCGGCCGGCACACGACGATCGCCCAGTCGCCGTACGAGCGCGCCACGCCTTCCGCGCGCGCGAGGCTGTCGGCGCCGACGAACCGCCTCGCCGCACCTGTCGCCCGCGAACCCAGAAGATAGCCGAAGACGCTGCCGGCCATCATCCCTGCCCAGACCACGGCCGTCCCACGCCCGAAGCCGAGCATCGCGCCAGCGGCCGTCGAGACCATGCTGGACGGAACCGGGAGAATCACGTCCAGCGCGAGCAGCCCGCCGATCATCGCTGCCGCCGGCCAGCCGGAGAAGCCGCCGCTCATGATCTCCGTGCCGAGGCGCTCGAACTGCGCTTCGAAGAGGAAGAACGGGACGAGGATGAGCGCGAGAAGCAGGACGGTGATCAGGAGCCAGCGCATGGGGAGTCTGTGATTCTAGCTCGGGGTTCGGGCCTCGGCGCGGGGCGCCCGGAAGCCAGAGCTCTCTCGGGAAGGCATGGGCTCATGCCTGCCTCGATCCTCGATCGCCCGAGCCCCGAGCCCCGAGCCCCGAGCCCTAGAAATCATACTTGTCGATGTTCGCCTTGTTCATCAGCAACGGCGCGCCCAGCACGATCTCCGTGCCGCGGATCGTGATCGGACCGAGGCGGCCCGCCTGGATCGAGGTGGCGCCCGGCTGGAAGCGTCCCTCGACGAGCATGGTGCTCGCGAGGACGGTGAGATACCCGAGGTCGCGCGTGTTCCACAGCACGACCGCCTGCACCACGCCGGCGTGGATGTAAGGCTTGTTGATGTTGGGCAAGGAGAGCCCGATGACGTTGACGTCCTTGCGACCCGCCTGACGAACGGCTTCGGCGGCTCCAGGAACGGCAGGCGCGGAGATGGCCATCACCAGCCTGGCGTTCGGATGCGTTCGCATGATCGTCTGCGTCTCGGCGAACGCCTTGTCGCGGTCGTCGTCGCTCGGACGGATGGGCAGGAGCGTGAGCTTGGGATACTTCTCTGCCAGCCGCTTCCTGATGAAGGCGATCCACTCGTTCTGATTCGCGGCGCTCAGCGCGCCCGTGATGATCGCGAACTCGCCGGCGCCGTTCAGCAGCCGGGCCGCCTCGTCGGTCAGCGTGTTGGCGATGCCCTCGGGCGTCGCCTGGTTTACGAAGAAGTCACGGGCATCGGGTTCGGCGTCGGCATCCCACGTGAGGACCTTGATCCCGCGCTCTCGGGCCTTGTGGAGCACACTCGAGATCCCGCCGCGGTTCTCGACCGCCACGGCGATCGCATCGACGCCGCGAGTGATCCAGTTCTCCACGACTTCGTTCTGGCGGGCTGCATCGAGGCTGGTAGGGCCGTCCCAAATCAGCTCCACTCCGAGCTCCTGCGCCGCCTCCTCGGCACCCGCGCGGCAGCTGATGAAATAGGGGTCGCCCTTTGCCTTGGGCATCATGGCGATCACCGGCCGCCGTTTCGCCGGCAGCGACATCATGGGAGCACCCGCGGTCACCGCCGTGGGCGCCGCTCCTTGCGGCAGCGACCGCACGAGCCACACGTTCGTCCCGGCGACGATCAGTGACCCGGCGACGATGGTGGCGCAGAGCACGGCGACCTGACTGTTCTTCACGTCTTCCTCCGCTGGAACCTCGGGTGACGGCCGTCCGCGCAGGCGCAGGCGGTCGAGAGCGATGGTGGCGAGCAGCAGCGTCCCGGTGAGCACGCCGGCGAGCTCGGATGGCAGCGCCGCAAGCTGCAGGCCGTTGCGAAGCACCGAGATGGCGAACAGGCCGAGCACCGTGCCGCCGAGCGTGCCGCGCCCGCCGAACACGGACGTGCCGCCGAGCACGACGGCCGTGATCGCATCGAGCTCGTAACCGCTGCCGGCGTCGGAGCGCGCCTGGCCGAGATGCGCGACGTAGACGATCGCCGCGAGGCCGGAGGCGAGGCCCGAGAGGACGTAGACGAGACCGACGCGCCGCCGTACGGGGATCCCCGCGTAGCGAGCGCCGGCTGGCGAGAATCCGATGGCGTAGAGCGCGCGGCCGATGACCGATCGGTGCAGCAGCACGCCGTATGCGGCGAGCACCACCAGAAAGAGCGGCAGCTGCGCCGGCACGATGCCCCAGAGATACCCCTGCCCGATCGCCAGGAACCCTCGCGGAAAACCGGTGTAGTTCACGGCCGCGTGCGTGATCCCCTCGGCGATGCCGCGGAAGAGGGACAGCGATCCCAATGTGACGATCAGGGGCGGGATGTCCAGACGCGCGATGAGCAGCGCGTTCAACGCGCCTCCAAGTGCGCCCGTGAGCAGGGCGGCAGCCGCCGCGATCGGCAACGCCACGCCGGCATCGCGGCTCAGGGCGCCGAAGACGACGGCCGCCAGTCCGAGCATCGCGCCGATGGAGAGATCGATCCCGCCGGCGATGACGACCGGCGTCAGCGCAATCGCCAGCAGCCCGAGCTCCACGCTGAATCGCGTGACCTCGAAGAAATTCGCGACGGTGAAGAAATTCGGCGCGGCGAACGCGAAGAGCGCGATCTCGACGGCCAGCGCGAGCAGCAGCCGCCATTCGCCGTTGGGTGACCAGCGCTGGTACCAGGGCATGCGTCAGGCACGAGCCCGCACGGGAGCGGTGGCACGGGCGTGGCTGGCGATCGCAGGTCTCCACGCGTCCGCCGCAACCGCGGCGAGGATGATCGCGCCCTGGATCGCACGCTCCCAGTACGCGTTGACGCCCATGAACGTCAGTGCCGGACCGATCGCACCCAACAGGATCACGCCGAGCAGCGTGCCGGCGAACGTTCCGCGTCCGCCGCGGATGGCGGCGCCGCCGACGACGACCGCCGCGATCACCTTCATCTCGAGGCCGAGGCCGGCGTTGCTGGGGATCTGGTTGAAACGCACCGAGTTGAGGAGCGCCGCGAGCCCGGTCAATGCGCCGCCGGCGGTGAAGACGGCCCACTTGATGAAGGCCGTATCGAAGCCGGCCAGCCGCGCGGCGTCGGGATTCGATCCGACGGCGTAGATGGCGCGGCCGGCTGGAAGCTGTCCCGCCCCCCAGGCCATGACCAGCAGGAGCGTGCCGGCAACAGCGAGCGCCGTCAGCGGGTACGCCGACTGCGACATCCCCAGCCACTGGAACGCCGGCGGCAGATCCTGGATCCACGCCCCCTCCGTCGACCACCGCAACCCATCCCGCAGAGCCACCATCGTTGCCAGCGTGACGACGATCGACGGCAGACGGAGATACGCGACGAGCGTCCCATTGAGCGCGCCGAGGAGCGCACCAGCCACGGCGACGACCGGCAGCACCGTCGTCATCGACAGGCCTGCCTTCGCCGCCACGCCTGCGAGCACGCCGCAGATGGCGAAGACGGAGCCCACAGAGATGTCGATTTCGCCCGTGAGGATGACGAGCGTCGTGCCGAGCGCCACGATGAGGACCGGCAGGCTCGCGAGGAAGACGTCCCTCAGGTTCTCGCGCGAGAAGTATCCAGGTGCGACGACGCCCAGCGCGATGGCCAGCACGCCGATCGCGAGAGCGACCGATGCTTCACGCCTATGACTGGACAGCACGGGTGGCGAAGAGCCTAGCACTATCCCTTGCTGAGGAGGAGACCGGTTCGAGGAGGACCAGACCGGAGCAGCACGAGGAGCCGGAGGGCGGTGGGGCTGGCCCACCGTGGGAGCGGCGGGCACCCGTGAGGAGGTTCGGGTGCCGCCGCGCCACGGTGTCGCGCACTTTCATGCGCGAAACCAATTCTACAGGACGAAATGCATCTCGGAACGCGAGATCAGAAAGTGAATTTCGCGCCGAGCTGAATTCGGCGGGCGCTCAGAGTCGCACCGCTGAGGTAGCCGAAGACGCTCTGGTTGGTAAGCGCCCCCGTGTTGTAGTCGAACGCGGCTGCCGTGTTCACGCCGGTCCACTCGTCCGCATTGAAAAGGTTGTAAACCTCTGCCCGGAGCTGCAGGCGGCGCGAACCGCCTACCGGGATGTTCTTGAACACGGACAGGTCGAAGTTCATGTAGCCGGGGCCCTGCAGCTCGTCATTAAGCGCATTGCCCAGGCAGTTGGTGTCGGTCGGCGGTCCGATGCACTCCGTCCGGAACTGGTGCTCGAAGGTCCGCTCGCCGCGCGGCAGGTTCGGGTCGCAGAGGATGTTCACGCGGCTGGCGTTGCCGCTGATGGAGCCGGTGCCGGTCAAGGCGCCTGTCGGCACGTTGCTGTAGCTGTAGCTGAAGCCCTGCTTCGTGCCGCTCAGGATCGCGGTGATGCCGGAGATCTGCCAGTTGTTGAACACGCCGCGCAGGATCGGGCTCACCGACTCCGGCAGGCTGGGTGTCTCGTACGAGTAGTTGATCACCAGGTTGTGCTTCCTCCGCCCGTTCTCCGTGTAGTTGCGGGCGCGGTTGTCGTCGAGGAAGGGATCGATGGTGCTCAGCGTCTTGTTTTTCAGCTCGTACGTGTAGGACACGCCGACCGCGAGGCCGTCGTGCGAGCGCCGGCGATTCACCGAGAACTGCATCGAGCCGTAGTCGGAGTAGCCGGTGAACTCGCGCTGGGTGATGGCGCCGTAGCCGCGGTACGGCCGGAGCAGGTCGTCCAGATAGGGCTGCGCCACGCCGCCGCTCACGTTCGTCGGATCGAGGTTCGCGGCCTGATAGGCGTAGCCGTAGGGCCGGCCGTTGATCTGGCGGGTCACCAGCTGATTGCGCGCCGCGTTGCCGACATACGCCACGTCGCCGACCAGGTTGAAGCCGATGTCACGCTGCACGCCGAGGCTCCAGTTGTAGACGACCGGAGGCTTGTCGAAGTCCCGGATCAAGCGCACCGCCGTCGGCGTGGGGCTCAACGTGCTCGAGAGCAGCGCCGGCAGCGTCGTGTAGTTCAGCGTGTAGGTGTTCAGGACCGGCGGCAGCTCGATGAGATCGAGGATGTTGTCGTCGGAATAGCGATCGTAGAACACGCCTGCGCCGCCGCGGACCGACGTGCGGCCGTCGCCCGTCACGTCCCACGCGAAGCCGATGCGCGGCGCCGGCCGGAAGGGATGCGTCTTCTGCGGCGTTCCCTCGTAGGTCACCATGCCGTTGGTGATGTTGCCGGTGCCCGGCACGAAGCGGCCGATGTAGATCGGCGGCAGCGTCTGGCCCGTCACCGGGTTGAGCGCCGCACGCGCGCCGTTGACGAGGGTCGGCTGATACAGCAGCGGCGCCTGTGCCGTGTTGTAGACGGTCGGGTCGAACACCGCGACGGTGTCGCCGTCACTCTGGGTCGGGGTGATGTAGTAGAAGCGCACGCCGGCGTCGATGGTGAACTTCCGCGCGACCCGCCAGTTGTCCTGCACGTAGAACTCGGTGTTCATGAACAGGCCGTGCGCGGACGGGTGGCCGTCCGACTCCTGGTACTGCGTCACCGCACCGAGCAGCCCGTTCGCATAACCCAGGTTGGTGTTCAGCGGGTTCGAGCCGTCGACGTTGAAGCTCAGCGAACCGTTGTAGAACGAGGCGCGCTGTGCGGGACGCGTCGTGTGCTCGACGAAGAGCCCGCTCTTCAGGTTGTGCGATCCCTTGATCTTGGTCAGGTTGCCGGAGAAGTTCCACAGCGTGTTGTAGCCGAAGAAAGGCCAGCGGTTGTCGGTATTGAACGGCGCGATCGTCCCGTTCATGCCACCGCCGGTGAAGCTCGCGTTCGGCACGATGTTGTCAGGGTTGGCCGACGGGAAGAACTGCTGGAACCCCGGCAGCACCAGCGTGCGATCGTTGCCGTCGCGCGCCGCCTGGTTCAACGCCTGCGTCTGCTGATGCGACCAGTTGACGCCGACGGTCACCTCCGAATACGTCGTCGAGTTGAAGGTGTGGAGCAGTGTGTTGACGAGACCGGCGCTCCGGATCGAGTACTTGCTCGGCTGCTGCGGCCAGCCGCCGCCCGAGCCGAGGAGCGACGTCACGGGCCCGGCATAGGCCTCGTAGCCCCACTGCACGCGCGAGTAGAACGTCGTCTTCTCGGCGACGTTCCAGTCCATGCGGAGGACCTGGTCGTTGCGCGGACGATCCTGGACCGTCTGGAAGACGTAGTTGTAGGCACGCGCGCCCGTCGGGTCCGATGCGTTCGGCAGCGGGAACAGGTTGAACAGCGTCTGCATGACCGGATCGATCCGGTTCTGCGGAATCACGTTCCCGGGGAAGCACGCAGGGCCCGGCGTGCCGGTCTGCGCGCAGGCGCCGGCGAGCAGCGGGTCACGGATGTTCAGCAGCCGCCCCTGGCTGTCCAGCGTCTGCGAGAAATCACCGCGGCGTTCGAGCTCGGTCGGCACGCGGCGCTGATTCAGGTTCCCCGGGTCGGTCCTCGCCAGGACGTCCTGCGAGAAGAAGAAGAACAGCTTGTTGCGCCCGCGGTTGAAGTCGGTGCCCGGAAGGAGCACGGGTCCGCCGACCGTCCACGCAGGGTTGTCGAATTCGTAGAGCGGCGGTTTGCACTGCGCGGTGTTGCCGAGGCCGCACTGCTGCCGGCGGGAGAACTCGTTCCCGTTCAACGCATCGTCACGCTTGTAGTACGCGAGGCTTCCGCGGAAGTCCTTCGTCCCGCCCTTGGTGACGACGGTGATGGTGGCGCCGGAACTGCGGCCGTATTCGGCCTGGAAGTTGGAGGTCTGCACCCGGACTTCGGCGATCGAATCGAGCGCCGGCGCGGAGTAGTTGCCGCTGTTCGATCCGGTGTCCTTGCTGGTGACGCCGTCGTAGGAGAAGTTGAAGCCGCCACTGCGCCCGTTGATCGAAAGCCCGCCAACGCTGTTCCACCCCGGTGCCTCGCGGTTGCTGGTGTCGACGACGCCGGGCAGGAGTTTGAGGTAGCCGGCGAAGTCGCGGCCCTTGAGCGCGATGTTGTCCATCTTCTCGCGGTCGACGAGGCCGGAGCGCGCCGCGTTGGTGGTCTGCACCAGCGCCGCTTCGGCCTGCACCGTCACCTGCTCGGTCAGCTGGCCGACTTCGAGCCCGATGGCGCGGAGCGCGAGCCGCTCAGTGGCGCCCAGCTTCAGTCCCTGCTGTTCGTAGGTCTTGAATCCCTGGACGGAAACCTTGATGTCGTACGTCCCGGCCAGCAGGTCGGGGAACACGAACGTTCCGTCGACGCCGGTGACCGCCTCACGCGTCAGGTTCGTGCCGGCGTTCTTGATGGTGACGGTGGCTCCGGGCATGACGCCGCCCCCCGAATCGGTCACCGTGCCTGTGATCTGGCCCGTCAGGCCCTGGGCGCTCGCGCCTGTGATGCTACCGACCGTGGCCAGGAGCCCCGCAGCTACCAGCACGATCCTGCAGAGACGGAAATTCACGTGCTCCTCCTCTCGAAGAACGCCGTCGCTGAGATATACCGCCGTCGATATGAGTCGCCGGCTCCTGCCATGCGTGCGTACGCACGCCGCCTCGGCTCCGGCGGTGTGACGTTGTAGGCTCTGCGTCGGATCCGGTCAACGGGTTTCGCGTTCGCACAGTCGTTTTGGCGATACGAAACGATTGAACAGGGGCTGGGCCACCCGAAACGCGCCGCAATCGTGGTGGACCGGGCTCTTACGGCGTATGGTGCCGGAGGGCGCAGGCGCGGCAGCGGGGTTCTGCCTTGCGCAATGGTTCAGCCGAGGGAGCGGCGGCTAGCCGAGGGCGAGCGCCAGGATCGCGTCCTGAGTACAGTCTTCGCGCGGCAGGACACCGGCGATCCGGCCACCACGCATCACGGCGACCCGGTCGCTCATGCCCAGAATCTCGGGAAGCTCGGACGAGATCATCACGATTGCAACGCCGCGCGCGGCGAGCGTCCCCATCAGCGTGTGGATCTCCGCTTTCGACCCGACGTCGACGCCCTGCGTCGGCTCGTCGAGGATCAGCACGGAGGAACCCGTCTCCAGCCAGCGCGCGAGCGCGACCTTCTGCTGGTTGCCGCCCGACAACGATCCGACGTCCGCATCGATGCCGGCCGTCTTGATCCGCAGCGTCTCCACGTAGGCCGTGGCGCTGCGCCGTTCGGCATCACGATCGATCAGTCCTGACCGCGAGACGCCTGCGAGGTTGGCGAGACTCGTATTCGCCGCGACCGACATCTCGAGGACCACGCCGTGCTGACGCCGATCCTCCGGGACGTAGGCGATGCCGGCGCGGATCGCGTCGGCCGGCGAACGCACGTCCGCGGGCGCTCCATTCACGAGCATCTCTCCGTCGTCCGCCGGCCGGAGGCCGAAGATCACTTCGGCGAGCTCGGTGCGGCCGGAGCCCACGAGACCGGCGAGGCCCAGAATCTCGCCCTTGCGTACAGACAGAGACACGTCCTTCACCCCGGACGGACGATGCCCCACGCCGCGAAGCTCCAGCGCCACTTCGCCGATCTCCACGTTCTGCTTGGGAAACACCGTCGAGAGCTCACGGCCGACCATCAGCCGAATCACGTCGGCCCGCGTCACCTCACCGCGCCGGGCGGTTGCGACGGTCTCGCCGTCCCGCAGCACGGTGATGCGGTCGGCAACCGTGATGACCTCCTCGAGCCGATGCGAGATGTAGATCACGCCGGCGCCGGCGGTCCGCACGCGCTCGATGACGGCGAAGAGGTGCTGGGCCTCGCGCTCCGTCAACGACGCCGTGGGCTCGTCCATGATCAGGACGGTCGCGTCGGCACCGAGGGCCTTCGCGATCTCGACGAGCTGCTGCTCCGGCATGCTCAGCGTCTCGACCAGACGGTCCGGCGCGATCGCCGCGCCGACCCGGGCGAGCAGCTCGGACGCGCGGGCCTCCCGCGCTTTCCAGTCGATCGGCCGCCACCACGATCCCGCCTCGAGGGCGAGGGCGATGTTCTCGGCGACGGTGAGATGTGGAAACAGGGACGGCTGCTGATAGATTGCCGCGATCCCGAGCGCACGCGACGACGCTGGGGTCATCGCTGTGACCGAGCGGCCGGCGACGACGAGCACGCCGGCGTCCGGGGTCACCGCGCCGGTCATAACCTTGATCAGCGTGCTCTTGCCGGCGCCATTCTCCCCGACCAGCGCGTGGACCTCTCCGGCCCGCACGTCGAAGGAGACGCCGCGCAGGGCGCGGACACCCTCGTACGACTTCTCAACCCCGCGGGCCTCGAGCAGCGCCGGCGTCATGCCGGTGGATGATAGCGCACCGCTCTTGGGCCCTTCGGCGCCCGACTGCCTGGATCGCGTTTGCTGGTGCGAAATCCCGTAAACGTCCACCCTACGGCCGCACACCCGCGTGCGCGGAAGCCGCAGATACGCAGAAAAAACAGCCGGTATTGCCGGCTTTGCGTACTGCCGCGCTGGCGTAGTGGCGAAACGTTTCGCGACGGACCGATGTAACAACCGCCTACCGTTGCGCTCAGCGAAACGTTCGGACATAATGAGGCGGCTTCTACCGGCGCGGCCTCCGTCAGACCTGTCCGAGGTTACTCATGAGCGGCAAAGAGCAGGGACGCGATCCCTATCTCGTCAAGTCCGTGGTCCACTCGTCGCAGCTGCTGTCGGCATTCCGCTCTTCCGGTGAGGCCCTGCCCCTGCGTGAAGTGGCGGCCCGGAGCGGCCTCCCCAAGAGCATGGCCTTCCGCCTGCTCTACACGCTCGAACGCTGCGGGATGATCGAGAAGGTCGGCGAAAACCTGTATCGATCGTACGTCCGTCCGCTGCGGCAACGGCTGCACCGGCTCGGATACGCGGCGCAAGGAACCGACTATCAGTTCTCGAAGGAGATCTCGACCGGCCTCCAGCGCGCCGCCGCGGCGCAGGGCATCGAGCTGATTTGCGTCGACAACCGCTACAACCCCAAGGTGGCGCAGCGGAACGCCGACATCCTCGTGCGGGAGAAGGTCGACCTCGTCATCGAGTTCCAGACCGACGAGCACGTCGCCCCGATCGTCGCGTCCAAGTACCGCGAGGCGAACATCCCGCTCATCGCGATCGAAGTCCCGCACCCAGGGGCGACCTACTTCGGCGCCAACAACTACGAAGCCGGGCTGATTGGCGGCCGCCACCTCGGCCGCTGGGCCAAGCAGCACTGGCACTCGGACATCGACGAGATCGTCCTGCTGGCGCTCGAACGCGCCGGCAGCCTGCCGAAGATGCGCCTGACCGGCATGCTGGTCGGGATGAAAGAGGTCTTCCCGCAGCTCGAGAACTGCCGCGTCACCTACCTCGATGGCGACGGCAAGCTGGGTGAGAGCTTCGAAGCCATGCGGCGCCACCTGCGCGTCACGAAGTCACGCCGGCTGCTCGTCGGCGCGATCAACGACCCGAGCGCCCTCGGCGCGCTGCGCGCGTTCCAGGAAGCGGGCCGCGCAGAGAGCTGCGCGATCATGGGCCAGAACGCGTCGCCCGAAGGCCGCGACGAGCTGCGGCAGCTGGACACGCGCCTGATCGGCTCGGTCGCCTACTTCCCCGAGAAGTACGGTCCCGAGATCGTCGCCGTCGCGCTCGATATCCTGCACCGCCGCCCGGTCCCCCCGGCGGTCTTCGTCAAGCACCAGCTCGTGACCCCGGATACCGTGAACCACATCTATCCGAACGATCAGCTGATGCAGATCTCGAACGCGACGATCTGATCGCACCCTATCGACGTACAACTGTCAGCTCCTGACTCCCAGAGGACTGCCCCCCTCGCCTGGGTATCCCTTGGGAGTCGGTAGTTGGCGATTGAGAGTTGACCTGGGGTTCAGCAATGTTGGGCCCCTGACAGACGTCACCCGTCCTGATGCCTGACGTAGGCGACGTAGCCGACGAACAGCACGTCGAGCGCGCCGCGGTCGAACACGGCGGGGAGACTCTCCTCGCACCACTCCCGGATGCGGCGTTCGGAATCGCCGCGCGCGATCGCCACCTCAATCCGCGTACTGCTCATCGCAAACGCCAGATACGACTCCATCGTCATCGCGATCGGAATGCGGAGATCGCGAAAACCGGTCAGCGTCAGCCCTGACGCCTCGTACTCCAGTGTCCGCACATCGAGGGCGTATCCCTCGATGCGGGGAAGCCGCCGATCGAACGCCTGCTGCCAGTCCGCGAGTGCCTTGCTATCGGGCGTGCCCTCGCCGAAGTCGTAGAGGGCGATCGTGCCGCCAGGAGCAAGCACCCGCGACAGCTCTGGCACCGAGCGGCTGCGATCGGTGTAGTTGATCGCGCCCGCTGCCGTCACCAGATTGAAGCCCGACGCGCGAAACGGCAGCCGCTCGGCGTCCCCGACCAGCAGCGTGATTCCCGGCACGTCCCGCCGGCCGGCGGCAACCATCACGATCGACGGGTCGATCCCAACCACGCGTTCCGTGTGTGGAAGCAGCGCGACAGTCGACAACCCGGCGCCACAGCCGATGTCGAGCGCAAGCGGCACCGGCGTCGTGATGCCTATGTCGGCGGCGATGGTGGACAGGATCCGCTCATGGAGGGGCGGACGGTCGTGTGCATAGGCGGCGGCCAGGCGCTCACTGTCATAAGGCGCGCGCGAGGCCGCAGTCACGAGGTCACCGGCATCCGGCGATCGTACGTGCTGAGGATGGCTGCGGCAAGCTGCGAGGAAGCCGGGTCGCCAGCGGCGATGCGTGGCGCAGCCAGGCGCTGTTCGAATCGCCTACGGCGATGCAGGGTGAAGCGATGCCGGCGAAAGCCGGCGTTCTCCGACTCGCCTGCTGGGTTGCGGGAAGCCGGCGTTCTCAAGAAATAACGACGTCGAGCGTGCGCGGGCCATGCACGCCGCGGACGCGAATCATCTCGATGTCAGCCGTCGCGGACGGGCCCGAAATCGTGGTGACGAGTGCGGGCGCAAGCGCGCAGAGCTGACGGATCGCTTCCGGAACGGTCTCGACGATCTGTGCCGCCCGCACGACGCAGACGTGGTAGTCCGGCACGAGCGTCAACGCCCGTCGTCCTTCGCCGGCAGTGTGGGTCAGCACGATCGTACCGGTGAGAGCGATGGCCACGGTTGCCTGCGTGAGGACGCCGGCCGCATGATCGAGTTCGCTGTAGGACAGATCCCGATCGGGCACGAGATCGACGCCGGCCGGACGGAGCGTGCCGGCCAGCGCTTCCGGCACGACGAGCTGCCGTACGCCACGTCCTGCGCAGAGCGCCGCCACCGCCGCCGCGACGCCGTCAGACGACGAGCGGGTCACCGTCACGTTGTAGTGCTGCAGCCGATCGGTGAACAGCGCGACGCGTGCCGCCTCGTCGAGGATACCAGTGCGGACGTACGACCGGGTGATGGCGTCGTAGTCGTCCTGGCGCTCGGCGAGCCGCGCCGGCTTGGCGCGACGGATCGCCGCGAGCACGTCGCCGCGCGCGCCGGACGGGAGACTCACGACCGATCCTTCCCCGGCGCTTTCGTCCGGGCCGCCCACCACTGCCGGAACGACTGCGGCGGAATCGCCGGCAGATCGCGGGAGTGCGTCCATGCACCACCGGGACCCGGCAGCGACGAGATCGAACGATCGTGCACGAACGGCCATTGCGCGAGCCGCCCAACCTGCTGCGCAAGCCCCAGCCATCCACCACTCGAGAACGCCAGCGATGCGCCCTTCATGGCCAGCGCCTCCGAACGCGATCCGTCGGCTTCGACGATCCGCCGACGCAGATGGATCAGGATTTCCGGGATGTTGATCTTGACCGGACAGACTTCGTAACACGCGCCGCACAATGACGACGCGTAGGGCAGCGAGGTGGAGTGCTCCAACGACTGCAGCTGCGGCGTGAGGATGGCGCCAATCGGTCCGCTGTAGATCGATCCGTACGCGTGGCCACCAGTCTGGCGGTACACCGGACATGCGTTCAGGCACGCAGCGCAGCGGATGCAATGCAGGGTCTCGCGCGACTCCGGATCCGCGAGCACCTGCGTGCGCCCGTTGTCCAGCAGCACGACATGGAACTCCTCGGGCCCGTCCTTGCCACGCGTGCCTGTCCAGATCGAATTGTAGGGGTTCATGCGCTCACCGGTTGCCGATCGCGGCAGCAGCTGGAGGAACACCTCCAGGTCCGCCAGCGACGGCACGACCTTCTCGATCCCGACCATCGTCACCAGCACGCGAGGCAGCGTGACGCACATCCGGCCGTTGCCCTCGGATTCGACGACGCAGACGCCGCCGGAGTCCGCCAGGACGAAATTCGCACCGCTGAACCCGACCGTGACGCGCAGGAACTTATCACGCAGGAACTGACGCGCGGCGCGCGCGAGATCTTCCGGCTCCCGTCCGAGCTCTCCCAGCCCCATCGTCCGCTGGAACAGCTCACGAATCTCCGTGCGGTTCCGGTGCAGCGCCGGCACGACGATGTGCGACGGGCGATCGCGTCCGAGCTGGATGATCAGATCGGCGAGGTCGGTCTCGTAAGGCGTGATCCCCGCCGCTTCGAGCGCGGCGTTCAGCCGCGTCTCGTCCGAGGTCATCGTCTTGACCTTGATGACCTCCGTTTCCTCATGCGATCGGATGATCCCGACGATGATGCGGTTGGCTTCGTCGGCGTCGCGCGCCCAGTGGACGCGCCCTCCGGCACGCTGGCAGTTCGCCTCGAACTGCTCGAGGTATTCGTCCAGGTGCCGGAGAACGTGAGCCTTGATCTGGCGGCCGGCGTCGCGCAGCGCCTCCCAGTCGGCCGTCTCGCCGACGACCAGCGCCCGCTTGCCCCGGATGACGTCTGTCGCGCGCTTGACGTTCGCGCGCAGCTGACGGTTGGCGAGGGCGTCCTTCGCCGCGTCAGGGAACGCAGGCGCTTCGTCCGCGCGGCCGACGTGGATCATGACTCGCCAGCCGCTCCAGTGGAGGCCAGGATCTCCGCCAGGTGTACGCACCGGCGGCCAGGCGCCTCACGGGCCAGCAGACCGCCGATCTGCATCAGGCAGGAGTTGTCGGCGCCGGTGCAGACCTGCGCGCCGGTCTCGACGATCGCGTGGACCTTCTCCGCCGCCATCGCGGTCGACACGTCCGCGTTCTTCACGGCAAAGGTGCCGCCGAACCCGCAGCACTCGTCGCGACGTGGAAGCTCCGTGAACTGGAGTCCGCGCACTGCCTGAAGCAGCCTGACCGGCCGGTCCCCGAGATGCAGGGAACGAATCGAGTGGCAGGACGTGTGGAGCGTCACGTGATGAGGGTAGTACGCCCCAACGTCGAGGACCTTCAGCCTGTCGACGAGGAGCTCGGTCAACTCGAACACCCGCCCCAGGAGCTCCTCGACGCGCGCCGCCACTGCGGCGTCGCCGGTCTCTGCAGCCATCTTGGGATAGTGGTCGCGCATCATCGCCACGCACGACGCCGAGGGCACGCAGACGACATCCGCGCCGGCGAAGACGTCGAGCATGCGTCGCATGAGCGGCAGCGCCTCTGACGCGTAGCCCGTGTTGTAGTGCATCTGGCCGCAGCAGGTCTGCGCCTCGCGGAACTCGACGCTGTGACCGAGGCGCTCGAGCAGCGTGACGACGGCCCGCCCGGTTTCCGGGAAGAGCGTGTCGTTGTAGCAGCCGATGAAGAGCGAAATGATCATCCTGGCTACCAGCGTCCAGCCGCCCGCTTGCAGCTGGGAGGACGCACGGTTCAGAGACGTCTGGAGCTGGAGTCTGGCAGCTGGACCCTGGAAGGTGTCATCTCAGAAACGCCTCAGCCAATCCGCCGTCCACCGGGATGATGTGCCCCGTCGTCTTGGCGCTCTGGTCCCCGGCCAGCCAGCAGATCGCGTTGGCGTTGTCCTCGGGCAGGATCGGCCGGCGGGTAATGGTACGGCGGGCGTAGAACTCCGCCAGCTTCCCTTGCAGCGCCTCGGTCGACTCGTTCTCGTCGTACTCGATCGCGTACTTCTTGAGCGACACCATCACGCGGTCCCGCGGGAACATCGCCGAACCGGCGATCACCGTCGCCGGCGCTATCGCATTGACGCGGACGAGCGGTCCGAGGCCGAGCGCCAGCTCGCGCACCAGATGGTTGATCGCCGCCTTGCTGACGTCGTACGGCTCACTCCCCGATTTGGGCACGAGCGCGTTCGCTGAACTGGTCAGGACGATTGCCGCCGGCAGCTTCTGCGCCGACAGCACCTTCGCCGCCTCCTGCGCCAGCACGAAGTTGGAGGTCACGTTGATGTGCAGCGTCTTCGACCACACCTCCTCTGCCGGCGTGCCGGGAGCGGGCGTCGGATAGATCGCTGCCGTGTTGACCACGATGTCGACTCCGCCGAACTGCCGGACCGCCGCGCGGAACGTGGCCGCGATGGTGTCGCGACGCGTCAGGTCCAGCCCCGACGAGATCACCATCTCCGCGTTCGACGCCTTCGCGGCGTCCTGAGACGTCTCCTCCGCGCCCGCGGTGTTCGCATCCGCCACCACGACATGGCCGCCGCGCCTGGCGATCTGGAGCGCGACCTCGCGGCCGATGCCGCTGCCGCCGCCGACGATGACGGCGACGCGGCGGCTGAACTCGCGCTCGGGCGGCATGCGCTGCAGCTTCGCCTCTTCGAGCGCCCAGTACTCGATGCGGAAGGCCTCGAGCCGCGGCAGCGCGACGTAGTTCATGAACGTCTTGAACTGGTCGGCCTGCTCTGGCCGCCGCACCTGCGGCAGCGGCGCGTTCTTCGCGGCCGGCGTCCCATCGTCGAGGGCGTTGGCGCCAGCCATGACATGGATCGCGTTCACGAAGAACTCGGTCGTGATCCGCGCTTCACGCTTGTCCTTGCCGAAGCCGAAGAGGCCGAGGCCGGGGATGACGACGACCGAGGGGTTGCTGTCGCGCAGCTTCGGCGAGGCCGGCTCGGCGAACGCCTGGTAGTACGAGGCGTAGTCTTCGCGGTACTTGACGATCCGGTCGGCGATGCGCTCCTTCGCCGTCACCAGCGCCTCGTCGCCCGGGTTGAACGGCACGAACATCGGGGAGATGCGGGTCCGCAGGAAATGATCCGGACAGCTCGTACCCATCCGGCAGAGGTCTTCGGCCCAGTGCGAGTTGGCGAAGGCCAGCGCGTCGTCGCTTCCGTCGAAGTGACCGATGACGCGGCGGTTCGACGAGACCGCGCCGCGGAGCGCCGGGAAGAGCTCGACGACGGCGGCCTCGCGATCCGCGACCTGCGCCGTGACCTTGGCGCCGCCGAAGAGCGGCGTACGGCTGCGGTCGCGATGTTCCTGAACGAACTCGCCCATCTGATCGATGGTGCGCACGCTGTTCAAGTAGCACGCTTTCTGCGTGTCGCCCCACGTGAACAGCCCGTGCCCGCCGAGGATCAGGCCGTCGCACCCGGGATTGGCTTCGACCGATCGCTTGAGCATCAGCGCCAGCTCGAAGCCGGGCCGCTGCCACGGGACCCAGATGATCCTGCGGCCATACTTCTTGTTGAACTCCGCGAGCTTGGCCTGCCCGTTGGCGCTCGCCGCGAGCGCGATGGCCCAGTCCGGATGCAGATGATCGACGTGATCGAACGGCAGGAACGCGTGCAGCGGCGTATCGATCGAGGCCGCGACACGGTTCTCGCCGAACGCGCACAGCGGGTAGAACCCGACCATCTCGTCTTCGTTCGCCTCGCCGCGATAGCGGGCGATCAGGCGTTCGAGCTTGTCGAGATAGAGGATCGCGAAGCCGGACGTGCCCATCGAGCGCAGGTCGCCGCCGCTGCCTTTGACCGCCATCACGCGCTGCGGCTCTCCGGTCAGCGGATCGGGGAGATCGAACTTGGAGCTGGTATTGCCGCCGCCGAAGTTGGTGATCCGCAGGTCGGCGCCGAGGAGGTTCGATCGATAGCGCAGGAGCTCGAGCGGACGGGAGGCCAGTGCGGCGGCCTGGTCGTCGTCCCAGAGGTTCTTCAGGAATCGCGTCTCTATCGTCGTTGTGTCAGACACAGGTCAACTCCACGTACTCGTGAAAGCGCTTGTAGTGCACATCCCATCGATCCGCGTCAGCCGGCTCGAAGCGCTCCAGCGGGAAGGATCGCTCGATCACGGCGCGCGCGTCGCGCAGAGACGACACGGCGCCCGTGGCGAGCATCTGCATGGCCAGGTTCCCGAGCGCCGTGGCTTCGACCGGGCCGGCGATCACGGGACGTCCGGTGGCATTGGCGGTGAACTGGTTCAGCAGCCGGTTGCGCGAGCCGCCGCCGACGATGCGAATCTCTTCGAAGCGCGTGCCGGTGAGCTCCTCGAGCGATTCGAGCACGCGGCGGTACGCAAAAGCGAGACTCTCGAGGATGGCGCGGGCGTACCCGGCGGGGTTTGCGGGTTCCGGCTGGCCGGTCTGCCGGCAGTACTCGGAGATCGCCGTGACCATGTCGTCCGGGTGGAGGAACCCGCGATAATCGGGATCGAACAGCGACGTGAATGCCTGCGGATGCTGGCTCGCGGCGATCAGGAGCTCGTCGTAGCCGTAACTCTTGCCGGAGCGGGCCCAGCTGCGACGGCACGCCTGCAGCAGCCAGAGGCCGCCGATGTTCTTCAGCAGCCGCGTCGTACCGCACACGCCGCCTTCGTTGGTGAAGTTCAACTCCTGCGCCCGCGCGGTGACAATCGGCGCGGCCAACTCCGTGCCGAGCAGAGACCACGTGCCGGAGCTCAGGAACGCGCTCGTGCCTCCGGCCTCGACCGACGCGACCGCTGACGCCGTGTCATGACAGGCCGGCACGATCACCGGCGTGCCGGCGCGCGATCCGCACGCCTCGCTCGTCACATCTCCCAGCACGGCGCCCGGCTCGATCAGCGGGAGCAGCAGCCGCGACGGGAGCTCGAGCGCGTCGAGCAGGCCGGTCGCCCACGTGCGCGTGCGGGAATCCACCATCGCCGTGGTCGTGGCGTTGCTGTATTCGCACTGCAGCTGGCCGCAGAGCCAGTAGTTGAGGAGATCCGGGATCGTCGCCAGCGAGCGGGCGGCGGAGACGACCTCCGGCGTCGCGCGACAGGCGGCGTAGAGCTGATAGAGCGTGTTGAACGGGAGGAACTGGATGCCGGTCGCACCGTAGACGGCGGCGGCGCCGAGGCGATCGTTGACCTCCTGCATCACGCCGTCGGTCCGCGCGTCGCGATAGCTGAAGGGATTTTCGAGCAGGTTTCCGCGGTCGCCGAGCAGCGCGTAGTCGCAGCCCCAGGTGTCGACGCCGACGCTGTCCAGAGCCGGGCCGGTGACCCGATCGAACCCGCGCTGCATCTCGAGCCACAGCCGCGCGACGTCCCAGTGGAGCTCGCCGCCGTACCGCACCGGGTCGTTCGGAAACCGGTAGACCTCGGTGATCGTGAGGACTCCGGCGTAGAGCTGCCCGAGTATGGCGCGCCCGCTTTCGGCCCCCAGATCAAACGCGAGATAACGGTTGGTCACGCACCCCTGCCCTCAAGACGCCAGATCCGGCGAGTGGCCGCGGCCGCCAGTCCGCGCTGGATCGCCGCCGGATCAGCATACGCTCCGCACCCGGCGAACGCCGAAAGAGTTTGGACTTCGCAGGCAATTTGGTAGTGCAAAACGACCGTCGCGGCTGCGACGGTGCAGCGGTCCGGTCGGCGCGGCCGAGGGACGAGCGGGCGTTTGTCATTCCGAAAAGAATGACCGCCTCAGGAAGCCACGGCCTCCCACTTGCCGCTGCGTGCCGACGCCAGGATGGCGTCCGTCACGTAGTCGGTGGCGAGCGCATCGCGGAAGCTTGGCGCCGCGCCCGTTCCGTCCTCGATCCCGCAGCAGAAGTCGGCGAACTGGTGGATGAAGGTGTGCTCGTACCCGATCTGGAGACCAGGCACCCACCAGCGCTTCATGTACGGCTGATCGCCGTCGGTCACGTGGATGTTGCGCCACCCGCGGACGCGGCCTTCGTCAGCGTGATCGAAGTACTGGATGCGATGGAGATCGTGGAGATCCCAGAAGGCGGAGGCATGCTCGCCGTTGATCTCGAGCGTGTAGAGGGCCTTGTGCCCGCGCGCGTAGCGCGTGGCCTCGAACGTCGCCATCGATCCGTTCGCGAACCGGCTCAGCACCGCGCTCGCATCGTCGATCCCGACCGGTTCGATCCTGCCGGTGAGATTGTGCTTCCGGGCCTTCACGAACGTCTCGGTCATCGCGGTGACGTCGGTGATCGGGCCGTTCAACCACAGCGCGGTGTCGATGCAGTGCGCGAGCAGGTCGCCGGTGACGCCGCTGCCGGCGACCTTGACGTCGAGGCGCCAGAGCCCCTCGCCGCCCTGCGGGAGATCCTGCGAGATGGTCCAGTCCTGGAGGAACTTCGCGCGGTAATGGAAGACGCGGCCGAGCCGTCCCTCGTCGATCAGCTGCTTGAGCATCGTCACCGCCGGGACGCGGCGGTAGTTGTACCAGACGCTGTTGGCGACGCCGGCCGACTCCACCGCCTCGACCATCGCCTCGGCCTCTTTCGCATCGCGGCCCAGCGGCTTCTCGCACATCACCATCTTCCCCGCCTTCGCGGCGGCGATCGCGATTTCATGATGCGTGTCGTTGGGGCTGGCGATGTCGATCAGGTCGATGTCCTTCCGATCGACCAGCGCGCGCCAGTCGGTCTCGACCGACTCGTATCCCCAGTTGCTCGCGAACGTCCGGAGCCGTTCGGGGTTGCGCGCGCACACCGCTTTCAACACCGGCCGCATCGGCAGATCGAAGAAGCGCGGTGCCTGATGGAACGCATTCGAATGCGTACGGCCCATGAAGCCGTACCCCACGAGGCCGATGTTCAGCGTGTTCATCTTGTGTCAGCTTCCAGCTGCCGGCTTCCGGCTTCCGGCTTCCAGCGCTTTCGGATTTGTCGGCCCAGGCTTCCCGACCCGCAGCCCCGATCCCGGATCCCGGATCCCGAGTTTCGGACTTCGGGTTTCGGATCCCGGAGACCTGCTAGTCCCACCCGTGCGCGTTGCGTACGTCGATCATCACGCGCAGGACGTCCTGCCAGGTGCCTGGCTGCGTCATGACGGCGTTGGGGAACATGCATCCGTCCCAGCAGATGTGCTCGACCGCCTTCGTCGGCGTACCGTTGTCGTCGCGCAGCCAGAACCCGGCGTGTCTGACGATATCGAGCTTGCCATTCGGGTCGAGCGGCAGGCAGTGGCGTCCGGTCTTGTCGTGCGAGCCGGAGCCCTTGACCGTCGCGTCGTTCTGCGCGACGTGAAAATCGATGGTCCACGGCCGCAGCGCGTGCGTCATCCTGCGGAGCGCGTCGTCGAGGACGCCCTGGTCCGACCAGTCATACTGCTCCGGCAGCAGGCGGTCTTCAGGCGCGTTCGCGCCGAGCAGGAACAGGAGCGTGTGCGCCATGTCGGTCTGCATGCCGACGGTCTTCGGGCGCCCCACGGCCTCGAGCAGTTCGACGATGCGCGTCCAGCTGTGCATGCCGCCCCAGCAGATCTCGCCTTCGGCCGCGAGCCGCTCGCCATAGCCTTCGGCGATGTCCGCCGCCTGACGGAAGGTCTCGGCGATGCGCCGGGTGTTGCCCGCGGGATCCGCGGCCCAGTCTCCCGGACTGGCCGACGAGTCGATCCGGATCACGCCGTACTTCCTGATCCCCAGGTCACGCAGCGTCCGCCCGATCTCGCAGGCCTTGCGGACCTGCGTCAGGAACTTCTTGCGATCGTCGTCGCTCCCCATCGCCGAGCCGCCGCCGGTCGGCGGCCAGACCGGCGCGACCAGCGATCCGACCACGAGTCCGCGGCGGCCCACACCGTCGGCGAGCGCCTTGAGGTCGTCGGCGCCGGCGTCGATGCTGGTGTGCGGATCGGAGAGGAACAGATCGACCCCATCGAACGACACGCCGTCGACCGTGGTGGCGGCGGTCATGTCGAGCATGGTGTCGAGATCGATCGGCGGCTCGCTGTCAGGCCCCTTCCCCACGAGGCCGGGCCACATCGCATTGTGCAGAGCGGGATATTTGTGGGTCATCGTGTGCGTCCAGCTGACGGCTGACGGCGACCGCCTACTTCTTGCGGCGCAGGCTCTCGGCGTCCGGATTACCGGGCCCGAAGTGTTTGAGCATGACCAGCGGGTCCGTGGCGCTCAGGTTTTCGATGCGCACCCCGGCGGATGCGGCGGCGGCGGTGACGAACACTTCGTCCTCCGTCATCTGGCCGTAGCGGATCATCGACGGGGTCGAGACAGGCAGCGCGTTCATCGTGCCGTAGCCCTGTGTGAGGATCACGCCGTAGGCTTCGGCGTCGCGGATCGTGACGCTGCGCTTCGGCAGAACGGTGAGCTCCTTTGCCGAGTAATAGCCGGTCCCGTAGCAGATCCACTGCTCGCGATAGCCCTCGGCTTCGCTCTCGGCAAATGGGGTCACCGGCGTCGGGAACACGCGGTTGCTGTCGCCGAAGGTCGGATTGACGTTGGCGTCCCAGTCGAGCATCCCTATGAGGAAGTCGAGGTCGTGATGCTTGTCTTCGGGCACGTCCTTCGTGAGCAGGCTCCAGTCGATGATGCGTCCTTCGACCTCGGACTGGAACATCGCGAACACGTCGCTGTTGACCTGCGGCTCATAGGTGCAGAGCGAGCCGGGTGCGTGCAGGATGCCGGGATCGATCTGCCAGCCGGTGCCCGGCTGAAGCCGGTACGCACGGGACAGGAACGTGATGCCGTTGTCCCCCTTGTTCCAGTTCTCGAGGCAGCGGCGCACGTCGTCTTTCGTGGTGCCGGGCTCGAGGCCCATGAAGGTGTGCGGGAAGTTGTTGTCGGTCTGGTTGTACTGCGGCGGGAAGTAGTACGCCTCCGGCTTGCCGCGGCGACCGACCAGCTTGGCCTGCGCATCGCTCTGGTGCATGTGATGCGGGATGGGCCCCATGTTGTCGAAGAACTTGCAGAGGAGGTTCCAGCCCTTCTCGCGCGACATCACCGCCGGTCCGAGCAGCTCGTCGCCGGCGGTCTCGACCGCGTCCTTCAGCAGGAACCGCTCGCCGGACGCGGTCCGGACGTAGCTGAGGCCCTCGTCTGCCGGCGTGCCCGGCCCGTTATCGGCGTTCGTCGTCGACGAGAACCAGCGCTCGTTGATGCCGCCGCGGTGCCCGCCGCAGGCATAGAGGTCGTCGGGATGCAGCTTGAGCCGGCGCCCCGGAATCATGAAGGCACGTGGCACCCATGCGGGCTCGAGCCGCAGGACTCCACGGCCCGCGGCGATGGCGTCGTGCACCAGTGATCGGTCCATCGGGATCTTCGTCCTCTTCTTTCCCTTGATTGACGCGCCGCGCCCTTGATTGACGCGCCGCGGCGCCCGGCGTCCATGCCGGACGGGATGCTGATACCGGGATCAGCACACGGCCACGCGACCCGGCACGATACAACCTGCGCGCGGACGGTGGCAAGCGTCGGCGGCGCGGGAGAACGCGTTTCGCTGCCTGCAAACACAAAGGGAGCGCCCGGCCTCGGCAAAAGCGCAAGCCGCATGCGGTCAGCCTCGCCGTCCACTCCGCGACGCCATCGCGCCGGCGCGGCTCGCCGGCGTGCGCAGGCGATTTGCCGTGCAAAATGCCGGCGATACGAACCATCCGGCGAAGACGGCCGTGGATAATAACCGGCATGTCCGACCTCGAGCTGTTCAACGGCCGCCGGGCAGCGGTTCTGGAGAACGACGCCCTGCGTATCGTCGTACTGGAAGGCGGCGGCCACATCGCCGCGGTGATCGATCGTGCCTCCGGGGTGAATCCGCTCTGGGTGCCGCCCTGGCCCTCGATCGAGCCGGTGGCGTACGGCGAGGCGCACGCAGCCACCTACGGCAGCAACACCGAGGCGCGGCTGCTCGCGTCGATCATGGGTCACAACGTCTGCCTCGACATCTTCGGTGGACCGTCCGACGAGGAGGCGGCAGCCGGCCTCCCGGTTCACGGAGAAGGCCCGGTGGCGACCTATCGCTTCGACCGTGAGGACGGCGTGCTGGCGATGCGCGCCGAGCTCCCGTTCTCCCAGCTGACGTTCGAGCGGACGCTCGACCTGCGTGGCCGGACCGTCCACGTGCGGGAGTCGATCCGCAACCTCGCCGCCACCGATCGTCCGATCGGCTGGACGCAGCACGTGACCCTGGGTCCGCCGTTTCTGGAGCCCGGCCGTACGGAGTTCCGAGCGTCGGCTGGACGGTCAGCGGTCTTCGACGCCCCCTTCGGCAACGACGACTACCTCGAACGGGGCGCGGTCTTCGACTGGCCGGATGCGCCGCGCGCCAGCGGTGGAATCGCCGACCTGCAGCGCTACTCGGATGCGCCAGCCTCGAGCGCGTACACCTCGCATCTGATGAGCCCGGACCGGGAGGACTCGTTCTTCGTTGCCTGGTCGCCCGAGTCGCAGCTGGCGTTCGGGTACGTCTGGCGGACCGCCGACTTCCCGTGGATGGGGATCTGGGAGGAGAACCACAGCCGGCGAACGCCGCCGTGGAACGGCAGGACGATGACGCGGGGGATGGAGTTCGGCGTCTCCCCGATCGCGGAGACGCGCCGTGCGATGATCGATCGTGGCCGGATGTTCGGCGTGCCGACCTATCGGTGGGTTCCGGCGCGCTCGACGGTTTCGGCTGATTACTGGATCGTGTGCGAGCCGGCAACGGCGGTCCCGGAGCATCTGGACCGTCCGGCCTGACGGCGGCCGGCAAGCTGGAGCGGTCGGGCAACGCCGCACAGCCGGACGATGTCAGGCGCACACCGGTGCATTAGAATGGAAGATGCAAATGTCACCACCCTGCGCCGTTCGGCCAGCGGACGCTGACGCGCAGACTGTCTTTTCTTGAGGACCATCGACATGAAACGTTTCTGTCTCGTAGCAGTCCTGGCGCTCGCTCTTCCATCGGCCGCTCATCTCGCCGCGCAGGCGCCAGCCCCCAAGGCGGGCGCGGCCAAAGGCGCGCCGGCGAAGGCGGCAGGCGGCGCCCGCACCGTCGAGATCACCGGCGGGGACGACATGAAGTTCAGCGTCACTGAGATCACGGCCAAGCCGGGGGAGACTATCCGCATCCAGCTGAAGAACGTCGGCACCCTCCCCAAGATGGCGATGGCGCACAACGTCGTCGTGCTGAAGCCGACCACCAAGCTCGTGGAGTTCAACGGCGCGGCGGCGCAGGCGCGCGACACCAACTTCGTTCCGCCGGCGATGAAGACCGAAGTCGTCGCGGCGACGGCGCTGGCGGGTCCGGGCGAGACGGTGGACGTCACGTTCAAGGTCCCCGCGGCAGCCGGCAGCTATCCGTTCATGTGCACCTTCCCCGGGCATTTCACCGCCGGAATGAAGGGAACTCTCGTCGTCAAGTAGGCTCCTGAGCAGCGGTGCTGGCAGCCCTGAGCGGCGCCAGCACCGCGTTTCGCTGCACGCGAAGCATCGCCGACGGCTCGTCAGTCAGCTCCCTCCGCCGAATCCCGTCAAACTAGCCAAGTCCAGCGCACACAAGCTCTTACCGCCGATCATGGGGCGGCAAAAGATCTTGCCATGCAATATTCTCCCGCCGCGGGAGATTTGACTTTGCTGCAACCGCCCGCTGAACGGACACTCTGCCGCGCGGATGCGCGTCCCTGCCTGCCCATCAACCTTCAGTCAAAGCCCTCAGCGTCTTGCGGTCTCCAGTCGCTGAACGTGGACACGGGTCACACTCATGAGCACTAGTGTCGCCAGAACGGCAGCCGTACCCAAGGTGTATCACCGCTCTCGTCTGTTGATGGTCAGCAGCCTCGCCCTGACCCAGGCCGGCGTCAGCGCCGCCTTTCGCGCCAACATCGCCGCGGACCTCCAAAGCGCCTTCCTCGACCCGATCGACAAGGTGCACTCGGCACAGATGCTGGGGCAAATCCTCGGCATTCCGTTCCTGGGATTCGCGTTCACGATCGCGATCGGCAGCCCGCTGCTCGATTACATCGGCATGCGGGCCCTCTTGCCACTCTCGGGCGTGTGCTTCACGCTCGGCACCCTCGTGATGTTGTTTGCGGGCAACATCTCGAGCGGCGCCGGTGTGTTCGACGTGCTCTGGGCCGGCGCCCTGCTGATGGGCATCGGGTGGGGCCTGGTCGAGACCGTCATCAACCCGCTGATCGCGGTCCTGTATCCCGAAGAGAAGACGGCGAAGCTGAACCTCCTGCATGCCTGGTGGCCTGGCGGACTGGTGATCGGCGGGCTGCTCGGCGTCGTGATGTCAGGAATGGGGCTTGGCTGGCAGGCCAAGCTGGCGCTCGCGCTGATCCCCGCCGTCGCGGTCATCGTGCTCAGCGTCGCCGAAGAGTACCCGCCGACGGAGCGGGTGGCCGCGGGGGTCAGCACGGGTGAGATGTTCCGCGAGCTCCTGAACCCGCTGTTCGTGGTGCTGTTCCTCTCCATGTTCCTCACGGCCGCTTCGGAGCTGGCGCCGGGACAGTGGGTCGACTTCGCCTTGAGCCGTACGGTGCACATGCCGGGCATCCTGCTCCTGGTGTATGTGAGCGGCCTGATGTTCGTCATGCGCCACTTCGCCGGTCAGCTGGTCCACGCGCTCTCGTCGATCGGGCTGCTGTGGGTCTCCTGCCTGCTCGCGGCCCTCGGCCTGGTCGCCCTCAGCTACGCCAACTCACCGATCATGGGCATTCTGGCCGCGACCCTCTGGGGAACCGGCGTCTGCTACATGTGGCCGACGATGCTGGGTGCGGCGTCGGAACGGTTCCCGCGCGGCGGCGCGCTGCTGATGGGACTGATGGGCACCGCCGGCACGCTCTCCACCCAGCTGGTGCTTCCTTACATGGGTTCGATCTACGACACGAAGAAGCTCGAGGTCGCGGGCGGCGAGTCGGCGTTCAACGCCTTGAGCGGCGCCGAACTGGATCGCGTGCTGGGCATCGCCGCCCAGACGTCCTTCCGCTACGTCGCCGTGCTTCCGGCGCTCCTGCTGATTGTGTTCGGGGCCATCTGGCTCTACGACCGCTCGCGCGGCGGCTTCAAGCCGACCCGCATCTGAGCCCTCGGTTGGCACCCGCCAGATGAAGGCTTCAGACAGAATTGCAGGATTCATCGCCGGTCCTGCAATTCTGTCTGGACTCGACGCCGCCTCGCTCCCGTGCTCTGCCCCACTCCACTGACCAGACCCACGAGGCTGACGTTCGTGTAGCGAACTCAGCTACTTCAGACATTTCTGTTGGGAATCCGACCCTATTCCAGCGGAAAGTGGCCGAATCTTTCGAAAATCCCGGGCAGCCTTCTTGCTGGATGTGGGTGTCCGTTCCCACTCAACAAGTCGGAGGCATCGTGAACGTGCGCGAGCAGGCAGGGACCGACCAGGGCTCGGTGCTCTGGACGTTCGAGGAAATCGGGAGGCTCGTCTCCCAGAGCGGCAATCCTGCCGAGACCCTCAACAACCTGGTTCATCTGATCAAGCGCCGGTTCGAGACCGACGTCTGCTCGGTCTACCTCCTCGAGTCGGACCGGGCCAGCCTGGTGCTCGCGGCCACGATCGGCCTGCGGCCGGAGGGCGTCGGCCGGGTCCGCATGCGTCTGAGCGAAGGCCTCGCCGGGCTCGTCGCCGAGCAGCTGCGGCCCCAGGTGCTCGCCGATGCGACCACGCATCCCCGCTTCAAGTACTTCCACGAGGCGGGCGAGGATCCCTATCGCTCCTTCCTGGGTGTGCCGATCCTGGAGCGCGGGCTGCTGATCGGCGTCCTCGTCGTCCAGACGGTCGAGCGACGGGTCTTCAGCCAGGATGACGTGCGGATGCTGGTGATGGCCGGCACGCAGCTGTCGCCCCTCGTCAACGAGGCGCGCGCCGTGGGACAATCAACGGCTCCGGTGCATCAACGCTTACTCGCGCTCGCCCATAACCTGTGGTGGAGCTGGGACAACGACACGATCACGCTTTTCCGGGAGCTCGACCCCGTCCGCTGGCGTGAATTCGACCACAACCCGATCGCGCTCCTTCAGCAGATTCCCATAGAGGCGCTCGAAGAACGGGCCCAGCAGCTCCTCCTCCACAGCCGGATCAACTACGCCTACCGGCGGATGCAGGAGTACCTGAAGTCGCAGCACACCTGGGCGGCCCGGTACGCCGGCGTCCTGTGGGCCCGGCCGGTGGCCTACTTCTCCGCGGAGTTCGGCCTGCACGAGTCGCTGCCGATCTATTCGGGCGGCCTCGGGATCCTTGCGGGCGACCACCTGAAGAGCGCGTCCGATCTCGGGATCCCGCTCTATGCCGTCGGCCTGTACTACGACCAGGGCTACTTCAAGCAGCGGCTCGACCTCGACGGCCGTCAGCACGAGGACTACCTCGACGTCGACAGCGCACTGCTCCCGACTTTCCAGCACATTGGGATCCTAAGCTTAGAATTCCACGTGGACAAGTTGTCGCGG
>JADMIO011678497.1_pt1 | contig 34338 bp, 34 predicted proteins | sample 8958161 | NCBI WGS metagenome assembly JADMIO01 (sample SAMN16585339, study PRJNA669376) | soil metagenome | isolation source: Crop rotation soil | place: USA: Cullars Rotation, Alabama | collected 2011 | reverse complement strand
TATGGTGAAAGTTGGAACCTCTTACGTGCCGATCAGATTAAAACGAAAGGCCCAGTCTTTCGACTGAGCCTTTCGTTTTATTTGACCATGTTGGTATGATTTAAATTAATACGACTCACTATAGGGTCAGTGCGGCCGCGACTTCAAGTCACGTGAATTCCAAGCTTCGGATCCCACTGTGCTGGAAAGGCCACTCGCCAGACCTGTCGAAGTGCGGGCCGATGTTCGAGGCGATGGCGGCCTTCGTGCGCAAGCACTTGCGCTGACGCCGCATCGCGAGAACGGGATGGCGCCAGGAAATAGCGGCGTCGCTTGGGAATAGGAGAGGCTGTCAGAACAGGCGGTGGCGTCATGCCATCGCCCGTCCTGACGCTGTAGGCCTCAGGTCTTCGCCGGCTCGGCGGGGGTCTTCTTCTTCTTTTTCTTCGCCTTCTTCTTCTTCTTTGGCTTGGCGTCCTTGTTGGTGGCCGCGTCCGAGGCCGCACTCGGCGTGGTGGCCGGCGGGGTTGCCGCCTGCGCCAGGATGATGCGGTCGGACGGGAGGAGCTTCAAACTGTCTCCGGACGCAGCCGGATCGGCCGCCGCCGGGAAGGTGAGCGCGGCCATGACGAGAGCCGCCGACAAGACAATGGTCTTCATGCCTTTCCTCTATGTGTGCGCCGTGTGGCGCGGTTTGTGCGAGCAGGACGACGCCAACGGCATCCGGTGCGGCCGTCGCATCCTGCGGGAATGCAAAATCTGTCGCCGGACGCTTCAGCGTATGGGGCAGAGTCTGCTGTGGCAATAGGTAGCGGGCGCGGCTCTCGTATGCCGCAGCCGCGCGCGCCTGTTGATTCCCGGCCGATCGCGGCCTACCGCACCTTGAGCTCCTTGAGTATCTCGTTGACGAAGCGCATGTCGATCACCTCGTCGTAAGCGACCCGCTGCTTGAGGATGCCGGCCTCGAGCACGATTGCTTCGCCGGTCGTCCAGGATTCCTTGGTGATGAATCCGTCCGGGCTGTAGATGCCGTCGCTGAAGTTGCGATCGAGCGAGGCCTTGAGATCCTCCTCGCTGGCGGTCGGAAACTCGGCCTTGGCGAATTCCAGCATCTCGCCGCGATGGGTATCGGTGTAGACCAGGCCGCGCACCATCGCCCTGACGAACGCCTTCACGGTGGCGGGATCCTTCTCGATGGTATCGCCGCGCACGCTCAGCGCCGTATCGGTGAAGGGTCCGAGCTCCTTGCCGGTATTGAAGATCGGCTGTGTCCAGATGCCCTGCTTGTAAAGTTGGGTGATGAACGGTTCGGCCGAGACGCCGATCTCGGCCTGCTTGGCCTTGATGGTCGCCGGCACCACGGAAGTGTTCGCCACCTCGATCAGGGTCACGTCCTTGCGGGCATCCATATTCCATTTTTTCAGGAAGTAACGCAGCACGTTGTTCGGCGTGCCGCCGTAGGAGCTGACGGCAATGCGCTTGCCCTTCAGGTAGGAGGGGACATCGCCGGCGATCGGCGGGATGTCGGTGCGCGCCATCAGGTAGATGTTGGCGCGCCCGAGCAGGTTCGAGATCGCGGTCAGCTGCGCGCCCCGGGCGCGGGCGAAGGCGTTGTGGTCGACCGAGCCGATGAAAGCGAACGCATCGCCGGTCAAGGTCGCGTTGACCATGCCGCCGGACCCCATGACGGTGATCTTGAGGTCGATGCCCTCGTCCTTGAAGAAGCCCTTGTGGCGCGCGACGTAGACCGGCAGGAAGCCGGCATGGTGCACCGGTTCGGCGAGCAGCAGGTCGCGCGCGGCGGCGCGCTCCGGCAGGCCGCCGATGACGCACAGCGTGGCGAGCGCGGCCGCGGCGATCGGTCGCCGGAATTCTGCACACATGGCGTAGTCCTTTTCGTCCTTTGGATTCTGATCCCGTGACGTCACGGCTCTCTCCGTTCGCGCCCGCGAAAGCGGGCATCCAGTTCTTGACAAGCGCTGGGTCCCGCTTGCGCGGGGACGAACGGGGATAGATCGCGGCTCCAGACTATAGAAATCTCTCGGTCTACTGAATCGCCGCCGACCCGCTCTCGCGCAGCTTGGCCCAGTGGCCGAGCAGGCTCTGCTTGTCGCGATCCTCGATGTGGCCGAGCGCCTGGCTGACGAAGTCGATACCGACCATCTTTTCCCATTCGCGCATCAGCTTCAGCGTGACTGGCCCGGGCAACGACGAGCCGATGGCCGATCCGTTGAGGCTCTTCACGGGGACGATCGACGGGCTGGTGCTGGCGGTGAACGCCTCATCGGCGCAATAGACATCGTACGGCGTGAAGTTGCCCTCGACCACCGGAATGCCGAGCTGGCTCGCCATGGAGAACAGCGTCGAGCGGGTGACGCCGCCGAGCACGTTGCGGTCGGTCGAGGTGCACAGCCGGCCGCCATGGACGAAGAAGAAATTGCCGAGATGGGTCTCGCTGATATTGCCGTCCATGTCGAGCATCAGCGGCGTGGCGCGCGGATTGACCTGCTTGGCCTCGAACGCCGCCATCGAGTGGTTCATCTTGTTGGTGATCTTGGCCTTGGCTTCGAGGCTCTGCGGCGGCGTGCGCCGCACCGAGGGCGTGATCACCACGGTGCCTTCGACGTATTCCCGCGCGAAGCTGTGATAGGCGATCGGCACGCAGAAGATCGCGACCGTCGCGGCGACCCCGCGGCCCTTGGCGAAGCGGTCGGAGCCGCGGCTGATCACCTGCCACACCGCGCAGTCGTCATCCGGCGCCAAGAGATGCTTGTTGCGCTCGAACACCTCGGCGGTGAGCCGCATCATCTCGTCGAACGGCATGCCGCAATCGATGCGGGTGTATTTCAGCGAGCGGTAGAGCCGCTCGGTGTGGGCATCGAGCTTGAACAGCTTGTGGCCGAAGCTGCGGGTGACGTCATAGACACCTTCGCCGCTGGTGAAGCCGCGGTCGAAGACCGAGATCTTGGCCTCGCTGGCCGGGACGAAGTCGCCGTTGAGGTAGCAAGTACCGTTTTCCATCGAACACGCCCTCCTGGCGTTGATCAGCTTGAGGCCGGCGGCGGCCGGCGGTCATTGTCGGTCGCCTGCCGGCTATCGCGACGGGATCGTCAGCTTGATCCCCGGATTGGACGGCGTTTGCGTCTGCGCCGGGCTCTGCAGCGGCGCGCTGGTGGTCGGGGTCTGCAGGGTCCCGGAATTGAGTTGCGTGCTCGGCGGCAGCAGAAGGTGCGGCGGCAGCAGCGGCTGCAGCGTCCACTTGTCCTTGTCGCCGGCGGCGGGAGCTTGCGTCTGCGCGTGGGCGGCGGCCGCGCCCGAGAGGACGATACAGAGCGTCAGCAGCGCGCGTGTCGGCAGCGTCATGGTGCTCTCCGGGTGACGGGAATGACGGCTGCGCAGATTGTTACAAACGCCGCCGCGGGTGGCAATGCGGCGCCTGCAACCGTCCCGGTGGGTTGACGCATGACCGTCAAGCCGCAGCGCATAAAGCAGAAGAACGAGGGCCGCTCGTACCGGCGCTTGTCGCACAACTACTGCCGTCGAATCCTTGGATGCAGTTGGACCAGCACAATTATCCAACCAGCTCCGCCAGCTCGGGCACCACCCACAACGGCTTCTCGCCGCGCTGGACGCGCTGCACGTTGTCGAAGGCGTTGCGCAGGCGGGCGATCTGGTTGTCCCAGGTCGGGCCGGCGAAATGCGATGTGAGCACCACATTGCGCAACGCGAACAGCGGATTGTCGGACGGCGGCGGCTCCTGGTCGAACACGTCGAGGCCGGCGCCGAACAGCGCATTGGCTTCGAGCGCCCGGGCCAGCGCGATCTCGTCGATCACCGGCCCGCGGCTGGTATTGACGATGATCGCCTCCGGTTTCATCGCCGCCAGCTCGGCCGCGCCGATCATGTGGCGGGTGCTGTCGTTGAGCGGCACGTGCAGGGTGACGATATCGGAGGTGGCAAGCAGTTCGCCGAGCAGCCGGAAGCGCACGCCGAGCGCGTCCTCGGCGTCTTCGGTCAGCCGGGCGATGTCGTAGTACTGCACCCGCATGCCGAAGGCGCGCGCCAGCCGCGCCACCTTCTTGCCGATGGTGCCAAGCCCGACGATGCCGAGCGTCTTGTCGTAGATCTCGTACATGCGCGGCGCCGGGCCGTTGCCGCGCCAGCGGCCGCCCGACACGCTGGCGTGCTGGGCGATGACCCGGCGCGACACGGTCAGCATCAGCATCATCGCGTGCTCGGACACCGAGATGGCGTTGGCGCCGCCGTTGTTGCAGATCGGCACCTTGGCGCGGCGCGCCGCCTCGAGGTCGACGTCGTCGTAGCCGGCGGAGAGAAGCTGATGCAGCTTCAGCCGCGACGCCGCGCGGTAGAACGCGTCGCTGTTGCGCACATTGGGGTAGCAGACCAGGTATTCGGCGCCGCGCAGCGCGTCGGCGAGCTCGGGCGTCTCGTTGCTGGCGGTGACGAGCTCGAAGCCCGACGGCGCGAGCTTGCGGGCAAGCTCGGCGATTTCGGCAAAGCTGGGCGAGACGACGACGATGCGGGGGAGGGTCATGGCGGCAGATTACGATGTCGGATGAGCCGTCGCTAGCCGGTCGCGCGGCCGGCGCGCTACAGTGGCAGCAAGGGGCGCGCGGGAGAGATCGGACATGCCAGGATCATGGTGGGCGGCGCTCGGCGTTGCGGCCGCGTTGTGCGCGCACGGAGAAGCGGCCGCGCAGGAAAGCCGCTATGCGGGGGAATGGAGCGGAAAATACGTCTGCCGGCAGGGCGTCACAGCCATGCAGGTGGTGGTGGAGGCGACAGGCGCCGACGGCGTGCGCGCGCTGGTGCATTTCTTCCCGACCGCGGAAAATCCGCGCGTCGCCGAAGGCTGCTTCACCATGACCGGACTGTTCGAGCGCGGCTCCGGGCAACTGAGCCTGCGCCGGGAGCGCTGGATCGTTCAGCCGCGCGGTTACGCCATTCCCGAATTCGACGGCACGATCGACGGCGGCGGGCTCACGTTCAGCGGCCGGCTGACCGGCGTTGCCGGCTGCGCCACGTTCTCGCTGACGCGCGATCCTTCGCCACGGGCCCTGCCGGCCGCCTGCGCGGCACGCGGCTCGCGGTGACGCGGCACTACGCATCGACTGTTACGGCGCCAGCAGGTCGCGGAACTCGGGATGCTGCGCGATCACGTGCCGGGCGAACGAGCAGAGCGGCCGCACCTTGAGGCCCTCGGCGCGGATCAGCGCCAGCGCGCCCAGTACCAGCCGCGTGCCGACGCCGCCCTCGCGCAGCGCCGGCGGGGTTTCGGTGTGGGTGATCGCCACCACGCCATCGTGGCGCCGATAGGTGGCGAAGGCGGTGCCGCCATCGACGTCGAGCTCGAAGCGGGAGCGGGCGGCATTGTCACGGACGGCGCCGGTCATGGTGCGGATGTAGGGCGCGTTCAGGCGCCGCGCAACTTGCGCTGTACCCGCTCGTCGAAGCGCGCGACGCTGACCACCACACGCTGGTGGCTGCCGCCGCCGATCGGCTCGCGCTCGTCGCGGGCTTCGACCCGAAAGCTGATGGTGCGGCCCTCGACGCCGGTCACCTCGGCGGTGGCGGTGACGCGCAGCCCGACCGGCGTCGCCGCGAAATGACGCACGTCGAGATGGATGCCGAGGCTCTGATGGCCGGCGGGCAGCAGGTGCTCGACCGCGGCGAGCGCCGCGGCCTCGATCAGGTTGATCATCACCGGCGTCGCCAGCACGGCGATGCGGCCGGAGCCGACGAACGGCGCCGTCTGGTCGGCCGCGACGATGGTCTCGGCGGTGCCGGTGAGACCGGGCGTGATGCGGGCGAGGTCGACCATGTCCTCCGATTGCTTAGATCCTGATCCAAATTGCAGCGTCTGCCGCGGCGCCAGCGCGTTCCCTCGCCCCGCAAGCGGCAGAGTTATCACATATGCAGTGGCAACGCGGGCGGTCGGCTCCCTCCCCTTTTCAAGGGGAGGGAGCACTCTGCCGATGCCGCGCGGCCATATGCGATAGCTCTGCCGCAAGCGGGGAGGGGTGAACCGAAAGTCGCGGCGCCATCGCTTGGCCCTAATGCCGGCGGCCGGGGCGCACGTCGGTGTTCTGCGTCGCGACGATGCGCCAGCGGCCGTCGATCTTGCGCAGCACGCGGATGCCGACGCTCTCGCGCACCGCCTGGCTGAGCGTATCTTCCATCACTTCGCCGGAGATGTAGAAGCGCGAATGCATCATCGCGATGTCGGGGGCGAGAAAGCGCACCTGGATGTCCGGCGTCTTGCGGGTGCTGCTGCGGAACGGGCCGGTGGCGCCGTGCAGCCGTGCCATCAGGTCGCGGAATCCCTGGCGCGTCGTGGTCCAGGCGCCGTTGACGGTGATGAACTGGGCCTCGTCGGCGAGCGACTCGGCCATGGTGTCGGGGTCGTGCCGGTCCCACGCCGCGTTGAAGCGATTTTCAATGTCGCGGATCGTATCTTCGTCGGACGGGGGCATGCGCGGCAGTCTCCGGTTCTCGCTGCGGGTTTTCCGCCAATAGCATGGAGGGCGCAAGAAGCGAAGCGCTGCCATGCTGCGCGCGGCTTAGGCGAGCAGGTGGCGCGCGATATCCTCCATCCGCTCGAACGTCACATCCGGTCGATGCGCCTGCAGCGCCTCGGGCGCCGCATAGCCCCAGGTGACGGCGCCGCAGGCGATGCCGGCAGTACGCGCGGCCTCGATGTCGCGCACCTCGTCGCCGATGGCGATCGCCTGCGCGGCGGCGACGCCGGCGCGCCTGAGCACGCCGCGGAACTTCTGCGCCTTGCCGAAGAGCGAGGCGCCGCAGGCGAAGTCCGAGAACAGCGCGGCATTGGCGGCGCCGAGCTGGGCCCGCGCATTGGCCTCATTGTCGGAGCTGACCAGCGCCAGGCGCAGGCCGCCGGTCGCGAGCACGCGCAGCATGGCATTGACGCCGGGGAACAGCGGGATGTCGGCAAGGTGCGCGGATTTCAGCCGCCGCATGTGCCGCGCGATCATCGGCAGCTTCCACAGCGGCACGTCGAGCCGCTTGAGGATGTCATCGGTGCCGGCGCGGCGCAGCAACGCGATGTCGTCGTCGGCGATGCGGCGGAAGCCGAAGCGGTCGGCCACATCGTTCACGTTGCGCCGGAACCAGGGCAAGCTGTCGGCGAGCGTGCCGTCGAGATCGAAGATGACGAGGGAGTAGGGCATCGGCGCGAAGCGGGTCGCCCGGCCGTCGCGGCCCGCTCGCGCCGTCGCGGGCTATTTCTCGACCTTGCCGCCGGCCTCGACCCAGTCCTTGAAGCCGCCGAGGTTGTAGACCTTCTCGTAGCCGAAATCCTTGAGCAGCTTGCCGGCGAGCGCCGCGCGGCCGCCGGAGCCGCAATGCAGGATCACGGTCTTGTCGGTCGACAGCGCCTTCTCGGCCGACGCCGAGGTGGGATCGGCCTTGAACTCGAGCGAGCCGCGCGGGATGTGCAGCGCGCCCGCCGCCTTGCCGGTCTGCGCCACCTCGGTGCCGTCGCGCACGTCGATGATGACCGCGCCCTTGGCGACCATGTCGATTGCGTCCTTGCCGGAAATCTTCGGCACGGCGGCGTTGGCGGCTTCGACCAGGGCTTTGGCGGTGGTGGGCATGGCGACGTTTCCTTTGTGTGTGGGCGTGGCGATTGTCCAACGTCGGCGCGGCTCCATGCAAGCGGGAATCCGCAACGGGGCGTCCGCCGGGCTGGCATGAAGCGATGCCGGAGCAATCTGCGCGCGGCCGATTCCGGATGTCGCTGCGCTCCATCCGGGCTACCTGTTGCGACTGCGCATGATAGCATGCCGGCATGACGCTGCCGCCGCTGCGCACGCTGCTGTTCGAGGACCTCGCGGTCGGCATGAGCGAGCGGCTGGACAAGACCGTGGCGGCCTCCGACGTGGTCGGCTTCGCGCAGCTCACCGGCGACCGCAACCCGATCCATCTGTCGGAGCATTTCGCCGCCAAGACGCCGTTCGGCCGCCGCATCGCGCACGGGCTCTACACCGCGAGCCTGATCTCGGCCGTGCTCGGCACGCGGCTGCCGGGCCCCGGCGCGGTCTACATCTCGCAGACGCTGAATTTCCGCGCGCCGGTGAAGATCGGCGACACCGTGGTGGTGACGGTGACGGTCGCCGAGCTGATGCCGGAGAAATCGCGCGCGCGGCTCACCTGCGTGTGCGCGGTCGGCGGCGAGGTGGTGCTCGACGGCGAGGCGCTGGTGAAGGTGCCGAGCGGCAAGGCGAAGGGCCGGCCGGTGATGCGGGTGTAGGGGGTTTATGCGGCCACGCCTACAGGGGCGTAGGCGTAGCCCGCATGAGCGCAGCGATATGCGGGTCCGGGAGGGATCACGCAGGGTCCCCGCATGTCGCTGCACCCATGCGGGGCTACTTGCTTGCTATGCCCCGCTTGTCGCTGCACTCATGCGGGCTACTTGCTTGCTATGCCCCGCATGTCGCTGCGCTCATGCGGGCTACTTGGGGTGGCGAGCTGCATAGCCGGCATGAGCGCAGCGATATGCGGGATATAATCACCGAATGGTCCGGTATCGGCGCAACTTCGTTCCAGGCGGCACCTACTTCTTCACCGTGACGCTTGCCGATCGACAATCATCGGCCTTGGTCGATAATATCGATGCACTCAGGTCCGCGTTTCGCGCCGCGCGCGGCAAACGGCGATTTACGATCGACGCTGTGGTGATCCTCCCCGAGCATCTGCACGCGATTTTCACGTTGCCGCCGGACGACCATGATTTTCCCGGCCGCTGGCATCGGATCAAGGGGCATTTCAGCAGCTTCATGATTGCGAAAGGCCGTTCGATGCGCCGCCATCCTGATGGCAGGGCGGCGCTCTGGCAGCGGCGGTTTTGGGAACACACCATTCGCGATGACGACGACTTGGCGCGGCACGTCGATTACATTCATTTCAATCCGGTGAAGCACGGCTACGTTACGCGTGTGTGCGATTGGCCGCATTCGTCGTTTCATCATTATGTGCGGCAGGGCCTGCTGCCGGCAGATTGGGCAGGCGATGCAAAGGACGGCGGGTTGGATTACGGGGAGCGGAAGCCGTAGCCCGCATGAGCGCAGCGATATGCGGGTCCGGGAGGGATCACGCAGGGCCCCCGCATGTCGCTGCGCTCATGCAGGCTACTTGCTGCCGTTTCCTCTAGCCTCCATTGCCGCGACTAGCATACACTACAGCTACTAGTTGTACGGGAGGGGTTAGAATGAACTCGATTCTCAGGCGTCGACAGCACGTTAGTCTTGGCTCTCCGGCGGACGTGATCGCAACACTTTTCTCGATGGATCGGAAGCTAGCGATCCCGGTACTTGCTGGTCTGGCAATCTTTGCTGCCGGAGCGATTGTGAGAACGTGGGGAGTCGATTCTGGTTCGAGCGTCCTGATTGGTTTGTATGTCGTAGGCTTTGGCACGCTACTATATTTGATTGCGTTCATCGTGAACGATCGCCGGCTGAAGAAAGTATTGAGTTGGTTTATCACGTTATTTCTCATGGTGGTGTTCATCGTCTTTTTTATCTCTGCCGTTGTTCCCGGCCAGACGATGATCGCTCCGACTTATTGTCTGGCGCGTTTTTGGGAAGCATGTCTCCCTCTTGCTCAGCAGGTCACCAATCGCTTGCCAGGAGTACAAAATCCTGACGCTCCGTCTGCTCGCGAGTCGACGAGGGTGACTTCGTTCACGGTCCAAACTGCCGACGTTCAACTCGAAGGGGGAATTCGGTATTGGAGTTTGAAGGGTGATCATTGGGAGGAGAGATATCCAAGCGGAAAGATGGATCGGTTCATCAATCCGGTAAGAATGTCGCTGGATGGATGCGCAGGAACAGGTGTGGTGCGAGCGACAGAAGTGAATTTTCTGGCCTTTATTCCTGACAAAGGATGTTCTGCAATGGCTGTGCGATGGCAGAGGAATGGAGGATGGAATTTTCTAGGCCTTATGACTGACGTTATTTAAGTGGGTCGCCGCATGAGCCAAGCGCGCTGATATCGAATTCAGAGGCTATGCCCCGCATGTCGCATCGCTCACGCGGGCTATCACCTACTCGGCAGCGATCGGCCTGAGCTCGAATACACGGCCGTGCTTTGCCGCTTCGGTGACGTCACCGCGACGAAGAGCCAGCATAACCGTCTCGAGTTTGCGCACGTCATCCGGCGAGAGATAGGGCGACCACGCCGTGTCATCCTCGATGAGGTCGACAGGCACTTCGGCGGCGTAGCCCCCCTCGTGAATCAATTTGATGCTCTTGCGCGTCATCGTGTTATCCGTCGTTTGAATTCGCTATCCCATCGTGACGGGTCGGGCCGATAGGCAGTCACCAGGACTGCGGGCCGCCGCTGGCCTGCCGGAATGCCCCAGAGCACATGGATGGGCCGGCCATTGCCGTCGTGCTGTAATGCCAAAACGCTCGGTCCGCGATGTCTGTCGGAGGACTCCTCGACGACGACTGCTGTCGTAATCTCACCAAGTGCGTCGCCGGGAAGAATACCATCCTTTGCGAGTTCATCAAAGCCGTGGCTGCTGATGAGGTAATCGCCCGCAAGCACGAGCGTTTGGATGCGGCGCAGTGTTTCGCTCATGCAGTTTGGTCACCCCACCCCGGCGCTTCGCGCCGACCCTCCCCACAAGGGGGAGGGTGAAGGAAAACCGATCTATCGTGCGCGCAGGGGGGCTACTCCGCCGCCTCCACCCGCCGCCCCTTCTTCCCCCCGCGCCCCAGCAACGGCGCCAAAAACGCTCCCGTATAGCTGCGCTTCACCTTGACCACGTCCTCGGGAGTCCCGGCCGCGACGATCTCGCCGCCGCCGCCGCCGCCTTCGGGGCCGAGGTCGATGATCCGTCGGCGGTCTTGATCACTTCGAGATTGTGCTCGGTCGTCACCATGCTCCGGCGCCCAAACCTTATTTCGCGGCAACTGGCGTAAGCTCAAACACTCGGCCGTGCCGGGCCGCCTCCGCAATGTCGCCGCGGCGCAAAGCGAGACGAACGGCCTCAAGCTTGCGCGCATCGCCGACCGACATCGTTGGCGACCAGCTTTCGTCGCTGTCGATCAGTTCAATTGAAACCTCGGCCGCATATTTGCCTTCGCGGACCAGTTCAACGGCGGTTCGTTTTTTTCTCATTTTTGTCGCCTCATGAAGTCGGCAGACCATCTTTCGGGATCGGGCCGATAGGCGGTGACCATGACGGCCGGTGTTGTGGCATTTTGCGCGATGCCCCACAAAACGTGAACCGCACGCCCGCTGCTGTCCTGCTGCAGGACCAGTACGGATGGTCCTTTATGAAATTCGGGGTAGTCTTCAATCGTCTTGGCACCCTCAATGCCTCCTAAGACATCTTCCAGCAGGATATCATCCGCTGCGAGTTCCCGTACGCCATGCCTCGACGCTTCGACGTCGCCTCGCGCGACAAGAACCTTGACGCGCTCCAGCGTCTCGCCTCACTCCGCCGCCTCCACCCGCCGCCCCTTCTTCCCGCCGCGTCCCAACACCGGCCCCAGAAACTGCCCGGTATAACTGCGCTTCGCCTTGACCACGTCCTCGGGCGTGCCGGCCGCGACGATCTCGCCGCCGCCGTCGCCGCCTTCGGGGCCGAGGTCGATGATCCAGTCGGCGGTCTTGATCACTTCGAGATTGTGCTCGATCACCACCACGGTGTTGCCGGTCTCGACCAGCTCGTGCAGCACCTCCAAGAGCTTCGCCACATCGTGGAAGTGCAGCCCGGTGGTGGGCTCGTCCAGGATATAGAGCGTGCGGCCGGTGGCCCGCTTGCTCAATTCCTTGGCGAGCTTGACGCGCTGCGCCTCGCCGCCCGACAGCGTCGTGGCCTGCTGGCCGATGTGGATGTAGTCGAGCCCGACCCGATGGAGGAGCTCGAGGATGTTGCGCACCCGCGGCACCGCCTTGAAGAACTCCAGCCCTTCCTCGACCGTCATGTCGAGCACGTCCGCGATCGACTTGCCCTTGAACAGCACGTCCAGGGTCTCGCGGTTGTAGCGCTTGCCCTTGCAGACGTCGCAGGTGACATAGACGTCCGGCAAAAAGTGCATCTCGATCTTGATGACGCCGTCGCCCTCGCAGGCCTCGCAGCGCCCGCTCTTGACGTTGAAGCTGAAGCGCCCCGGCTCGTAGCCGCGCGCCTTGGCCTCCGGCAGGCCGGCGAACCATTCGCGGATCGGCGTGAACGCGCCGGTATAGGTCGCGGGATTGCTGCGCGGGGTGCGGCCGATCGGCGACTGGTCGATGTCGATCACCTTGTCGAGGTGCTCGAGCCCTTCGATGCGGTCGTGCAGCGCCGGGGATTCGCTGGCGCCGTTGAGCTTGCGCGCGGTCGCTTTGTAGAGCGTGTCGATCAGCAGGGTCGACTTGCCGCCGCCGGAGACGCCGGTGACGCAGGTGAACAGGCCGAGCGGGATGTCGGCGCTGATGTTCTTCAGATTGTTGCCACGGGCGTTGACGACCTTGAGCATGCGGCGGCGGTCGGGAACGCGCCGGTCGGGGATCGGCACCACCAGCTCGCCGGAAAGATACTTGCCGGTCCAGGAATCGCGCGCCTGGATGATGTCCTGGTAGGTGCCCTGGGCGATGATGTGGCCGCCATGGATGCCGGCGCCGGGGCCGATGTCCAGCAGGTGGTCGGCGGTGCGGATCGCGTCCTCGTCGTGCTCGACCACGATCACGGTGTTGCCGAGGTCGCGAAGCCGTTTCAGGGTTTCGAGCAGGCGGGCGTTGTCGCGCTGATGCAGCCCGATCGAGGGCTCGTCGAGCACATAGAGCACGCCGGTCAGGCCGGAGCCGATCTGCGAGGCGAGCCGGATGCGCTGGCTCTCGCCGCCCGACAGCGTGCCGGAGGCGCGGGCGAGGGTGAGGTAATCGAGCCCGACGTCGACCAGGAATTTCAGCCGCTCGCGGATCTCCTTGAGCACCCGGACGGCGATCTCGTTCTGCTTGTCGGTCAGCCGTGCCGGCAGCGCGGTGAACCATTCGCCGGCGCGCTTGACCGACAGTTCCGAGATTTCGCCGACGTGTTTCTCGCCGACCTTGACGCACAGCGCCTCGGGCTTGAGGCGGAAGCCGTTGCAGGCGGCGCAGGGGATGTCGGTGAAATATTTCGCCATCTCCTCGCGCGCCCAGTCGCTCTCGGTCTCCTTCCAGCGCCGCTCCAGGTTGGTCACCACGCCCTCGAACGGCTTGGTGGTCTGGTAGGAGCGCGCGCCGTCGTCGTAGGTGAAGCGGATCGCGTCCTCGCCAGAGCCGTAGAGGATCGCGTCCTGGGTCTTCTTCGGCAGGTCCTTCCACTTGGTGTCGAGGGTGAACTTGTAGTGCTTGCCGAGCGCCTGCAGCGTCTGCACGTAATAGGGCGACGACGACTTCGCCCACGGCGAGATCGCGCCCTGGCGCAGCGTGCGCTCCTTGTCGTGGATCACCAGCTCGGGATCGATGTGCTGCTCGACGCCGAGGCCGCCGCAGGCCGGGCAGGCGCCGAACGGGTTGTTGAAGGAGAACAGCCGCGGCTCGATCTCCGGGATGGTGAAGCCCGACACCGGGCAGGCGAATTTCTCGGAGAAGATGATGCGTTCCGGCCCATCGAGCTGGCCATGGATTTTGGCGGTTTTCTTCGCGCTCACCTCTTGCTCGCCGTCATCGCCGGGCTTGACCCGGCGATCCATCTTTTTCGAAGACGATGGATCACCGGGTCTCGCGCCTTCGGCGCGGCCCGGTGATGACGAGGAGGGTGCATCGGCAAACTCCACCACCGCCAGCCCGTCGGCGAGCTTCAGCGCGGTCTCAAGCGAGTCCGCCAGGCGCGTCGCCAGGTCGGGCCGCACCACCACGCGGTCGACCACCACGTCGATGTCGTGGGTGAACTTCTTGTCGAGCGCCGGCGCTTCGGCGATCTCGTAGAAGGTGCCGTCGATCTTCACCCGCTGGAAGCCGCGCTTCATGAACTCGGCCAGCTCCTTGCGGTACTCGCCCTTGCGGCCGCGCACCACCGGCGCGAGGAGATAAAGCCTGGTGCCCTCGGGCAGCGCCATCACCCGGTCGACCATCTGGCTGACGGTCTGGCTCTCGATCGGCAGCCCGGTGGCGGGCGAGTAGGGCACGCCGACGCGCGCCCACAGGAGCCGCATGTAGTCGTAGATCTCGGTGACGGTGCCCACCGTCGAGCGCGGGTTGCGCGAGGTGGTCTTCTGCTCGATCGAGATGGCCGGCGACAGGCCGTCGATCTGGTCGACGTCCGGCTTCTGCATCATTTCGAGGAATTGGCGCGCATAGGCGGAGAGCGACTCCACGTAGCGGCGCTGCCCCTCGGCATAGATGGTGTCGAACGCCAGCGAGGATTTGCCCGAGCCCGACAGGCCGGTGAACACCACCAGCCGGTCGCGCGGGATCTCGACGTCGACGTTCTTGAGGTTATGCTCGCGGGCGCCGCGGATGGCGATCACGCGTCCGGCGTCGGGCGATGCAGGCGCGGGAGCGCGGCGCGGTCGATTCTTGTCGAACAGGTCGTTCATGCGGGCGAATTCGATTGGCGTGTGGAACTGCCCGCGCGTCGTGGTGGCGCCGGGATCGTTCGGAACGTAGTGAGAACGAGGGCGTTTCGCCAGTGCGGAAATCGGCAGGGGCGCCATTCATTTGCCGCTGTGGACAAGTGCCAATGCGTGCCCGCCATGTGGTGTCATTCCGGGACGTGAGCACCCGGATCGGCGTTTCGCGCCGTCCGGGCACAGGCTCCGCGAGCGGGCCCGGCGCCCCGGAATGACAGCGTCTGCGGTTGTGGCAGCCAACGGGCAATGCAATCATGCCCCAAAATCACAGGTAGATCGAAGGAAGGCCGCCATGGCGAAATATCTGCTGGTCAGTTTCAAGACCTGCCCCTGGGTCCAGCGCGCGGCGATCGCGCTGCGCGAGAAGAATACGCCGTTCGAGTTCCGCCACATCGAGCCCGACAACCGCCCCGACTGGTTCCTCGCCATCTCGCCGCACAAGAAGGTGCCGGTGCTGCGCATCGACGACGCGGTGTCGCTGTTTGAATCGAATGCGATCTGCGAGTACCTCGACGAAACGATCTCGCCGCGGCTGCATCCGGAGGATCCGGTCATGCGCGCGGTCAACCGCGCCTGGACCGACTATGTGCCGACCTTCGCCGAGACCGTGACCGCCACCGCCTACGCGGATAGCGAAGCCGACTACGTCAAGGCGGCGGAGAAAATTCCGGTGCCGTTCGAGCGGTTGGAGCGGGCGCTGGAGAAGCAAGGCGGTGGGCCGCTGTTCAACGGCGCCACGTACTCGCTGGTGGACGCCGCCTATGCGCCGTTCCTGCAGCGCTATGTCTTCCTCGACCGGGTGAAGCGGCTCGGCCATATCGAGAAATTCCCGCGGCTCAAGGCCTGGTGCGATACGCTGCTGGCGCGGCCCTCGACCCACTCGTTCCCGGAGGCCGAATTCGAGGCGATGTATCGCGCCAACCTGAAGCGCCGCAACAAGTGGGTGTCGCGGTTCGTCGAGGCCGCGCAGGTGGCGGCCGAGTAGGGCGGTCGGTTCGAGTCACGTCGACGCGCGACTGGTGAGCGCCGGGGTGAAGACCCTTGCGCGGCGGCGTTACAAAATGAGAACATACATAAGGCGGGCTCGCGTGTGGAAAACCGCGATCGCGCTTGCCGGGGCAAGCATGGCGTTTAGGGTGCCAGCCGCGAGCGGCAGCGCTGGAGTTTGGAGGTCGTCATGGCAGGTTCGGTCAACAAGGTCATTCTGATCGGCAATCTCGGGCGCGATCCGGAGATCCGGCGCACGCAGGACGGTCGCCCGATCGCCAATCTCAGCGTCGCCACCTCGGAGACCTGGCGCGACAAGGCGACCGGCGAGCGCAAGGAAAAGACCGAGTGGCACCGCGTGGTGATCTTCAGCGAGGGGCTTTGCCGGGTGGCCGAGCAATATCTCAAGAAGGGGATGAAGGTTTACCTGGAAGGGCAATTGCAGACACGCAAATACACCGACAAGGACGGCGTGGAGAAATATTCGACCGAGGTTGTGCTGCAGGGCTTCAATTCGACCCTGACCATGCTCGACCGGGGCGGCGCTGCCGGCGGCGGCGATTTCGGCTCGGATAACGGCAACGATTTCGGCGCTCCGGGTCCGTCCAGCCGCGAGCGCAAGCCGGCGATGGCCGGCGGCAGCAAGCGCGGCGACATGGACGACGAAATCCCCTTTTAGCGATCGCCGCGATCCCGATTACGCCACCCGCGCGGCCGCGGAATTTCGCCGCGCGCGCCAGCGCCACGAGCGTTAGTGCGGTGGCGCCGCGCGCAGGCACCGCCCTTATCACTCCCAGGAAAGGGCAGGGTTACTGCATATGGCCGCGCGGCATCGGCAGCGTGCTCCCTCCCCTTGAAAAGGGGAGGGTGGGGGTGGGGTTCATCTGGTGTGCGACCCCCACCCCAACCCTCCCCCTTGCAGGGAGAGGGAGCAGACCGCCCTCGTTGTCACGCACATGCGACAGCCTGGCCCTCAAGAGGAGAGGGATAACAACCACCGCTGGCGATGGCGACGTCCGCTCCACCGATCAATCGTTAAACGCGGCGCCACGCTTCGATGCGGCCAACGCGCGCACTTGCGCGACAGGCGCATCACCGGTTCCCATTTTTACGCGCTATTAACCATAAAAAGTAAGGATTGTGGTGAACGCGAGTCCCTCGTTTCCGGTCGCCACGGCAATTCTTCGATGCGCATTCTTGGTTTCGGCGGTTCCCCTCGCCACAACGGAAGATCGGGATTCGGCGCGGTCATTGCTTTTGCGCTGGCGCTGTTGGCGAGCAGCCAGGCGCTCGCGCAATTCACCATCACCTTGCAGCCGAATACGCTTCCGCCCGCCACGCAGGGGACGTTCTACAGCCAGACCATCACGGCGGTCGGCGGCAACGCGCCCTATACGTTCTCGCTGCTATCGGGATCGTTGCCGGCGGGGCTCTCGATCAGTTCGGCCGGTGTGCTCAGCGGCACGCCAACCGGCAGCGGCTCGTCGACGTTCCAGATCCAGGCGACCGACAGCGGCGGCAACGACGGCTTCCGCACCTACAATCTCAACACCGGCACATCCGGCTCGCTCACGGTCAATCCGGCGAGCCTGCCGAACGGCACCCAGGGCACGGCTTACAGCCAGACCGTGTCGGCGAGCGGCGGCACCGGGCCTTACACATTTTCGATCTCGTCGGGCTCGCTGCCGACCGGCCTATCACTGTCGTCCGGCGGCGCGATCACCGGGACGCCGAGCGCCAGCGGTGCCTTCTCGTTCACGGTGCGCGCCAACGACAGCGTGGGCAATAACGGCAGCCGCGGCTACACCGTCAACATCGGTGGCAATGTGCTGGTCATCAATCCCGCAGCGTTGGCGAACGGCACGATCGGCTCATCCTACAGCCAGACCGTGACGGCGAGCGGCGGCGCCGGCCCCTATACCTACTCGGTTTCGTCAGGGTCACTGCCGTCGGGACTGTCGCTCAATCCGGCGAACGGCGACATCACCGGCACACCCACCGCCGGCGGCAGCTACACATTCACCATCCACGCGGTCGACACGATCACCAATTTCGGCAACCGCTCCTACACGGTCAACATCGGCACGGTGTCGCTGACCGTCAATCCGGCGGGCCTGCCCGGCGGCACCATCGGCACGCCCTATAACCAGACCGTCAGCGCCAGCGGCGGCACCGGTTCCTATACCTTCTCGGTGATCGCGGGCTCGCTGCCGGCCGGGCTGACGCTCGATCCCGCGAGCGGCGCGATCACCGGCACGCCGACCGCCACCGGCACGTCGAATTTCACCATCCAGGCGCTCGACACGGCGTTCAATTCCGGCAACCGCGCGTACTCGGTGACGGTGGCGGCGGTGCCGCTGACCATCAACCCGCCGACGCTCCCGGCCGCCACCCAGGGCGTCGCCTACAGCCAGACCATCACCGCCAGTGGCGGCACCGCGCCCTACACGTACGCGATCATCTCCGGCGCGCTGCCCGCGGGACTTACGCTCAACGCCGGCACCGGCTCGCTCAGCGGCACGCCGGCGGTGAGCGGCGTATTCAATTTCACCGTGCAGGCGACCGACGCGACGCCCAATACCGGCACGCGCGCCTATACGCTCAATGTCGGCACCAATTCGCTTGCGATTAATCCGACGACATTGCCGGCCGGCAGCCTCGGCGCGGCCTACAGCCAGACCGTCAGCGCCAGCGGCGGCACAGCGCCTTACACCTACGCCATCGTCGCGGGTGCGTTGCCGGCGGGTCTCTCGCTCAACGCCGCGACCGGGGCGATCACCGGCACGCCGACCGCCGGCGGCACCGCGAATTTCACCATCCGCGCCACCGACAGCCTCGGCAATATCGGCAGCCAGGCCTATGCGCTGATCATCGGCACCAATTCGCTGACCATCAATCCGTCGACGCTGCCGCCGGCGACCCAGGGCCGTGCGTATTCGCAGACCGTGATCGCGACCGGCGGCGCGGGCCCCTACACCTATTCGATCAGCGGCGGCGGATTGCCGCCGGGCCTCGCGCTCAACACCGCCACCGGCGCCATCACCGGCACGCCGACGACCATCGGCACGTTCTCGGTCACCATCCGGGCGCTCGATGCGAACGGCAATTTCGGCAGCCGTACCTACGCGCTGTCCACCAGCCGGGTGGATCCCACCACCGATCCCGATGTGCAGGGCCTCGTCGCCGCTCAGGCGGCGGCCGCCCGCCGTTTCGCCGGCGCGCAGGTGGCGAATGTCAGCCGCCACATGGAGTTGCTGCACAACGATTTCGATCCATGCGCCATGGCGGTCGATCTCGGCCTGTCGATGCGCGACGTGGCGCCTCCCGGCGCAGTTGCCAATGGGATGACGGTGCTCGATTCCTACGCGCTGCAAGGTTCGCCCTATGGCGCCGCGAATGCGCCGTACGGGATGCAGGGCACGCCGCCTCACGGCGTCCCGCCGTCACCCAATGCGCAGGTCGCGCGCCGCTCGCCGGTCTCGCCGGACTGCAACAAGCAGGCGTGGTGGGCGCCGCGCATCGCCTTCTGGGCCGGCGGCTCGGCGGAGTTCGGCTCGCAGAGTCCGACCGGGCAGCCGAGCAACCGGTTCTCGACCGGCGGGCTGACCGCCGGGGCCGACATGCGCGTCAATCACAGCCTCATCGTCGGCGCGGCGCTGGGCTATGGCCTCGACCGGACCGATGTGGGCGCCAACGGTTCCCGCAGCGGCGCCTCGAGCCTCAGCGGCATGGCCTATGCGAGTTACCGGCCAATGCCGTTCTGGTTCCTCGACACCATGCTGGGCTACAGTTCGCTCGGGTTCGACAATCGTCGCCATGTCGACATTGACAACGCCTTCGTTGCCGGCACGCGCACCGGGTCGACCTGGTTCGGCGCCGCCACGGTGAGCACCGAGCGCGATTTCGGCCGGCTCAAGGTCGCGCCCTATCTGCGCACCGACTTCGCCAAGACCCAGCTCGAGAGCTACAGCGAGCAGGGCCCCAGCACATCGGCGCTGAGCTATGGGGCGACCCGCTTCAACACGTTTGGCACCGCGTTCGGCGTCCGCTCCTTCTATGACGTCATCACCGGCTGGGGCGTGGTGACGCCTTCGGTGCGGGTGGAATATCGCCACGCCTGGGAGGGCGGCTTCAACCAGTCGATGTTCTACAGCGATATCGGCTCCGCGGTGTCCTACACTCTCAGCCAGGCCGCGGTGTCGCGCAACCTGATGACCGGCGCGGTGGGATTGCGGGCGCGCTCGGGCGGCGCGCTCGGCGTCGATCTGGAATACGGCATCACCGGCGCCTCGCCATCGCTGACCAGCCAGAGCCTGCGCGGCAACGTCCGCTTCGCGTTTTGAAATCCGCCAGGAGGCCGTCATTCCGGGGCCGAGTACCCGGATCAGCGCTTCGCGCTATCCGGGCACAGGCTCCGCGAGGAGCCCGAAATCCATATCATTAGCTGCGGCGTATAGATTCCGGGCTCGCGCTTTCGCGCGCCCCGGAATGACCGAGAGAAGAGTGCCAAATCTCACCGAAACGAGGCTGTCCACAGGGGCCGCAGACCACCCCCAGGCCTCGACTATAACCCTCTGAATTACCATCTGAATTCGAAGCGAGCCGGGCGCGCTTTTGGGTGGCGCGGGCGGTTTGAATCAGCTAAGCCTGTGGCCTCAGATTTCGCGAGATTTTTTCTTGGCAGACAACGACGACCAGAAGCCGGGGGAACCCGGACCGAGCGACGTTCGCCCCGTCTCCATCACCGAGGAGATGAAGCGCAGCTATCTCGATTACGCCATGAGCGTGATCGTGGCGCGCGCGCTGCCCGACGCGCGTGACGGCCTCAAGCCGGTGCATCGGCGCATCCTTTATTCGATGCACGAGCAGGGCCACACGCCGGACAAGAAATACGTGAAATCGGCGCGCGTGGTCGGCGACGTGATGGGCAAATACCACCCGCACGGCGACCAGGCGATCTATGACGCGCTGGTGCGCATGGCGCAGGATTTCTCGATGCGCCTGCCGCTGATCGACGGGCAGGGCAATTTCGGCTCGGTCGACGGCGATCCGCCGGCGGCCATGCGCTACACCGAATGCCGGCTGGCGCGGCCGGCGATGGAACTGCTCGACGACATCGACAAGGACACCGTCGACTTCCAGCCCAACTACGACGGCAACGAGCATGAGCCGGTGGTGCTGCCGGCGCGGTTCCCCAACCTGCTGGTCAACGGCGCCGGCGGCATCGCCGTCGGCATGGCGACCAACATCCCGCCGCACAATCTCGGCGAGGTGATCGACGCCTCGATCGCGCTGATCGACAATCCGGCGCTGAGCATCGAAGAGCTGACCGCTATCGTCCCGGGCCCCGATTTTCCCACCGGCGGCATCATCCTCGGCCGCGCCGGCATCCGCGCCGCCTACGCGACCGGCCGTGGCTCGATCGTGATGCGCGGCAAGGTCGAGTTCGAAACGCTGCGCGGCGACCGCGAGGCGATCGTCGTCAGCGAGATTCCCTATCAGGTGAACAAGGCCACCATGGTCGAGCGCATTGCCGAGCTGTGGCGGGACAAGAAGATCGACGGCATCTCGGCGCTGCGCGACGAATCCGACCGTGACGGTTATCGCGTGGTGGTCGAGATCAAGCGCGATGCGATGCCCGACGTCGTGCTCAACCAGCTCTACCGCTACACGCCGCTGCAATCGTCGTTCGGCGCCAACATTGTGGCGCTCGACGGCGGCCGCCCGCTGGTGATGAACCTGAAGGACCTGCTCACGTCCTTCGTCAATTTCCGCGAAGAGGTGATCTCGCGGCGCACCAAGCACCTGCTCGGCAAGGCGCGCGACCGCGCCCACATCCTGGTCGGGCTGGCGATCGCGGTCGCCAATATCGACGAGGTGATCAAGCTGATCCGCGGTTCGAAGGACGCCAACGAGGCGCGCGAAGCCTTGATGGCGCGCGACTGGTCGGCCAAGGACATGGCGGCGATGGTCACGCTGATCGACGATCCCCGCCACAAGCTGAGCAAGGACGGCACCACCAAGCTCTCCGCCGAGCAGGCCCGCGCCATCCTCGATCTGCGGCTGCAGCGGCTCACCGCGCTCGGCCGCGACGAGATCAAGGCCGAGCTCGACAAGCTCGCTGCCGAGATCGCCGACTATCTCGATATTCTGCGCTCCCGCGCCCGCATCCAGACCATCGTCAAGGACGAGCTCCGGGCGGTGAAGGACAAGTATGCCACGCCGCGCCGCACCGTCATCGTCGAGCAAGAAGGCGAGATGGATGACGAGGACCTGATCCAGCGCGAGGAGATGGTCGTCACCGTCTCGCACATGGGCTACGTCAAGCGCGTGCCGCTGTCGGCGTATCGCGCGCAGCGCCGTGGCGGCAAGGGCCGCTCCGGCATGCAGACGCGCGACGAGGATTTCGTCACCCGTCTGTTCGTCGCCAATACCCACCAGCCGGTGCTGTATTTCTCCTCGCACGGGCGCGTCTACAAGCAGAAGGTCTGGAAGCTGCCGCAGGCGGCGCCGCAGGCGCGCGGCAAGGCGCTGATCAACATCCTGCCGTTGGAGCAGGGCGAGACCATCAACACCATCATGCCGCTGCCCGAGGACGAAGCGACCTGGGACAAGCTCGACGTGATGTTCGCGACCACGCGCGGCACCGTCCGGCGCAACAAGCTCTCCGATTTCGCCGATGTCCGTCCCTCCGGCATCATCGCCATGAAGCTCGACGACGGCGAAGGCATCGTCGGCGTGCAGATCTGCACCGAGAACGACGACGTGCTGCTGACCGCCGCGGGCGGCCAGTGCATCCGCTTCGCGGTGCCGGAAGTGCGCGTCTTCGCCGGCCGCTCGTCGATGGGCGTGCGCGGGATCAACCTGGCGGAGGGCGACAAAGTCATCTCGCTGTCGATCCTGCGCCATGTCGAGGCGACCGCCGACGAGCGCGCCGCCTTCCTCAAGCAGTCGAGCGCGATCCGGCGCGCCGAGACCGGCGAGGAGGGGGAGCCGGCCGAGCCGGCTGCCGAGGGCGAGGAAGCCGTTGCCGCCGTCGCGCTGTCGGTCGAACGTTACGCGGCGCTCGACGCCCAGCAGCAGTTCGTGCTGACCGTTTCGGAAAAAGGCATGGGCAAGCGCTCGTCGTCGTATCAGTACCGGACCACGGGCCGCGGCGGCAAAGGCATCGTGGCGATGGCGATCACGCCGAAGACCGGCAAGCTCATCGCCTCGTTCCCCGTCGAGGACAGCGACCAGATCATGCTGGTCACCAACGGCGGTCAGCTCATCCGCACCCGTGTCTCCGGCATCCGCATCGCCGGGCGCAGCACGCAGGGCGTCATCGTGTTCGATACCGCCGAGGGCGAACGGGTGGTCTCGGTCGAGCGTCTTTCCGAAGAGGGCGAGGAGAACGGCGGGTAGCGGGCCGGGCGCAGCGCAGCGTGAAACGGTGCGCCGCAGAACCCGGACCCCGGTTTTCTTCGATCTAAAGCTAAGCTGGACCCCGCGTCTTCGGTGCATCACTTCGTGCTGCACCGCGCGGGGGAGCACCGAGCGTGAATCACAACCCTCATTTCGGCCAGTCCTGGTGACACCCCAACCCGTCGCGGGAACCTTTTGAACTTTAAGGCGTTGCTTTCCTTCGCCTATTGAGAACAATACGCCCGGACGGGAGAGCAAGAAGAGAAATGTCGGACGACGACCAGGATAATGTCGTGCACCTCGGCACCGGGGACCTGGCGGCTATCGGCAAAGTCCTGCGTGACATGTACGCGTTCTACGTGGATTCAAAGCCGCCGGAGCGCATCGAGCGGTTGGTCGCGATGATCGACAAGGGCGGCCGACGCACCGAGGTCGCGGACGCGGACGGCAATGCTCCCCGTCCCGACGTGCCGCCGACCTGACGGGTCCACCCTTTTGGCCGAAGATTAGGATTGTGATTTCAAGTTCAGTCTACCGGCCCCGCGCGCGGTGCAGCACGAAGTGATGCACCGCAGACGCGGTGTCCGGCTTTTGCGCGCAAGAAACCGGGGTCCCGGTTCTGCAGCGCATCGTTTCACGCTGCGCTGCGCCCGGGACACGAGGCTGAGACATCTGATTTCTTGTGCGGGCAAGTTCTGAGCAATTCTTCCGCGCTGCGGCGAGCCCGCACTGCAGCGGGCGGTCGTCAATATCCGCCGGCGCGTTCCAGGATGCGGGCGATCTGGGAGTAGCCGCGGTTGCGCGCATGTCCGAGCGCGGTGGTGCCGTTGCGGTCGGGCAGATTGACGTCGCAGCCGGCGGCGATCAGCGCCTCGACGATGGCGAAATACTTCGCCGAGCCGTTGCCCAGCACCACCGCCTCGAGCAGCGCAGTCCAGCCGAGATTGTTGACGTGATTGAGCGGCGCCTTTGCGGCGATCAGGAGCTTCACCGGCTCCAGGTTGCCGCGGTGCGCCGCCGCGATCAGCGCCGTGCCGTTGTACGGGCTGGTGACGTTGCGGGCGCTGGCGCCGCCGTCGAGGGCGAGCTTGAGCATCTCGGTGTCGTCGTCGACCGCCGCGATGGTGACGATGTCGTAACGTTGAGCATCGAGCGCGTTCGGATTGGCGCCGAGCCGGAGCAGCGTGCGCGCCGCGGCATGGTGATGGAGGAACACCGCGACGTGCAGGGGCGTCCGGCTGCTGGCATCCTGGATGTTGGGCTTTTCGCCCGCGGCGATGAGCCTCTCGATCTCGGCGGCGTCGCCGCGGGCGGCGGCATCGTGCAGCCCGGCATAGATGCGCAGCTCGCGCTCGGTCGGCGGCGTCTGCGCCGCGAGCGGAGAGGACAGCAACGCTGCAACCAGCAGCCCGGCCACCGCGATCAATCGAGCTTGAGCCCGGACGACTTGATGATCGCTGCCCATTTCTAAGTATCCTCGGCGATGAAAGCCGCAAAGTGCTCTGGCGTGCCGCGTTTCGCTTTGGCGCCGAGCCGGGCGAGATTTGCCGCCATTTCGGGCGAATTCAAGCCGGCATTGATCGCCGTTTGACCGCGTGTGCCGCGGCCTCATCAGGTCTTGCGATTGCCCGAAGCGCGGAGTAGACCGCCCGCCATGCCGCGCACCGCGCTGTTCCCCGGCTCGTTCGACCCCGTCACCAACGGCCATCTCGATTTGGTGCGCCAGGCGTCCCGCCTCGCCGACAAGCTGGTGGTGGCGATCGGCACCCATCCCGGCAAGGCGCCGCTGTTCAGCGTCGAGGAGCGGCTGGCGATGCTGGAGGAGACCTGCGGCCCGGTCGCGCGCCAGGCGGGCTGCGAACTGTCCTGCATCACCTTTGCCGACCTGGTGGTGACGGCCGCGCAGCGTGCCGGCGCGACCATCCTGATCCGCGGGCTGCGCAGCGCCACCGATTTCGACTACGAGATGGAAATGGCCGGCATGAACGGCGTCATGGCCGAGGGCCTGCAGACCGTATTCCTGCCGGCGTCGCCGGCGGTCCGCCCGATCACCGCCACACTGGTTCGCCAGATAGCCTCGATGGGCGGCGACGTCGCACCCTTCGTGCCGTCCGCCGTCGCCGCGCGGCTCAAAACCAAATTCAAGCCCGGCCGTTGACCGGCCCAATCCCACGCTCCTCAGGAGTTATCATGCACCAGGCTTTCCGCACGCTCGCCCCGGCATTGTTGATCGCTGCGCTCGCGACACCCGCCTTGGCGCAGGGCAATCTCGCCAACCCGTCGGCGCTCACCGAAAAGGCGCCCGCGGCCTACAAGGCCAAGTTCGATACCAGCAAGGGCGCCTTCGTTGTCGATATCACGCGCGACTGGGCGCCCAACGGGGCCGACCGCTTCTACAATCTGGTGAAAAACGGCTTCTTCGACAACACCCGGTTCTTCCGCGTGATCTCCGGCTTCATGGTTCAGTTCGGCATCAGCGGCGACCCGAAGATATCGGCGCCATGGCAGAACGCGCGCATTCCCGACGACCGCGTCACCCAGAGCAACAAGCGCGGCAACATCACCTATGCGACCTCCGGCCCCAATTCGCGCACGACGCAGGTGTTCATCAATTTCGGCGACAATACCGGCCTCGACAGCCAGGGCTTCTCGCCGTTCGGCCGCGTCAGCACCGGGATGAATGTCGTCGACTCCCTCTATGCCGGCTACGGCGAGGGCGCTCCCAGCGGCCGCGGCCCGAGCCAGGGGCGCATCCAGGCCGAGGGCAATGCCTATCTCACCCGCGACTTCGCCAATCTCGATTACGTCAAGAAGGCGACGATCGAGAAGTAAGGTCCGCATGCGCCTGCTTCGCGTCATCGTGGCCACGTCGGCGCTTGCAGCGGGCGCCATCGATGTGTCGCCGGCGCTCGCGTTCTGCAGCGTGCACCAACGCCGCCCGTGCATTCTGGACTACGAGCCGTGGATCGGTCAGGACCTGCGCCTGACGGTCCAAAGCCACCGCACCGATGGGCAGGCCACGCCGAGCGACAACGCTGCGGAAGGCAAGCTCGACTCCTTGCGCGAGCTGTTCGCGGCGTTCCGGCGCTGTTGGGTGCCACCGCCGCCCGGCGAGACGCTGGTCGGCATGCAGATGTCGGTGCGCTTCGCGCTCAAGCGCTCGGGCGAGCTGATGGCCGAGCCGCGCGTGACCTACACCACCCCGGGCACGCCGCCGGACTTGCGCGATCGTTACCGGCGGGCCATCACCGAGACGCTGGAGCGCTGCACGCCGCTGCCGCTCAGCGCCGGACTCGCCGGGGCGATCGCCGGACGCCCGATCGCCATCCGATTCATCGACAATCGCCTCGAAGAAGGACAATGAGAGCATGACCACGGAAAACACCATGATCCTCGACACCACCAAGGGCAAAGTCGTGATCGAGATGCGCCCGGATCTCGCGCCCGGCCACGTCGCCCGCATCAAGGAACTGGTGCGCGAGGGCTTCTACGACGGGATCGTGTTTCATCGTGTCATCGACGGCTTCATGGCGCAGACCGGCTGCCCGCACGGCACCGGCACCGGCGGCTCGGGCAAGAAGCTCAAGGCCGAGTTCAACAAGGAGCCGCATGTGCGCGGCGTATGCTCAATGGCGCGCGCGCAGAACCCCGATTCCGGCGACAGCCAGTTTTTCATCGTCTTCGACGACGCGCGCTTCCTCGACAACCAGTACACGGTCTGGGGCAAGGTGACCGAAGGCATGGAGAACGTCGACAAGATCAAGCGCGGCGAGCCGGTGCGCGACCCCGACAAGATCATCAAGGCGACAATGGCGGCGGATCAGAGCTAGTTTGTATTCCGCTCGGGGCGAGCTGTCATTGCGAGCGAAGCGAAGCAATCCAGGAAGCGATCTCTCCTGAAATTCTTGATTGCTTCGTCGCCCAGAGGGCTCCTCGCAATGACAGTCGTCAGGCAATCCGCAGGGATCATGACCGGAGCAGGGATCCAACTCCGTCGATAACGTGAGGCGATCGGGTGGCGCGCCTCGTTATTCAAGCCAACGCACGCCGGCGGCGTCGCTCGGGCGCGTCGTCGCTGTCGCACACCCAGGCTTCGCCGGCGAACCATTCGTGCTGGGTGCGGCAGATCGGGCAGAACACTTGCCCGAAGAAGACCGGCATCGTGTGAAAGCGATCGCGATCCGCAACCATGCCGGTTGCGATTTCGCGTCCCGTCTGCGGACATCGAACCATGACGGCGCCCATCGGCCTCTCCCTTTGCGTGTGCTTGTTGCGTTCGCTGTGCGGAGCGTTTTGCGATCGTGTCGCCGCTGCGCCTCCCTTTAGCGGGTCGCTAGGAAGATAAATTGACGCTATCGCGACCATATCGTGACGAAGACGAAATTTGGTTTATGCGATCTTTATCGATGCAATTTGCTACGATTTTTCGGAACAAGCTGGACTCTCGAACGTTGTCTGCGACGGCCTCTCACACGAGAGGCCGTATCCGCCTCGGCACCGACTGTTCCCTCGCGATGATGACCGCGCGCGCGCGCCCGAGTATGAAGGGGCATGCGGACCGACCTGTTCGATTTCGATCTGCCTCATGAACGCATCGCCTTGCGGCCTGCGGCGCCGCGCGATTCCGCGCGGCTGCTGGTGGTGCGGCCGGGCGCAACACCGGAGCTCAGCGATCACGCCGTGCGGGACTTGCCGGAGTTGCTGCAGCCGGGCGACGCCGTGGTGGTCAATGACACCAAGGTGATACCGGCGCGGCTCGTCGGGCGGCGGATCGGCCGCGGCGTCGAGCCTGCCATCGAGGCGACGCTGCACCAACGCCTCGACGGCTCCCGCTGGCGCGCTTTCGTCAAGCCGGCGAAGCGCCTTGTGCCACGCGACGTGGTGCGGTTCGGCGACGAGGGGCGGGTCTGCTTCCTGGGCCAGCTCGATGCCACCGTGGAAGCAAAAGGCGAGGGCGGCGAGGTCACGCTGTCCTTTGCCTTCCATGGGGCGGTGCTCGACCAGGCGGTGGAAGAGCGTGGCGACATGCCGCTGCCGCCCTACATCGCGTCGCGCCGCACACCCGATGAACGCGATCGCATCGACTACCAGACCATGTTTGCCCGGACCGAGGGATCGGTGGCGGCGCCGACTGCCGGGCTGCATTTCACCGACGCACTGATCGCCGGTCTTGTGGCCCGTGGCGTCGCGCTCCACCGGGTGACGCTGCACGTTGGCGCCGGCACATTCCTGCCGGTCAAGGCCGACGATACGGCCGGCCATCGCATGCATGCGGAGGCCGGCAGCGTCAGCGCCGAAACCGCTGCGGCGCTCAATGCGGCCAAGCGTGACGGCGGACGCATCGTCGCGGTCGGATCGACCGCACTGCGGCTCCTGGAGACCGCGGCTGGCGAAGACGGCGCCATCGGCCCGTTTTCAGGTGAGACCGCATTGTTCATCACGCCCGGTTACCGTTTTCGCGCCGTCGACGTGATGATGACCAATTTCCACTTGCCGCGCTCGACCCTGTTCATGCTGGTGGCGGCCTTCTGCGGCCTCGACACGATGCAGCGGGCCTATGCTCACGCGATCGCGGCAGGCTATCGGTTCTATTCCTATGGCGACGCGTGTCTGCTGTTTCGCGCGACATAGGCGGCCGCGTGCTATGAGTGAAAAATGCCCGCCGCTTTCTCCTTCCGCCTTCTCTCCACCGACGGTGCCGCGCGCCGCGGCGAGATCGCAACGCCGCACGGCACGGTGGCGACGCCGGCCTTCATGCCGGTCGGCACGCAGGCCACCGTCAAAGGCATGCTGCCGGAGGCGGTGCGCGCGAGCGGCGCTGATATCCTGCTCGGCAACACCTATCACTTGATGCTGCGGCCCGGCGCCGAGCGCGTCGCTGCGCTCGGCGGGTTGCACAAGTTCATGAATTGGCCGCACGCCATCCTGACCGACTCCGGCGGCTTCCAGGTCATGTCGCTGGCGCAGTTGCGCAAGGTCGAGGACAGGGGCGTGACCTTCCGCTCGCATCTCGACGGCGCGCTGGTCGAGCTCACGCCAGAGCGTGCCATCGAAGTCCAGAGCCTCCTCGGCGCAGACATCGCCATGCAGCTCGATGAGTGCTCGCAGTTGCCGGCGCCGCACGCCGAGCTCGAGCGGGCGATGCGCCTCTCGCTCGCCTGGGCGGAGCGCTGCAAGCGCGCCTTCGCCGCCGGGCCGCCGGGCCGGGCGCTGTTCGGCATCGTGCAGGGCGGCGACGACGCGGACCTGCGGCTCGCGAGCGCGCGGGCGCTCACCGATATCGGTTTTGACGGCTACGCCATCGGCGGGCTCGCGGTCGGCGAGCCGCAGGAGGTGATGCTGCGCATGATCGAAGTCGTGGCGCTCGCGTTGCCGGCCGGGCAGCCCCGCTATCTCATGGGCGTCGGCACGCCCGCCGATCTCATCGAGGCGGTGGCGCGCGGCATCGACATGTTCGATTGCGTGATGCCGACCCGGAACGGCCGTCACGGCCTCGCCTTCAGCCGGTTCGGTCCGATCAACCTGAAGAACGCGCGGCATGCGCAGGACCCGCGGCCGTTGGATGCGGACAGCGCCTGCCCGGCAGCGCGCGATTATTCGCGCGCCTATCTGCATCACCTGGTCAAGGCGAACGAGATGCTGGGCGCGATCCTGCTCACCGCGATCAACCTTGCCTACTATCAGGAGCTGATGGCCGGGATGCGCACTGCCATCACCGGCGGACAATTCGCGGCTTATCGCGACCGAATCAAAGCGATGTGGGCGCAGGGCGACCTGCCTCCGGTGTGAGGCGTGCTGGTCTCCGAAAGTCGGTCCTTTTGTCGTGCCCGGGCTTGACCCGGGCATCCATCGTCTTGCGTAAATGATGGATTGCCGGGTCGCTAGGGCGTTTACGCCCGTCTTCAACGGGCTATGCCCGGCAATGACGCGGAGAGGCTCGCCCCAAGGCCCCAACGAAGCAGAACGTGGGAGAAACGTCATGATTTGGAAACATGCCTTCATGCTCGCCCTGGCTCTCGCGCTGTTCGGCGGCGAGGCCGCTGCGCAGAACTGGCCGTCGCGGCGGATCGACGTGATCATTCCGTTTCCCGCCGGCGGCAGCGTCGACGTGATCGGCCGCGCCGTTACGAGCGCCATGGCGGAGACGCTGGGCACCCAGGCGGTCATCACCAACCGCGATGGCGCCAGCGGCACCATCGGCTTCAACGCGCTCGCCGGCGCCGCGGCCGATGGCTACACGCTCGGCGCCGGGCCGACCACGCCGATCGCCAACGCCCCCTACCTGATGAAGGGGGTGCGCTACGATGTCGATTCGTTCGAATTCATCTGCCATGTCTTCGAGAACGCGTTCACGATCGCGGTCGGGCCGCAATCGAAATATCAGACCGCGCGCGAACTCTTGGATGCGGCGGCCGCTAATCCCGGCAAGCTCAGCTACGGCCATTCCGGGCCGGGAACGATCCCGCATCTTTCGATCGAGAATCTCGCCGATGCGCTCAAGCTCAAGGTCCAGGGCGTGCCGTTCCGCGGGGAGAGCCTTCTCGTCCCACCGCTGCTCAAGGGCGACATCGATTTCGGCGCGGTTGCGGTAGTCACGACGCGCGGCCAGACCGTCCGTCCGCTGCTGACGTTCACCGACGCGCGCCATCCGGCGCTGCCCGATCTGCCGACCGCGCGCGAGCTTGGGGTCACGACCTCGGTTCCGCCGGGGCATAACGGGATTTTCGCGCCAAAGGGGTTGCCGGCGGAGGTCAAGGTAGCGCTGGAGCGCGCGTGCGCGACTGCGGTCAAGACACCGGCGGTGCAGACGACCCTGGAGAAGAGCGGGCAGACCCTGCATTACCTCACCGGCGAGCAGTTTCGTGCGCTGACCACCGCGGACTACAAGTTCAAGGGCGACCTGATCCGCCGGCTTGGGCTGCTGGCTCAATAAAGGTTGACCACAAGGGTCTCGACGGCGCGATTTCCCCGGCGCAAACTATAGCCGTTCCAAACAAAACGGCGCGGCAAGCGCCTGCGTGCCTGGGAGGCGATATGGCCATCAGCCTGAAAGTCAACGGCGCCGTGCGTTCGGTTCCGGCCGAGCCCGACACGCCGCTGCTTTATGTCCTGCGCAACGATTTCGAGCTCAATGGCGCGAAGTTCGGCTGTGGGCTGGCGCAATGCGGCGCCTGCACGGTGCTGGTCGACGGCAAGGCAACGCGATCCTGCGTCACGCCGATCGGCGCGCTCGAAAAGAGCGAGATCACGACGATCGAACATCTCGGCACGATCGACAAGCCGCATCCGCTGCAGCGCGCGTTCATCCAGGAGCAGGCGGTGCAGTGCGGCTACTGCATCAACGGCATGATCATGTCGGCCAAGGAGCTGTTCGACAGCAAGCCGAAGCCGAACGAAGACGACGTTCGTCAGGCGCTTGCCGGCAACCTCTGCCGCTGTGGCACGCATAATCGGATCGTTCGCGCGGTGCTGCGCGCGGCCGACATGAACGGGAGGACTTGACCATGGGCACTCCCGTCATCAATCGCCGTGCATTCACCGGCGGCCTCGGCGCCATCGTCGTCGCGTTCTCGCTCGATCCGCAGCATGCGCTTGCGCAGGAGCCGGCGCGGCTGCCCGGCAGCCTGCAGAACAACCGCCGGCTCGATGCCTGGATCCGCATCAATGCCGACGGCACCGCGACGGTGAACACCGGCAAGGTCGAGCTCGGTCAGGGCATCCTCACGGCGCTGCGCCAGATCGCGGCGGAAGAACTCGATCTGCCGCTCCACCGCATCACCATGATTTCCGGCGACACCGGCAGGACGCCGAACGAGGGCCAAACCGCCGGCAGCCAGTCGGTCGAGAACAGCGGCACGGCGCTGCGCATGGCGGGCGCCGAGGTGCGCGGCGTTCTTTTTGGTCTCGCAGCGCAGCGACTTGGCGCGCCCGCCGACGCCCTCAAGGTTGACGACGGGACGATCAGCACGGCGGATGGCCGCAAGGTGACCTATGGCGAGCTGGCCGCGCAGGTCGATCTCAAGCGGGAAGCAACCGCCAAGATCGCGCCGAAGAAGCCGGCCGATCACAAGATCGTCGGCAAATCGATCCCGCGCTACGACATTCCGGCCAAGGTGACCGGCGGTGCAGCGTACGTCCAGGACGTCCGGCTGCCCGGCATGGTGCACGGCCGGGTGGTGCGGCCCCCGAGCTATGGCGCCAAGCTGGAGAGCTTCGACGAGGCCGCCGCCAAGGCGATGCCTGGTGTGATCGCCGTGGTGCGCGACGGCTCGTTCCTGGGCGTGGTCGCAACCCGCGAGGAGCAGGCGGTCAAGGCCCGCGCCGCGCTGGTCAAGAGCGCGAAGTGGACGCCGGGACCGGAGCTGCCCGATCCGGCGAAAATCTTCGAGGTGATCAAATCGCTGCCGAGCAAGGATGCGACCATCGGCGTCAAGCAGGCGCCGGCGCTCGCGGCCCCGCGCATCCTCGAGGCCACCTATACCAAGCCCTACATGGCGCATGGCTCGATCGGGCCGTCGGCAGCGGTGGCCGAGTTCAAGGACGGCCAGATGACGGTGTGGACGCACTCGCAGGGCGTGTTCCCGCTGCGCGGCGAGCTCGTCAAGGCGCTCAAGCTGTCGCGCGAGAGCATCCGCTGCATCCACATCGAGGGCTCGGGCTGCTACGGCCACAACGGCGCCGACGACGTTGCGCTCGACGCTGCCTTGCTCGCGCGTGCCGTGCCCGGGCGGCCGGTGCGGCTGCAATGGATGCGCGACGACGAGTTCAAATGGGAGCCGTATGGTCCGGCCATGGTGATGCGGGCGAAGGCCGCGCTCACCGACGGCAGGATCGCCGACTGGGAATACGAGCTGTGGAGCAATTCGCACTCGACCCGGCCGGAATCGACCAGCGGCACCAACGTGCTGGCGTCATGGTATCTCGCCGAGCCGCAGAAGATGGGGCCGCCGACGAGTCCGCCGCAGCCGGCTGGCGGCGGCGACCGCAACGCGATCCCGCTCTATGATTTCCCCAGCCAGCGGGTGATCCATCACTTCGTGCAGGACATGCCGATCCGCGTGTCGGCGCTGCGCACGCTCGGCGCCTACGCCAACGTCTTCGCGCTTGAATCCTTCATGGACGAATTGGCCGGGGCGGCAGACGCCGATCCGGTGGCGTTCCGGCTGGCGCATCTGACGGACCCGCGCGCCAAGGCGGTCATCGAGGCGGTCGCCAAGTCGGCCGCCTGGAAACCGGGCGAGAAAGGCAGCGGGACGCGCGGCCGCGGCATCGGCTTCGCCAAGTACAAGAATCTTGCCTGCTACGTGGCCTGCATCGCCGAGGTCGAGGTCGATCGGGCCAGCGGCGCGGTGCGGGTGCCGCGCGTCTGGTCGGCGATCGATTCCGGGCTGATCATCAATCCCGATGGCCTCGTCAACCAGACCGAAGGCGGCATCATCCAGTCGGTGAGCTGGACGCTGCACGAGGAGGTTAAGTTCGACAAGCACGGCATCCTGGCGCAGGACTTTGCCAGCTATCCGATCCTGACCATGCCGGAGGCGCCGAAGGTCGAGGTCGAATTGATCAACCGTCCGAACGAACGGCCGCTCGGCTCGGGCGAAGGCTCGCAGGGGCCGGCGGTTGCGGCGGTGGCGAATGCGTTCGCCAATGCCACCGGACGACGAATCCGCGGTCTGCCGTTCCATGCTGCACGCGTGAAAGCGGCACTCGCGTAAGTGAGGACTACGGAAAAACGAAAGGCACGGACGACGTGACGGAGGAGTCCGTCGTGCGTCGTCAAACAGAGGGAGGAAGCATATGGCTACCAACTTCACTGTGAATGGCACGGCGGCGTCGACCGACGCCCCCGCCAATACGCCGCTGTTGTGGGTGCTCCGGGAAGGTCTGAAGCTGACCGGCACCAAGTTCGGATGCGGCACCGGCCTGTGCGGCGCCTGCATGGTGCATATCGACGGCAAGCGCGCCTATTCATGCCAGACCCGCGTCTCGGAGGTCGCCGGCAAGTCGATCACCACCATCGAGGGGCTGTCGCCCAATTCCAGCCACGCCCTGCAGAAGGCCTGGCTCGCCGAGCAGGTGCCGCAATGCGGCTACTGCCAGTCCGGCCAGATCATGAGCGCCGCCGATCTGCTCAAGAACAAGCCGAAGCCGACCCGCGACGAGATCGTCGAGCACATGAGCACGAACATCTGCCGCTGCGGTACCTACCAGCGCATCGTGCGCCTTTCCAGCACATTGGGATCCTAAGCTTAGAATTCCACGTGGACAAGTTGTCGCGGCCGCTTCTATAGTGTCACCTAAATACTAGTGACTCCAGCGTAACTGGACTGGCCACAGTTAGGCCGCAAATGTAATCACACTGGCTCACCTTCGGGTG
>JADMIO011460645.1_pt1 | contig 34342 bp, 29 predicted proteins | sample 8958161 | NCBI WGS metagenome assembly JADMIO01 (sample SAMN16585339, study PRJNA669376) | soil metagenome | isolation source: Crop rotation soil | place: USA: Cullars Rotation, Alabama | collected 2011 | reverse complement strand
GCCGCGACTTCAAGTCACGTGAATTCCAAGCTTCGGATCCCACTGTGCTGGAAAGAGGGCGTGTCACCAACTTCGGTTAGCACCAGTTCGGCTTGAGCCAGGTCATCGATGTCGAAAACCACGAGGCCTGTCGTGATGATGGCGATGCCATTGCGCGTGTTCTTGAACCAGCGCTCGTACAGCTGGGGGCAGGGTTTCTCTGTCTGAAATCGCGTCCACTTCACCGCCGGAACCTTCGTCCCCGGGTGCGTCGGGATGCTGACGTAGCCCTTTTCCGCGTTGGATAGGGCTGTCTCGAAATTGTCGCGCGGCTCATTCATGGCGTTGGTGGTCAACGGCGTTGTTCTCGATCCACTCCGTCACAGCCTCGTCGATTGCGTTGCGGAGCTTGATAGCCCGGCCTGGAGAGAGGTCGCCGGTCGTGGCTGCGGGAAACCGCTTGGTAAGGACATCACCGAAGGCGTCTTCCACGTCATCAACGGTCGGGCAGACCTGGCACTCACCCGCCCGATCCAGCAGGCGGCCGCAGCGGCATTTCTCACTCGGGCGAGAGGCATTCGAATTCGGGGCTTGATCGACGAGCCGATACGCGGCGTCGTCTGCGAAGTGCATCTCGTAGTAGTGACGGGGGCAGAACTTCGTGACTTCGTCCTCCGCCGACCCGTAGTAGATGCCGGCCGCGGTGTCGCACGGAGATTGTCCCTCGCTTTCGCAGACGTTGCGCGAACACCGCCACACGGCCGCGTCCAGTTCCGGTTCGCCCGGGTCGTGCTCCGGACGGAGCCGACTCCGGAACGGGAGCGTGGCGATGAACTCCTTGGTGTCTGCCGGTGGTTTCGCATTGGCGTTTACCATGCTGGTGTTTGGAAGGAAGTAAGTTGCCTGTGGTGCAGGCGGACACTGCACCAGCCCGGACGGCCCGCCGTCAAGGGGCCATCACGGCCCGCCCGCGGGCAACCCCTTGACGGACCCGGGGCCGGACCGGGCTACGGTCCGACCGCCTGCACACGTTGGTGTTCGAGGGAGTGCGGAACGCCGGAGAATGGCGTCCGCAGGAGAGAAGGGAATCGTCCCTGGCCGGTTGTGCTTTCTTGCCTTGCGGCTCGACGGCACCGGCGGCACGGGGAGGACGGGGATGTCAGGGCATCCCCGGTACGGTCACGCGGCCTCCGCCTCCGTAGAGGATCTCGCGTTCAGGTACTTGGTCGCCTCAAACTTGCACGTCTCGACGTCCGGGAGGTCCCGCTCGTCGTAGAAGTGCGTCCGCTTCCAAACGCCCTCGTCCCGGTCGAAATACGACCGGCAGATGGCGATCGTTCGGCGGACCCCGCCGTCGTCCTGGCGGTGTTCGAACACCGACGCGGACACGCGGTTCGACTGGTACGACCAGACCGGCCCCTTGTTGGGCGCATCCTGCGCCCGGTCCTTGGCCTTCTTGTTGTCAGCCATGAGCAGTGGGAGAAAAAAGATAGAAATCCTTGCATTCGGATTCGAGCCATGCTTAGCTCGGCAGTAACGCATATCCGACCGCAAGGAACACGAACAAACCGAAAACGGTCGCATCGAACCAAATGCCGGGCAGGGCGTTTGGCTTGTGCTTCCGCTTCGACTCGTCCGGTTGGGCGTAGGCAAGTGCCCACGCGGACCTCGTTGCTTTTTCCATAAAGCAAAGGAGAACAGATGGACGGAACCGCCGCCCCCGGCCGCGCGCGAACGTCGAACACCACTCCCTGAAGTGGTGGCGACGAACGGCGTGTGGATCGATGAGGTCACGTGACCTTCGGTGGTTTGGTAATGCCGAAGCGGGTGGAGAACGGCCCGTTCGGCGAGAGTGTGAAACAGGGCCGCCGTCAGGAGCAGCGGCCCGCCGTCCGTCTAGGAGTCCGAATCAATGAACTCCTCCGTCGCACCGTCGTCGGTGCCATACGCGATCGGCCCGCGTGCCGCGTGCTTGGCCAGGTAATCGGCCGCCTCGTCCGCGAGGGACCGAAGTTGTTCGAGCCGCTCCTCGCGGATCGCGAACAGCTCGTACCACCCCCCGTTTCGGCCGAGCCGCTCGAAGACCAAGCGGTACGAGCGGCTCTCGCCTTCGGCAGCCGCCGGGTCGCGGACGACCGCGACCGAGAGCGGCCCCTCCAGGCACACGAACACCGCCCGCTCGTCATCGACCTTCGGGTTGAGGCTGACCACGCGCATCAACTCCTCGTCGCTGGCTTCCTTCCTTGGCGCTCGTCGCCACAGTGACAGAATCCATTCACGCATAGAAAAAGTTGGGAAATACAAATATGCGCTCCCTTGCGGGAGCACCAAACGCCGCCGGTTGAGCTCTCCTGACGAGTCTCGCGGCAGCGGGTTGGCCGACAGGAGGACGGCACGGGGGAGATCGGCCGCCCGTCACGAAAAAGCATCTCGGGGCCGCCGTCAGGGTCGGCAGCCCGTGGCACCTGCACTACAACACTCGTTCGGTCCCGATCCGATCGTTCGGATCGTCGACGTTCCGGAACTCTCCCAACTGCTGATCGAAGAAGTAGGAGGCACCTGACATCCTCACGGTCGGGAGGTCCCGGACACCGCACCGCTCGCCGATCCACTCTCCGGCTTGCTGGAGGAGAATGATGGCGTCCTGCAAATTGCCGATGCCGATCGAGGTCAGCGGCTTCCACGTGTAGAAGCCCGGAGACTTCTCCAGTTCCAGGACAAAACTGGAGCAGCCGCACTTCAGTTCCTCCGGGTACACGCTCACCCGCACTCCGTACCGGGTGAACGATGCCAGTGGTTTTTCCTTTGGATGCGTCATGGTTAAGGTTGGGGAAACACAAATATACGCCCCCGTTCGAGGGCACCAAACGCCGCCGGTTGAACGCCCCTGAAGCGTCTTCCGGAAGCGGGATGGCCACACACACAGCCAACAGAACAAAACAACGGAGAGGGCGGCGGCTTGCGATCAGCCCGCCAGGGCTGGCCGGCCGGAGTTCACAACCGGCTGGCGTGCCGGCCCCCCATCGGGCCGGCCCTCTTCCGGTATCGCCGGTGGAACGTCCCACCTCTACCCCGAGCCCCCAGGCGAGGGCAGGATAAAAGGCAGAAGAGGGCCGGCCCGATGAACCCCAGAGGGTTCGAGGGCCGGGCACGTCGCAACGCCGGGAGGGGGAAACACCTACAGTCACAGCGTCCCCCCGCCGCTCCCCCCGGAGCCTCCCCCGACAGCGGGGAGGGGGCCGGGGATGAAGGGAATCGGGCCCCGTCCGATGACGGTGCCGTCCTTCTGCTCAATCGTGTAGACGATCGGCTCGTGGAGAAACTTCTCCTTCGTAACGTCCTGCGCGGCCACGAAGAGCCACAGTTTCGCCCCGATCTTCAACCCAGTCTTGTCTTCCCGGAACGCCGCCCGCAGGGAATCCCGCCACGCCGCATGGGGGCAGATCGCCAGCACCCGCATGTCGTGTGCGAGCGGGAAGTGCGCCTTGAACTGGCCACCGGCGAGGCCGGCATACCCCTTGTGCTTTTTTGCCACGACGCGGGCCGGATTATCGCTCCCCATCTCGCGCTCCACGTAAATCGCCCGCCGGTGTCCCCGCACCTCTACTTCAAACGCCGAGTCGGGGCAGCAAGCGATGTGCGGGCCCTCCGAGACAATGGAATTCAGTCGAAAACGCTTCGACGGCTGCATCGCGTCGGGGCAGACGACCTCGTGTTCGAAATACAGAGCGTGTCGTTTCACGTGGGTCTGGACGCTCAGGGCATGGTCGATCGTGACGTGGAGAGCCGCGAGCGAAACGTAATGGTGGATGGAGATCCAGTCCTTGAACGTCGGCTCGACCTGGAGCAAGTGGTCGACGTTTCCGGTTTCAGCGGCGAGTGCGCACGCCCCGCTGGTGGTGAGGAGGTAGACGGGCGGCGCGGTCGTCTTCCCGAACTCCAGCAAGCGGGGTTGATGCCGGCGGACGAAGCCCAGCGCGAGGAGCCGCCGCAGCGCTTCCCGCGTGACGCTCACGTCCTTGTCGTTCGGGCTGCTGACGTCGCGGATCAGGGCCGCGGGCATGAAGTAATACGTGCGCAGCGCGGTGAGGATCGCAACATGTTTCGGCGTCATTGGAACCCTCTCGCGCCCGGAACGGCGCAAAAAAAGAGCCGTCAGTTCCCTGGAGATCAGGGGAACCGCGGCGAGAGAAGGTTCCGACCGGAGTCGGGTCGGCCGTTTGCCAAGACCGTTCTTGCGTGCGCTTGACGGGTCGTAGGCTCGCGGCTGGTCACATCCGAAGAGGTGACGACTCAATTAAGGCCTCTCTCTCGCCGTTTGTCAAGACCCCGCTCAGTTCCCGAACGCATTTTCTTCGGGTGCATCGGGCTCGACGACTGCGTCCGGGTGGACCGCCTCGGGCGGAAGCGCCGACAGGTCACCACCCGGCGTGAACGTGTATTCCCACTGTGCCGCGACCCGCCGCTTGATTTCCTCCGTCGCTTGCCACTCCGCCTGCGGGGTCGCCCACATCGGGGCGACGGTTTCGATCCGGACCGGGAAGGCATACGGGTGCCCGTACACGGTCACGAAGCACTCGGCCGACCGCAGCAGGTGCAGCCACCGCCGGTGCAGCGCCTCCTGGTCCGTCGGCGACCCTTCCTCGTACTGGCCGTTCCACTCGAACTCGGACACCAGGTTCGGCAGAATCGCCGTCTTGAACGAGACCGTGTGGCTCGTGCCCGTCGACAGCGACCGATTTTTTCCCACGGACAGTGCGTGGCCGTCCACCTGCGTGGCCGTTTCGATGTCCGACCCGCCGCGCGCCCGCCCGCCGCTCGTCGTCCTCAGCGGGTTGTCCGGCAGGTGTTGAATCGATTCGCCCTGGTTGTCCGCCCACGATGCCCCCCGGCCCCGGCCCTTGCTCTGCGCGTTCGAGTCGGTCGCCGTCTCCATCTCGCCCTCGGTATGCGTGCGGGTGTCGCCGTGGCTGTGCTCCTCCTGCTTGAGGTGGATGAACCCTCGCTGCCGTTGCACCTCCACGTACCGTTTGGTGAGCCCCATGTTCCCGGTGAACATCCGGTCGGCGATCAGTTCCTTGTCCACCCGCAGTTTCTGGGCGAAGCAGACGATCGTCTGGCAGAGCGACAGGATGAACGGGGCCATGTCCACGTTCCCCCGCACCAGTGTCGCGGTGTTCTGCGCCCCGACCACGCACCGCAACAAGAACTTTCTGTCGTTACGCAACGCAAGAATGATGTCCTCGCCGATGTAGTCGCCCAGTTCGTCCACGATGAGAGTCGTTGGTGCGCGCAGGTACGGCGGTGCGTTCTCCTCCGCTTCCTTCACTTCCAGGAGGGCGTCGATCAGGATGCCGCCCATCGTCACCGCTTGGTCGTAGCTCCAGTCGGGCGTCTGGCCCATCCGGCAGACGATGAACTCGCGGTTGAGGACGGCCTTCTTGACGTCGATTGACGGGCCGCGGGTCAATGCGAGCGCGACGAACGGGCTCATCACCTCGTCCACGCGGTTCATCGTCGAGTCCCATCTCTCCTTCGCCGCGGCCGGGACCTTATCGCCCAGGATCTCTCGGTAGGCGTTTTGTTGCGATCTAGGCAGGTGGGGGAACACCAGGTCGAGAAGCAATCGGAACTCGCGATCGTTCGGGTCGGTCAGCGTGGTCAGCTTCCCGAGCCCCAGGTACCGTCCGCGGCCGTCGTAGTCCACCGCGCACGCCGTCAGGGCCGCCTTGAGCCGCTTCTTGAGTCGGTTCATGACATCCACGTCGGCGGCCGCCACCCGTCGCATGATCTGCTTGAACAGTCGGTCGGCCTTCACCCGCAACGCGTTCTCGTACACCACTGGCGTCACGGATGCCCGTGGCGGCAAGTCGGCGAAGGGGTCGTACCGAAACGCGAGATGCTTACTGATCGTCAGGTAGTGGATCCGACGCAGCAAGTCGTCGCCCATCGCGGTGCGGCGGGCGACAAACGCCATGACGGCATCGACGAGATCGTTCGCGGGGTCGACCAACATTCCGCCCTCGCGCAGCAGCAGCAAAAAGCGCACGAACAATTCCAGGAACTTCGATTTCCCGCCGCCGCTTTCGCCGAGGACGGCCATGTGGACCTTGAGGAAGCTGGCGGCCAGAAAGAACGGCACGCCGGCCCCCAGCACGGTCCCCATCTGGAAGACGTCCGCATCCCGCGGGGGCGGCGGAGGAATGAACTTCAGCATCCGGTGTGGCATGGTGTCACCTCTCGAAAAGGTCGCTTTGGGTCTTCACATGCGAGGCCGGGCCTGCGGCCTGGCCCTCGATGTATCGTTCGATGATCTCCCGAATGATCGTCTCGGGGTCGAGCCCCAGGCCCTTCATCCCCTCGGCGAGAGCGACGAGGTACGCCGGGTCCGGCACGGCCGGCGGCGGGGGCGGCTTCGGCATCGCGGCCGCCTTCCGCTCGGCGATCTTCCGGCAGCGCCGGTAAGCTTTCACGTAGGTCAGGAGGGCTTCGCGCTGTGCGTCGGCCGCGGCGCGGTAGAAGGCGACGCACCGGTCGTGCGGCGGCGGCAAAGTTTCCCGCGTTCCGCCGATCGCGTAGGCCACGACCACCAGTTGCGGGAAGTGGACCCGGTCCCAGACGTCGCGGTCGAGGTCTCTGAGGCCGACGAAGCGGTCGAGGTACGGTCGGGGGTATCCCTCGACCTCCATGACCTCGGCGGGGATGTCGAACAGCGTCCCCAGAATCCGCGGGAGCTGCGCCTTCAGGTACAGCGAATGCACGTCCGGCGATTGTTCCTGGCCAGGTCGAAACAGCACGCGGAGGAGGACGTTCCCGACCCCGACCGCGTCGGGAATCGCGAGGAGGATGTCGAGCGCATCGATCAACGCCGGCGCGACGGCCACAGGGTCATCAGGTACCGGCCGATGAATCGAAACTGGATTCATCGCCGCATCCCCGGATCGATGTTCGCCGGCCGCTCCCCACGCTCGTCCGTCAGGGTGTCGTCGCGAAGTAAGACCACCTGATCCGCGCGCCGGCAGTGCGGGCAGACGGGTACGTGTTCGGGAAAGAAGATGCTGTCGCGCTGACACCAGCGAACCTTCGGTTCCGCGGCGATGAACGACTCGCGAACGGCCATCAAGTGTGCGGCGAGTGCTTCATCCGCTTGCCGTTGACGATCCGCTTCCTCCCGTTCTCGCACCTCTTGCCGCCGGCGATCCTCGTCCGCCTGCTGCGCCGAGCGTCGTGCCGACCGGTGTGCCGCCCATTTCGAAACCCGACTGCGGGCCACCCGCGTTCCCGCGGTCGTCCCGCTCCCGAGTGCGTCGAGAACGGTGAGGGCGACCCACGCAGTCCCGAGGGCGAGGCCCGCCGCGGTCAATGCCGTCACGAGCACCTCGCCCGGCGGGTCGTCGCGGTGCAAGCCGGCGAACACGGTCGAGAGGAAGACTGCTGCGCCGACGACTCCACCCAGTCGTTCCGCGACCGGCCGTCCGCGAACGGCCGTCGCGCCGACCCAGGCGGTGGCCGCCGCGAGCAGTAGTCCCCCGCACGAACTTTCCGGGAGCGGAGGAAGAAGACCGCGATTCGCTGCGAACATGGTGCACCCTTGAAAGGCGTCCGTAGTCGTCTGGAGGCGGCGATCCTCCCGCTCGCGGTGGCAGCGGAGCGGGAGTTCGCCGGCCGAATGAAGACGCAAAGGCGGCCGCCCCGAACTGTTCCGGTGCGGCCTGAGAGGCACATGGCATCTCATGCAAGCAGTTCTTTCGTGCAAGAACGCCAGCCATGAGGACAGACAGTGGGGGAACCGGCGGCCCGTAAGCCGGTCAGTCCCAGCTCGGCATCGCCGGATCGGCCACCACCTCGGACGACACCAGGAAGTTGTGGATGACCCCTTCCATGTTGTGCCGCCAGCGCGGGGCCTGGTGAAACCCGCAGCCGTACAGGGCGACGCTGCCACCCTTGAAGTCGAACTCCACCAGCTCCCGCATCAGCCGCTCGACGCTGCGCGGCTGACTCTTCACGTCGTTCATGCTGCTGAACACGCACAGGCACGCCCGGCTGCGCGGCCCGATCATCGGCTTGGAAAATTCGATGGCCTCGCTGATCGTGTCGTGGACGCGCCCGCCGGTGGGCTTCATCGCCGCGCGGAACGCGGCCTCGTCGCGGAATTTCGCTTTGAAGGCCTTCGGGCTGCCGGTCCACACCTGCGGCATGTTGGCGACCTGCGCGAGCACGATCTTGTCCTCCTCCCCGGCCCGGTCGCGGAAGAACTTGGACAGCAGCGCGTTCACGGCCGGAAACGTGTGGTCGGTACCGGTCTGTTGCGGATCGGGCGTGTCGAGGACGAGCACGAGCACGGCCGCGGGGTCGTCCCCGCGAACCTTCGGTCCCGCCGCGGCTGACGGGCCGAGAGCCGGTTGTTGGTTGGGCGTGCAGCCAACGATGGCTGCCGCCACGAGCAGGAGCGCAAGCAGAGTGAACGTCTTCATCGTGAAATCCTCCCTTCGAGGAGACAGACAGCGGATGCGAGGAATAGCAAAAGCCCGAGATACATCGCCGTGAGAACCGTGGCGGCAAATATGGGCGAGCCGCCGTACGAACCGGCCAACGACACACCGGTAAAAAACAGCACACAGTCGCAGACCAGGAGGAGCCCGCCCGCCGTCCACAGCAGAATCCTGGTGCGGTTGGCGGAATGGCTGTTGGCAATGTCCTCGGTCAGCAGTTCCCAGGCGAACCAGACCGCGAGCATCATGGTGGCCGCGAGGACGTTGGCGACATCGAGCTTGTAGGTTTCTCGAAAGTCGCCCAGGAGCGTGAGCGGCCAGACCCCCGTCTTGTGCAACTTCGTCGTCGTGAGGTCGATCTTTTCGCGCATCCCCACGGCGACGATTGCCTGGCACAGTACCAGCAGGATCAGCAGGCAGAAGAGCCGGAGCCCCCATGCGTACAGCCACCATTTCCAGTGCACACCCGGCGGTGCGCGCCCCGGGCCTTGCGAGTCGGACATCAGGAACTCTCCTTTCGCGGTCTGAGCCGCATCACTCGCACGCTCGGACGTCGAACGTGCGCGTACCGTCTCCGCGAGCGCCTGTTGAGGTGCCCAGCGGGTCAGCGACCCCGACCGCCTCAACCAAGGCGGCCGGCTATCGCCGTGAGATCACAGAGGGAATGGCATCCGCATTGATCGCCGGCTCGTCCCGGTGCAACGTGGATCCCTCGGCAACTAGTGGTCTGGTGGTTGGAGCACCGTTCTCGCCCGGCCAACTCGCTCAATCCGCTGGGACGAGTGCGCTTTCGCGCTGGCAAAGGCCCGTAGTGTCACCGAGATGCGCCGCCCGGTGTACTTGGCGGCGTGCGGCACCTCGTGCGTCCAGGTGCGGTTCGTGTCATACGGCAGGATAAAGACCGTTCCGTTGATGGCCGGAAAGTCGCGATACCCCTTCCCCTTCCACGGGCGGAGGCGGAACGGCCGCTCGCCGCCGAGCGAGATCGTTACGATGGGTGCGCCGGCGACCAGGCCCGTTGTCTTGTCCCGGTGAGCCCCGATGTAGTGGCCGAGGTCCGGGTCATACCAGCTCACGAGGGTCCCGTTCAGCCCGGGGTCGATTGCCTCACGTGCCCACGACAAGTACGGTTCAAACTCCGGACCGACGGGCCGTGCGACGCTCGTGTGACCGGAGAAGTGGTAGTCGTGGCCATATGCCTGTTGGAACCGGGGAGCCGGCACCTCGCGGCCGTGAATGAGGATGAGCGGTGGCTTGGGCGGGTGCATGGCCCACAGCGCGTCAAACAGCCCCGCGTCTGGCAGAAGTTCCTCCGGCAACCGGCCGGTGTAGAACGGGTGCCGGCCGTCCAGGTCGTGGACATCGAAGCCCGGGAACCGTGTCGCGACGGACATGAGTGGTCTCCTGGAAATCACAGGGTGAATGTCATCTGCAGCAACCTCCGCACGACCCAGTAATGGCGGGTGTGCTCGATCGGGACTCACCGCACACCTTCAGTGCGTACTTGGTTGGCAGGAAAGAGGGGGGACGTCCGCTCCATCGCGATACCAGTCTTGCGGAAGCCGAGGCGTTCATAGAACGTTCGCAGCCGCGGATCTCGTTGCGTTGCCGTCAACAACTCAAGACGTATGGCCACCACCTTCGGGTCGGTGTCGGCAACTGCGACGATGTGTCGACCCAGCGAGAGGCCAATACCGCGCCGCCGAGCTTCCGGCGTGACGTAGAAGCCATCAGCCAACCAAACATAACCCGCCAGCCAGTCGTTCCAGAGGGGTGTAACCTGCAGTTGGCCAACCGGTTCGGATCCCAGTCTCGCGATGAAATAGGTGCCGAGCGTCGGGTCAGCGACGACAGCCCGCACCCCATGCACCATCCGCTGAGGGTCTAGCACCAAGCCCATTTCCTTGGCCATCAGAAGGTTGAAGTGGCTGATGCAGGGAATGTCGGCCGGGGTAGCAGGCTGGATGCACAGCCCGGGACCATTCCTAAAGGAGGATCTGTGCATCGGAACGACGACCGTAGGTTGCCACCCACGGTCGAATGCCGACAAGAGAGGTTTCATGCGTGAGGTCTCCATAGCAATCCCAAAGGAGTGCTAAGTGTCGGTACCCGCTTGAGTACGGGAACACAGAACGGTAATATGTAAAGGGAAAAACCCACCCGAATGGGTGGGTCACTGAAACGAACGTGCTAGCCTCTTGGCAGCACAGGGGTCGTCACAGCTTCCCTTGTGTCAGGCGGGCCAGGGGGTGCAACCCTTGGTTCGCCGCCTTTCGCAACTACACCAGGGATGCGCCAGGTCGCATTTCCTACATTCCTCGTTTCTGCTTTTCCAATTATTTCCAGGTTAGTTTCCTACGTCACTCGTGGGGTGGTATTTGTGTTTCCTGATTTCCATTTTCTCTTGTAGGTTCCGGCAGGTCCGCGCATCCCTGGAGTGGCTAATTGCGGTTATGACGCGGAGAGGAAGTCATGCCCAACACTCAGGAAATTGAGAAGACGAACGACTTGATGACGCTGCTGACGGAAACCGAGCGGGAGGTGAAGGAGTCCCTCCGTGCGAAGATTAGGCAGTTGCTGTACGCAAATCGAATTTGCAATGTTGAACACGTTACCGAAGATATTTATCAGCAGACGATGGTGAAAGCGATTAGTCGTCTCTATCAGCTTCGGAGCGTTGGCAAGATGCGTGGTTGGCTTTTCACGATCGCCAGGAATGCCGTCATTGAACATCTGCGAAATAACGCCAAACGCCGGGACAAGGATGGCCTGATCCAGATAGGAGACTGGAGTTCTGAAGTGAGTCTGGTGGAAGACGAAAGTTGCGTAGAGCCGCTGGACCTCTTGGTTGCCAAAGAAGATGGGGAGAGGCTGTGGCAGCTAGTGGAAGGGATGTCGCCACGCCTGCGGCAGTTCTTCCACCTTTATGCGGAACACGGCAATGACCGCGAGGCGATCCGCGAGGCGATGGGATGGAAGAATCAGGATCTTTACTACCGCTATAGCGAGCTTCTGCGGAATTACCTGATAGATCACCTGCCGTACATGAAATCCTGCCACGTCCTCCGAGACATGATCGCACTGGCTCTTGCCTTTCAGCGCAACCGTGACGATGAATTACCCTCTGATGAGGGGTTGGACGTGCCGACGTTGCTGGTTGACTGTAGGTGTGATCATGACGATATTCCTTGGAACGAGAAAATGGTCGCAGGTATAGCTGGCATAATGTCAGGAGGATATTCAGAATCTGGATCAGTGAAGCTTTCTAGGTTTGAGAAGATTCACTTCGTAATGGTACTGACGATGATGCCGGTCGCACTCATCGCATTGCTGCTTTCCTGTTTTGATCGCCGCATCGCGGTTCTCATAGCGTACCCACATATGGCATATATGGGATTTATTTGCATCACAGTTGTATGCACGTGCGTGTATATGGTGGTGCGTGAGAAGATAAGGCAGTGGAGGGATTGTAGATAACTTGTGGACATCGCCTTGACTGACTTTCCACAGGAACAACGAGGTTATTCTCGCTGCTCTGCCATCGCCTGGATGGCCAGAAGCGATTTCCCGTAGTCTTCGACCATCGCCCGCAGCGCCCTGATCGCCCCTGTCGCGAAGTACTGCTGCACCCAATTCGTGCCTATCGCACCAGAACCCCATTGAAGAGCGACACCTCGTGAACCAGCGTGTGGCAATCGATGCACAGCAAACGCAGGTCAATCGGCTTGACGCGACACAGGTTCTCGTAGGTCGGGTGGTGAAGGTTCTTCACGCCACAGAAGCGGCACGCCAACATCTGCAATGCCCTTAACAGCAAATTCGCTGTATGGCAAAAGGCCCCCAATCGGAGTTGGGGGCCTACCGCTAGCGAGGAGCTGTCGACTCTGTGAAACAGGCGTTCCCAGTTTTTGTCAGAATTGGTTACTGCGTGGTCATGGTTGACAAACCCCGCGTCCTCCGGTCTTCCACTCCTCTTTCCCAGTCAAGGTGACGACAACCTGAGACGAACTCAGGCCGCTCCACGCTGCGCAAAGAATGCTCAGCTACTGTCCGCGGTACCCCCTGCGGCAATCTGTCATCTCCCCGGAGCTTCGGGGAAGGTTCGTGCCGCCATGAACTCCCCGATGGCCTCTCGCCCGCGGTCATCCGGTTCGGTCCTGGCATACCCGAACTGCGGGTGCCGACATCCGCAACTCAACCCGCTGACCAAGGCCGTATCCCGGAAGTGCCGGTTGTGGTACTGGCGGGCGGACGTATCCGGCAGCCCCAGTTGGTGGCAGCGGGCGTGGACGGCTTCGTGCAACAACGCCGCGAGTATCGACGCCGCGCCGGCGGCCCAGACCCCGGTGGACATCATAATGTGGTGTACCGTTCCGCCGGAATCCGAGTGCCATCGCCGCGCGCAGAAGTATGCTGCCCTGCCGCAGATCGGGCGGTCCTCCAGGGTGATTAGCACAGCCGGGGGCAACCCGCCACCGAACAAGGTTCCGTTCAGGTGCCGATAAGCCCGTTCCAGCCATACGACCGTGGGAGCGACTGGTGAACCAAGCGGCGAGACGGTTTCCCCCGGGAGATCGGGGCCAATCCCTCTATCAGCCGGGGGCTCCGAGCGTGGGGTGCGGAGCGCGAGTAAGGCAGCCCACACCTTCCCCCACGTGCCGTCCGCGACCCACTCGTTGAACCGCCGGTTCGCGGTGGCTGGGGACACGCCGAACGTCCGTGGCAGGGTGTTCCACCCGAACGAGCGGGTTGTTCCCGGCGACCGCGAGTGGTAGTGACGGTACAGGCACGCTTCCACTAACTTCCGGGTGACCGGGGTCCGCGGCCGGCCACGGCCGCAGGTTTCCACGGACGGCGGGATAACGAGCGAAGCCAAGGCCAGCCACTCGGCCGTGGTTAGCTGCCAAGGAGTCATCCCATCTTCTCCATTACTGATATGACGCAGAGAAATTTTACTGCTTTATATCAATAAACTTGGCCCCGATCAAGCACCTACTGACTACAAGGTCGGGTGGTCTCGCATTCCCCCAGTGGGTAGCTCGATAGGCGCGGCGCAGGCATGGGAAGCAATGCTGTCCGTGCTGCCTCGCAGCCGCCCACCCGGATGCGGGTGGGCCGTAAGGGTTCCCTTCTTCACCGGCTTTCTGCCCACGTCTGCGCCGACTTTTATCCGGCTTGCGTTCCACCTCGCTGCAATCGACCCGCCCGCTGGCACCACACCTCGTTGTCACCCCCGCTTGACCGGGCTTACGCCCCCGCCCGCCCCTGCACACCGCAGGGCCACGGTACTTCACACCACAGAAGGGAGAGTCAATGTCCGCCAATCTCATGCTTCATGCCGGCGGCCGCCTTATCACCATCGACGAGTTGCGAGCCTGTCAGACGCCGGCCGCCGTCGGCCGCTGGCACCCGGTCAGCCACGCCTCTGTGCTCGACAGCGTCAAGGAGACGCTGCACGGGGCCGGTTACCAGGTGACGTCAGAGAAGTACGCGATCGCTCGCCAGGACGCCCGTTTCTTCGGCGTCCTCGACCTGGCCACCCCGCTCGCTCAAGGGGTCGCGCTGTCGGTGGGCGTGCGCAACTCGACCGACAAGAGCTTCCCGCTCGGGTTCGCAGCCGGCTCGCGCGTGTTCGTGTGCGACAACCTCGCCTTCCGGTCAGAGCTTCTGGTGCGCCGGAAGCACACGCTGAACGGCATGCGAGCCTTCGGAACTGCGATCGGCACTGCCGTCGCCTCGCTCACGTCCTTCAAGGAGGCCGAGCAAGGCCGCATCCGCCGAATGGCGGAGATGGATCTGTCGCCCGCGCAAGCGAGCCACCTGATCCTCACGGCGTTCCGCCGTGGGGTGATCTCGTCGCTGCAACTCCCGAAAGTCTGCGAGGTGTGGGAAAACCCCACGCACGACGACTTCAAACCCCGAACCGCCTGGAGCCTGTTCAACGCCTTCACGGAAGTGCTCAAGCCCCGCGCAGTGACGGCCAGCAACACGTTCGTCGCCCAGACGATCCGCCTCAATGGACTGATGCTGCCGGAGGGCATGGATGTCCCGCACCTCGCCGCGTAACCACGGCCAGTTCCGGCCGGGGTTCGACCCGAGGCGACACGTCTTCACGATCGAGGAGCGTCGCCGCGGTGGCCGGAACTGCTCCCGCAAGTACACGGTCCACGGCCGGTGGCATAGCGACTGGCACGACCGTTGTTCCAAACGCACGAAAGGAGAGTACTGACATGGCACGAAAGCGACGAGGCGACGACGCCGAAGGGGGCGATGTTCACGCGAACGGGACCGCGGTGCTTGACCCGCCGGCCCCCGAGCAACAATCGGGCGAATCTTCGCCGACACCCGCCGTGGCTGAGAAGAACCGACCCGCCGCGAGTTTCGCGGCCTCTTCGGACCGCACGACGCGGCTGGAAGTGGCGGTGTGGGCACGGGTGGTGAAGGTCAGCGACACGGAGGAGTACACCCAGTATTCGCTCACCGTCTCGCGCTCGTGGCGGGACAAGGACGGGAACTGGACCGGGAATACCTTCTACCGGGTCCACGACGTGCCTGTGCTGCTCTACCTCATGCAGCAGGCGTACAACTGGTGTGTCGCCCAGCGCGCCGAAGTCCGCATCGCCACCGACGGCGATGTACCCTTCTAGTGAAGAACCCGCCGCAGCCCTCGCGGTTGCGGCAGCCCCATCCTACGGGATGGGGCTTTTCTTCATGCCCGACGTTCGCTACCGGTCAGAGTGGCTGATCGGGTCGGGGGAGAAGGCTTTACAGGAACAACTCGTCCTCTTCCTCGATCAACCTGCCTCCCTCAAGAAGTGCCAGCTCTTCCGCGTGGGGCGTGTCGGCGGAAACGGGGATGCCGAACTTGAGTCCGGTGAGATCCTCCAAGTCTTTGATTTTCACCTGATACAAACTCAGTTCCTTGTCCGAGAGCGTACTCGCCTCAGCCGCATGCAGGCGATCTACGGTATCCAGCATGTCCTCCTGACTCACGACGAACGCCTTCGCCCGCAGCGCGTCGCCCTTGCGATAGGCGATAAGCTTGAAGTAGAGCTTTGGGATGGGCACCCCACCGAACGTGGGGTCTTTCTTCCGGGCTCCAGCCAGTTGCTACCGGAGCTTCCCGTCCGGTCCTTCTTTGCTCACCGGGGCGTTGAAGACTGGCCCGTTGATGATGCAGATCTTCTCGCCCGAGGAAAGCTGCTGGAGCGCGGAGACCTCAAGGCGGTTCCACAGCCCGCTGATCTTGCGGTTCTGGTTGAAGGCGAAGTGCTGCGGGGCGCAATTCGTGTAGTGAAACGAGTCGTCGCCATTGCGTTTCGCCTCCGTGGCGTTCGCGCCCCACTGCAAGTCCTCCCGCCTCGATAAGTGGCCCTGGTCGAAGGGGTTCTCGTCGCGTTCGTCCGCTTCAAAGGTGCTTTGTTTCTTGTAAAACTCGTTGCCGATCTGCGCGTCGTCATCGACCCGCTTGTCCCGGATAAACTGGTTGCCTTCCCGACCGCCGAGCTGCTCGTCGGGCATGATGTTGCCGGCGGAGAAGAACGCCAAGCCCCGGTCGGCGTTCATGACGACGCTGTAGTTCCAGTACTTCAGCTCGGTGGCGTTGCCGGCCACCTTGTAGGGCTTACCAAACTTGTCGGTGGCCACTTTGGGCAGCGGTACGATCAGCCCGCCCCCGAGGAAATCGGGCTGGTAGCCGTTGCGTTCGTCGTAGTTGTCCGTGTCGATCTCGACCTTTTCGTCGAGGGCGGCCCGGGCGGATCCTTTCACCGGGACGTCTCTCACCGGGGCGGCGGGCACGGGCCGGGGTGGCGATTCGGGCTCGGCGGCCGCCCCGACATCGACGTTCATGTTCAGATCGATTTCGACCGGAACCAATACCTTGGTCTTCCCGTCGCGATCCCTGAAGACGCGGATCCCCCCCGGCCGTTCGTTGTCCACGCCGAGGGATTCCTGTGTCGGCGTATCATCCGCCGACAGGATTGCCTGAGCCAGAGGGTGCTTGGGAACGGTCTGGCTCAGGTACTCGAGGATGGTGCTGACGCGCACGCCCTCGTTGGCAATCCAATCGACCTCATCGTCGCCCATGGCTTCCATCCACGGCTTGCCATTCTTGGCCATCCACACGTCCTTGCCGTTGACCTTGGCGATTCGGGGGATGGACTTGTGGTGAAGGGCGACCACGTCCCAGGTGGTGTTGAACGCGGGCGACCCCGATGAGCCGCCGACGGTGTCGGTCTGGTACCAGATGAACGGGGTGCCGTCGACGTATTTCAGCAGCTTGTTCTCTCGCACGCAGACCTGTTTACGCTGGCCGCCGGGGTGCTGGATGATCGTCAAGTACTCGCCGACGAACGCCTTACCGGGTGTCGGGTTTAGCTTCAGCCAGCCGTACTCCTGGACCGATTTCCGGCCGGACGAGATTGGCTCGACGGCAACAACCGCGAAATCGAGCGGCTTGGAAATGATCGGCTCCGGATCGACGCGCAGGCTGAACTCCACCGGGTCGAGTTCCTTCCCCCGGGCATTACGCTCATACTGAAACTGGACGACGCTCTCTTTGACCAGGTCGGCCGACTCGAAGACGTGCTGGTTTGTCATCAAGACGCCGGGTGCCACCAGGAACCCGGTCCCGTACCCCAAGAGCCGGCGATTCTGGCGGATCACCACCCGGCCGACGGAACGGGCTCGTTGCACGCCGATGGACAGGTAGTTGATGTCGGTCAGGTCGTTGCCCTGCATGATCCGTTCCAGCTGGCGGTCCGCCAGCTCCGGATCGTTCATCTGATCGGCGAGCAATTCCCTCCGGTTGGCCTGCTGCGACGGGTTCGCCCGCCGCAGCGTATCGTCCTGCCGTAGCTTCGCGATGATGGTCTCAAGCGCCTTGGCCAGCTTGGGGTCTGGGTTGACGGGCGTCGGGAAGGCATCGATGTTCATGGTGAGACACTGATGGGGGCCTTTTGTGATGATCTCATTGCGTTGCTGGTTCGTTGCAAGTGCCATTATGGAGCGTTCCCGCCCCGCGACAGGACACAGCAACCAAGACGATCGGTCGCGTGACGCGCCGTCACACGCTGTCGTCCATCAAAGCAGATGATTCATCGAATGAGACTACCCACGACTATACCGGATGGTGTCCGACGGCCCTCTTCCATTCTGACGCGATTCTCGGTTTGCAGCGTCGGTTGCAGCTGTACGACCCTCTGTCCACCGACATGCCTTCGTTTTGCCAGCCACGAAACTGACTGGATTCGACGATAGGGGGACTGAATGGGGGAGCGAAATGAGGCCCATTCTGCCCACCCGCCTGCGGCTACCGGGTTGCTCCGGTTCATGACGTTACCGCGGCGGATTCTGCATCTCGCTGAAGCCGCTCGGCCGCGTCGGGGAGTTTCTTTGCCGCCGTGATGGCCTGAAGAGGAAGCGGTGGCACAAAGTAGGGCTGGCGGCGGATACGGTCGATGGCGGCCCGGGTCTCTCCCTCGAAGTCGAAGGGCGGCCGTAGCATGTGAACTCGCTCGCGCCGAACGCCGAAGCGATCACGCACAATCCGCTCGCCGACCCGCAGCGTGGCGAGCCGGGTCCGGTATTCCTGTTCCTGAAGCTGCGGGGTCTTGTAGTACGCCTCCTCGACGTGAACAGGATGCACGGCGTGCCGGTCGCCAGACGGCCAGTGCAGTCGGGGCCGGGTGAAGTGGACGGCGAGTGGATCGAACGTCGCATTCGTCAGTGCCTTGCCACCGAGTTCCTGGTCCGCAGGTGTCAGCACCTGGTACCACGCCTGCCACGGCGTATTCGACAGTACCGCCTCGAAGATCGCTGGATCCCCGAAGTCGAGGCTCGACTGGCTCAGCAGATGGATCGCGAGGCCGGCCTTTCTCAACTCTTGCAGCGCCGTCAGAATGAAAGGGGTCACAAGATCGAGGGCTCCGGCCTCCTCCAGCACGAGGACGGCCGAGAGTGGCTCCTGTGTCTCGGCGAAGTGGCGACGGACGGCGTGAATGACTTCGATGCTGACCAGCAGGAAGAGCGTGCGTTTCAATTCCCGCGAGCGTACGCCGCCCCCGTCGAACGCGATCAGTCGCCGGTCCCGCAAGGCGGAAAGCCAGTCGAACGGGCCGGGGCGGGAGCGAAGCCGCACGACTTCCGACGCACACACCAGTTCCAGCAGCCGGCGGCTTGCTCCCGTCAGGATCTCGTACTGCACCTCGTTCTTCCGCCGCAGCCGTTCGAGATCCCGAAACTTGGCCGCGACCGAGGAGTCCCGACAATCCGCCAGCAATCTCTCGTACTCGGTACTCCCGAGCCGAAAGGCGGAGAGGAGGGATGGCAGCGGCTCGGCCTGCGGCTGGGCCAGACAGAGGGCGATGGCCGCGTGGAGCCACTCCTGCGTCCACGGCTTGTCGTTGAGGGTGACGAGGTTCCGCTGCGCCATGAAGCACTGGGCGACATCTTCTAGCGTTTCGGCGTCCGCTAGTCGGCGGCGCGACGGATCGGTGGCATCCGATCGGTGAAGCATGTCCCAGGCGAGAACGCGGTCGGTGGCATCGAGCGGTTCGTAGACGATACGCGATTCGTGCCCGCGAGCCGACCAGTGGCCGGCCGCCTGGAACGCGAGCGGGCCATGCCCATCAAGGAGGATAACGGCGTGTCGGCGGCGGTCAGCGAGCCGGACAAGATCGACGAGCTCCCCCTCGCTTTTGCCCGCTCCGGTCGAGCCGATGATGACGCGGGACGATTCCGCCGAAGTGCCGACGAGACGATTGAGCCAGCGGTGAATGAGGTGGAACACACGAGGAGGATAAACGACTGGCCCGGGCACGGAAGGGATGACGACGCCAGATGTACAAGAAATGAAGATCGGAGTGCGTGAAACGGGTTCGGTAGTGGTGAGCAGTCCCCGGGCTCGAAGGCCCGGGAATGCAGAGCCGAAAGACGGGTATCGCCGCGCTAATACTCTTTCCGGATTCGCGGCGAGGACGTGATGATGTTGCCGCAGCCATCGGCCGCGACGAAGTAGCTGTGCGGGATGCGGACGTCGGTCGGACCCTCGCCGGTCATTACGTTCACGCGGTAGTGGTCCGCGGTCCGATCCACGACAAGGCCCAGTTGGTGCGAAGCTGGCTGGAGAAGCACCCTCAGGTGGTGACGGAAAAGTTCCCGGGCTACGTGCCCGACCTGAACCCGGACGAAGGCGTGTGGGGCTGGACGAAGTATGGTCGGTTGGCGAACCTCGCCGCGGACGACACCGAGGAATTGTGGGAGAATGTGATTGAGGAACTGGTGTCGGCCAAGCACAACCCCCGAGTTGTTGCGGGGGTTCATCCGCGAGACTGGCCTGCCCGGTATATTAATGGCCGCATAACTAATGTGGAACAATATCCGAACTGGACTCAGTAATCGAACGGCGTGGCTGTGGAAGAGATAACGGTGCCCGATGGACGAGGAAATAGAACCAAGTAAACGTAGAGATCATGAGAGTGGTCTGGTGCTGTTAAGATTCTCACTAGATCGGCAGGGAAGAGATGGCGGTTACAGGTAGCCGTGGGTGTCAAAATCGATGCATAGCGGTAGCTTGCCGATCACACTCATCACATTTACACTGCAGGGACAGTACCCATCATCCAGATGCACTCAGCGCGACAACGGCTATGGAGAAGTCGCGGAAGAGCCGTGGCAGCGATTGCACCTCCTCCGAGACGAAAACAGGCAGCTTTGATCGCAATTCTCGGGCTAATCGTAACGGCAATGATCGGGCCGATACCCCTCTCCGCGACCGATAGCTACCTTTCACTGATCACAACTGACGCAAATCTCGTCTCGATCTGGCGGATGGACGAGGTATCTGGCACGACATTCGCGGACAGCAAGGGTGCGCATAACGCGGCAATAAACGGTGGAGTTACTTTGGGCGTTTCATCGACTTACCTGTCCGGCGATGCCTCGACGGCAGCCACCTTTAACGGAACGAGTGGGTACGCATCCATAGGCGATGTATCAGCGCTCGACTTTACACGCACTTCACCCTTTACCATCAGTGCAATCGTCAAGCCGAACGTAACGCGTTCGGGCGGGGCGACGGATTATTGGATTTACACGAAGCAGAATCCATCGGCCCCGTTTAACGGTCTCATGTTCGGGCTTCGCTGGGACGGCACGAAGACCGGGCTATTCGGGATTTTCGTCGCCGATTACCCAACGCAAGCGATCCGCCTGTTAAGCAGCTATGACTTGGCAAATGGGACAACATATCTTGTCACCATGACTTACGATGGATCAGGAACGGCGGCGGGCATGAAGCTGTATGTCAACGGCGTGCGGGTGTCGGCGGCAGACGACACGAGTGCGGTGGCACAGTCCATTGCGGCCGGACAGACCACCACCGCAAGCGGGTTCGCCGCCGAGTTGGGAAGACGCGGCACGTTGAACAAGTGGTTCAAAGGCGACCTCAAGGACGTAGCGATCTTCAACACGGCCAAGGCGGCCAGTTATCTACTGTCCCTGGCAGGAGCAAGCCATGCGGTCTCGCCGGCGTATACCGTCAATCAGAGTCCGCGGCCGCAAGTGCTCTATGACATGGATATCGACAGCGACGTGGATGATGTTGTCGATGCTGTCACCATGCTTGCCCTGGAGCGTCAGGGAGAACTCGATATCGTTGGTGCGGTTGTTTCGTCTGCCAACGTCAAGGCGGCACCCACGTGGCTTGCGATCGCCAACTATTACGGCCGCTCGACGATTCCGACGGGTGTTAACACTGCTGCCCCGGGAAACAATATTAGTAGTTACGACACCACGATTGCCTCTACGTACGGCGTGTCCGGCAAAACGGACGCTTCCCAGTTTGAAAACTACCTGACCACGCAACGTCGAACGCTCGCGGCCGCACCGGATAACTCCATCGAGTACATCACGACGGGCGACCTCAGCAGTGTCAAGGGCCTGTTGCAGTCATCGGCCGACGGGTTTAGTAGTCTGAACGGCGTCGATCTCGTGGCGCAGAAAGTCCGTAACCTCTGGGTTGTCGCCGGGAACTGGCCTGACGGATCGGCGGTCAGTGACTTTGGGAGTACCTCCACAAATGCGGCCATCTCGAACTACGTCCTGGCAAACTGGCCGACATCGGTTCCGATCATCTTTGACAGCATTAGCGACGGCGACACCGTCTTTACCGGCCAGAACGTGATGGAAGCGTTGTCCTCGAGCAATCCGGCACGCAAGGCGTGGGAACTCTATTTCGGGAACACGAGCGCCACCAACACTCGTCAGGGATGGTCCCAGATCGCGATGCTGCCGCTGGCCCGCGGCCTGTGGCCCAATTCGCTCACGAGTGTTGATTACTCGGCAAAGGTCCAAGTGGGTACAGCCGCGGTCAACGCCACGACGGGCGTCACCTCCTGGTCGGAGACGCCCAATTCCAACCACGCCTATCTCGGCAAGATTCTGTCCGATCCGCAGTACGCTGTCGCAATCAATATGCTTCTGCGCGATACCAGTGCTACTGCCCTGACGGCTTCGGTCAATCCTTCCACCTATGGCTCCGGTATCACCCTCGCGGCAACCGTTACGCCGTCCTCAGCAACCGGAACAGTCACCTTCAAGGACGGTAGCACGACGCTCGGTTCTGCCACCCTTGGGCATGCAAGCGGCTCGCTCGTCGTGAATAACCTCGCGACCGGCTCGCACTCACTCACGGCGGTATATGGCGGGAACATTTTGCTGCTGACTTCTACCTCCAATACCGTCGCCCAGTCCGTGAGCCAGGCAACGAGTTCGACCACGCTCGCGTCTTCTCTCAATCCTGCCACTTACGGGTCCGGCGTCACCCTAACCGGAACGGTGACGCCGGCATCGGCGACTGGCACGTTGACGTTCAAGGACGGGGCGACCACGATCGGCACGGCAACTCTGGGTCATGGGTCGGGATCGGTCGCCGTCAGCAATCTCACTGCGGGCAGCCACAGCTTAACGGTCGTTTACGGAGGAAACGTTAATTATTCCACCTCGACCTCCACCACCCTCACGGAGACCGTGAGCAAGGCCGCCACGGCGACTGCCCTCACTTCCAGCCTCAACCCATCGACCTCCGGCTCGGGTGTTACCCTCACCGCGACCGTTATCCCGAGCAGTGCATCGGGAACGATCACCTTCAAAGATGGCTTGACGACGCTCGGCACCGCCACGCTCGGGCACGGCAGCGGCTCCCTCGTTACCAGTGGCTTCGTCGCTGGGAGCCATTCCCTGACGGCCGTGTACGGCGGGAACAGCAATTACAACACCAGTACCAGCCCAAGCTTGACGCAGACCGTCAGCCGGGCAGCCACCAGCACGACCCTCCTTTCAAGCCTGAACCCGTCCACGTTCGGCAGCGGCGTGACCTTGACGGCGTCCGTGGCGTCCTCGACCGCGACTGGTTCTGTCACCTTCAAGGATGGCGCGGCCACGCTCGGCACGGCCACGCTCGGGCACGGGAGCGGGTCGTGCACGACGACCGGCCTCGGCGTCGGGAGCCACTCGCTCACCGCCGTGTACGCCGGGAACAGCAACTACTTGACCAGCACGTCCGCGGTCCTCACTCAAACCGTGAGCAAGGCGAACACCGCCACCGCTCTCGCCTCCAGCCTCAACCCTGCCACGTTCGGCTCCGGCGTCACGCTGACCGCTTCCCTCTCGCCGTCGTCCGCGACGGGGACGCTGACGTTCAAGGACGGGGTGACGACCCTCGGCACGGTCTCGGTGGGGCATGGCAGTGGCAGCTTGACCACCACTTCCCTGGGTGTGGGGAGTCACTCCCTGACAGCCGTCTACGGCGGGAACGTCGTCTACAACGGCAGCACCAGTCCCGCTGTCACGCAGACGGTCAGCCGGGCACCGTCCGCGACCGTACTTGTCTCGAGCCCCAACCCCGCCACCGCCGGCTCCGGAGTCGTGCTCACCGCCACCGTCAGCCCGAGTAGTGCCACGGGCACGCTGACCTTCAAGGACGGCAGCACCACCATCGGCACGGCCGTCCTGGGGCACGGGAGCGGCTCGATGACGGTCTCGGACCTGAGCGCCGGAAGCCACAGCTTGACGGCCGTCTACGCGGGGAACGTGACCTTCTCCGGGGGAACCTCGGACACCGTCACCCAGGTCATCAACGCGGGAAGCGCGGGCAGCAGTAGTAGCGGCAGCAGTAGCAGTAGCAGCCCGGAGAGCAGTAGCTCGGGGGGCAACAGCAACGAGGATGAGACCTCGGTCGCTGGTGGAGGACATACAGGCGGGGGCCACCGCGGCAACGGACCATCGCCGGTTCTCAACCAGCCGTACAGGGGTGCAACAAGCCCCGAGGAATCGACCAGACCATCGAACTCCGAATCCGCCCTTGGCCAGCTTCTTGCCGGCGTCAGAAAGCGGCTTGCCGGGCGCATCGAACGACGGATTGCCGAGCATCCCGCGGCCGAGTCGTTCCTTCGCCGCGTCCTGCAACGGATGGACGAGCGGTTGCAGAAACTCCTGGCGCGGTAGTACCGGGCACCTGAATCACGGCTCGAAATCGAAGCGGACGGCCCCGTTCTCCAGTTTTAACCGCGCGTCGAACGACTTCCCGGCCTTCGACTTAAATCCCTTGAGCAGTGGGCTGCGGCCCCGGCGCAGGAGCGTTTGTGCCGTCTGCGCGCTGAGCGGCTTGCCGGCCATCGTCTTCCAGATCGCGAACTTGCACCCGCCACGCCACCCGCTGCACCCGTAAGACCGATCCTGCTCGACGACAACCGCACCGCAAAGAGGACAAGGGCCGAGCCCGTCGGCATTCTTCTGCGTATTCGACCGGCTACGTCCGGCTCCCTTGCTCACCGGAGTCGCATCCTGCTGAATACCCGGTGACTCCTTGGGTGGCGATTTGCGTCTGGACGATGAGACCGACTTGCGCAGGTTCGCCTTCGCGGGTTTTGCTTCCCCTTTCACACGCGGCGGCGGTGCCTGGGGAACTCGGATCTCCAGCACTGCTCCGCCGTCCGATAGGCTCAGGATCACGCCGTCCGAGCCCTCGAACGGCGGAGGCCGGAAGAGAGCCCGCCGCTGCAAGAGCTCGCGGACGTGGCCGATCTCTAACCGGCCACCTTTGTACTCTCGCCAGAGCACGAATGGGCAGCCCTCCTTCCAACCGGAACACCCGAACCCCCGCTTCCCTTCGATGACCGGGCGGCAGCAGCGGGGACAGGAGCCCAGTCGGGTCTCGTCGATGACTTCTTCAGCCCCGCGGACGATGCCGCTCGTATACCCGGCGATGTCCGCCATGAAGCGAGCGGGGTCCAGACGGCCATGCTCGATCTCGCGGAGTTGTGACTCCCACTCGCCGGTCAACACCGCGCTCGTGAGCCCCCGGTCTCGAACCAGCGCGATCAAGTAGCGGCCCGCGTCCGTCGCCACGATCGCCTTCTTCTCCCGGGCGATATAGCCCCGCCCGAGAAGTGTTTCGATGGTCGCGGCACGCGTCGCCGGCGTGCCTAGCCCCTTCTCCTTCAGGGCCTCCTTCAACTGCTCGTCGTCGACCAACTTGCCGGCCGTCTCCATCGCCCCGAGCAGGCTCGCCTCGGTGTACGGCTTCGGGGGCGTCGTCTCGCCCTTCTTGACGAACGGCTCGTGTGGGCCGGTTTCGCCGACGAGAAATGCGGGCAGGGCCTGCTCGTCCGGCTTCTTGTCCTCCGCCCGCGCAGGGTACAGCACCGTCCACCCAGGTTCCAGCACGCGCACACCCCGCGCCCGAAACGGCACCCCGTTCGAATCCCCGTTGACGCTCGTCACCTCCTTCACGCAGGCCGGGTAGAAGGACGCGATCAGGCGGGTAACGATGGCGTCGAACACTTTCTGCAGGGCCGGCGCGAGGTCCCGCGCCTCCTTCCCGGTCGGGATGATCGCGTGGTGGTCGCGCACCTTCGTGTCGTCGACGATGCGGCCGGTAAAGACGAGCGCGGCCAGGTTCAGCCGGCCGATCGCCTCCGGCTGGAGAGCCCGCAAGTCGGTGAAGATGCCGGGGATCTGCCCCTTCATGTCGTTGGTCAAGTACCGAGAGTCGGTCCGCGGGTAGGTGATGAGCTTGGCCTCGTACAGGGCCTGGGCAGCCTTCAACGTGGCGTCTGCCGAGAGCCCGTGCCGGCGGTTCATGTCCCGCTGGAGTTCCGTCAGGTCGTACAGTTGTGGCGGCAGGTCGCGCTCCTCCTTGCGCTCAATGTTCCGGACGACAAACGGGTGCCCCTGGACCCGTCCGAGGGCCGCCTGGGCGTCATCTTCCTTCGTGAACCGGTTGCCGGTGAACTTAAACGTGACCTTCCGATAGAGGGTGAGGAGTTCCCAGAACGGCTCGGGCTTAAACGCCCGGATCTCGTCGTCTCGGCGCACGACCAGGGCCAGGACCGGCGTCTGCACCCGGCCGACGCTCCACAAGAGGCCGCCGGCGTCGCGGTGGCGGACGGTGTAGTAGCGGGTCGCGTTCAGGCCGACCACCCAGTCGGCCTGGCTGCGGCACCGGGCAGCGGCGTACAGCGCGTCGTAATCGGACAGCGGCCGCAGGCGGCGGAAGGCGTCGCGGATGGCGGCCGGGGTGAGCGAGTTGAGCCACAGCCGCCGGGTCGGCTTGCCAGTCGCCCCGGCGAGTTCCTGGATGTACCGGAAGATCAGTTCGCCTTCGCGGCCGGCGTCGGTGGCGCAGACGATCTCATCGGCGGCGCGGAACAGCCGTTTGATGACCGCGAACTGTTGACCGCTGCCCTTTTCGTCGAGGAGCTTGAGCTCGAACCGGGCCGGGACGATGGGGAGTGTGGCCAGCGACCACCGCTTGAGGGCCGGGTTGTAGTCCTCGGGCTCCTTGAGGGTGGCGAGGTGGCCCAGAGCCCACGTCACCTGATAGCCCTGGCCCTCGAAATACCCCTCGCAGCGGGACGTGGCCCCGAGGAAGGTCGCGAGTTCGCGGGCGACGGACGGCTTCTCGGCCAGGACGACTTTCATGGATTTCCGGTGTGGATCGACGGCCAAGCCGTGCTGAGGCGGCCACACCTCCATCGTACCCACAGCCTCGGACGGGGTGTATCTCGGTGAGGAGTCCGGAACTCGCCGCGAACGTCTACTCGTCCGCGAGTACTGTCGCCGGCGTCCCTTCTCGCGGCAGCGCCGCTCGGTTCCCGGCGAAGTCCAGCCAGATCGCACGGTGCGGGTCTGCCACGGCTTCCGGGAACGTGGCGAAGAGGGCGCAGTGTCGAATCAATTCCGCCCGCTGCCGCAGTCCATCCCGCCGGTCCGGCGTCGGGCAGACCCAGAGCGTGAAATGCGGGAAATCCTGGTACAGCCGGAACCGCCGCACCATCTGGGCATAGCCAATCGAACCGGTATCGTTTTCCAGGTAGTACAGCCGGTCGTTGATGCGCACCTCGGCATCGGGCCGGATCGTGCGGTCGGTCGCGTGCGGGCCGCGGAGGATCGACGCCGCGTCGAGCCGCAGGCAGAGCTCCGTCAGCCCGACCTCGTGGAGCAGGTCGTCGGCCTTCGGCCGCCACCGGCAAAACACGTGTTCCGGCCGGCCCCCGTTCCGCCCCACCGTACCGACGAACCGGATGCGGCCACGGGCGGCCAGTCGCCGGAGCCGCTTGAGGGCCTTGGCCCGGCTCGGGAACCAGCCGATCCGCACCAGCATCTCGGCCGTCATCGGGTGCAGCCCGAGCAGCCACAGTAGTCGCTCGTCCCGCGTTCGCGCGAACGCGGTACTCTGCCGTGGCGAGCCGAAGGGCGGGAGCGTGTTCATCGGGCCGACCGTACCCCGCTCTCCACGCCGCGAACAGTTGTGAGCATGCCGACGGGAGGGAGGTGGACCCAGTGGCGATCGAGAGTTGACAGCGGGCAGCGACCGGGTTGCAAATTCTCTGGTGTGCGACCGTCCACCCGTGCTAAGTTCGGCGCGATCATGTTCGCCCGCGGCTTCCACCCCTCGCGCGTCCTCCGGTCGGTCGCCGGGACAGAATTATTCCGCGAATTCTGCCAGTCGCGCGCGATCCCAATCGGGGACATTCCGCCAGACCAAGACGGCACCATGATGGTAGCCCTGGCCTCGCTTCCGCCCGATGCGCAGGCGCGCATCCAACTGGAACTCGCGCAAGTGAATGAACTGGCCGGCCGGGACGGCAACGCCCACCTGCTCGAAGCGGCCGGTGACGAAGAAATTCCTGGTGTCGAGATCTCCGGTGGCCCCGCCCTTGCGCTCTGGTTCCTTCTCTACCAGCCGCGACTGTTTCACGAGGTCTTTTTCCACCATGAGGTCGAGGATGTCCGCGCCTGGCGAAGCGCTCGGGCGGCGGCGAACCTTCGGATCGATGACCTGTCGGCGGCCGCGGCCGCATTGGCCGAAGAACTGCGCACGTTTTTCGGCCGGGGCACCGGCGGTGCCCGGTTCTGCGTGGTCGAGGCCCACCGGCTTCCGGAGGCCGACTGGTTCGCCGCCCGAGTCGCCGACCGCGTTCAGCTCGTCGATGGATTCACCGACACTGGCCGACCGGCGGTATACCGTGTCCGCCCGGCGCTCGCCGTTCTCTTTTCGTATAGCCCCGACGATGGGGCCGTGCTGCTCAAGTCGCACTTGCGAGCCACCGACCGCGTCTGCGAACTGGCCCGACGTTTCGGCCGGGCGGTGTTCGGGCAGGAACTGTCGGGCTTCGGGGAAACCTTCGACCTGGAGAAATTCAAGCACCCGCTTGCGCTGCTGCCCGATGCTGGAGACATGGAGCTGGTACGGGTGAAGGCGCTTCACCTGTGCTACCCCGAGCGGTACGGGCGACGGTCGATCAAGCTGGAAACGCCTACGCACGATGTCCCCGATGCCGTCTGGCAGATGCTGCGGAATCACGTCCCCGACGCCAGCGGATTGCTTGTCAGTTTCGCCGAGATTCAAGTGCGGCTGCGGGTGGCTGGCCGCTCAAAGCACATCTTCATCCGGCTCTGGCCGGACCGCTGTAGCCTGGACCGTACCGCCCTCGGGGTGCGGCTGCGACGCTGCCTCCGCCTATGGGGCTTGACCCATGAATGACGCCATCTTCCTCGTCGGCCTGCTGTCTTCGGACGCCCCGGGGTTCGTAGCGGCCGAAGACTTTGACGGGCCACACGCCGATGCCCTTCGCAGGTGGCAGCACCTCGGGTTCATCGCCCGCGAGCCGCTAGCGCATCCGGTGCCGACCTGCCCGCATTGCGGCGACGGGACGCCTTATCGTTTGGATACCTGCTGCATCTGCAACCACTGCCGGGGTGATGTTGATCCCCGCCATCTGTCCGTCTGGCCGGTGAACCGTGAGGAGCTTTTCGCTCGCCTTGCCGACCACCTCAGCCTGCAAGGTGGCATGGGCGTGGTCGATGGCCGTCTGCACGGTCTAGGCACTGGAAAAGTCGAGGGCCGGGCAGTCGAGTGCTTTGTCCACCTCGACGGTGAGATGTCGGACGCGGCCCGACGCGAACTCGGTCGGTACGTTCGCCTCCTGATTTTCCACGGCCCGGCTGTCGCCCCTGACCCATCTGTACCGGGGCGGTGGGTGTCGCTGGTCGAACTGTTCGATTCCGACGGATCGCTCACGCCGTTCCGGCTCGCCGATGTAGGCCGCGACCGCGGCTCGGTACGGTTCGACGAGGGGAGCGGGGTTCTTCGCGTCGGCCGAACCGTCGTGGGGGAAGTCCCGGTCGGGAGTAAGGAGTGCTACCTGTTGTCGTGCCTGACCCGGGAGCTCAATCGGTTCGTGCCCTACGCCGCACTCAAGCGAGATGTTTTGAGCCGGACAGGCAGTAACGATACGACGGACGAGGCCACGTTCTGCCAGAAGCTCAAGAGCCGGATCAAGAAGTCGATCCCGGCCATCGACCGGCTGATCGTGACGACCAACAAGGGCGACGGCTATCGGCTGCGGGCGGAGGCGGAACTGTAGTCGTGCTGCCGCCGCTTCTCTCAAGACGACTTCGGGGTGTCGGACCGAAGTACGAAAGACGACTCAGTGCCTGTGCGAGAAGTCTCTATCAGAATTCGTAACTCACTCACTTGATTTCGTCGGCTTGCGATGCACCTTGGGCGATTCTCGCACAGGCACTCAGGGCAGACCCAATGAACCGAGCGGAGACTAGAGTCTCATGCGGCTCACGCCCCGACCTCTGCTGCCTACTGGCTCGGTCATCGGCCACGGGTGACTTCCACACGGACTTGAAATTGCTTTCCGGGCAGTGTGATCATCGCATTCTGGAGTGTCGTCACAAGCCGTTTCCACTCCTCCGAATCCCATTCTGACGGCGTCTCTTGCCCAAGGCCCACTGTTGCAGACCCACGATTCAGGAGTTCCTGCCCCTCAACGACAACTTCTTCGTGTCGTCGAAGATGGATGTCGTCTCCCTGCGCGGGATCTCGCCGCGGCAGCAAGCGAATCTCGAACTGGATAGCGTTTGCCCACGAGGCCAAACGTGCCGCGTCAACGACAGCGGCATCAGCCCGCGCCCGATCTCGCTGAAGGCGATAGACACCACCTTCCGTGGGGTCATCTTTGACGTCTTTCTTCTTCTCCGTCAGGAAATCCCGGCAATCCTTTGTGAAGTCCGCGTTGCGGACGGCCCAAACGTCGCGCCACTCGAACTCGGTCGGGGGCTTCTTGGCAGTCAGCTTTTTCTTGTCGAAGGTTTCCTTCGTGCCTTGTTCGGTGAGCAGTTGTATCTCGGCGTCCGATTCGTGGAGCAACCAGCCCATCTGCCAAGTTTTCGCCTTTGCGGAGCCGACTTGAACTTCGACCCAACGGGCATCCTTGGCAGGCAGCTTGTCAACTGAGGCGAAAATCTCGCGGAGCTTTGCCAGTTCCGATTTCTGTTCTGCACCCGTGCGAGGCACGTCTGGTTGTTTCTCGTCAGCTCGGGACCACGATTGAGTGGAGACGACCCAAATCGTCATCGCAAGCAAGGTCAGCCGTTGCGATCCGTGCATGATTGCTCCCTTCCTGGTCGAAGATTCGCACTCGTGGTTTAACGGACGTCCAGACGCAAAAGTGCTTCAACTGCTGCCCTCGTTCGAGGACTCGTCTCTGCTCCTTGGGAGATCTTGTCGAGCAGTTGCCGGGCTCGGGGCGTGCCAATCCGTTCCAGAGCTTGAATGGCGCGTATGTGAAGAACTTCCTCCGCAGAAATGGCCGCCTCCTTTGCGTCAGTCTTCGGAGCCGAGCGGAGACGGCGTTCAAGGAAGGGAATTGCTCGCTCCGGATCGGCGATCAGCCCGCCGATCGCAGCGTAGGCGTCGGTCGCCTCTCCGTTTTCGAGAGCTTCAGCCAGACCTTTTTCATCGAGCGGTTTGCCAGGTTTGGTATCAGTCGGAAAGGCGGGCCAAATCGTAATGGTCGTGTCGGAGCAACCGGCCGCCAACAGCTTGCTGTTGGGTGAAAATGCGAAATTACCGACGATGCCGCTCTCGGCTTTGCACTCGCGGATCACCCGACCGCTGTAGAGATCGAATACCTTCAGAGTCCCTGTGAAACCAGCCAGCAAGCGGTTGTCAGGCGAAGAGAAGTAGGTCGCCGGTTCCAGCTTGCGAACCATCTGCCCGGTGGCGACCTCCCAAGCATAGACAGGCGCGGAGAATGAAGTCGTGAGCAGGGTTTGGCCATCCGGTGAGAAGGCCAATCCGCTCGCGTTACGCGATTTTGTGGCTAATTCCGCGATCCTCCGGCCATCCTTCACGGCGAGGACGCGGATCTTCCCCTCGCTTCCCACCAGCGCGATCCGGGAGCCATCGGGGGAGAATTTTACGGATTGGATTCGGAAGAGTTTCTCGGGCTCGACGTTGGTCGGATGTTGGTACCGTCTCACCTCGCCCGTAATCACGTCGAAGAAACAAACCACGTCCTTGCCGGCCGCCGCCACTGTCTTGCCGTCGGGTGAGAGTGCGGCGTTGACCTCATCCCCATCCTTCCAGACGATCTCACGTTCGATGTCATCCTTGCGCTTGTCGTTCTCCTTAACCAAATCTTTGTTCACCCTGAGGATGGTGAAACACAACATCTTATCTTTTTGCGATTGGAGAAGGATTCGCCGGCCATCGACGGAGGAGCCGAGAAAGCCCGGGATTTGATCGATTCGATTGACCTTGCCGGTGAGCATCATGGCGAACTGCTGGCCGAATCCGTCCTCGCACCGGAGCAGGCTTGTTTGACCCGAGGAAGCAAAAAATTCGCTCAGGAACCGATCTTCGTCTTTCTTGGGCAACGGGCACGGATTCCCCGTTTCGGTCTCCCAGAGATAAACCTCCTCGCCCGTTGAAGAGGCCAGGATTTTGCGACTATCTCGCGAAAAGGACAACATGCGGGGAGTCGAGATCGGGCTCGTAAATTCTCCGGACGGCTTGCGGTCGAGCACATCCCACCTGCGAAGGACGTTCTCCTGTTCATGACCCGAAAAAAGCGTCTTACCGTCGCTGGAAAAAGCCACAGCTTGGACAGGGTTTGGGAAGGCGGAGCAATCGCCGCAAGGCTTGCCGGTGAGCACGTCCCAGAACCGGATCGTCCTGCCGCCCCCACCAGCGATGAGTGTGCCGTCCGAACTGAAGGCGATTGCTTTGATTTCGTTACCGGGAATCGCCAGCCGACGGACGACCTTGCCTGTGGCGACTTCCCAGAGAAGGACTTCTTCCTTGCTGCCCGTGGCGAGCCAACTTCGGTCCGGCGAATAGCAAGCGGAGAACAAGGGATCTTTGGATTGCCAGCGATTTCGCTCTTTCCCCGTGCCGGCGTCCCAGAAGCCAATACCGCCATGGTCCACCACGGTGATCGATTTGCCGTCCGGAGAAAACACGATGGTGTTGAATGATTTCTCCAATGCGAGACTCTTCCAGAGCTCCTTGCCGGTTGAAGCATCCCAGGCGATGACGTGGCTCTCCTTGACCTTCTTGGAGGCGTTGTTTCCGCTCCATTCCCATTCGAATCGGACGGAGCCGACCAGCGTTTTCCCATCAGGAGAAAATGCCGCCGCAGAAAGATATTCGATGCTACTCGTCGAGCTAAAACCTCCATCTCCCGCCAATTCTTCCGGGACGTCCGGATACGATTCCTTTTTTCGACCGTACTCGATCTTCACGTTCTCTGCCTTACCCCGGTCATGCACGGCCAGGACGCCCCTCGATTGTTCCGCTACTTCCATTGCGGCGACCCTACGACAATCCGCGGATAGAGCCACCGACATGCGCATGTCGAAACCAAAGCCGAAGGATCCCGACCCCGATCGTTCGATGTTTCTGCCGGTTTGGGCATCCAGTAGCTCGACACCGGAATAATTGTTGACGACTGCGAGCATTTTACCGTCAGCGGAAAGGTTGATTCGTCGCGCTTCGCCCGCTAGTCGCCAGCGGGTCGTACCGAGTCTGGCGATCGCACCTGCTGGCATGGGATCGCCTGCCAGGTCGGGCAGAATGGGTCCTTGGGGAATCAATTCGCTGAGGGCACCGGTTTGGGGTTTGGGAATCTCCGGAAGCGGGAGGCTCTTCTGCTTTCGTCTCAACAGAACGGCCCGGCTCTGGGCAGTCAGAAGACCAAGTTCATTTCCCCGCGTCAGTTGCTCGATGATTTGGATGGCCTCCGGCGTGCCGATGCCTTCCAGGATTTCGACCGCCCGCAGGTTTCGCAATTGCGAAGGTGAGAAATGCTCCAGCTTGCTGAGCAGTGTCTGCAACCTTGACTGCGCCTCGGCTGAAGGACCGGCAGCCTTCGCTGCACGGAGTGGTTCGCGGATCAGTTCGCCCATCTGTACCAGTTCCGCGGTGGCATCTTCACGTTCCTGGAACACCTCGCTATCGAGTCTCTTGATCAGCCCCGCCACTCGTTTGACGTCGATGGCTGGGGCCGGCTCAAGGCGTTTGGCCAGGAAGGGTACAGCACTTTTGGGGGCATGCAGCAAATCGAGCCGAGCGTCGTAGGCTTTGCTGGCTTCCACGGCGGCGAGGCTCTTCCAGCGATCCGAAAGTTCGGTTTCGGTCAGTTTCTCGCGGCGATTCTTGCCGGTCAGATTTCTCAGATCCAGCACCACGGCCGTTGCGTCGGTGCCGCCGACAACCAGTTTGGAACCATCGGGTGAAAACGCGGCGGCGAAGATCGGCAGCTCATTCATGAACGAGTGGATTTCCGTGCCGCTGGCGATTTCGAAGACGCGGATGGTGCGGTTGGCGATTGGCCCATGGTAACCATCAGAAACGCTGGCAAGGTAGTAACCGTCCGGTGAGAAGGCGACGCAGCCGCGGCTATTCCAGTGCCCAGGCAAGCGTTTTAACTCGCGGTTCGTGGTCGTGTCGAATAGCAACAAGTGTTCATTGCCACCAACGACGAGTATTTTTCCGTCCGGCGAATACGCGACACTTGAACCGCCACGCTGGACCGGGACTTCCCTTAACTTCTTCGTGCCGAGGTCGTACAGCAGGAGTTTTCTTTCGTGGTCCCCAAGGATGGCGAGCGTTTTGCCGTCTGGAGAGAACGCCAAACTCCGGATCGCGTCCGTTTCGATTTCATCAAGGATCTTGCCGTTGGCCGGGTCACGCAGAAATGTCACCCCTCGGTTGCCACCGCTGGCCAACCTCTTGCCGTCCGCCGAAAACGCAGCCGCCACGACAGAATTGCCTTCATCCTTCAAGACGGCCAGGCTCTTGCCGCTCTCGATGTCCGAGAGCCGGAAGGTGCCATCCCGACCGCAAGACGCGAGCAGCTTCCCGTTCGGGAAGAGAGCCATTCCCGAGATTTCGCCGATATGGCCCGGCAATACGTTGAGCGATTCGCCCGTCTCGGCATCCCAGGTGCGGATGGCTTTCCAGCACATTGGGATCCTAAGCTTAGAATTCCACGTGGACAAGTTGTCGC
>JADMIO010809331.1_pt1 | contig 34343 bp, 32 predicted proteins | sample 8958161 | NCBI WGS metagenome assembly JADMIO01 (sample SAMN16585339, study PRJNA669376) | soil metagenome | isolation source: Crop rotation soil | place: USA: Cullars Rotation, Alabama | collected 2011 | reverse complement strand
CGCGACAACTTGTCCACGTGGAATTCTAAGCTTAGGATCCCAATGTGCTGGAAAGGCCGCGCAGTTTTCGCTGCACTGCGGGAGAGGCCTATTTCTCGTACAAATACCCGGAATGGGCTCTTGACGCGCCCCGCTCGGGCGAAATACTTCAAGGTCTTAAACTCGGTTAGAGCACCCCTGCCAGAAAGCACCCCATGTCCAGCAAGAAGGCCAACGGTCACGACAAGGCGCCGTCCAAACTGCGGTCGCGCGCCTGGTTCGACAATCCCGACAACGTCGATATGACCGCGCTCTATCTCGAGCGCTACCTGAACTACGGATTCACGCTGGAGGAGCTGCAGGGCGGCAAGCCGATCATCGGCATCGCCCAGACCGGCTCCGATCTCTCGCCCTGCAACCGTCACCATATCGAGCTGGCGAAGCGGGTGCGCGAAGGCATCCGCGAGGCGGGCGGCATCTGCATCGAGTTCCCGGTCCATCCGATCCAGGAAACCGGCAAGCGGCCGACCGCGATGCTCGACCGAAATCTCTCCTATCTCGGCCTGGTCGAGGTGCTCTACGGCTATCCGCTGGACGGCGTGGTGCTGACCATCGGCTGCGACAAGACCACGCCCGCCATGCTGATGGGCGCCGCCACGGTCAACATCCCGGCGATCGCGCTCTCGGTCGGTCCGATGCTGAACGGCTGGTTCAAGGGCGAGCGCACCGGTTCGGGCACCGTCGTCTGGAAGGCCCGCGAGCTGCTGGCGACCGGCGAACTCGACTACAAGGGCTTCATCGAGCTGGTGGCCTCCTCGGCGCCCTCGACCGGCTATTGCAACACCATGGGCACGGCGACGACCATGAACTCGCTGGCCGAAGCGCTGGGCATGCAGCTGCCCGGCTCGGCGGCGATCCCGGCGCCCTACCGCGAGCGCCAGCAGATGGCCTATGAAACCGGCCGGCGCATCGTCGAGATGGTGAAGGAGGACCTGAAGCCCTCCGACATCATGACCAAGAAGGCCTTCATCAACGCGATCCGGGTCAACTCGGCGATCGGCGGCTCGACCAACGCGCCGATCCACCTCAACGCCGTCGCGCGCCATCTCGGCGTCCGGCTCGACGTCGAGGATTGGCAGACTTATGGCCGCGACATACCGCTCATCGTCAACCTGCAGCCCGCCGGCGAGTATCTCGGTGAAGATTATCACCATGCCGGCGGCGTGCCCGCGGTGGTCGCCGAGCTGATGAAGCAGGGGCTGATCGAAGAAGAGGCGCTGACGGTCAACGGCAAGAGCATCGGCGACAATTGCCGCGACGCCAAGATCATGGATCCGAACGTCATCAAGACCTACGACAAGCCGCTGAAGGCGCATGCCGGCTTCGTCGCGTTGAAGGGCAACATCTTCGACAGCGGCATCATGAAGATCAGCGTGATCTCCGACGAGTTCCGCAAGCGCTATCTCTCGAACGCGAACGACCCCGATGCCTTCGAGGTGACCTGCTTCGTGTTCGACGGACCGGAGGATTACCACCACCGGATCGACGATCCGAAGCTCGGCATCACCGCGGATTCGATCCTGGTGATCCGCGGCGCCGGCCCGATCGGCTATCCGGGCGCCGCCGAGGTCGTGAACATGCGGGCGCCGGCCTATCTCATCAAGGCGGGTGTCCATTCGCTCCCGACCATGGGCGACGGGCGGCAGTCCGGCACGTCCGGATCTCCGTCGATCCTGAACTGCGCTCCGGAGGCGGCAGCCGGCGGCAACCTCGCGATCCTGAAGAACGGCGACAAGATCCGCGTCGATCTCAAGAACAGCAAGGTCGACGTCCTGATTTCCGACGCCGAGATCAAGACCCGCCGCCAGGCCCTGCTCGATGCCGGCGGCTACAAGTACCCGGCGCACCAGACGCCGTGGCAGGAGATCCAGCGCGGCATCGTCGCCCAGCTCGACCAGGGCATGGTCCTGGAGCCGGCGATCAAGTATCAGCGGGTCGCCCAGGAAAAAGGCCTCCCGCGCGACAACCACTGAGGTCGCAGGACAGCGTCGCTTCAGCGGGGTCGGGCGGTTGCCCGGCCCCGTTTCGTCTCCGAATATCCTCCGCCCCCGATTTGGCCCGCCGATCCGTCAACAAATCGCCGCCGCAATTGGCTAGGATGCCCTCCAGCTGCGGCTTCCTGACACCACCCTTGCGGGCGTTTTCCCTTTAGTGAGGATGGTTTAGGCGGTAAGAAGTCCATGGCAAACCGGCCTTCGGCTGGGTAGAGTCGGTTTGCGTCCGATCCCGGCTGCGGCGCTGGAGGAGAGACTGAAGTGCGTTTGTTCAACGATTACGGGTTTGCGTTCTCGGCAGGATGAATAGACTCCTCTATCTACCGATGGAAATTGCCTCGCGGGAGCTGGACTCGCGGCTGCTGCTTTCCGTCATCGCCCTGACCTACGGATTTGAAGTCGTGATCGGCCAGAAATGGCTGATCGAGAGCAACATCCGTCGGATGCCCGGCGGCATCTATCTTTCCAAGACCATGACGCGCCGCGACGCCGAGAGCCTCGCGAAGGCCCGGGCGCGCGGTTACTTCCCGGCGGCAATCGACGAAGAGATGCCGGGCCTGGTGACCAAGCCCGAGGAACTGCGCTGGATCGCGCCCGAAGCGGTCGAGCAGAGCGAAGCGATCTTCATCGCCGGCGAGGGCAACACCCAGTCCTTCATGGCCCGCTTCCCGGCTGCCAAGGCCAAGGTCCATATGGCGCTCAACCCGCGCTGGGATCTCCTGCGCAGCACCTTCCGCTCGCTGTTTGACGAGGACGTGGCGCGCATCCGCGGCACCTACGGCGATTTCATCCTGGTCAACACCAACCAGGGCTTCACCAATTCCGAGAAGGGCAGCAAGGACGATATCCTCAGAGAGCAGGTCCGGCTCGGCAAGATCGACCCCGCCAACACCGAGCACATGGCCTATGTGAACTCGATCGTCGAGATGGAGACCGCCAACAAAGCGGCGATCCTCGAGGTCGTGGCCGGCCTCCGCAAGGCGCATCCCGACCGCACCCTGGTCATCCGCCCGCATCCGAGCGAGCGGATCGCGACCTGGACCGAGGCTTTCCCCGGCGATGCCAAGGTGAAGGTGGTGCGCGAGGGCTCCGCCGTGCCCTGGATCCTGGCTTCGACTTTACTCGTGCACACCAATTGCACGACCGGCACCGAGGCGATCGCGCTCGGCAAGCCGGCGATCTGCGTCATGCCCCTCGATAACGCCATCTGCCAGCGCTACCTCTCCAACCGGGTCAATCCGGTGGCGCGTTCGGTCGCGGAGACGCTGGCTTTGGCCGAGCGCATCCTTTCGGGCAGCGTCGCCAACCTCTACACGCCGCAGATGACCGACGCCTTCCATCACGCCATGTCCTTCGAGGACGATCGGCTGGGCGCGCAAATCATCATCGAGCAACTGGTGAAGGCCGTCGAGCGCCGCGAAGCCTTCAACGCCCCCGGCAGCGCCAGCTCCTGGCGCCCGGACCAGAACTATCGCTGGCATATTCCGGACAAGAATGTGCGCGCCGAGCTCTTCCCCAGCCTCGATCGCGAGGCGGTGGTGCGGCGGCTGCAGAAGATCGCCAAGGCGCTCGGGATCGACCTCATGCCGGAGGTCGAGTATTGCGGCAGCAAGGTCCTGCTGATCAGCAACCACCGCATGGCGCCCTTCGTCCGCTTCCGCCGCTCGCTGGCCGGCGCCTTCTACGATTTCCGCACGGGGACGTGACGCCGAACCGGCGTCGCTGTATCTAAGTTTCATGACCAAGACCGTCGCCATCATCCAGGCGCGTTTCGGCTCGACGCGGCTGCCGGGGAAGGTGCTGAAGCCGCTCGGGCCGGGCATCGTGCTCGACCACGCGATCCGGCGATGCCGCGCCATTCCCTCCGTGGATGCGGTGGTGATCGCGACCACCGACCGCGATGAGGACGGCGCCATCGTCGCCGCGGCGGAGCGGGCCGGCGCCTTGGTGCATCGCGGCTCGGCCGAGGATGTGCTCTCGCGCTATGCCGGTGCGGCGAAGCAGGCGGATGCCGATGTCGTGCTCCGCGTCACCAGCGATTGCCCGCTGATCGATCCCGGCATCTGCGACCGCGTGATCCGGCTGCGCGCCGAGACCGGCGCGGATTACGCCGCCAACAATATGCCACGGCTCTATCCGCACGGGCTCGACTGCGAGGTCTTCACTCGTGCAGCGCTGGAACGTGCCGATGGCGCGGCGACCGCGGCCTATGACCGCGAGCATGTCACGCCCTGGCTGCGCCGCACCGCCGACGTCACGCGCAGCAGCCTGATCGGCCCCGGCTGGCCCGCCGTGCAGCAGCGCTGGACCCTGGATTTCCCGGAAGACTATGACTTCTTCGCCGCGCTCTTTCCGCTGCTGCCGCAGGATCGCATCGCCGCCACGGGCGAGGTGCTCGGCATCCTCGCCGCGCATCCGGAGATCGTCGCGATCAACGCCCATCGTCGCATCGGCGGCCCCGGCGCGAAACCGGCGGCAGCGCCGGCGGCGGTCTTCCGCTTCGAAGCCGACCAGAAGATCGGCATCGGCCACGCCATGCGCTCGAACGCCTTCGCCAGCCTATTGGACCAGCTTGGCTGGCGCGTCTTCTGGGCATTGTCCCAGCCATCGGCAGTCTTCCTCAAGGAAAGCGCACCGCCCGGCACGATCATCGATGTGACCATGCCCGCCGCGGAAGCTCAAGCTGCCGCCATCCTCGCGGCCTGCGGCGGCGCTTGCGAGCTTCTGGTGGTCGACCATTATGGGGCGACGCTCGGCCTGGAACAGGCCATGGCGGGGGCGGGTGCGACGGTTGCCGTGTTCGATGACCTGGTCGAGGCGCAGTCCGACGCCGACATCATCGTCAACCCGGCGCCGGACATCGCGCCGGAGGCCTATCGCGCGATCACGCGGCCGGAGACGCGCTTTCTGCTCGGCCCGCAGAATGCCGCTCTGCGCGCGCAATTCGCCGCCGCCCGTTCGCAAGTCGCGGCGCGCATCGCCGGAAAGCGCAAGATCGAGCGCGTGCTGATCGCCTTCGGCGGTACCGATCCGGTCAACGGCACCGGCATCGCACTTGCTGCACTCGAACCGACTGGCATAGCGCAGATCGACGTGATGCTCGGCGCGAAGGCCGCCCATCTCGACGCCGTCCGCAAGCAAGTGGCAAGGATGGGCGATCGCGTTCATCTGTTGCTGGATGTCGCCGAGGTCGCGCAGACGATGGCCCAGGCCGATCTCGTCATCGGTGCGCCGGGCACCGGGACTTGGGAGCGCGCTTGCCTCGGCCTGCCGAGCCTGCTGGTCGGGATCGCGCCAAACCAGAAGATCAACGCCGAAACGATCGCCGCACGCGGCGCGGCCCTGGTCTGCGGCTTCCTTCCCGCGGATTCCGAAGACAAGATCATTGCCGGCTTGCGCGCGGCTCTCGACCGCCTGCGCAGCGATCCCGGACTCTATCAGCGGATGCATGAAGCGGCACTGGCGCTCGCCGACGGTCGCGGCGCCCTGCGCCTGGCCGCCGCGACCGTGCCGGCCGCGCGTCTGAAGGATGGTACACCGCTCAATCTCCGCCTGGCCGAGATGGCGGATGCCCGGCTGCTCTACGACTGGCAGCAGGCACCCGAGACGCGCCGCTACGCACTCGACCAGAAAGCCTTCTCCTTCGAGGATCATTGCCGCTGGCTGCGGGGCAAGGTGGAGAATGGACGCGATCTCCTCCTGATCGGCGAGGTGGGCGACCGGCCCAAGGGCTTCATCCGCCTCGACTGGTTCGGCGCCGACCGGGACCGCACGCAATACCTGGTCTCGATCGCCGCGGCGCCCGGGCAGCAAGGACGGGGCATCGGCTCGGCCTTGCTCAAGGCCGCGCGGGGCTTGGCGCCGGGGGCCCATTTCTATGCCAGGGTCATGGCTGAGAACGAGGCTTCGCTTGCGCTCTTCCGCGGCAGCGGCTACGCCCTGGGGCCGGACGGCTATTTCCATCTGGGTGGGGAGGTTTGAGGCCCATGGGCACGATTTCTATCGCGGGACGCAAGATCGGTCCCGGCGAGCCGCCCTATATCATCGCCGAGATGTCGGCCAACCATAACGGCAGCCTCGAGCGCGCGCTGGCGATCGTCGACATGGCGAAAGCGTCCGGCGCCGATGCGATCAAGCTGCAGACCTACAAGGCCGACACCATCACCATCGACCATGACGGGCCGGAATTCCTGCTGAACGAAGGCCTCTGGGCCGGCCGCCGGCTCTACGAGCTCTATCAATCCGCGGCCATGCCCTGGGAATGGCACGCGCCCTTGTTCAAGCGCGCGCAGGAAATCGGCATCGCCATCTTCAGCTCGGCCTTCGACGCGACCGCGGTCGATCTGCTGCAGTCATTGGATGCACCCGCCTATAAGGTCGCGTCGCTGGAGACCGGCGACATCGCGCTGATCCAGCGGATCGCGGCCGCCGGCAAGCCGATGATCATCTCGACCGGCGCCTCGGAGATCAGCGAGATCGAGGAGGCGGTCGCGGCCGCGCGCGCCGGCGGCTGCAAGGACCTCATCCTGCTCCAATGCACCAGCGGCTATCCGACGCCGGCATCGGAGAGCAATCTGCGCACCATTCCCGACATGGCCGCGAAGTTCGATTGCCTGGTCGGACTCTCCGACCATACCTACGGCACGGCGGTGCCGGTCGCCGCGGTGGCACTGGGCGCCTGCGCGATCGAGAAGCATGTGACCTTGCGCCGTGCCGATGGCGGCGTCGATTCCGATTTCAGCCTCGAGCCGGAAGAGCTGACGCGTCTGGTCACCGATTGCCGCACCGCCTTCGAGGCGCTCGGCCGCGTCCACTACCAGGTCTCTCCCAGCGAGCGCGCGATCCGACCCTTGCGCCGATCGCTCTATGTGGTGAAGGATCTGGCCGCGGGCGAGGCGATCACCGAAGCGCATCTCCGCTCGATCCGTCCCGGCAAGGGCCTGGCGCCGAAGCACCTGAAGACCGTGCTGGGGAAGAAGGCAACCAAAGCCGTGAAGCGCGGCCAACCGCTCGACTGGTCCATGGTGGAATCATGATGTTCCGGATACTCACGCTCACGCTGTTTTGCCTCGGCGCTTCCACTGGGCTGGTCCGACCAGCCGCGGCCGAGATGACCGTCGGCATGCTGGCGCAGATCTGCAAGAGTCACGATCTGCCCGATCGTCAGATGTGCGGCTCCTATCTCCTCGGCGTCATGGATGCCTTCAAGGCCTCGGCCACGCAGTACGGCGCGAAGATTCCGTTCTGCTATCCCAAGACCGGTCTCAGCGCCGACGATATGAGCCTGGCCTTCCGCCTCTGGGAGTCGACCAACCCGAGCGAAAAATCCAAGCCTGCCATCTCCGGGATCATCACCGCGATGACGGAACGCTTTCCCTGCCCGTGAGTGTTTGCGAGTGATTGCCCATATCCTGGGCATATGATCTACTTTCCGCATGGCAGCACATGCGGGCAGGGGGTGCCCGGGCTATGAGCGGGTTCGATCTCATCATCTTCGATTGCGACGGCGTGGTGGTGGACAGCGAGATCCTGAGCTGTGGCTGCCTGCTCACGCTGTTGCGCCAGCATGAGATCGAGATCGATCTCGCCGAAGTCTATCAGCGCTTCCTCGGCCGCAATTTCCAGACCGTCGCCGACCAATATGTGGTCTGGCGCAAGGAGCCGGTGCCCGGCGATTTCCGCGCCAAATGGGAAGCGGCGATCCGGCTCGCCTTCTCGGCCTCGCTGGCGGCCATGCCCGGCGTCATCGATCTCCTGCGGAACCTACGGACGCCGGTCTGCATCGCCTCATCCAGCGATCTCGACCGGGTCACCTTCTCGCTTTCGCTGGCGAAGTTGAGCGAGTTCTTCGAGGGTCACGTCTTCACTTCGCAGATGGTGAAGCGCGGCAAGCCGGCGCCGGATCTCTTCCTGCATGCCGCGGCGGTGATGGGTGTTGCGCCGGGCCGTGCCTTGGTGATCGAGGACAGTGTCGCCGGCGTCGTCGCGGCCAAGGCCGCCGGCATGACGGCTTGGGGCTTCGTCGGCGGCGCCCATTATGCGGGCCGCGAGGGCCGGACCGCTTTGGAGGCCTCCGGCGCCGCGCAGGTCTTCGATAAGATGAGCGATCTCAAACGCTCTCTCGTTTCCTGATCCTGACGGTCTGATCGAATGGCCGCCGACAACGAACGCAACAAGCTCGAGGACGCGGCCCGCGCCGGCTGGCTCTATTACATCGCCGGCAACACCCAGGACGAGATCGCCAGGAAGCTGAAGGTCAGCCGCGCGACCGCGCAGCGCCTGGTTTCGCTCTGTCTCTCGGAGCGGCTCATCACCTTCAAGCTGGAACACCCGATCGCCGCCTGCATGGAGCTGGCGGCGCGCCTCACCGACAAGTTTTCCTTGCGCAGCTGCGAGGTCGTGCCGACCGACGCGGTTTCGCCGGGCTCGGTCACCGGTGTCGCCAACCGGGCCGCGGCCCTGCTGGAATCCACCTTGCGCAGCGAGAAACCGGCGATCATCGCGATCGGCACCGGCCGCACCATGCGGGCCGCGGTGGAGCAGGTCTCGCCGATGGACTGCCCCAACCACCAGCTGGTCTCGCTGGTCGGGAACATCTCGCCGGATGGCTCGGCCAGCTTCTTCGACACTCTGGCGCGGCTCGCCGATCTCACCAAGGCACGGCATTACCCGGTGCCGCTGCCGGTGTTCCTGGCCTCCGACGCCGAGCGCCAGCAGGTCTTGAAGATCGCGCCGGTCTCCCGCGTGCGCGAGCTCGCCGAGAAGGCGGATCTCCGCCTGGTCGGTATCGGCCAGCTCGACCAGGATGCCCAGGTCTACCGCGACGGTTTTGTGACCCGCGACCAGCTGCTGGAGATGCTGAGGCTCGGCGCGGTGGGCGAGGTCACCGCCTGGGCGATCGATGCCGAGGGCCGGGTCATCAACGGCGGCACCAACAAGCGCCTGACCAGCATGCCGCTGCCGATCCCGGCTAAGAACCTGACCGTGGGCGCGGCCCTGGGCGCGTCGAAAGTCGTGCCGATCCGCGCCGCGCTCACCGGCCGCATCATCAACGGCCTCATCACCGACGAGGCCACGGCGCAAGCTTTGCTCAAGAGCTGAGCAAGATTCACGCGCAACTGCTTGCACTTCCGCGCATTGCTGTCATGTCGGCGCCGATACCCTTGGATGATTGTGGCTGACACGTCCCTGGGCTAGGACGCTATGACCGCGCCGTCCCGATGTCCCCCGGGGCCGCGGCGACTGTGTCTCCTGCCACCACAGCTCCCGGAAAGGATTGATCATGGCCCTCGAACTCCCGCCGCTCCCGTTCCCGATCGACGCCCTCGCGCCGCATATGTCCCGTGAGACGCTGGAATTTCACCACGGCAAGCATCACAAGGCCTATGTCGACAAGGCGAATGCGCTGCTCGAGGGCAAGGATCTGGCCTCGAAGCCGCTGGAAGAGATCATCCGCGCCGCGGCGAAGGCGGGCGACAAGCCGCTCTTCAACAACACAGCGCAGATCTGGAACCACAGCTTCTTCTGGAACTGCCTCGCCGCACCCGGCAAGAAGCCTGAGGGCGAGTTGAAGAAAGAGATCGACAAGACCTTCGGGTCGCTGGAGGCCCTGTTGAAGAAGCTGCAGGACGAGGCCGTCGGCCATTTCGCCAGCGGCTGGGCCTGGCTGGTGGTGAAGGACGGCGCCTTGACGGTGACTTCCTACCACGACGCCGACACGCCGATCGCTCATGACGGGGAGCGGCCGCTCTTGACCCTCGACGTCTGGGAGCATGCCTATTACATCGACTATCGCAACGCCCGCCCGAAATTCGCCGAGGCGGTGCTGAACAACATCATCAACTGGGACTTTGTCGCCCAGCAGCTGAAGGCGGCGCAGTCGCTGAAGGCCGCGCAGTAAAGCGGCAGCGTCATGCACGGACTTGATCCGTGCATCTCGTGCCGAGGGAGACCCGCGGGTCAGGCCCGCGGGTGACGGTGAGTAGAAAGGGGCCGGCGGCGCAATCCGTCGGCCCTTTTCATTTGCTGCGGCGCGTCATCGAATTGCCATTGACTCCGGTTCGTCAGGGTGTGAGCGTATGCTCAATGTCGGAGCGAATACTCACGACGGTAACTGGGAGGATAAAATGAAACGGCTGATCGGTGCCGCACTCAGTGCGGCTGCCTTGCTTGCGGCGATTCCTGCCTTCGCGGAAACCACGCTGACCATCGCCACGGTCAATAACGGCGACATGATCCGCATGCAGGGTCTGACCTCGGACTTCGAGGGCAAGAACCCGGACATCAAAGTGAAATGGGTGACCTTGGAGGAGAACGTGCTCCGCCAGAAGGTGACCACCGACATCGCCACCAAGGGCGGACAGTTCGACGTGCTGACCATCGGCACCTATGAAGTGCCGATCTGGGCCAAGAAGAACTGGCTGGTGGCGCTCGACCAGCTCCCGGCCGACTACGACGTCGACGACCTGCTGCCGAAGATCCGTGACGCGCTCTCGGTCGATGGCAAGCTCTACGCCGCGCCGTTCTACGGCGAGAGCTCGATGATCATGTACCGCACCGACCTGATGGAGAAGGCGGGCCTGAAGATGCCGGAAAGCCCGACCTGGGACTTCGTCATCGACGCGGCGAAGAAGATGACCGACAAGGCGAACGACGTCTACGGCATCTGCTTGCGCGGCAAGGCCGGCTGGGGCGAGAACATGGCCTTCCTGACCGCGATGTCGAACTCCTTCGGCGCACGCTGGTTCGACGAGAACTGGAACCCGCAGTTCAATTCGCCGGAATGGAAGGACACGCTCACCACCTACGTGAACCTGATGAAGGATGCCGGCCCTCCGGGCGCCAGCTCCAACGGCTTCAATGAAAACCTCGCGCTGTTCAATGCCGGCAAATGCGGCATGTGGATCGACGCGACGGTGGCCGCCTCTTTCGTGACCAACCCGAAGGAATCCAAGGTCGCCGACAAGGTTGGCTTCGCGCTCGCCCCGAACAAGGGCCTCGGCAAGAACGCCAACTGGCTCTGGGCCTGGAGCCTCGCGGTTCCCGCCGGCTCGCAAAAGACCGAGGCGGCGGAGAAGTTCATCGCCTGGGCGACCAGCAAGGGCTACACCGAGCTTGTGGCGGCGAAGGAAGGCTGGGCCAACGTCCCGCCCGGCACCCGCACCTCGCTCTACAGCAACGCGGAATACACCAAGGCCGCGGCTTTCGCGAAGATGACGATCGACTCCATCAACTCGGCCGATCCCAGCCATCCGACCGTGAAGCCGGTGCCCTATGTCGGCGTGCAATACGCCGCCATTCCGGAGTTCCAAGGCCTCGGCACCACCGTCGGCCAGCAGTTCTCCGCGGCGCTCTCGGGTGCCACCACCGTCGATGCGGCGCTCGCTGCGGCGCAAAAGGCGGTGGAGCGTGAGATGAAGCGGGCCGGCTACATCAAGTAGGCGAAGCCTCCCAACTCGTCGTGGACCGGGGTACGTTCTCCCGGTGACTTAGGCCATCCGACCGACCCCACAGACGGTCGGATGGCCGCCTTGTTTCGGGGATATGCGGATCATGGCGACACAGCAGACACGCACTCTCGGCCGAGTCCTGATCGCCCCGGCGGTCGCGCTGCTCTTCGTCTGGATGATCGTCCCGCTGGCGATGACGATCTACTTCTCGCTCCAGTACAAGAACCTGCTCAATCCCGGCGAGGAGAGCTTCGCCGGCCTCGACAATTTCGAATACTTCCTGACCGACCCCGCCTTCTTCACGGCGTTGTTCAACACGCTGGTCCTGGTCGGCTCGGTGCTGCTGATTACCATCGTCCTCGGCACCTTCATCGCGCTGCTGATGAACATGCCGATCTGGGGCCGCAACATCGTGCGCCTGATGGTGATCGCGCCCTTCTTCGTCATGCCGACGGTGAGCGCGCTGGTCTGGAAGAACCTGCTGATGCACCCGGTCTCCGGTCTCTTCGCCTGGCTGATGACCCTGGTCGGGCTGGAGCCGATCGACTGGTTCGCGGAAGTGCCGATGCTTTCGGTGATCCTGATTGTCGCCTGGCAATGGCTGCCCTTCGCGACCTTGATCCTCCTGACCGCCCTGCAGTCGCTCGACGAGGAGCAGAAGGAAGCCGCGGAGATGGATGGGGCCGGGGTGGTCTCGACCTTCTTCTACATCACCCTGCCGCATCTCGCGCGGCCGATCACGGTGGTGATCCTGATCGAAACCATTTTCCTGCTGACGGTCTTCGCCGAGATCTTCGTGACCACCGGCGGTGGTCCGGGCCTGCAAACCACCAACCTTGCTTTTCTGATCTATCAGGCGGCCCTGCTGCAATTCGACGTCGGAAGCGCCTCGGCCGGCGGCCTGGTTGCGGTGGTGATCGCCAACATCCTGGCTTTCTTTCTGGTCCGCATCGTCGGCCGGAACCTGGAGGCCTGAGCCATGGCGCGGAAAACCACTGCAGCGAAAACCGCTGTTTCGACGGCCGCGGCCTGGCTGGTCGGGTTCATCATCTTCTTCCCGATCCTCTGGATGATGCTGACCAGCTTCAAGACCGAGCTCGACGCCTTCGCCATCCCGCCGCAATTCCTGTTCTTCCACTGGACCACGGAGAATTACGGGGTGGTACAGGAGCGCAGCGACTACATGCTGCATGCCATGAACTCGATCATCACGGCCGGCGGCTCGACCCTGATCGCCATGCTGATTGCGATCCCGGCCGCCTGGGCCATGGCCTTCGCGCCGACCAAGCACACCAAGGACATCCTGCTCTGGATGCTCTCGACCAAGATGATGCCGGCGGTCGGTGTGCTGGTCCCGATCTATCTCATATATCGCGACTTTGGCTTGCTCGACACGCGCGTCGGACTTGTCTTCATCCTCTGTCTCGGCAACCTGCCGATCGTCATCTGGATGCTGTTCACCTATTTCAAGGAGATCCCGAAGGACATCCTGGAGGCGGCGCGCATGGATGGCGCTACCATCACCAAGGAGCTGATCTTCGTCTTGACGCCGATGGCGCTGCCCGGCATCGCCTCGACCTTGCTGCTGAACGTGATCCTCGCTTGGAATGAAGCTTTCTGGACCTTGAACCTCTCGACTTCGGCCGCGGCACCGCTCACTACCTTCATCGCCTCCTATTCCAGCCCGGAAGGTCTGTTCTGGGCCAAGCTCTCGGCCGCCTCGACCTTGGCCATCGCGCCGATCCTGATCCTGGGCTGGTTCAGCCAGAAGCAGCTGGTGCGCGGCCTCACCTTCGGCGCCGTGAAATAAGAAGACACAGGGGAACCGGCATATGGGCAGCATCACTCTGGAAAATGTCGAAAAGGCCTTCGGCGCCACCAAGATCATCCAAGGTGCTTCGCTGGAGATCGAGGATGGCTCCTTCGTGGTCTTCGTCGGCCCATCGGGCTGCGGTAAGACCACCTTGCTCCGGCTGATCGCCGGGCTCGAGGATGTCACCGGCGGCCGGATCCTGATCGACGGCGCCGACGTCACAGATATCCCGCCGGCCAAGCGCGGCCTCTCGATGGTGTTCCAGTCCTACGCGCTGTACCCGCATATGAGTGTCCGCGGCAACATCGCCTTCGGCCTGAAGATGGCGGGGACGCCGAAGGTGGAGATCGACCGCAAGGTCGAAAGCGCCGCCTCGATCCTCAATCTGACGCCCTATCTCGAGCGCAAGCCGCGCGATCTCTCGGGCGGGCAGCGTCAGCGTGTCGCGATCGGCCGCGCCATCGTCCGCGAGCCCAAGGCCTTCCTGTTCGACGAGCCCTTGTCCAATCTCGACGCCGCCTTGCGCGTGCAGATGCGCCAGGAGGTGACCCGGCTGCAACGCCAGCTCGCCACCACGGCGATCTATGTGACTCATGACCAGGTCGAGGCCATGACCATGGCCGACCGGATCGTCGTGCTGAATGCCGGCCGGATCGAGCAATACGGCTCGCCGCTGGAGCTCTACGAGCATCCGGCCAACCTCTTCGTCGCCGGCTTCATCGGCTCGCCCAAGATGAACTTCATCGGCAAGGGCGTGGCCGGGCAGTTCGGCGCCGCGACCATCGGCGTCCGCCCGGAGCACATCACGGTGGCGCGCGACGGCGACGGCTGGGAAGGCACAGTCGGCGTGGCCGAGCATCTCGGCAGCGACACCTTCGTCTATGTGGACGTGCCGCAGATCGGCACCCTGACCGCGCGCACCGTCGGCGAGATGGGGATCCGGGTCGGCGACCGCATTCGCCTCCGCCCCGACGAGCGCCGCATCCATCGCTTCGACCCCGAAGGCAGGACACTCGCCGCATGAAGCTTGAAGGCAAAGTCGCGGTCATCACCGGCGGCGCGCGCGGCATCGGCGCGGCCATTGCCGCGCGCTACGCAGCCGAGGGTGCCCAGGTCGTCGTCGCCGATCTGCTGGCGGACGACGCGATGGCTGCGGCGAAGGCGATCGGCGGCAAAGCCTTCTACGTGCCGGTCGATGTCACCCGTATCGCGTCGATCGAAGCCATGGTGGAAACCGTGGTCGCGCGCGCCGGCGGCATCGACATCCTGGTCAACAATGCGGCGATCTTCGACATGGGACCGGTGGTCGAGGTGACCGAAAAGAGCTGGGACAGCCAGTTCGCGGTCAACACCAAGGGCCTGTTCTTCACCCTGCAGACGGTCGCGAAGCGGATGATCGCCCAGAACGCGCGCGCGCCGGAGCGGCGCGGCAAGATCATCAACATCGCTTCCCAGGCCGGCCGCCGCGGCGAGCCGCTGGTCGCGGTCTATTGCGCGACCAAGGCGGCGGTCATCAGCCTCACTCAATCCGCCGGCCTCGGCCTGATCAAGCACCGCATCAACGTCAACGGCATCGCGCCCGGCGTCGTCGATACGCCGATGTGGGAGCAGGTCGATGCGCTGTTCGCGAAATACGAAAACCGGCCGATTGGCGAGAAGAAGCGCCTGGTCGGCGAAGCGGTGCCCTTCGGCCGCATGGGCCAGCCCGATGACCATGCCGGCGCCGCCGTCTTTCTCGCCTCATCCGATTCCGACTATGTGGTCGCCCAGACGCTCAACGTCGATGGCGGCAACTGGATGAGCTGAACGTCTCCCCGAACCCAGAAGAGAAGCATCATGTATCTCGACAAATTCAAGCTCAACGGACGCAATGCCCTGGTGACCGGCGGTGGCCGCGCCATCGGCCTGGCCTGCGTCGAGGCCCTCGCCGAAGCGGGCGCCAAGGTCATCATCGCCGATTTCGATTCTGCTGTGGCCGCCGAGGGCCAGAAGGCGATGAAGGCCAAGGGCTATGACGTCGAGACGGTGCTGATGGATGTGACCAAGACCGACCAGGTCGGCAAGGTTGCCAACGACGTGGTGAAGCGGCACGGCAAGATCGACATCCTGGTGAACAACGCCGGCATCGCCCGCAGCGAGACGCCGGCCGAGACGGTCACTGACGAGCATTGGCTGAACGTGCTCGACGTCAATCTTAACGGCACCTTCTGGTGCTGCCGTGAGTTCGGCAAGCATATGCTGGCGCGCAAATCGGGCGCCATCGTCAATATCGGCTCGATGTCCGGCTTCATCGTCAACAAACCGCAGGAGCAGTCCTATTACAACGCCTCCAAGGCGGCGGTGCATCACCTGACCAAGTCGCTGGCGGCGGAATGGGGCGCCCGCGGAGTCCGGGTCAATGCGGTGGCCCCGACCTATATCGCCACGCCTCTGAACGAGTTCGTGAAGTCAAAGCCCGACATGTACAACGCCTGGATCGGCGGGACGCCCATGGCGCGCCTGGGCGAGGTCGAGGAGATCGCCTCGGTGGTCCTGTTCCTGGCCTCGGACGCCGCCAGCCTATTGACCGGGAGCATCGTGCTGGCCGACGGCGGGTATTCCTGCTGGTAACGGCGCAAGCGCCCTTTCCCTCGCGCCGCAACACCCTCTAAGATCGGCGTAACAAACCGAGTTGAGGGGAAACGGCGTGCGGGGGGAGAGCGGGCGAGCCTTCATCGGCGTCGATGTCGGCACGACGAGCGCGAGAGCCGGCATCTTCGATCGCGCCGGCAGCCTGCTTGCGACCGCGCGCCACCCGATCCTGGTCTGGCACGAGCCCGGCGACATCGTCGAGCAATCCTCCGAGGATATCTGGCAGGCCTGCGCGACCGCGGTCCGCGCCGCCATGGCCGAGGCGAAACTCACCCCCGAGGAAATCGGCGGCATCGGCTTCGACGCGACCTGCTCGCTGGTCGCCCTGGCCGAGGGCGACCGGCCGCTCACCGTCAGCCGCTCCGGCGATCCGCGGCGCAATGTCATCGTCTGGATGGACCACCGCGCCACCCAGCAGGCGGAGCGGATCAGCAAGACTGGCCATGCGGTGCTGCGCCATGTCGGCGGCATCATCTCGCCGGAGATGGAAACCCCGAAGCTGCTCTGGCTGAAGGAGCATCTGCCGGACACCTATGCCGCGGCGGCGCAGTATTTCGATCTAGCCGACTACCTCACCTACCGCGCCAGCGGCGATGCCGCGCGCTCGATCTGCACCGTCACCTGCAAGTGGACCTACCTCGCCCATGACGACGGCTGGGACGACGACTACTTCCGCGAAATCGGTCTCACGGAACTAATCGCCGACAACTATGCCCGCATCGGCAACCGCATCGTCGAGCCGGCGACGGCGCTGGGCTCAGGCCTCACCGCAACAGCCGCCGCGGATCTCGGTCTCGCACCCGGCACGCCGGTCGCCGCTTCTCTGATCGACGCCCATGCCGGCGCGGTCGGCACGATCGGCGGCAGCCTGCCCACGCATGGGGAGGTCAATGCGCTCGACCGTCTCGCCTATATCATGGGCACCTCGGCCTGCATCATGGCCTCGACGGCGGAGCCGCGCTTCGTGCCCGGTGTCTGGGGTCCATATTACTCCGCGATGCTGCCCGGTCGCTGGCTGAACGAGGGCGGGCAATCGGCGGCAGGCGCCGGCATCGATCATCTGGTCCGCGCGCACCCGGCCTTCGGTCAGGCGGAGGCCGCGGCGGAGAAGGCGGGGCAGGGCATCCTGGAGTTCCTTGAACGCCGCGTGCTGGCGCGCAGCCCTTCGCTGTCGGATGCCGCGCGGTTCGCCAAGGAATATCACGTGCTGCCGGAATTTCTCGGCAACCGTTCGCCCTTCGCCGATCCCGATGCCCGGGCGATCATCGCCGGCCTCGACCTCGAGCGCACGATCGAGAGCCTCGAGCAGCTCTATGTCGCCGGCCTCTGCGGCCTCGCCTATGGCTTGGCCGACGTGGTCGATGCGATGCGCGCGCAGCAGATCCAGTGCGGCCTGATGGTGATCAGCGGCGGCGCCGCGCGGAGCCCGCTGGTGCGGCAGATCATGGCCGACACCACCGGCCTCGCGGTGGCGCTGCCGGCGACGCCCGAACCGGTCCTGCTCGGCTCGGCGATGCTGGGTGCGGTCGCGGGCGGCGCCTATCCTTCGATCGACGCGGCGATGCACGCCATGTCGAAGATCGGCGAGATCGCCGCTCCCAATCCCGCGCTCGCCGGCTTCCATGCGGCCAAGCGCAAGGTGCACCGCCTGCTGCAGGAACTCGACCGCGAGAGCCGCGCGGTCATGAAGGCGGAGTGAGGCCAGGCCTCAGGCGCTGGGTTTGAGCGCCTGGACTGCCGCCGCATCGGCGGGGGCGGGATGGTTGACCGGCGTCTCGATCGAGGAGCGCCGCCAGCGCCAGGTCAATTCGAACTCGCGGATCTCCGAAGGCGCCATCGGCCGGGCGATGTGATAGCCCTGGGCCTCGTTGCAGCCGAGCTGGGTCGCGAATTTCAGTGCGTAGGCGTCCTCGATGCCCTCGATCACGCAATGCATCTCGAGATTCTGCGCCAGCTGCACCAGCGAGCGGACGATCACCGCATTCTCGGCCGAGCGCTCGAGATCGATGACGAAGGAGCGGTCGATCTTCAGCTCCGAGAACGGCATCTGCCGCAGCCGCACCAGCGAGGAATGGCCGGTGCCGAAATCGTCGATCGAGAGGCGGAAGCCCATCAGGCGCAGTCGCGCCATGGTCTCCATCGCCACCAGGTTGTCGCGCTCCAGCGCCCGCTCGGTCATCTCCAGCGTGATTGCGGTCATCGGCACGTTCTGCTCGGCGCAGATCGCGGCCAGGCGGTCGGGCAGGTCATGCTCGAAGGAGACGCTGGCGCAGAGATTGATGGCGACGTCGAGCTCGCGCCCGCTGTCGGCCCATTGCCGGCGCTGCGCGATCGCTTCGCGGAAGATGCGGTCGTTGAGTGCCGGCATCAATCCGGCTTCCTCGGCGATCGAGATCGCGAGCTCGGGATTGACCGGTCGGTCGGCGGCATCGCGGCAGCGCAGCAGCGCTTCCACGCCACAGAAGGCGGCGTCGCTCAACCGGATCTTCGGCTGGTAGTGCAGGATCGGCATGTCGCCGTCGATGATTCCGCGCAGGGTCGTCGCCGAGAACGGCATGGTGGTGCTGTAGAGATCGGAGAGGGTGCGGCGCAGCTCCTCGAAGCGCACGGGCTTGTGCAGCACCGCGCCGATGTCCAGCCCGCGCTGGCGCGCGATCTCGGCGGTCACTTCCAGCAGGCGCGTGTCCGCGCCGGAGATGATCACGATCTTCGCCTGGATGCCGAGGCCCGCCAGGCCCTGGATCAGCTGCACGCCGTCGCCATTGGGCATCTGCATGTCCATGACGATGATGGTCGGCGACAAGGTCTTCAGCTTGTTCAGCGCATCGCTGCCGGAGACCGCGCCGACCGCCTGCATGCCGACGGATTCGGCCACATGCTGGACGAAATTCCGGATCCCGGGCTCGTCATCGACGATCAGGGTGATTGGGCGATTCTGGCCGGCTACTTCCATCGGGGACCCGTCGCGGTTGTCTCGATGCGCGGAGTCAGGCTAGGGCGGCGAATCTTAACAACTTGTTATCATCGATAGCATCGCGCAGGCTTACGATCCTAGGTCAACTGTGCTGCCTTGTCGAAAAAGTCGTGGAAAATCGCGGCTAAATGCAATTTCGATGGCTAAGCATTTGTGCCGATGATGGTTTCGAAAGACCCGCCAAATGTTAACACCGCCGCCGCGTAGTTCGTCATCCGGTCGATCTCACCACTGCATGATGTAGAACAGATAATTATTTATTTCAGTAAGACGGGAACCATCGGCGGCGGCATCCCACAGTTGCAAAATCCACTCGAGATCAGCGGGTGATTTGCGCGAGGTGGTTTTCGATTTCGCGCCGCCGCCCGGCATCCTCGTCTTCGCGCCCCGCACGGGGCGGCGCCTGCAGCGCCTTCAGCAGGAAGACCTTCGCTTCTTCGGCTTCGCCTTGCTCCAGCAGGAAGTCGCCGATGAAGTAGTTCACGTCGATCGAATCCGGCGCGATCGCCAGCGCCTGGTCGAGATAGGCCTTGGCCTTCTTGTTGTTGCCGAAGCCGACCGGCCAGCCGGGCACCTTGTAATAGAGTGTGCCGAGCAAGGTATAGGCGCCGGCATCGACCGCCCGGTCGTCGCGCTTCGCTGCCTGCAAGGCGGTGTCGCGCGCTGCTTCGGCCAGTGACAGGGCGCCGAGGCCGCCTTTGGCCTCGGCATGGGTGGAGAGGATGATCGCCTTCAGGATCAACGGCGCCGCGTCGGCGGGGTGCTGCGCCGCCAGCGCGTCGGCACGTGCCTCCAGGCCGGCGAACTGTGCCAGCTGCAGGTCCTTCGGCGTCTGGTAGTAGACCGCAGCCCAGTCGTGGCGGAGCTGGGTCAGCGCCGGCGCCAGGTCGTCCGCGGCGGCGAGGCGCGGCGCGGTCAGTGTCAGCAAGATGGCAAACAGCAAGCGCATGGCAGCGCCGAGAGTGCGGGACGCGCGGCGGCGCGACAAGCGGTCGCCAAACACGTTTCTGCGACCGGCAACGCTTGATCCCCGGCGACCGGTGGTTATGGTGGCGGCCGCATGACCTCGCCCCCACCTCGCCTGATCCAACGCCTGCGCGGACCGGCCTCGCTGCTGCTCTCGCTGGCGGTGGTGGGGCTTGCCTTCTATGGCCTGCATGGCGCGCTGCGCCATGTCGAGCCGGAGAAGGTGCTGCAAGCGTTGCGCGGTCTGCGTCTCCACGAGATCGTCCTCGCCTTGCTGTTCACCGGCGGCAGCTTCCTCGCGATCGCCGGCCAGGAATATTTCGCGCTGAAGACCGCGGGCCGTCCGCTGGCGCTGCCGATCGCGGCGCTCGGCGGATTCATGGCGCAGTCGATCGGGCATTCGAGCGGCTTCTCGGTCGCGGTCGGCGGCGGGTTGCGCTATCGGCTCTACTCCCTGTTCGGCGCGCGTTTCGCTGAAGTGGCGAAGGCGCAGGCCTCGTTCAGCGGCACGCTGGCCCTCGCACTCGTGCTGCAGATCGCGGCGGCGATGCTGCTGCATCCGGGCCTGCTCTACCACGAGGTGACATTGCCGCATGGATTGACCCGCGGTATCGGCATCGGTCTGGCGCTGCTCGGCCTCGGTCTGCTCGGCATGACCCTGCGCGATCGGCCGTTTCCTCTCTTCGGGCGCAAGATCGAAACGCCGCCTTTCCGATACGTGGCGCCGCAGGTGCTCTGCTCGGTGATCGACATCGCCTGCCTGGCCGCCGCCGCTTACGCGCTGCTGCCGCCGGAGCTGCATGCCGACTACCCGACCGTGCTCGGCATCGCCGTCGTGTCGCTTACCCTCGGCATCGCCAGCAGCGTGCCGGGCGGGCTCGGCGTGTTCGAGTCCAGCGTGCTGCTGCTGATGGCGCCGTCGAACATGCTCGACGAGCCGACGGTGGCCGCGCTGCTCGCCTTCCGCGCGCTCTACTATCTGCTGCCGCTGCTGCTCGGGTTGGCGACGCTGGGTGTGGTCGAGCTTTGGCGGCGAAGGCGGATTCAGAGCCGGCCGGCCTGATAATCCGCGACGGCCTGGTGGATCTCTTCGGCAGTGTTCATGACGAAGGGGCCGTATTTCACCACCGGCTCGCGCAAAGGCTTGCCCGCGACCAGGATCAGCCGCGCCGGCTGATCGTCAGCGGTGACGGTGAAGACCTCGCCTTGGCTCAGCACCGCGAGCTGGCTCTTCTCCATCTCCTTGATGCCCATCATCGCGCTGCCCTCGAACACATAGGCGAAGGCGTTGTGCTCCTTCGGCAGGCGGTGCGAGAAGCTGGCGCCCTTCTCGAGCGCGATGTCGAGATAGGTGGGATCGGTGGCGATGCCGCCGATCGGTCCCTTGATACCGGCGACTTCGCCGGCGATGACTTTGACTGAGACGCCGGGCGCCGGTTTCGCGACCGGGATCTTCTCCGGCGCGTATTCCTGATAACGGGGCTCGCACATCTTGTCCTTGGCGGGCAGGTTGATCCAGAGCTGGAAGCCGCGCATAAGCCCGTCTTCCTGCTCCGGCATCTCGGAGTGGACCAGGCCGCGGCCGGCGGTCATCCATTGCACCGAGCCCGGGACCAGCAATCCGGAATGGCCCTTGTTGTCGCCATGGCGCATCCGCCCGTCGAGCATGTAGGTCACGGTCTCGAAGCCGCGATGCGGGTGGTCGGGGAAGCCGCCGATATAGTCCGCGCCCTTCTCGGAGCCGAACTCGTCCAGCATCAGGAAGGGATCGAGGTCGGGGAGGGCGCGCTGGCCGATGACGCGGGTGAGCTTCACCCCGGCGCCGTCGCTGGTGGGGACGCCGCGGATCACCGCGACGACGCGGCGCTCGGTCCCGGTTTCAACTTCAGCCAGATTCGTGCTCATCGCCCAACCTCATCAATGCAAGCTTGGCCGGAAAGGTGCGCCGTGCAGCGTCCCGGCACCAGGGCCGGACAGCAAGATGGGCTGTTCGCGGCCGGTAAACAATGTCCGGGCCGCGTCTGCGTTGGCGGCGCGCGGGTGGTCGGCGCGGCGCGCGGAAAACCGGCTTTCGTCTGCGTCCTGTCTGCGTTGATGGTGCAGAAAATCCGGTCGCCGTAATGGCTTAGCGGTGCGGCCCACGCAGACGGGTGGTGAAGCTCCAGTCGGACTAGAATCTTTCTGCGGTCCGGGTCCTGTCCGGGTTGACGGGGCTGCGCTGCGATTTCGTCAACGTCGGCGCGTTCTGTAAACGTCCGGTCAAAGTTGGCGTGCTGGGTAAAGGCCGGGTCAAAGTTCGCGCGTCTTGTCTGCGTCCGGTCTGTGTCGGTAGTCGGCTCCGGCCCGATGCGCAATTTCACGCTGTCAAACAGCACCCGCCTACACGCTGCGCGCTTCGGAGGGCAGGCGCCGATCTTACCACGATCGGCGCGGCTTGTCGCGCACAGCGCCTCCAGTCGATCGCGCCGCGCTTCGCCTACTTCCGCAGCGCGCGCTCGATCTGCACCCGCAGCGGGCCTTTCTTCTTGATCGCGTCGAGCACCTGCTTCTGGGTCTTATGGTGCTTGGCCATCAGCGCCTCGATCTCGTAGGTCTGGTCGACCGTGACGTGGTCATGATCGGGCCGGCCGCTCGGCCCTGTCGTGTTCTGCATTTTGTTGTCGGGCATGGCTGCTCTCCCAGGATGTCCCCGTCTGGCGCGGGGTGAACTGGAATGAGGTCAGTATCCGGGGCGGGAGTCCAGTGCCGCCTTGACCCGACGGGACCGCATGGCCAATCGACTGCCGATCAAGCGCCCGGACGGGGCGGCTCGAGCCGGGGATGGATCAGGCCGTTCTGGTCGACGAAGAGCGTGCGGCCGGCGATCTGAACGCGCCAGAACGGCCAGGCCTTGCTCATGCTGACAGTCGAAGGGCGAAACATCAGCGTGGCCTGCGCGCCGCGCGCCGAGACGGGCGCAGCCATGGCCTTTGCCACCACATCGATCGCCTGGCGCCGGCTGATGAACTGGACCGGCTGTCCGAAAGCGACCGCGCCCTGAAGCATGCCGGTTTCGGCGACCATCAGGACGCCCGCGACCGCGCCGCCGTCGGTCAGCGCCGACGCCGCCATGCCGCGCGGCGCCACGGGGACGAGGTGATATCCACCGATCGCGGCGACGCCGCCGGCCGGCGTGGCGGGCTGCACCGACACCGCCGGGCCGGCGCTTCGCCCGAGCGTTGCGAAGGTCGCGACACTGTCGCAAGGGATGAAGTCGCCTTCGGTGAAGGCGGCCAAGGCGCGGGGGCGCAGGGTGGCCGCCGCGGCCGCTTTCGATCGGCCGGAGAATCTCTCGGCGGCGATGCGCACGTTGCCTTGCACCGGTCGCTCCGCCACGCAAACGGACTTGTATCGCCAAGTGCCGGGCTTCCCGACGCTCTGCCCGAAATAGCGGGTGCTCGCGAACTCGGAGGCGGTGAGGGATTCCGTGGCACCTGTGCCGATCGGCCAGGGATTACGCAGGCAGACTCTGTTGAGCTTCGGCTTTCCGCCGTCGACCGGCTCGACGTCGGTGACGAAGCCGGTCAGCACGATCCAGTGGTCGCCCTGGTTGACCAGCATCGGAATCGGGTAGCGATGCGCCTTGAGGCTGACCAAAGCCGCCAGCAACACGTTCGCCCGGCTACCGCTGACGATGGTCCAGCCGGCCACCGGCGGCTTGTCGAGGCCGAACAGCGTCTCCCGCATGCCGAGCGGATCGGTGTACCACTTCTGCGCCTGGTCGACCGTCTTCTTGCTGTTGTTCGCCTGGATGCGGTTCCAGAGATCGTCCTGGTCGAACACCTGGCCGCCCGGCGGGTTGGGGTAGCCATTGCGCACCATGCGCGCGCTGGCTGGGCCGCAGTAGTGGTCATTCGGCTGCCCGAACAGCGCGACCTGGCCGGTGATGTCGACGGCATAGGGCACCGGCACGCGCCTCAAGCCGCCTTCCACTTGATCGAGCAGCCGATCGACGGCGTCTGCTCTCCGGGTTCGCGGCCGGCGGCGATGGCGCGCATCGCCTCGACCAGCTCACGCTTGGCGCCCGGCGCCGGTGTCGCGCGCCCGCCTTCGTCGAGCCGCCCGCGATACTTCAGCTTGCGCCCCGCGTCATAGCCGAAGAAGTCCGGCGTGCAGACCGCGTTGTAGGCGCGCGCCACCGACTGGCTCTCGTCATGCAGATAGGGAAAGGTGAAACCGTGCAGCCGCGCGAATTCCTTCATCTTCGGGAAGGAATCGTCGGGATGGGTCCGCGCATCGTTGGAGCAGACCGCCGCGACGCCGACCCCCTCCGCCTGCAGCGTCTTCACATCCGCCACCAGCCGATCGATCACCGCCTTCACGTAAGGGCAGTGATTGCAGATGAAGACGATCACCGTGCCCTTGGCGCCGGCGATGTCGTCCAGCGCGTAGCTGCGCCCGTCGGTGGCGGGGAGGGAGAAGGCGGGGGCGGGGGTGTTGAAGATGGTGGCGGAGGGGGACGAGGCCATGCGGGATCTCCTCGGAACGGGAGCGAAGTGGAGTTGAAAACAAGATAGGGGCAAGGCTTCGCCTTGACAAATTACCCTTTAAGGGTAATATAAGTCATGGAGAAGCTGCGGCCGCATTACGATCTCGCGACCATCAAGGCTCTCGTGGCGCGGCTCGGCGCCGCCGCTTTGACCAAGACCGCGATGGATGGCGGAAGGGCCATGGGCCTGACGACATCCGAGATGCTGGCAGTGGTCGCGGGTATGGACCGCGGCGATTTCTACAAGTCGATGACGACGCTGCATGACCATAGGGTCTGGCAGGACGTCTATCACGTGATGACGCCGGCGGCGCAGATTGCGTATGTCAAAGTGACCATGCGCGGTGACGCCCCGGTCATCCAGTTCAAGGAGAAGTAGGATGGCAAGCCGTAGTAACTGCAATGCTTGCGGTGACAAGAAATCGATGGCGCGGTTCGAGGGCGAGCGCTTCACCATCGAGCATGCCGGCCTGCGCAAGACGGTGGAGGGATTGTCGGGCTGGCGCTGCGGTGCCTGCGGTGAGATCGTGTTCGATGCCGAAAGCGCGCAGCGTTATGCAGCGGCGGGCGACGAGTTGGTCCTGAAGGCCCGCAAGCGAGAACAGCAGGAGTTGAAGCGCATCCGCCAGAAGCTCGGCTTGACCCAGCAGGCGGCGGCAGAAATCACTGGCGGAGGCCATAACGCCTTCTCGCGCTACGAACGCGGTACCGCCCAGCCGATGCCGGCAGTGGTCAATCTGTTCAAGCTGCTGGATCGGCGTCCTGAACTGCTGCGGGAGATCCTGCCGGAACGGCGCAGGAAGCGGGCATAAGCTTGGCACGGCAATACCCCAACCCCTTGCCCCGCCAGAAAAAACCCTAAATACTAACGATCTGCGCGCGGTCCTTAGGTCCGCGCGCCCGGCCCTGTGCCTGCAACTGCCCTTAACCCACTGACAAGACGCCAAGATCGGACTGTTCTGCCTATGCATACCGCCAACGAAATTCGCCGCGTGTTTCTGGACTACTTCCGGAAGGAGGGGCACGAGATCGTGGCCTCGTCGCCGCTGGTGCCGCGGAACGATCCGACCTTGATGTTCGTGAACTCCGGCATGGTGCAGTTCAAGAACGTCTTCACCGGCCAGGAGCCGCGCCCCTATGTCCGCGCCTCGACCGCGCAGAAATGCGTGCGCGCCGGTGGCAAGCATAACGACCTCGAGAATGTCGGCCATACCGCGCGGCATCACACCTTCTTCGAGATGCTCGGCAACTTCTCCTTCGGCGACTATTTCAAGGAGCGGGCGATCCCGCTGGCCTGGAACCTGCTCACCAAGGAATACGGGCTTTCGCCGGACAAGCTCACCATCACCGTCTTCTCCGAGGACGACGAAGCGCATGCGCTGTGGAAGAAGCTGACCGGCTTCCCGGACAGCCGCATCATCCGCATCTCGACCTCGGACAATTTCTGGTCCATGGGCGATACCGGCCCCTGCGGCCCCTGCTCGGAAATCTTCTACGACCATGGCGACAAGATCTTCGGCGGGCCTCCGGGCTCGCCCGACGCCGACGGCGACCGCTTCGTCGAGATCTGGAATCTCGTGTTCATGCAGTTCGAGCAGGTGACCAAGACCGAGCGCATCAACCTGCCCAAGCCCTCGATCGACACCGGCATGGGGCTGGAGCGGCTCGCGGCGGTGCTGCAGGGCAAGCATGACAATTTCGACATCGATCTGTTCCGCAAGCTGATCGAGGCTTCGGCGGAGATCTCGAAGACCGACGCGGACGGCGTGCACAAGGTCTCGCACCGGGTGATCGCCGACCATCTGCGCGCGTCTTCCTTCCTGATCGCCGACGGCGTGCTGCCCTCGAACGAGGGCCGCGGCTATGTGCTGCGCCGGATCATGCGCCGCGCGATGCGCCATGCGCATCTCTTGGGCTACAAGGAGCCGCTGATGTGGCAGCTCGTGCCCGCGCTGGTGCTGGAGATGGGCCAGGCCTATCCGGAGTTGAGCCGTGCGCAGGCGGTGATCACCGAGACGCTGAAGCTGGAGGAGACCCGCTTCAAGGCGATGCTGGAGCGCGGGCTGAAGCTGCTGGACGAGGAGACCGCGGGGCTGCAGCCGGGGCAGAAGCTCAACGGCGAGGTCGCGTTCAAGCTCTACGACACCTTCGGCTTCCCTCTGGATCTCACGGCGGACGTCTTGAAGGGCCAGAAGCGTGAGGTCGATCAGGCGCAGTTCGACGCGGCGATGGAGCGCCAGCGGGCGACGGCGCGCGCGGCCTGGGCCGGCTCCGGCGAGGCGGCGACCGAGACCATCTGGTTCGACATCAAGCAGAAGGTCGGCGCCAGCGAGTTCCTCGGCTATGAGACCGAGAGTGCGGAGGGCATCGTCACCGCGCTGGTGAAGGGCGGCAAGGAAGTGGAGAGCGCCAAGGCCGGCGACGAGGTTTCCATAGTCACCAACCAGACGCCGTTCTATGGCGAGTCCGGCGGACAGATGGGCGACACCGGCAAGATCACCACCGCGGATGGCGCTGTCATCGAAGTCCATGACGTGCAGAAGAAGCTCGGCGAGCTCTTCGTCCATATGGGCAAGGTCGTCAGCGGTGGCGTTAAGAAGGGCGATGCGGTGGCGCTGAAGGTCGACGGCAAGCGCCGCTCGGGCCTGCGCGCACATCATTCGGCGACCCATCTGCTGCATGAGGCGCTGCGGCGGCGTCTCGGCGACCATGTGACCCAGAAGGGTTCGCTGGTGGCGCCCGATCGGCTGCGCTTCGACTTCAGCCACAACAAGGCGCTGACGCCGGAAGACGTCACCTGGATCGAGCATGAGGTGAACCGCCGGATCCGCGCCAACGCGGATGTCGGCACCCGCCTGATGACGCCCGATGCCGCGATCGAGGCCGGCGCGATGGCGTTGTTCGGAGAGAAATACGGCGAGGAAGTCCGGGTCGTCTCCATGGGCGGCAAGGCCCTCTTGGATGATGGGGGCGAAGAGCACAAGGAGTTCTCGACCGAGCTTTGCGGCGGCACCCACGTCCGACGCACAGGCGATATCGGATTCTTGAAGATCGTCGGCGAAGGCGCGGTCGGTGCCGGCCTGCGCCGCATCGAGGCGGTGACGGGTGCGGCGGCGGAGAAGTTCGTCGAGGAGCAGCAGAAGATCGTCCAGGAGGCGGCGGCGGCTTTGCGTGCGACGCCGCAGGATTTGAGTGCCCGCATCGTGTCGCTGTTGGAAGAGCGCAAGAAGCTCGACCGCGAGCTGGCCGAAGCCCGCAAGGCGATCGCCGTGGGTGGCAGCGGCGGCGGGTCTGCTTCGGGCGGCGGCGACACCAAGAGCGTCAACGGCATCAAGCTGGCGGCGCGACTGCTGCCCGACGTTCCCGCCAAGGAGCTGAAGAGCATGGCCGACGCGCTGAAGAAGCAGCTGGGCTCCGGCGTGGTGGCGCTGATCGCGACCGCGGACGGCAAGGCCAGCGTGGTGGTCGGCGTCACCGACGACCTGACCGCGCGTCTCTCGGCGGTCGACCTGGTGAAGGCGGGCAGTGCGGCGCTCGGCGGGCAGGGCGGCGGCGGCCGTCCCGACATGGCGCAGGCCGGCGGCCCGGATGCGGCGAATGCGCAGAACGCCATCGCCGCGATCGAAGCCGCGATCGGCGACCGCATCAAGGCGGCTTGATGGCGAACATCGCCGAGGCCGACGCGACGGCGCCGCGTGCGGCCGAAGACTGGCGGCGCAAGGAGCTGGTTGCCGCTTACGTCGGCCCGGCCTGGGAGCTGTATGAGAAGACTTACCAGCGCCTGATCGAAGGCCGATCCGGGCTGGGCTGGGACTGGTCGCTGTTCTTCGTCCCTTGGATGTGGCTGACCTACCGCAAGCTTTACCTGGCGGGGATCGCCGTCTGGGCTCTCGATGTCCTGCCGCGACCGGTCGGCTGGTGGATCTCTGCTTTCACTTTGCTGGCACATATCGCTGTCGCGGTTTATGGCCCGGCGTATTTCCTGAAGCGCGCCATGATCGAAGTCGATCGGGTGCGGGCTGCCGCCCCGTCGGACCCGGTCGCGTTCGATCGGCTGAAGGATGGCGGCGTGGCAAGAGGCGCCGGATTCTTCGGTGTGATCCTACCCTTGTTCGTGATCGCGATGATCATCGCCAGCATGGACTTCCACTTCACGTTCACGGACTGAAAGCGTTCCTTGCCCCATCCCGCCGGCTTTCCACCGATCCTCGCCATCGTCGCGGTGCTCGCCTGCGCCGGGCTGCTCACCTATTTCTATCAGTCGCTGTTTCCGCGGCCGGCGCGCTGGCCGTTGATCGGCGCGGCTTTCGTGCTCGGCATGGCGATCACCGCAGGCTATGCCTGGATCCTGCCGCCGGCTTCCGAGCGGCTGATCGGCATCACCGATGCCTGGAGCGCGCTCGAGGCGATGGCGCTGGCGGCGGGCATTCCCGAAGAGGCGGTGAAGCTGCTCGCCACCATGATCGTGCTGCTGCTGTTCCACCGCGGGCTGACCCCGGCCGAGGCCTTCCAGGCCGGGCTCGTGGTGGCGCTGGGCTTCGCGGCGCTGGAGAATCTGCAATATGCCCGGGCACTTCCGGAGGCGGCGGAGTGGGTAGCGCTGGGCCGCGGCATCGTCGCCAGCTTCGTGCACAGCATGATGGCGATGTTCATGGGCACGTTCATCGCCGCCTTCATCCGCAGCGGCTGGCGGCGCTGGGATTTCGTGCTTTACGGCTACGCGATCGCGGCGCTGGCGCATTCGCTGTTCGACTGGGGCCTGGTGCGGCCGCTGCTGGAATATTTCCGCACCGAGCAGATCAAGCCGGAAACGGTGATGGAGGCGCTGCCGATCGCCATCCCCTGTGTGCTCGGCGTCATGATCACGGCGATGATCCTGTTCGTGCGTGAGCTCCGGCTGTGCGGCCGGGAATACGATGCCGAACAGCGCACTGCGATCATCGATGAAGCCGGCACAAGGGCCTTCGAGCGTCACCTCGCCTTGCGCCGGCGCTGGCGCAAGGCCGGCGACGTCGTCATCGTCATCGGCGGAATGGGCTTTATCGGCTCGATCGTCGCGCTGGTGATCGCCGGCATGGCGATGAAAGACCAGCCGCAGCCGACCGACCTGAGCCAGGTCTCGCCGGAGGAGCTCCGCGCCAGCGTCGTGGCGACCGTGGCGCTGCTGTTCTCGCCGATGCTGGCGCTGTTCGGCATCCTGGTGCGATTCAAGCAGTAGCGCGCTGCATGCTGGTCCTCGCCACCTTCCTGACGGCGACTTTTCCTCCCCTGCTGCTGACCGCTTTCTTCCTGACGCATTACCGGCACCGGCTGGGTTTCAGGCTCGGCATCAAGTCCTTCGGCCTGGGGCTGATCGCGGCGGCGCTGGCGATCCTGATGGGCGATGCGCTGGAGAAGGCGGCGATCCTGCCGCGCTACACGATCGACGACGGGCTGCCGGGCGCGCTGTGGCAGGCGCTGATCGATGCCGGCGGCCGCGCCGCTGTGCCCGAGGAGCTGGCGAAATTCCTGATGGTCTGGCTGGTGATCCGCCTGAGCAAGGATTGCGATTCCGGCGGCGACCTGTTCTGCGGCGCGATCCTGGTGGGCTTGGGCTTCGCGGCGCTGGAGAACGTGCTCTATATCGCGCGGGCGAGTTCCAACTGGGCGGTGATCGGCACGATCCGCGGGCTGATGGCGATCCCCGGCCATACCATCGACGGCATGTTCATGGGCTATTTCCTGGCGCTGTGGTGGCGCAAGGCGCTGCCGGCGGTCGTAGCCGTGCTGCTGGCGCTGGTGCTGCCGATTGCCGCACACACGCTCTACGATTTCCCGCTGATGGCCTTGGACAACGTGGCGCTGCTGGTCGCGCGCACCGGCCTTTCGCCGGAGCCGCTCGAATATCTGCGCTTCATGCAGTTCGGGGTGATGCTGATCTCGGCTTTGGGCGCGATCTGGGTGGCCCGGCAGGAGCTGATCGAGGTCTGGCGCGCGCCGACGCCCGACGGCGATCTTTATCCCGCCGATCCGATCGCGGTCGGCTGGTGGCGGCGCGCCGGCTGGGCGCTGGCCGGCTTCGGCGCCGTGGTGGCGGCGCTCGGTGTGACACTCTGGATCACCGACACGCAATTGCTGCTGACGGCGCGTGGCGTCATCGACGGCACCAGCCTGCAGAGCTTCGGCCGCTGGCTGGTCTGGCTGTTCAACCGCCAGACCGGCGAGTTCCTGTTCGGCCTGGCGCTGTTTCCCTTGGCCTTCGGTGTCATCCTGCGGATGCGACCGCCGAAGCGGATCGGCAATCCCTTCGCGCTCTGGCCGAGCCTGCGGCCCTGGGCTTGATCGTCATCAACGTCCGACGCGCCGCGGTGCCGCTGCAATTAATGCACTAGTATCCAAATCCCAATAGAGGATTCGAATCCGGCTTCCGCTGCTAAATTTCCCACGCCTTTGTTCGCTTCAGTGCGACTCCGAATTAACCACCTTTACTTGAAATAAGTTCAGCGTTTCCTTGGACGCGTCGCGCGCGGAGGCTTAGCCTTCAGCGCCGTCAACCGCGCAACACAGGGGAATTGAAATGCCGACCGTTTTTCGAAATCTGCTGCGCATCGTCGCGGCGAGTGTTCTGCTGCTCGGCCTCGCCCAATCGGCGTCGGCCAGCACGATCTCTTATGAAGTCACTTTCGGCGCCGCCAATTTCACGCGGCTCTACACGTCCTCGTCGCCGGTCGGCCTGGCGCTGGGACAATTCACGCTCACATTCGATCCCGCGGTGAATTCCACCGGTGCCGCCACGGTGGATTTCCTCAACGTCGCGAACGTGCCGAGCACCTATCAGTACTCGACCTCCGGTCTGCTCTACATTTACGGCAACATCAACGGGTTCATCGGCCAGGAGGGGACGGACGACTTCCGCCTGTTGATCACCTCCTTCAACACGTCGCCGCATTTCGTGGATTTCATCTACACGACGACCCAGCCGAACGTCTATCAGGCGACGGTCGGCGAAGTTCATGTCTCGGCGATCGCGCCCCTAGTGGCGACGACGTCGATTCCGGCGGCGCTGCCGCTGTTCGCTTCGGCGTTGGGCGGGTTGGGGTTCGTCGGCTGGCGGCGACGGAAACCCGCCGCCGCCTGATTTGACGCCGCGAGGCGGCGTTACTGCATGTCGCCGAGCGTCGCCTTCAGGAGCTTGTCCGGGCCGTCGACCACGCCGTTGTTCTCGCGGGTGCCGGCCTTGATCTTGTCCACGACATCCATGCCGTCGGTGACTTTCCCGAAGGCGGTGTATTTGCCGTCGAGATAGTCGTTGCGGTCGAACATGATGAAGAACTGGCTGTCGCCGCTGTTCGGATCCTCGGTGCGGGCGAGGCCGACCGTGCCGCGCTCGAACGGGGTCCGGCCGAACTCGGCGGGGACGGTGGTGCCGGAGCCGGGACCGCCGCCGGTGCCGGTCGGGTCGCCCATCTGCGCCATGAAGCCGGGGATGACCCGGTGGATCGGCGTGTTGGTGTAGAAGCCCTTGCGCACCAGGTCCTGGATGTGGGCCACGGTCTTGGGTGCCGCGACCGGATCGAGCGCGATGGTCACGCGGCCGTCCTTGAAGTCGAGATAGAGCGTGTTGGCATCTTGTGCGAGCGCGGGCGCGGCAAGGCCGGAAACCAGCGCGGCGGCGAGGAAGAGGCGGCGGGTGATGTTCATGATGCTCACCCCATCGCTTTCTTGAGATTCTCGTCGAGCTTGTCGAGGAACTGGACGGTGGTCAGCCATTTCTGGTCCGGGCTGATGAGAAGTGCGAGGTCCTTGGTCATGAAGCCGGCCTCGACGGTCTCGACGCAGACCCGCTCCAGCGTCTCGGCGAATTTTTGGACGTCCGGGGTGTTGTCGAACTTGCCGCGGTAATAGAGGCCGCGGGTCCAGGCATAGATCGAGGCGATCGGGTTGGTCGAGGTCTCCTTGCCCTTCTGGTGCTCGCGATAATGCCGCGTCACCGTGCCATGCGCGGCTTCCGCCTCGACCGTCTTGCCGTCGGGGGAGAGCAGCACCGAGGTCATCAGGCCCAGCGAGCCGAAGCCCTGCGCGACCGTGTCGGACTGCACGTCGCCGTCGTAGTTCTTGCAGGCCCAGACGAAGCCGCCGGACCATTTCATCGCCGCCGCCACCATGTCGTCGATCAGGCGATGCTCGTAGGTGAGCTTCTTCTCCTTGAACTTCGCGGCGAATTCCTTGTCGAACACCTCCTGGAAGATGTCCTTGAAGCGGCCGTCATAGGCCTTGAGGATCGTGTTCTTGGTGGAGAGATAGACCGGCCAGCCGAGCTGGAGCCCGTAGTTGAAGCAGGACTGCGCGAAGCCGCGGATCGAATCATCGAGGTTGTACATCGAGAGCGCGACGCCGGCGCCGGGGAACTTGAAGACTTCCTTCTCGATCGTCGCGCCGCCGTCCTCGGGCACGAACTTGATGGTGAGCTTGCCCTTGCCGGGGACGACGAAATCGGTCGCGCGATACTGGTCGCCGAAGGCATGGCGGCCGATCACGATCGGCTGGGTCCAGTTCGGCACCAGGCGCGGCACGTTCTGGCAGATGATCGGCTGGCGGAACACCGTGCCGTCCAGGATGTTGCGGATCGTGCCGTTCGGCGACTTCCACATCTGCTTCAGATTGAACTCTTTGACCCGCGCCTCATCGGGAGTGATGGTCGCGCATTTGACGCCGACGCCGTATTGCTTGATCGCGTTGGCGGAATCGATGGTGATCTGGTCGTTGGTCTCGTCGCGCTTCTCGACGCCGAGGTCGTAGTATTTCAGGTCGATGTCGAGATAGGGCAGGATCAGCTTCTGCTTGATGAAGGCCCAGATGATCCGGGTCATCTCGTCGCCGTCCAGCTCCACCAGCGGCGTCTTGACCTTGATCTTCGCCATCGCACTATCCTCCGTTTGAATTAGATCCGTTCCGGGTGTTCCGTGACCTGGATGTCGGCGGGCTGCTCCAAGAGATCGAACATCCGCCCGACCGAGTTCACCACCGAGAAATACTGCCGCGAATCCTCGCGCGCGAAACCCTCGCCGATCAGCTGGTCGATCAGCTTCTGGAGCGCGTCCCAATAGCCGTCGATGTTCAGCACCACGATCGGCTTGTCGTGCAGTTTCAGCATCCGCCAGGTCACAATCTCGAACAGCTCGTCGAGCGTGCCGTAGCCGCCGGGCAGGACCGCGAAGCCGTCCGAGAGATCGAACATCAGCTTCTTGCGGACGTGCATGCTCTCGACGACTTTCAATTCGGTGATGCTCGAATGGCCGACCTCGCTGGTCTGCAGATGCTCGGGGATGACGCCGATCACCTCGCCGCCGTTCTTCATCACGGCGTCGGCAACCTCGCCCATCATGCCGATCCGGGCGCCGCCGTAAACCAGGCGGATCTTCCGTTCGGCCATGGCTTCGCCCAGCTCGCGGGCGGCGGCGACATAGCGCGGCGAACGGCCGCGCGCCGAGCCGCAATACACACAGATCGATTTAATCAAGGTCATGAGATGGAATGGGCCCGTATGGCTCCGGTCCGCGTGGGCACCGGCAGAGGAGGGGTTTTTAAGCCTTTCATTGCGGCTGTTTTGGGGCCTATTCGGGGTGCCGTCAACCCGGTATTGCAGCGCGGGAGACCGATAAAACCTTTGCCAAAAGCGGTCCTAGGGGAAGCCCCTTGATTGCGCGGATTCGGGTTACAGACTACCGTGTGACAGAACTGTAATGAGACGAATCGAGCGATTTTCATGAACCGGCTGACTCTGGTCGCAACCATCGGCGCCGTCCTGGTTGCGGCGATCCTGGGCCTGATCTACGCGGTGTCCAAGCAGGACGTCGACGAGACCCCCGAGCCCACCGCCGCCCTGTCATCCGGCGAGCAACCCGCGGCGCAACCGGCCCAGACCACAACCGCGCCGGCCACCCCGGCCGCCGATCCGGCGCCGGGAAAG
>JADMIO012807461.1_pt1 | contig 34344 bp, 67 predicted proteins | sample 8958161 | NCBI WGS metagenome assembly JADMIO01 (sample SAMN16585339, study PRJNA669376) | soil metagenome | isolation source: Crop rotation soil | place: USA: Cullars Rotation, Alabama | collected 2011 | reverse complement strand
CTTTCCCCACACACACACACACACACACACACCGTATTATAACGCGTTGTTGTATGTTGGAAGGAAACATTATTGTTAAAACGGTTTGCCCACGTTAGCATACTTTATTTGGAAATATTCTGTAAAACCGTTTTTGTAAATAAAACATAATAACATAGTGACACAGAAAACATTTGCACAAATGCAAACCAATGAACTTGATTGCCACAATGCAGGCAAAGTAAACACAAGATTGGATACATATGAACTAAAATGCTGTATGTGTGCGATACAATAAAGTGGGATGTGCAAACCAAACATAAATGTAACATTATACGGTGGCATGAGAAATGTTCCCGAGCTACAAAATATTTTTAGCTACGACCAAATAAAACAAAATAACTTTTATATCCAACAAAATTGGAAACTGGCGGCTCCCGCTTATATTGCAACAAATCCGTTTAGTGCTAAACGGCTTAGAGCGGGGCACACTCACACACACATATATATGCATATTGGCGTGACTGCATTTCCTTCCAAAGAGATGATCGACTGTTCAAAATGCAAAGAGGTACAACGCGAGAAGTGGATCAAAACACATGTAAACAACATTTTTGAGACAACATACCGAAATATTGTTATTCGCATGTCAGACATGCAGTGATATAGTGAAATAATGTTGACCAAGTAGTGTGTTAGCAGTAGCGATCAGAGCTCATCACATATGCTAGCAAATGGCGTAATAGACGATGCGCAGTGCCCTTTCGTGTGTGTGTCACGGTCAGTGTGTATTGCCTTCATTTTTGCCAAATGTGTATGTGCAGCGCCCTAATGATCTATGCACCAACGCGTGTATGTGTCATTTCACTGTCATTATTCTCCATGTTTTTGTGTTACATTTGTGCTTCGAACATATTTTCCAACAACTACACACGCAGATATGCAGCGAACACACACACACACACACTGACCAAATACTAATTTTATCTCTACGAGGCCAGTTTAACTTTATGCGAAATTACTTTCTATCTCTCTAGTGGTCTGAGCTTATTAACGGGATACCAAACGCCGTTTGTTACCACGTACACGTGCAGTTGATTATTAGCATTGTGCCTGCTCTAGCGTATTCACTCAATATTCTATTGAACAATTTCTATTCCCATTCTTTAAAGAACAACTGTTATTGTAAGCAGATAACAGCAGTAAAACATTGAAAAGAGAATAATCACAAAGTTTGACATAAAGCTTTGACTAGGATTAAAACACGAAGAATCATTGCACGACTAAGAAATATTGAGCAAAAAAATCAAAGAAAATCATGACTAGCCTACAGTGACCAGATTAAATGTAATACTGATTTTGGAGCAATTAAAAATAAAAACGACAAACAATAAACGAAAAGCAAAAAATCTAAATAAATAAATTCACTCAATAAAAGGTCTCAAATAACTGAATCAACCAAAATATATGTACAATATAAAACTGTAAAAGGGTATGTACAAAACCTTGTAATCACTCTCGTTTATCTCCATCAAGAACTCTCAGTCGACTAACGATACCAAATAGGAATTGTTCACACATCAATCCAACACAGAACCATAACGGTGCGTATTCCATTGTAATTAGTCCAAACCAGTGATATTGGAAGTACGTGCTGTAATCCCATGGGCGAACATCAAACTAGAACAATAACAATTATGAAGAATCTAAGCAACCTGTAGCAATGCGGCACCGGTACTGAATTCCCATACAAATGTGAATAACATATACACCACACCACGCAGAAATATCGGCACGCCGGAATTCTGTAACAATATTAATTGAATAAATTCAAAACAACCTTCATTCTTATGCATAACTGTTCTCCAACCAAACCCCAAATTCCATAAATAAACATAGCATAAATGTGTGAATTGCCGTGCAGATGACGATTACCATGCTCAACTAATGCCCAAACACCTGTGAATATTACCTAAGAATATCAGATTATTTGTAGAAACACAAAACTAACTTCCAAACACGGGCCACATATTGAATAAAGAATCAGCCGTTCAACTGTCGTCAATGCACGTGTTCTCACAACTCTCTCCATCTTGTACATTTTTATTTTATGATAAAATTTCCATTAATGTTATATTTGTAAAATAAGTAACAAAGTTACACAGCACAACGTTGCATTTATAATTTACACGCACGCACTATTACATAAAAAAATAACAACCGTTTATTCACACATCTTTTGATAACAATATCTTTTTCATAAGCAAAATTATAACACCGCATTATTATCACAAAACACAGCAACAAATTTCTGTACGAATAATATAAACAAAGACATCGTCACTAAGATTAACAAAAAATAATGCGAAATGCGACAAAAACCCAAACAATCGATTTCAACAAATTTTTCGATGTCTTAAAAAGACAACCCCATAAGGCAGTAAAATCAAGATATGTATCGATGGTGTCATTGCCAAAAAATTAATAAAATTAAAAAAATATAATCACAAAATCAAACATTTCACCAGGGAATAAACAACTGCATTTAATATCCAAAGAAAATAACAGAAATGGTGCTAAATGATAATAATTTTAAGTGCAAAACAATTAATAACGTCACCAAGACAAAGAGAGGCACACTCATAAACATATAAACTGGAGGAATGCGAAATGATATAACAATTGTTCGACAGGAAGACGAAGCGCGAATAATAATTAACAACATGGCAAACAACAAGGCTGAATAAGCGCAAAATACACCCTCCTCTCTAGAGTTAAGAAGAATTGCAAACAATTGTATAGTGTCAAAAATATTCAACAAAGCAATGTATAACAAATAAAATCTCCCAATTTGCTTCTTCTACAAATCTGTACCGGTAAAATCGCCATACAACCACATTGCCTTTCGTTCACGTTTCGCCAATGCCTGTGCATTTTGATACGCGGTAACCTGCAATAATCAAATATAAACCCAAACAAATTAATAATCCTCACCAAATCTTTCAAACGTGGATCATTGCGACGTATAAATTCCGCCAGAGCCACACCGCGTTCAATCAACGCACGTCCAATATCGCCATGTTCACTGTACACCATTGATTCTGATGTTGATATTGGTGTCTAAATAATAAAACAATAAAAATATAAACCAAAACAACACAAAAACTACCGCAATCTTATCCGTGTTCATCAATGTCACATATTCCACACCACCATTACGATATTCAACATTCATTGAAACATCACAATCAGCACCGCCACACAATGTTTGCAATTCCTCAATTGATGCTTGTACCATATCGGCCTGCATTAGAAATACAAAACAATGAAAAAGCAACACTCACATCATTTGCCAACGTAACAAATGCCAAAATATATTCACGCGCACCTGGTGCACCGGCAGCCAAATGTGATGGCAATGCAGCCAAACGTGACACCGTATCCGTAATAGTGGCACGATTACCAATAAATTGTAAATAATTAACAATATCACAACAACAACAACAAACCATAATCAATATACAAAACATCGACACCTTGATTACCAGGTCGTACTGATTCAACACGAGCGCGATACCATTCTCCATCATCAAATTTCGCTGCACACAGTTCACCCTTACGCGGCGCATATGAGCCACGAACTGGTGGTGTTGTAGCAAATGTGCTACGCAAGTCACCCATCAATTGTTCAATACGTGGACCTTAAACAACAAATATTAATGAATTAATAAAAACAACAAAAATGTACCATCGTCAACATGCTGTAGAGATAAACGCAAACGACGCTCCTCAGTTGCCATACATTCCGTTACAACAACACGTTTATACATTGGCAAACGATCACTAATCGCACCACCACTTTGCATTGCCGCTGTTGTTTCATCAATTGTTGGTTCCACATAATTTGACCACAGCTAACAACAACAAACAATAATAACAACACACAAATACAAACATTTCGCCTTGCTGCCTTTGCTTCTTCTTCTGCCTTGTACAACGCTGTTGCATAGCGGCTACGTTCAGCACTTCCATGAACTGTTGCCAAGCCAGATCGAACCAATTTCTCAGCCAAATTTGTCCCATCCGACAAGAACAACCAACCCAACATGTTGCCAACACGATCAATGCTCTCCACTTCCACTTGTACCTATATAAACAACATTGTTAATTGACAAAATTATAAAATACTTACATCATGTTGCAAGCAAAGTGATTTTGTCATTTGCATTGCCTCTTCACCATATGGTTCAGCAGCGACTGGTTGCGCTGGTTTACCATCTGTTGCCATTGTACGTGCACCGCGTGGACACGATATTCCTACAATAATCAATATGACTAACAAAAATGAAAACACAAACCTCCTAGCAGCAATGTTGCCAGAACAGTTTCCTTTGGCACATAAACACGAACACGGCCACCAGCTTGTACATGTTCAACAATCGCTTCACTACGACCAGCACGTTGTAAATACGGGAAGAATTGTTTCGCTTTGTTTACATCCTTAATGAACAAGAGATTGAATGAATGAACACCCAAAACATACTCCTTGCAAATCCTGCACACGAATAGTTGCCGGTTTCTCCAATGCAACACCAGCACGTAATGCATGTATACGTAATTTGTCCTTTTCAGCTTTTGCTTCAGCCGACAACAATGTATCATAATCCCGTGCACGTTTATCATCATCCTGTCGATGTCGTGCAACCGTTGACAAACCACGCGATACCAATGCTTCCGATACATTTCTGTAACAAATAAACAATAAAATGTTTGAAGTAAATAAACACTCACTGTCCACCAACTTCAACTGTGCAACATGTCTTCTCCGGGTAACCATCACTTGCCGGTTGAACATAATCAACAACGACTGTTACCTGCACAACATTATTTTATTATTTTCATTACAATTGGAATATAAATAGACAACCTTTTTGCCAACCAATCGTTTACGCAAGAATTCACGCGCCTCAAACATAAATGGAATATCGTACAATGGACGGAAGGCACGACCCAATGGCGCCTTCGCCTCACCACCATCTTTTGCATCCTTGTCGACAACTAAAAGAAATAATTCCTTATAAACGCAAAAAAACTAAATAAAAAAACCAACCCTCACGCGGCTGTCGAATGCTACTCAAATAAATACGCATCGGTGTCGCTTCATTAGCATTTTGATCTTCCCGTACAACCAACATACTGTCGCCCATTCCAATTTCAACAACACGAGCCGTGAATGTTGATGTACTCATTGAGCTTGGTGTCGGTGCAACGTACGATTTCCAGATACGAATGCGCTTGTCACGTGCCGTACTGCAAATTAATAAAATAATGTATTAATGAATACTGGGGTTTATAAAATCAGACCAACCGTTCAAGCGCGCGATAATTCTCAGGACCTCCAGTAACCAATGCAATTGACCAATCAACACATTTTGCTAAACCTTCCTTCAACAATGATTCCGCAATGTTGCCATTCTGTAGTAAATAACATAAAAAAAACAAGTGACAACACAAACCGGATGAACAACAGTGCCAAGGAAATTCTGATTGCTAACACCCTCCAATATGATGTGTACATCGCGTTGCAATAGACCTAAATGATAATAAAGTACTCTCATATAAAATAAAACAAACACACGTGATTCGGTGTAATACTTTGCCTCTTCTGCAAACGGTTCTGGTGTAGCATTTGCAGTGGCACCCATCGACGGCGACTTGATACCCGACAACATTATTGTAACATATTGAAAATTGGGCAACAGGAACGCGCGGATTGTTGTGCCATCACGGACGTGTTCGATAACGGCTGTAATTTAAATAAAATTGACCAATTGCTGTGAGATTCAAACCTTTCTGCGGCTGATGTTTCAACGAATCGACGAGCATACGCGGATTGTCGTACGTCCAACTATAATTACGAAAAAAGTGAAACTGGAAACGAAAACTCACGTAATATTGCGAATATGTTTCTCGCTTGCATCATCCGACCAACGTCCCTTCTTCGATGACTTCGCCGTTTGCATTAATGCATCCAAGTGTGCCGTCCATTCGCTAAATTTGAAAATAATTAAACATATTTTAATAAACTAAACGTACTCTGGTTGATTCTTCACACGCGCTTCCGCCAACCCTTCCGATATTAATGTTTCGGCCAAATTCTCGCCTGGCAGTGATGGATCAGATTCTGCAAAACCAAATTAATAATTAATGGTAACAAAGCGAACCCGATGGCAAATACAATTTGACGAATTCACGTCCAGTCGACACTTTGTATTCCACCGAAAACATTACTTCCTTGCCGATAACCTTTGAACGCAACAACTCTCGCGCTTCCCATCCATACGGTTCGTCCTGCAATATAAAAAGCGATAAAATGAATTTGAACAGTAAGTGATTTGCCAACAAGTAATTCTTCATTAAGTAAAACAGAAACCCGTAGCACACCTTAACTTCGTGATCAACATCGCCGGGTCGTCGTCCCATACGCGGTGTGGTGATGCCAGCAATAGAAATTGTCTTCTCCGGAGGCGGGCCACCCTTCGGCACTCCACGTACCACCAATGTATCGCCACTTATCACCTGGAATGTGAAGTTGAAATGGACACAGTGCACTACCGTTTTGACGATCCCCTTTGCAAGGGGGGCAGTAGGATGGGCAGGAGACGTTTCGGCCATACTGGGGGATTATGGTGGAGTATTTATTGGCTGAAATTTATGATTATAGCCGCGAATGAAAAACTTGAGCAGTGGTGTTTTCGGTCTTCGCGTAAACCTGTAAACGGAGTACGGAGGATGAGTGTAAATAATAAAACGAAATGCGGTAACGAAAGCGAAAAACAAATCAACGCTAATTTATGAAACCATAAAGACTTGTTAAAATTCAACCTCAAAACTCAAAACTGCGTGGCAAGCAAAAAACTTCACCGCAAAGGTAACAGTCAAATCGGTAATCCAACAATTGTGCTGTTACAGTTTTGCAAATTGTAAAGAACGCTGATATGTAAGGCGGATATGCTTAAAACATTGCCAGTTTCTACTTTGTACTCAACATTTTTGAGAAGTTTCTTTGAGTAAATGGGGTGATTAGACGTTGGTAGATAAAATATCTTCGATAGAACAATTAAATGGATATTTACCAATTAAGGTTCCAATGATGTCATGGTTTCCTTACAGTATGCAAATATTTTTCTCGTCCGAATTGCAAATTTTCAACTTTTGCATTTACAAAATTTTAAAATTCTAATTTAATTCAGAAACAGATTGGTGGTGTGAAATTTTGTTTGTGGTTTAGTATTATACACCTCTAGTCCGAATAAATAAGCGACAATGCCGTACGTTAAATATCGTCCGTTTAAACAACATGGAAAAATGAACACTCGGGTGTTTCGCCAAATTTACTGGGCAAAAATGCGGCGAATGATGCCCCGATTTATAGTGCCAAAAATTCTGCAGGTTTGTTAATGTTTCTATTGAATTTACTATTTTCCAGGACATGAACGTGCCGATTTATGATCCCAATGCACCCGATTTCCCGAATACGCCACTTTCTCCGCCCGTAAAACCACATAAAGATATTACTCATCCGAATTATCACAAGACTCCATGTTTACTATTTGATGGCACTGAATCACTCGCCGCTGGATTTGATCAGGTTTGTGGTACTGGATGTAAACATTAAATTATGAGATTTGGTTATTAGAGGAAATTTATGCGTAGGACTTAATGTTAATAATTTTTTTCAGTTAACTGAATTTTTTAGTGCTGTTGTGCATTTTTAAATATGAAATATTTGCAGGCGTGTCAACTAACAAAATCGATTGTCCGTCCAGGTCTACCTCTGCTGCCAACATTGTCACAACAAATATCGGAGACCAAAGTGCGAGAGGCCATCATGCACGCACACCATTATGATGGCACATTGGAAAAGTTACCACGACGACGTGACCCTGTTATATTCTGGCGAGCTGTTGAACGGGGTAAAATTGGAATCACTGAACAGAGGGCTAAGTGCGTTGATTTACTGTTTTATTATAAGTCGTTTGTAGTTCAAATCTTCTACAACATTTGGTGCGTTTGTGTTTAATAACACATGAGACTGATGCAACAGTCAATCAACATCAACGATCTGTGAGAATGATTGATAATCGCGAAGTGCATTGTTGTATTGATGTAAAGTGAGTTGTTTTCATGCAATTATTGAATAATTGCTTCGAAATTTCTATTATTTGCAGAGACGCACAAAACCATCCACTTGTAATGCGTTTCACCCCATCATTGACATTGCTAACACATTCACGGCTACCCATATGCGAGAGCGTGAAAACTGTAGCGTTAACATCAAACCAGAAGGTCGTCGATGTGAAACCAATCGATCCATATATAGACGCGAAAGAAGACCATGTCTATGCAGCATTTGACTCCTATCGTGAGTTTTCTATTTCATTATTCATCACTTTGCTACTTCAGCTGATATGAACACGGATGAATTGACGAAGTTTCTAGGCGGCGCGCCAGTTCGACCACGATATCTGCACACAATGTTGACGCATCACGTACAGAATCAGTATTACCCGTGGACAGAATCGGAATTAAGGGCTAATGCACTGTTGACTGCGTTCTGTGGTGCTGTTGCAATGGCGACGAAAGTGCACACAAGTGGTGAACAGGTAGATACTTTATTTTATTATTTATTCTATTTGTAGACGAAACTGTCGACTGCCCTGGCAAACACACCGGTGGTAACACAATGCATCCAATTAACAGCGGGCGTATTGGACATGTGTGTGATACAATTAAATACATTGGACATTAAGAATACGCAAAAGGGTGTCAAGAATCTCGTGTGGATGCACTCTGGTGTGTTTATGAATTTTATAGTTTTGTCATCTTACACATTGTTTACAGAACGTCTATATGAACCGCATCCTCAATGGGATCACTTTGTCGACGTGAAGTCATTGAATATGTCTGCCTTCGATAAATTCAGATCATTGGTGCTCAACTGTGGCAAACGGGTTGAGTGAATTCATCATTTGTTTCAATTATTTGTATATTTAGAATGTTAATTTTATCATGTTTATTTGAAACAGAATAAAGCTTTATGTCGCTGCTCAGTCACTGTATTTGTAATGTTCCTTGAAGAATTTTCAATTCTTAAGCTTATTTTACGGAATGTAAGCACGAAGCAAAAGTTTTTAATGATAACAGAATGATAAAAGACGATTTTATGCCAACGCCAGGCGTGTGCATACACTATGGCAATCAAACACCCGTTGCAATTGATTGGGCCGGTAAATTGATCATCTAATTGTTCATTACTTCTATTTTTTTTAGACAAGGCTAATACATGTGATGAATCAAAACGGTTATTTACAGTTGGACATGTTGATGGTACAATTCGTGTTTGTCAGGTTTGTCTCTAAGATTTATCTGTATTATATACTCAGGCGACAATATCTGGCGTTGAACCGCATCTGCGTCCTTGTATAACTGATATGTGGCTTCGTAAGCAGAAGCAAGCAATACGACGATGTCGTTTTGATGAACAACGATTGAACAATTTGTACACGATCAATGCAAATCGCGCCCTCACTGTATGGGATGTTGAGACTGGTGTGTGTAATCATGTGGTTGGGATAAATAAAATGACAATTATAGGGAAGAAAGTGCGGTGTATAATTCGATCACATGATAATTCACGACCGTATTCTATGTGCGCCATACCAGGTGGGGCGACAAAGGGACAACAAATTGCAACTGGTGATGAAGATGGGCATGTTAGGACGTGGGATATGCGTGTCACTGTACCGGTGGTGTGTTTGAAATATGTTCATCAAGGTGAATCATTTAGGTAAGCGAATACACTGTGTCACCAGATGCGTCTGATATATCTGATTTGTGCTTGTGCCGCCTTGGTTCTAGTCTACATTTATTAGCATCCTGCACCGATGCAACATTAAGTGCAATTGATTTGCGCAAACGAACGTTATTAATGACATCTGAGGTAATTTGTTGTTTTATATTTTGTAAATGTTTAGACAATGGAAAGTGAATTGATGTCAGTTGCGTGTGATACAGTCTCTGGTACAACATATTGTGGCAATGGTGATGGAATTATTGAAGTATTCAAACATGGTAACTATTCACACATTCGCACAAACATACATTTCAGGTGGTTGGGGCAATTTGGTGGATCGTATACACTTGGGCAAAAGTGTTGGTGCTGTTGACTGTGTTCAATGTGTGCCGAATGTGTGTGGGGCATTAATCTCCGCCGCTGATGATGATAATGGGCATGTGAGGACACTCAATGCAAGGACACATACGTGAGACAATTAAATTAATATTAATAATTAATTGTGCAACAATGTCATTTGTAGACTGTCAAAGACATCAATAGCACATCATACAGACGGTGTGTTGGATGTGTGTCTGACACAGGATTCAATGTGGCTTCTAACGTGTGGACATGACGATAATTTGTGTATCTGGTCAGCAAGAAGTGCAATCGATGAATGTGAAAATACAAAAGAACGGAAGAAACGAAAGCGAAAGTCGAATGATGATGATGAAACATGCAACAAGACTGGTTTGCTTTTTAACGTTTCATATTTATAACTTTGTTGTTTCAAGGCAGGAACGAATTTCTTTCTGATTTACTGGCAGCAGAAAACAAACACGAGACAACTGATGAAGAAGAATCAAGCGACTAAAAATTTGCGTAGATTTCTTTTCAACATTAGTTTTTCGGAAACTGCACTTTTATTTAATTTGCTATATGATCTGATTTGTTGTTGTGTTTGTAATAAAAAAACCCACATTTGAAAAGCAAACCGCAAATCACATATTTTTGCAACATGTAGCATGGCTTAGTCGTTTTTATGACACAACTCGCGCTCATTTGACAATTAATCCTACTTTTCTCGTTGTTGCTACGCACGTTAAGTACGATCTGTTACTTTAATTCATTGAGTGTGTGGGTGCTGGCGTGGCACCAATCGTGGCACATTAGATGGTTTTCTTAGCTGAGCATGAAACTAACGCTTATTGTGAAATCTTCACGCTTGAAGGCTTTATTTTAAAACAGCATAATGGATACAAAATAGCAAAATAAATAATCATAACAGGTAAGAACATATAAATGCAAATATTTGAATTCAGTCGTCAGATGTGTCCATTTTGTCGGCACTATAAAAGCTTTTTGCTAAAAGACGAAATTGAATTGCAACCCTCAATACAGTCACTCCCTGACACAAACACCACCGTTCACATTCACACACACACACACACACACTCACTTTTTACTTTGCATTCTTTCTAACAATTTCTCTCGCAATATTGTCTCATCCTCCTCATTTGCTGTATTCACAACTGCTTCTGTTGCAACATTTGTCGATGCCGGTTTAGTGTCCATTGACTCTTCTTTGTCTTCTTTTGTACTTTTACTCGACTGAAATATAATGATTTCGAATAACAGTTAGATGTTGCCCTACCTCCTTATCCTTGTCCTTCTTACTACTCTTCGCTTCCTTCAACTCCGCTTTAACATCACGCTCCTTCTTATCACTATCCCGTTTGGATGATTTATGCGATTTCTCATCCCGCCGACTGCTGCTACTCTGTAATTGAACAATTGAATAAATATTGACATACAAACAATCAACTCACTCTTTCCTTGCTCCTCTTTCGTTCCCGATCTCGGTCACGACGCACACGTTCCTGTTCTTCGTCGTAACGTCGTCGTCGTTCCGTTGGACTGCGCGATGAACGGCGACTTCGCTCACGTTCACTGGATCAATGGAATAATTATATTTATTTATTTATAAATTAATATTAATGACAACGTACGGGGAACGACGGCGTGGTGATGGACTTCGTCGACGACGGGGGGAACTGAAGAGAAAGCAAGTATGAAATTAAACTAATAATACATACCGAGATCGTCGAATTGGAGATGCTGCACGTCGCACGGGTGCTGTTGCTGTTGCCCAACCGGTTCCTATACATCGAATTCGACTAACAATAAATAACTTACTTGTCGGATTCGATTTAATGGCATTCGATAAATTCATCTGCGTTGTCTGTGATGGCATACTTGGATCGGCACCTGTGATTCGTGCCGCATTTTCAACCTGTAATAATAACAAATTCACCTTATTTCATTTAATACAAACCTCGCGTTTTGCCTGTTCAAGACTTTTCGCTTGTGGTTTCAATATTGCCACACGTGAATGTTGAATTCTACAATATTTATGAAGCAAATAATAATGTAAATGACCTACCGTAATCTCATTCCATTATAATCAACACCATCATTTTGTAGCGCTGTTGGTACACTACTCTGATTACTAAATTCAATGTATGCATATCGTACAGGTAACAAATCACTACCAGCCATTCGAACGTACATCACCTAAACACCAAACATGACAATAATTTAAATTAATTTAATTACCTCTCCAATATAAGCAGTAAAGAATTCCATCAATTGTTGTGGTTCAACATCTTTTGGTAAATTGCCGACATAAATCGTCCGCCGTATTTCCTCCACTTTGCCCGCATCCGTATTGGCCGGCAATGGTGGATACGGTGGCAGACCAAGTGCTGATAAGCGTGAATCAATTGTCAAGATAACCTGGGAGTGGGTACAAATACACCGTGAATCAATACAAACCTGTTGCCCCTCCACGTACGACACTTGATTCACTACACTGGGTGGTAGTTGTCGCTGGCCGGGCATTGATGGACCGCCGGTTTTTAATGCTGTCTCCTCGTCTGGTATCAAATCTTTAAGAGAATAACAAATACACAAAGAATCGTACAAACCTTCCGGCACAGGAACACAAATTATAATCCTGTCCACTAGCACTGTATTACTCAAATGTTGACATGCGGCAACAGAAGATGTTTCAGCATATTGCACATACGCCAATTTCTGTGTGAATTTCGCAAAATTGACATTCGATTCGGTCGGATACATCTGCAATAACATGCGACACATAGATCAAAGAACATACCTTCAACGTTTCAATTCTTCCCAAATGTGCCAACAACTGATAAATCTGATCCTTAGTGGCCAAGGGACTAATGTTGCTAATCTGTGCGATATGTGTGTCGGGTTGTGGTGCACTAAATTCATCTTCATCACTGTAATAGTCGTCCTTTGCATTTCGATCACGCGAACGTCCACGACTACGCGCTCGACTATCGCGTGCCATTTGTGAAGTAGTGAAGGTTGGTGAAAATCCACAAATATTTTGTACAAGGTGATTGGTATGACAAAGTCTTTTGTAAAGAATGGTAACTGATGCAAAACAGTTCCCAACAAGTAACAAATTACATAACAACATTAAAAATATAACAATTTTATTCTATCACGTTTTCTCAACAAAAGGCAACAAGGTTCGAATAAAAATAATAACAACAAATAGACGAAAATTTACCATCCATAATAATCACACAGCAACACTTTAACTTTCCATATGTTCATTTTCGTCACTGATTGTTTCAACATTTGGTACATACGTCCATTTGGGAAACACACGTTTATACAAATTCATCAACAATGTATCATGCGACGCTAATGGTCCATCAAATATGCATTTCATGTGTCCGTGTGTGCCTATAAAATTAAGACAAAATTAATGAAATATCAATTCGATTAAATAATGTTTATAGCACTGAATTGCTCCTAATTCCCATCACTCACCAACAGGACATTTAATGTTGCCCCTCCGTCCCTGTTTAGTGCGCAATTCGACAGGTTTGAACCAATTGATATCCTCATCATTGAAGAACATGTACCGCGATACACAACCACGTCCATGTATTCGATACGCGTGTCCACTTAATATCGTACGTTTGATTACCAATCGATCTGGATCTATTGACAGCACACTCCCACATGCCAATAAACGTTGTTCACCTAAAGTATAAAATGATTTCACAAACCACATTTCACAAGCATACCATCTGCGCCCAACACAAATGCGACAACTGAAGATGGTGGATAACAAATCGGTGCGTAAATTGTTGCTATACATGAAATGGCACTCGATGTTGGCATAAATCGAAGCATCTAAAATAATAATTGCAAATAATGATGCCACACGCACCAAATGTTTATCGCCAGTGGTATGTTCCGAAAACAACGGTGCAGCAGTGTATCGTCGATAACCAACATGAAATATCATCGGTGTTTTATTCTTGATTGGTACATCTGGTGCATTTGGATGACGACGAAGGCAGATATTCATAACACTCATTCGTTGCTCGTGTGGCAATAATCCGTACATAATTATTGGTCGGCCGGTTTTCGTTTGTGATATTAGTGAATCTGAAATATGACAATAATTTATGAATAATGTTGTAATATTAAGTAAACTTACTTTTGACGTCTTCTGATACGTTGATTATATGAATGCACACATACTGGCCTGGCTAGAAATATAACAATTAATATTCGCACATTTCACAAAAGCTATCAAACCTTGGCACCAACAACTGGCTCATTCAGCACACGTTTCTTTGTATGTTTGAAGTTTGCAAATTTGAATATCCGTGTGTAATCTTCTGGATTTTCTTCTGTCTCCCATTTTGAAGTTCGAAAACTGGCAAGGCCACGATAGCTAAAGAACAATTTGAAGTATAAATTAATTATAGAAATTACCGGCGAAAACGCACACGCGCTGGAATATCAATTGGTGTATCAACTTCATCTGGAAACATTTCTTGTTGTCGTGCAGCGCGATAGATGGCCAAACTGGAAAATCAAATCATTTAAAGCTCATAAAACGCACTCATTCAAATCAACAGTCGCATCATTTTTGCTATTCGTCGCCACACTCGTCACGGACATCTGCAAAAACGAAATAAAATCAAAAACACCAAACCCACCGCATCATCCGTATCTAACACCGGTGGTCTCTCAGAATTCTTGTCATCCATTGTAGACATGATTTCATCATTATCCTCCTCCTCCTCATCATCATCCTCGTCATCACTCTCACCATCTTCACCTTCATCATTCTCACTATCCACAATCCACGCTGCCTGATATTCCGATGTACCAACTGGCACACGGTGACGCTTACCCCGTTCTGAAATGTTGATTATGTCATGTGTGTAATGGGAATGCAATACACGTACCAATTAACTTGTTCACATCATGAGTATCAGATGTGGAATTGGTTGTGGTGTTGATTCCATTCATATCATCATCATCACTCGTTGCCTCAGCTTGCAATGACCATTGTTGTGCCACATTTGATTCTGCTAATATATGATACGCTGTTGATGATGTTGTGGAGTTCTACAGGGAATGGAAATAATCATGATGCAATGGTACAATCGAACATTTTTATTTGTCAGTGGATGGGGATCATATCGAATATCGATTCGTTTCATCAAATAATCATTGTATCCAACCAAGTGAACGGCATGATCGACGCACAATTGTCGGCCACCACGAATGTAGCCGCACAGTTGAAGGGTGTTGGTGGACTGTATAAGGAGGTGAAACATTGCTGATACAAACAAACATTATCATCACATTCGATACTCTCAACAATCATGTGGGCATAACGTGATTGCATTGTTGTAGGTTTATGAGCTGAATGAACGGCGCGCATTAGATTCGTACATTGAGATGGAGTGTCTGATTCGTAGAACTTTGATGTTGTTAATGAACTGAAATGTAAATAAAAATTTCAATTAGTCAAACGTACAATTTATCAATCAATTTAGTCACATTATGTCGTGCATTCTCCTTTGATTTGCCCGTGATAACACTCAGTCCGTGTACGACATTAATCACACCCGGCACGCCTAGACATCGTTGAATAAATATGCACTAACTTCACATACCATGCGCTAGAATCGAACTAAGCCATGTTGATTGTTCGTCGCTCAACATTCCTGACAACGGCCACACGAACATCACACAACTCGAGACCTAAACATAACAATGAAATGAATGCTCCAATTCCACCACCTTCAATGCGTCCAGACAATCGTACAGTGTATCAGGGCAGATGAACGCGTGACGTTGGCGAAAATTCGGGACACTAAAATGACAACAATAGGTGGCGTTGTTGACAACAACATACCTGATATGGGTTACCGCGCTCACTTCACTCCCATTTACAATATCACCTGTACGTGTTAACAAGTTCAACATTGCCGTCGATGGATATGCATCGTCAAATGATATTATTGCCTGGATGATAAAAGAATACAACAATGTTAAACAAACTGTTAATTGTGGTGGCGCCGTGTCGTGATCTTTCTTGTTGGTAGATGACATAGCTTGTTTGTGAGTGCGCACTTGTTTCATTTGATTCCGTCGTTCCAACCGCGACAATTTGTGCTTTGCTTTTGTTATTCCAGAATTCACGTGCGTTGTTCGACCTGTAAATTCGAATACAAAATTGTTACACGAGAAAACGGAACTACCTTTGTTTTCTGTCAAAATTGTCCCTTTGCTACGGTGTCGGCCTGTTTTGTGCGACTTATTCGTTTGTTTAAAGGGACCGGGCCGGTGAACGCTACCCATTTTTGTGCGTAAAATAGAATATGAAACGAATTTCACACTTTCTCTCAAACTGACTTCGTAGACGCTTTTCTAAATTTGTGTCAATTCGAATTTGCCACCTTATTTCCTGGAAACGCAGTACCGATTTCTAGAATTTTCCAGTGTGCACACTAATGTTAAGTGTGTGCTGAAAAATACGCGTTCACCCTTTGTGCCCTTATATGTCCCTCTCACACAGGAATACAAACACTCTCTAGGCAGTAGCTTAACCGTGTAAAGCATAACATCAAACTGCAAAGACACGTCTTCCACGGGTTTCTATTTGTGCAATAAATAGAAATGATATTATTGTATTATATTATTCCATTGCTACAACTATTATTAAAATGTTCACTTGCACAAGATCTGAAAATATTCACTGTTGCAACGGAAGAAACGGATGGATTTTTGCGAATGAAACGTTCTGCAGAGCAATTTAGTTTAGATTTGACCATATTGGGACAAGGTAATTATTAATAAAATCCAATGTAACTGAATAACCAGGTATTGAATGGACTGGTGGAGATGTGAAACGCACAACAGGTGGTGGTCAGAAGATACGTCTATTTCGAGAAGCATTGGAGCCATATTCCAATGACAAAGATACCATGATCATGTTTACCGATGCGTGAGTGGCTGTTATGATATAAATGATATAATGATTTAATGTAAATGTAGTTATGACGTTGTGTTCAATGGCAATGCTGATGATATTTTAACGAAATACAAGAAACATTACTCTGAAGCGAGAGTTCTATTCTCAGCTGAACCATTCTGTTGGCCAGATAAGACCCTCACTAGTGAATATCCACTTGTCAAGGTACGATTCATTTGTGTGCATTGAATATGTTTGGTATAGGTTGGTAAGCGTTACCTGAATTCCGGAATGTTTATGGGTTACGCAAATGAAATATATGCAATTGTGTCAAAGATGGAGATCAATGACAACGACGATGATCAACTGTACTACACTCATATATTCTTGGATGCAGAATTGAGAGTATGAATTCAGTCCTCTATTATTTAATAATTTATTCCATTTCCCATTTCAGTCAAAATATTCAATAGTCCTTGACACGGTGTCATTCATCTTCCAAAACTTGCACGGTGTGGAGAACGATGTGACAATAACATTTGACGACAATGGGAATGCAGTTGCACATAACATGATGTACAATACATATCCACTTGTATTGCATGGCAATGGATTGGCGAAATTGAGAGTGAACCAGTTGGGGAATTATGTTGGACGAGCTTATAATAACCTCACTGGATGTATTGATTGTGTTAAGGATGTGGCTACTGAGTGAGTGGCACAAATATAAATCATTATGCAACATACAGACCATCCGATTTGCCACTAATCACTGTTGCAATTTTCATCCCACGACCAACACCCTTCTTGGAAGAGTTCTTCGCGCTCATAAAGGCACTCAATTATGACAAGAAACGAATGTCGCTGTTTGTGTTTAATAAAATCCCGGAGCATCAAAAAGTAGTGGAAGAGAATTTTGGCAAAATGAAGAATGAATATGCAAAATACAAAACATACAACGATGACAATGAACGACTGGCTAGACAAGCAGCAGCGTGAGTGAACACAAACACGGGATTCACTCTATATTCCAGTGAATTCTGCCAATTACAAAAGTGTGACTACTTGTTTGTTGTGGACGCAACTGCACGTTTAACAAACCCCAACACGATCATCCAACTACTGGCAACAAAGAGGTACCGTTTGACACATAAAACAACGCACGTATTCCAGACAAATCATTGCACCATTGCTACGTCGACGCCTTACTCCATGGGCTAATTTCTGGGGAACAATAACTGAAACAGGATTCTATGCGCGATCGTTTGATTATATGGCAATTGTTGATGGAGAGAGAATGTACGAATATTTTACTATTAATTTTATTTAATTTGACATTTAGGGGCGAATGGAATGCAGCATTTATTAGCACAGCATATCTAGTCAAATACAACAAATTACAATCTGTAATTGAGAAGAAGGCATACAGCCACAATGAATTAGTAGATCCAGATATGAGCCTGTGCCAATATTGGCGTGAAAATGTGAGAACGATCATTTAAATGGTGACTATTAATTTTAGGGAGACTTTATGTTCGTCTCAAATACCCAACAATTTGGTCATTTGATCAATGACGACGACTTTGTTGTTGCCAATCGACAGAATCCCGACATGTGGAGTATGTTTGAGAACAAGCCGGTAAATATAAATGAACTAAATGAAACAACTAATTGCAAGGAATGGGAAGCACGATATCTACATCCCGAATTCTATTCAACTCTAAACAGTGAGCAAGCATTATCACAGCCCTGTCCCGATGTGTATGACTTTCCATTTGTGACAAAACGATGGTGTCAAGAAATGATCAAAGAACTTGAAGCTTTTGGGAGATGGTCTGATGGAAGTACAAAGGTTAGAACATAATTTGTTGCAAATAAATCAATGCAGGATGACCGCTTACAAGGTGGGTATGAGAATGTTCCGACACGTGATGTGCATTACAATCAAATTGGTTATGAGCGACAGTTTTATCATTTGCTGCAAGAGTATGTGCGACCTATTCAGGAGAAAGTATACACTGGTTATTTCCATAATGTATGTTGTAAATCATTTGTTTCACCTTTGTTACTTTCCCAACCGATTTTGTAAACAAATCGTAAAATGAATGCTTGCAGCCAATAGATGTGAACATAATGTTCGTAGTGCGTTATCGCTTGGACGAGCAAACATTCCTCCGTCCCCATCACGATGCCAGTACATACTCCATCGATCTCGCGATGAACGAACGCGGTGTCGATTTCACAGTTAGTCCCAACAACAACAACAAACCCAATTTACACTGTCAGGGCGGAGGTGTACGTTATGTGCGATACAATTGTTCTGTGTTGGATCACGAGGTTGGCTGGTCACTGATATTCCCCGGTAGATTGACACATCTACATGAAGGATTACCGATCACGAGTGGTGTGCGTTATGTTGGTGTGGCGTTCATCAACCCGTAGTGAAGAGTGATTATTTATTTATTTATTCTTTTCATTTACACTTACCAAAGATTTTCGATCACACTTTTCCAAAGTCACAAGTGCAATTTATGCTTCGTCTCATATTCTAAACATAGGTGCTGAAATTATATGATCAGTGATTTGCCATAATTTTTGTGAATAAATTGTTTTCAAAGAATATATCGGTAATGCGATAGAATTTTTAAAAGCGTAAAAGACATCGAAGTATATTATGTGTACTGCGTTGCGTAGAAACCAGTTATTGACACACAAATTGTAGTTTTGCATTTAAATTGTGAAATGTTCTTGAATCTTTCAGTGTTCTAAAGATGCAACGCGTTTCCATTTCGCGTATAAGAAATCTGACCAGCTTTTGTCGCCGCTGCCTGCACTACAATCCGACAACGTCTGGCACCCAACAAATACAATCGTATGATGTTATTGTTATCGGTGGCGGTTTGTCTTTAATTTCTGCTTTCATATTTCTTCTTACTTCTAGGACACGCTGGTTGCGAGGCAGCGGCCGCAAGTTCTCGCATGGGACGTCGCACACTTCTACTCACACATCAACTGAATACAATCGGCGAGATGAGCTGTAATCCAAGTTTTGGCGGCATTGGAAAAGGTTTGAACTTAATTATCAATATTTTCACAATTCCATAATTTCAGGCCATTTAATGCGCGAGATCGACGCGTTGGACGGCGTGTGTGCGCGGATTTGCGACATCTCGGGAGTCAATTATCGCGTGCTCAATCGAACACGGGGACCGGCTGTCTGGGGAATGAGGGCGCAGATCGATCGTCTGCTGTACAAAAAACACATGCAGGTTTGTGAATTGTGAATCGTTTTTAAATTTCTTTCGGTTTTCAGCACGAATTACACAACACACCGAATTTATCAATTATATCTGGTGCCGTCGACGATCTTCTTATTTCAAATGGCGGTGAACGGGTGTTGGGCGTTCTATTAGAAAATGGACAGGTTTGTATCATTATGTGCGCTCATGATCATTTGGTTTTAGTTGATTCACTCGCAATCTGTCGTAATTACAACGGGAACATTTCTCAGTGGTGAAATATTTCTTGGTTTGCAAACTTGGCCGGCAGGACGCATTGGCGAAAAAGCAAGTCATGGTTTGTTGCCTTTTCTAATTTGATCAATTTGTATTCACGTAAACAGGTCTATCAAAAACATTGTCTGATCTTGGTTTTCGATTGGGACGATTACGAACAGGCACACCACCGCGACTACTTTCATCAACGATACAAACACATCAAATGGAGCGACAAGATGGTGATGATCCGCCCATACCATTCTCGTTCTTAAATAATCGCGTTCACGTTACGCCGCAACAACAGGTTTGGTATTATGTAGTTTAATAGTGTTTTTCTCGTTTTAGATTCCGTGTTATCTGACATCAACAAATGAACAAATCTCGCAAATGTGTCGTGACAATATGCATCTCAATCGGCATGTACAAGAGGAGGTAGTTGGGCCACGCTATTGTCCATCATTGGAATCAAAAATAATACGCTTTACAAAAGCTTCACATCAGGTTTCTTTTCCGTGTTCATTTACGGTGCTAAATCGATCTAGGTTTGGATTGAACCCGAGGGTTTCACAAGTACAGAATCGTACCCACAAGGGATTTCAATGACGTTTCCAGAAGAAATCCAACAAAAGATAATTAATTTGATACCAGGACTTGAGAATGCGAAGGTACGTGTTTAATTCCTTATATTCTTTATAATCTTAATTTTAATTAATCGATGTGCAGGTCGTTCGTCCAGGGTACGGTGTGCAGTATGATTACGTTGATCCACGTCAATTACACACGACGTTGGAGACAAAACGGACAAGTGGACTATTTCTAGCTGGTCAAATTAATGGAACTACGGGTTATGAAGAAGCCGCGGCACAAGGCATGGAATACTATTTTAAGGAAAAGTAATTGTGTAGGAATCATTGCGGGAATTAATGCGGCGCTTTATGCTCATGAACCAGTTGCTAATGAAAACAATCGATTAATTGTCAACAGAACAAATTCATACATTGGTGTATTGATTGACGATTTGACAAGTTTGGGCACACACGAACCATATCGCATGTTTACAGCGCGAGCAGAATTTCGACTCTATTTAAGGTTTCCATTTTTTATTGTTATTTTATTTATGTTTATAGGCCCGACAACGCAGACACACGTCTAACACCACTGGGACGAAAAGTCGGTTGCGTGACTGCTGGGCGATGGGCGCATTTTACGCAAATGCAGAATGATATTAAAGATGTAACACAAATATTATCTACAACATATACACACGAACAATGGCGATCAATGTTAGGTGATGACCAAATGCCAAGGAAGAGAAAAGAAACATGTATGTGGTTATTTGAAATTAGTTTTTATCTTTGCAGCTGCGAGTATACTCGATATGCTGGCCATCTACGACATGTCATTGAATGTATTGACACGTGCAAATTTGGAACAGAATTTATCGTCACTACCAGAAAACATAATCGAACGATGTCGAATTGAGCGAAGCTATGAGGAGCCTGTAAAGGATTTATTAGACGAAATTCGGGTTTGTTGGTGCTGTTGTGATTGTCATTAAAAGTGTACAGGAAGTAGAACGTGAATCGAATACACCATTACCTCATGATTTGGATTATTCAAAGATGCCAGCACTTGGTGCACAAGTTTTGGAGGCTCTACAATTGGCTCGACCACGGACACTTGCTGCCGCATCGAGATTAAGGGTTGGTGATTGTTGTTGAATGGCTTAGACGACATTGCAGGGTATGACTCCTGCCGGATTGAACCTGCTAATGCGACTCGCAGTAAAACAACGGAATCGCAAAAGTCAACCGTTGCAACGAGCGAATGCTGAATGAATGCGTTTTATTACAATTGTAGATTTTTACTCTGCTTGTTACATATTTGTAGTTTTAAATTTGTAAATTTAACTATTGTTTTAATTGTTCTAATAAAAGTAATTTACAAAGGAATATTTCAATACTGTTGTTGCTGCATGTCGTATATATTGCGATTGATATTTTTACTATGCCACAACAATTCTGCATGCGTTGTTGGTTCATTTTACATTTGTTACGGAATGGCACCAAAGCGAAAATCGACAAAGAAAATTGCAACAGCCAAGAAAATTAAGAAAACAGCTTCATCGCCAGAAGAAATAACAGAAGTTTCATCGATGCAATTGCCTAAAATTTCTACTCAACTAGTACCATCGTTAAAACGATGCACTCAGGCATTTTTCAATCAACCATGCGTCGACCTGGCGAAATCATTACTGGGCAAAATTATTGTGCGGCATATTAACTATGGCAATACGGTTTGTAGCACATTAATTATTTGTAAATCTTGTATGCAGACTTATCGTCTGTGTGCACGTATTGTTGAAATGGAAGCATATCCAGGTGGTGAAGATATGGCATCATATTCATACAATGGACGTCGAACAAAGGGTAATGAAGGTATGTGAATTACATTTTGTGTTCATGGTGTTTGGTTATTCTGCAGCAATGTACATGTCACCGGGTACGGCATGTGTATTTATGATGTATGGTATGCATCATTGTTTGAATATCAGTTCGATGGAAGATGGTGGTGCTGTATTGGTGCGCGCGTGTGAACCAGTTGAAGGTTAATATATACATTGTTCTCATTTATTTGTAGGTATTGAAATGATATCATATAATCGTGGTGCAACAATATTGAAACCGATAAAAACACATTTGCTTTGTTCGGGTCCGTCGAAGTTGTGTAAAGCATTGGCGATAACGAAGCAAGAATTTGATAAAATTGATTTGTGCACATCGGACAGCTTTGAAATTTGCGAAGGCAACGAAACAGTTTTGAATGATATGGTAACAACATGTGGAAGGGTGGGCAATTTTTCAACGAAGACTGGTAAATGGGGTTCGATGCCATGGCGCTTTTATATTGATAGTTCGACTGCTGTTAGTGTTAGAGATAAGAAATAATTCTGGTTCATTAATTTCACTTAAAATCTCATTTTGTGCCTTCAACATTCGTTTGTTGCAAATTATTCAAATAAAAGTTATTTACGAAGGAATATTTCAATGTTGTTGTTGTTGAATATCGTATAGATTGCGATTGTTATTTTTACTATGCCACAGCAGCTATGCACGTGATGTTCAATACATTTGTTACAGAATGGCACCAAAGCGAAAATCGACAGAGAAAATTGTAGCAACCAGGAAAATCATGAAAACAGTTTCATTGCCAGCAGAAATAAGCAGAGTTTCATCGATGCAATTAACAACAATTTCTACTCAATTAGTACCATCATTAAAACGTTGCACTCAAGCATTTTTCAATCACCCTAGCATCGACCTGGCGAAATCTCTATTGGGCAAGATTATTGTGCGGCATATTAACGATGGCAACACGCAAATGGTTTGTAGCACTTAAGTGTTTGTAAATCTTGTATGTAGACTTATCGTCTATGTGCACGTATTGTTGAAACGGAAGCGTATCCAGGTGGTGAAGATATGGCATCACATTCATTCAATGGACGTCGAACAACGCGAAATGAAGGTATGTGAATTATTTTTTTGTGTGAATAGTTTTTGGTTATTCTGCAGCAATGTACATGTCACCGGGAACGGCGTATGTATATATCATATATGGTATGCATCATTGTTTTAATATCAGTTCTGTGGAAGATGGTGGCGCTGTATTGGTGCGCGCGTGTGAACCAATTGAAGGTTTGTTTAATATTTACATTATTTTATGTATTTGTAGGTATTGAAATGATGACACGTAATCGTGGTGCAACACCATTGAAACCGATAAAAACACATACGCTTTGTTCGGGTCCGTCGAAGTTGTGTCAAGCGTTAGCGATAACGAAACAACAATTTGATAAAATTGATTTGTGCACGTCGGACAGTTTTGAAATTTGTGACGGCAACGAAACAGTTTTGAGTGATATGGTAACAACATGTGGAAGGGTGGGCATGACAACGAAAACTGGTAAATGGGGATCAATGCCATGGCGCTTCTATATTGATAGTTCGACTGCTGTTAGTGTTAAAGCAAAGAAATAATTCTAGTTCATTCATTCCACTTAAAATCTCATTTTGTGCCTTGAACATTCTTTTCGTTGCAAATTATTCAAATAAAAGTTATTTACGAAGGAATATTTCAATGTTGCTGTTGCTGAATGTCGCATATATTGCTATTGATATTTTTACTATACCACAGCAACTCTGCACGCGATGTTCATTACATTTGTTACAGAATGGCAAGAAAGCGAAAATCGACAGAGAAAATTGTAGTAATCAAGAAAACTATGAAAATTGCTTCATCGCCAGCAGAAATAAACAGAATGTCATCGATGGAATTGCCTACAATTTCTACTCAACTAGTACCATCATTAAAACGATGCACTCAGGCATTTTTCAATCAACCATGCGTCGACCTGGCGAAATCATTACTGGGCAAAATTATTGTGCGGCATATTAACTATGGCAATACGGTTTGTAGCACATTAATTATTTGTAAATCTTGTATGCAGACTTATCGTCTGTGTGCACGTATTGTTGAAACGGAAGCGTATCCAGGTGGTGAAGATATGGCATCACATTCATACAATGGACGTCGAACAAAGGCTAATGAAGGTATGTGAATTATTTTGGTTTTTGGCTATTCTGTAGCAAAGTACATGTCACCGGGTACGGCGTATGTATATATCATATATGGTATGCATCATTGTTTTAATATTGGTTCTATGGAAGATGGTGGCGGTGTATTGGTGCGCGCGTGTGAACCAATTGAAGGTTTGTTTAATATTTACATTATTTTCGTGTATTTGTAGGTATTGAAATGATGGCACGTAATCGTGGTGCTACACCATTGAAACCGATAAAAACACATTTGCTTTGTTCGGGTCCGTCGAACTTGTGTAAAGCATTGGCGATAACGAAGCAAGAATTCGATAAAATTGATTTGTGCACGTCGGACAGTTGTGAAATTTGTGACGGCAACGAAACAATTTTGAGTGATTTGATAACAACATGTGGAAGGGTGGGCTTGACAACGAGAATTGGTAAATGGGGATTGATGCCATGGCGCTTCTATATTGATAGTTCGACTGCTGTTAGTGTTAGAGCAAAGAAATAATTCCAGTTCATTCATTCCATTGAAAATCTCATTTTGTGCCTTCAACATTCCTTTCGTTGCAAATTGCAATAAACTGTTCTCGTGTTGACAAAACGTGTGTTTAGTAATTTGTGTTGGTTAAACTAGCCAAGTGTTCTTGTTTCCTTGTATCTAACGTTATGCATGTTTTATGTTTACGACAGAATGTCAACGGCTATACCGTTCTCTATCCAACATGACTGGCCGACTGGGCTTGCGTAAGTTATTCACTTTTCACAAGATTTCAATCTACAGCTCCGACAAGAAATGTTGGTTGCGTTTTCATTGTTCGACGTCCACTAGCGGCCCAATAGATACAGTAATCAATGCATGTGATGATGGCCAATTGAAAGTAGCCAATTTGTACATGCAAGCACTGCTTGTAGACGATGTACGTGTAGATGTTGCATTTATTTTTATATAATTTATTTATTATTATTATTATATTTATATAATTACAATATATTTACATCTCTACACATTGTTATTGCAGCACGTGTTACGCGTGCATTATTCAGGTGATCAAGGAGAGTGGGAGTTATTGTTTCAGTCACCATTGCGATGTATTGACGGGTTACATAATGGCAAGAGTGTTAGTTGATTGTTGTTTCATATTTGGTTGGATATTTCATTAACGCAGGTCACTCGTTTGTCAGTATCGCAATGTGGTTCATTGGGTGTGTCGTATGGTGGTGACGAGAAATTGAACATTTGGCGTACACGTGATGGAAAGGTGTTGGTGTGTTTCATTTATTGTCATAATAGTCCAACATGAAAACTTCAACGTCTTGTTCAGCGACATTTCGTTGGTCACGCATTGGACGTGTATTCTGTCCAATTGATCAAAGATGCCCACATATTGTTGTCAGCTGGTTTGGGATTATAACAAATGTTTCTAACATTTACAGGCACGGATATGATTGCACGTTTATGGAGTGTAGATAATGCCACGTGTGTTCAGGAATACAAGGCGCACACGCGACGTATGATGTTAACGCGGAATAATTCATTCATTGTTCTAGGCATCACATCATTTCGACAAATTACAACTGGGCATACATTGGTGTCAACCTCTGCAGATGGACGATGTATTGTGTGGCATACGGCTAATGGTGTTCCAATAGTCATATTACAACCCGATAATGGCATTTCGATTAATTGTGTTTGTGTGACGCAAACTGTCAAACAATTTGCACGTTGTGAGAACAACGATGGCAAACATTTGCAACAATTGAATAAGGAATGTACGTTGCGCAAATTAGAATGCAACAATTGATTACTTTTAGTTCTTGTTGGCGATATAAATAAATCACTGGAAAATGTAGTGATTGTTTGTGGTGCGGAGAGTGGTCTGGTGGCGGCATTTTGTGTGCAAACTGGACAAAAGGTATTTTATTATAATCGATTTTACACAAACTGTACAGGTATTCTCAACATTATTCCAATCACCAGTCACATGTGTTGCATCGTTTGACGGTGTTGAATGTGATGCTGTTATTGTTGTTGGATTACAAAATGGAGGTGTGCGTGTTTGTGATATGCAATCTGGGTAAGTGACTAAATTTTAGTTTTCATTTAATAATCTCTTTTTCATTTTAGTATAATTCTCTCCACACAACTGTCGCGCGCAACGATTTGTGACATTGTTACAATGCCGGATGGACGGTTTATTGTTTCGTCTGGTTTGTTGTTGTTTTTCAAGATTAATAAATTCGTTGAATTTGTTTAAGGCGACGGAATAATTTGCATGTGCACATTTGATAACAAACAAATTATTGGTACGCGATGTTTCACCGGTGTGGATTGTTGTGCCGTTTATAGTTTGTCCATTGCGAGGGATTTGGAAGGTAGTTAACATTTTATTAGAAATTGATTCTTGTCTCAGATTCCCTCAATTACTTGTTTGCTGCATCTCGTGATGGTCGGGTTTTGATTTATGATATTGCAGAGAAGTGATGTACATTTGATTTGTCTTGCATAACATCTTGTTTATTCAAGTTCATAATTTGTTGTTCTAGTAAACGTTTTTGATAAATTTCGTATTAATGAGCTGACATTTAGACAAAGTTCACAACACTAACGGAAACATGTTTGAAGTGAAACACTGATTAATCATCTTGCATGCAATTTGACAAATGAGTTCATGCGCGTGATTGGAGTGTGACTAAAATTGTGGCAAAAGATATGCAAAGTGGTGATTTGGTGTGCGTGCGTGTGATGTTCTTGTTCATGCACAATGGGGACACCACAAAATTTATCTAGCTGACAGCAAGCGAAAGTAATGTCGAGATTCGAGTGTGTGTGTGTATGCAAAACGTCACTCGCGCACGCCATATTAAATTATACGCACTTTTGGCAGTGCGAGCTTTCTCGCCCCGTGTGACACATTTTCGTTTTTTAAACATTTACCAAAGAATGAGCAACATTATTCGACCGGAATCTCTGTTGCACACAGAGTGGACAAGACGACTGGGCGCTGTTCATGCAACTAGTCTTGGTTTGTTGATTCAATGAATTCATTTCTTGTTCATCTATTTAGTATTGCTCATTGGGATACCAATCGGTGTATTTGTCCAGCTACAAGTATTACTCACGAGACCAACATTATACGCATGTTTGTCGTTATTCCTGACAGCGTTAATAGTGTTACTAATTGCTATACATATGATCCCAATGTGTGTGCAAATGCCGCGAAATGGAATGTTGGTGGCATATACAAAAGTCACATTTGGACAATGGATTGCTGGTTTTGTTGCGTGTGTCTATTGTGTGGAATATCTATTGACTGTGGGGTTATTGAACAAATATTGTTCCTTCTATATGAGGATATTGTTTACGGTATTGGAGCGAAAGAATGACGTGCAAGGTGGATATGAAGATTTCCTCTTTGATCCCATCGCGTTTGGTGTTGTTTTTGGTGCTGTCATCATTCATTTAATGGGCGTTAGGGTAACTATTTCAATGTTGGCATAACGTTTAGTGTTTTAGGTTGTGTGCGTCAGTTCACTTACATTGCTATTTGCCTCATTCATAACAATATTAACTGTAATTGTTGTATCTATTGCACACATTGAGTTGAAATTTACACGCAATAGTGCTAATCTTGATACGAATTTCATAAATACGGTGGGACAATTAAGGCAAACTAAATATAAATTTGTTACAGATATGTCCAGATTGTTTGAATCTACTGTTTTCATTTATTGGTCTCGATTGTCTCAGTCAATTATTAGAGGAAACACATGAGCCAAAGCGACGAATTGGAAGGATATTCACTGGAACAAACATATTCCTAATAATTTTGTTCTCTGTTACGTTGTTCGCATTAATTGCTGCCGGTTTTACATCTGTTCAAGGTAAAACGTAACTAACACAACACCAAATAACGATGGTATACAGAAAATCAGACACTGATTTCAATTTTAATGTACAAGAATGTTCAATCAATTGCGTACATTTTAAACTTGGGTGCCGTGTGTGCTCTATGTGCATGTGTGATGGCCATATTATTGCCAGCGAGTCGAGTGTTCATTGCGCTTATTAATGTTTATAAAAAGAAAGTGAGATATATAATTTAACTTTGATTTAAAGCATTTGCTTTCAGCAACTCATCGGCAGTTCGTTAAACCTGAGGATTGCTGTGTGTACGGTTGGCTTTATTTCAATGCCTATTACTCTGTTACCAATTAATTGTTTGCGAAATGTAGGACAATTCATGTTATCATTTAACACAATTTAACACATTTTAGATTACTGGCTGCATAAATGCATTGTGTTTATTATTTCTTGTGATTGTAACAATTCTACGAAATTACATGGACAATAAAATTGAATTCGATGAAGCAACAGATTATGCCAGATTTGCAAGAACGAGACCAAAGAGTTATGGAGCAATTGGGGAAAATGAAAGTTGTGGTAAGTGTTATTGAAGTCGAACAATTGGGATTAACGTGCAGCTAATATATCCCATAATGCTCACACATTAACTCGGAGCAGCACCGGACAAAGCAGTCATCGTTGGCCTGTATTATCCATATCAATGCAATCATTTCGCCACTTTGTTGACGGTAACATAGCCACTAAATTCTAACATCCCACCTCTCAGGTGCAACAACCACTCACCAACATAACTGTCTCACATCTCCCTGTCATCCACAAGTAACAATACAAAACATAAAACTAAATGAATATATAGATTGATCACTTTGACGAAGATTGTCTCAGTGCACAATCAATGCACGTTTATGATGACGACGCCACATCACTTCCACATCAAGAACAAACTACTCTGGATTCGAATTTAGTTGGCAAAACAGCTAATTATTGTGAACATCCCCATCAACAAGAGAACCAATTGGCACGCGCCGTCTGTTTATTAGCAATATTTTGTACATTAGCTGGTGTATGTGGTGTGTGTGTTATGTTTTGCTCTTGGGTTACTGCACTTGTGTTGATTATGTGTGAGATAGGGGTTATGGTTCTTTGGAATGCGAAACTGAAGTCGGCACATACAAATAAGATTATATTATTTCCATTTCTAAGTTTATTTACTGTGTCTATTCTAATCATTCTCATAACAAATGTGATTGACTGGAGGACAATGTCAGTGCTGATATCTTGCTTTTGTGTCGGTGAGTATTCCCATGCATACACTCTCACAAACACTTTCAGCATCATCAATGCGACTGATATTTGGTGGGTGCAAGGGTAAAGTGGCCACTACCAATGAAATGATTATGAATGATGCATTGAGACAGAATGATGAACATTAAGTCTATTCTTTGTCAGTTATTTTTCGCTAATTTCAATTTTATAATTTCATAAATTTCATTTATCGTCGGCGGAAATAGAAATTTGCAAGAATAATAATATGCGGAAAACAGTTTTGTCACCAAATCATAACTAAGAACACAAATAATTACCCGCAAATAAGCAGAAAATGATGAGACAAAACAATGAAGAATATTCACATTTTGTACACTATCCACAAAAATGTTGACGGGCAGACTGAAATATACAGAAAATGACGTTTGTATCACAATAAGCATTCAGGAGTGACTAAAACAGAAGAAGAATTGCATTTGCTCGGACAACGAATTTAATTCATATTATAATAACCCAGATGTTGTACGGACACCCCTGAGAGAAAATAAAAACAACAGAAAGTTTGTCTTCACGCGCCATGAAAGAAAACAATTGTACATAAAAATGAAAATATTATCGATTAACAATAGAGGATGCATTTCGTCGAAATAGATCTATTTGTGATGAATTTGAGGGCTGAACGACACGGAATACGGGTTGAAATTGGCTGCCTGGAATAATGATTATTGCTCGAGTAAACAGTATGCTTATCATTTCATGAATAATAATAATCCGTGCATAATCTATATAATTAGTACAAACACACATGCCCGATAAATAACCACCAATAGTACAACAACAACACGTTTATCCGAAATACATTCGAATGACACATGCAAAGAATAGATGTGATCACAAAGTAGAACAGACGTGCAATTATGCTACAAATAAATAGATATCCCATTGTTTGTCCCGTCTAAGTATTGTGCCGTGAATTCCACGCCTGTCCACCCAAAATGCGCGTAAGTTGTGGTGAAATCAACAGTTCATCATCACAATGTCTCTGTGTCGGTGCAAGATGTGTATAACTCGTTTTCCTTCTCAGTGCAACTTGACTCAGTGGATGCAGGGATTTGAGATCATTGCCACTCAATGACGGTGACATACCATTTGTATGTATGATATCGGGCGTGTGTGGTTGTGAGATTGTCGTGTCACGGGAGACGACACCACTACGACCATGTTGTGGACTGTTGTTTGGTGCACCGACTGTTGATGCGTTTCGGGACATTGTGGATATTGCGGTGCGCTTGGTTTGGGCGACGAGGGATCCGGTGCGATTGAATTCGCCTTGGAGCCATCTGGAATTATTGTATGTCAATGAGTGGTTGTATTTCATTCATACCTTTCCAATTTATCAACACACGCTTCTTGATATTCATGAACCCAATTAATTCCATTGAATTTCGTGATCATTCGAACATCTGCTGGCAGTTTACTCTCATCGGGAAATTCAAAGTTCTTGTCAAATATTGGAATGATGTTCTTCTTGTGCTCCATTGCGCAGCGTACCTGAATATTTATATAATATTTATTCAATTCAACCTTACCTCTTTGTGTACCCAATCATCACAGGCATCATCGCCAACCCAGCGATCGAGCGAACCTTCAGATAAAACAAGAATGAAATGCCTGGCGGCTATTATGTTTTTCAATAAAGATGAATCAAATTGACCCGCATATAGACGATCGACGTCGATAAACACCTTCAATTATTATACAAATAAGAATGATCGATTTTTGTTGTTTTACCTTATAACCTCTCAACTGAAGTAAGACCTTCAATAAACTGGCCATTTGGTTGCCATTTCGGCGACGATAGGATATGAAGATATCGATTTGTTTACTCAACACTGCGATTTCCATATCATCCGCCGTTTTGCAATCTGAACATAATTAACAAATATCGATACACTTGTTACATTGATTACCTGATAACGCCGCCATTAATTTCATCCTATGTACAGGATTTGTAATATTGCACGTGTGTTGTAGAATCTCCTCAGTGATGTTAGTTAGCAATGGTCGATCAATGCCAACCTGAATTAGAATATTAATCACCATCAACATACACCACCATTCGTGAACGTACCTCCAACATTTGATATGTGTAGACACTTAGATCGTCACTGACGGACATTAGGAATGTGTCCAGACCACTTCTGTCCACGGCTGAATAGTCAGCTGCAATCTTCAATCCCTCCAGTTCTCGCATGAATCTCTTGCGCAACAATGAACTCTCCATTCCAATGTCGTATTTCAATTCGTGATCGGTCAACAACAACAACAAATCACCGTCGACCATTTGTTCGACGAATTGACTGGCATATTGTTCGAAACCAATCTGCAACATTCCAACATCTTTCTTGTAACACATTCTATCACTCACCTTAGTAACCCAATAGCGCACATCCTCTGTTGACCATAGTGGTACTTGTTGTGACAGTTTATATGGTACGTCTTCACCAATTATTGTTAGTGCTTGTGACGCCAACTTTGCTGCTACTTCATACGGTGAACTTGCTACTGCTTTCAATGCGTCCACTGCACCAATCTCCTGTAATTATATGAAATTGTGAATGAATATACATTGGGTATGTGGTAGAGATGGGCTACTTTGGATTTGTGTGTGTGTGTGTGTGTGTAAATGAAAAAGTGACAACACCATAGACAATTTGCTGAGTTTTCGTGTCACTTCCACGTCAGCAGACAATGGCACGACGGCATCAACAATATTACTAATAACTTTGTCATCGTCCCTCATAATCTTAACATTGTCATATTGTATCGCATGTGTTGCACTACGTTTGCGTGGTGGTAATTGTGCTGCCGATCCATCCAACGTTGGTGAACTGCCATACGATCCAGCCATATTTGCATATTTAATATTGGATATTTCATCGATTGAGTCGTTGAATACTTGAACCATTTTGTAGTAGTGAAATCAAGTCAATCAACAACAAAGTTATTTTCATATTATTTATCGTCACAGAGACAATTAATGAATGAATATGTTTTTGTGCGTCTGTAAATGCGAATTAAGCAATTGTGAACGGTGTGTATAGGAGAACGATAAGACAGAGGGCAAAGTATGCTAGTACAATATTCGTACACGTTAACCGCTAATGCGAAACTATTTGTATACAATAGTGTACACGTGAATGAATTCGTCACATTAACCAACAATTACAGTACGATTAACATTAACAAATCAGATTAGCAAATGTGACTTTTTGTGTATAGAAGCAATCAAATATGTTACTTATATATGTACAATAATAATATACGTAGCCCAGACAAAATACGTAGGTGTTAGCGAATACAATAGCTACCACATATAAAACGTTTGTTTATTTAGTGTGACTCAATATATGTTTCTGTCTGCAACAAGAAAAATGCAGCGGAAGAACGCATATGTGTGGGTGGTTAAATGAGATTCATCAATTTTGATGAGTAAGAAATAACGCGCAAAATATTTGCAACATAATTTCTGTTACACACACACATATATAGAGACAGGGGTGTGAACGTGTACGGTAAAGTGTGATATTTCACAAAAGCGGCTTAGACGCACTCTTTTTATTTGTTATCAACACGTTTATTTTGTTTATTACGAAAGATTGCAACACACAATGGGGTGGTAGGGTGCGTTCGATCTAGGTTCGCTAGTGTTGTTTGTTTCACGCACACACACACACGCGCAGACACATAAACACACACGACATTTACATTTACAGTTATAGCACGTGAAAGGCACAAAGGCACACAGACCCTACACGCTCAAGTGTCGTTCAATTAATCACGATCTACACTTTAAACTCAAGCTGTGCGACGCTGAAAACACTCAATGAAAACAGGGAAATCAATTACGATACTTTCCAGCACATTGGGATCCTAAGCTTAGAATTCCACGTGGACAAGTTGTCGCG
>JADMIO010607095.1_pt1 | contig 34350 bp, 26 predicted proteins | sample 8958161 | NCBI WGS metagenome assembly JADMIO01 (sample SAMN16585339, study PRJNA669376) | soil metagenome | isolation source: Crop rotation soil | place: USA: Cullars Rotation, Alabama | collected 2011 | reverse complement strand
CGGTTGGCGCCATTCCCGACGCGACATACAATTCCAGTTTTTCGGCGAAGACGGTCTTGCGCCGGATGCGATCGATAGCTTTGTGTTTGGCGGTTTGAATAATCCAGGCGCGCGGATATTCCGGGACCCCGTCTCTCGCCCATTGATCGACAGCGGCGGCGAACGCTTCCTGCGCGGTTTCTTCCGCAAGATCGAAGTCACCGAGCAGCCGGATAAGTGTGGCGACAATCCGGCCCCAGTCGCTGCGGTAAAGGCTATCGATGGCGGCCGTTGCGTTCGGAAGCATCGTTCATCATAAATTTTCTCGCGGCGCCTGTCGATCGGGCGTCTTGCCGTTCGATTCGTATATGTAAGGAGAAGGTATGAAGTACATGTTGCTCGTTTATCTGGCGGAAGACGCAATGACAGATGGCGAACGTCAGGAGTGCTACGTGAAGTCGGCGAGGCTGGCGCAGGACATCAGCGCCAACGGCCAATATCTGGACGCATCGCCGCTGCATCCCGTCTCGACGGCGACAACGGTTCGCGTGCGCAATGACAAACGCATCGTCACGGACGGACCATTTGCCGAAACGAGAGAGCAACTCGGCGGCTACTACCTGATCGACGCGAAGAATCTGGATGAAGCGATCGGCATCGCCGGTCAGATCCCCGGCGCCCGTTTTGGCTCGATCGAAATCCGTCCGGTGATGGAGATTTCGGGATTGCCAAGCTCCTGACATGTCACGCCTCGGTCTTTGATCCAGTCGCATCGGCCCCTCCTGCAAGGATGGGTAGTCGAGCCGATCTAATGCAACGCTACCTTAGTCATCGGCGAGACGGGGAGGTCGGCTTCTCGCGGCCGGACCTCTCCGACTGCGCTCTGATTAAGGTAGCGTTGCATTTTGTTTGTACAGCGCAGTCTCCCCTCCTCTGGGCTTTGCACAAAAACTCCCCTCCTAAGTTAGGAGGGGACTCTGCGAGGGCGTTTCAGCCCGAGCAGACGGGGTGGTTCCTGATCGAACTGCAACATTTCGGCGGGGGAACCACCCCGGCGCGCTTCGCTTCGCGGCCCCTCCTGACTCAGGAGGGGAGTTCGGATCGCTCCCGCCACTTTTTATGCAAAGCCCCTCCTCTGGCGGAGGGGCCGAATGCGTAGCTTGCATTCAATGTGCCTCGTCGGGGAATTCCGCCGTCGTCTAGACTGAGCGGCGGTAAATGCCCTATGACTTCCTAAGGCAAAGGCCTTAAAACCAGCTCTTGCAGCGAGTTTCATGGCCTCCTGCCGTTGACAGCTTCTTCGTCCCCATGATTTTCTAGAACCGCACAAATCCCAGTTAGCCAGGAAATCCTTTATAGGCCCGCCGCTCACGGAAGATCCGTAGGCTCGTCTGATTTCGTTTCGCTACCTGTTGTTTAGGAGTACTGCCATTCGATTCCGAGTTGTTGCCGCCATTGTTGTCTTATTCGGTTTTCTTACCCTTGCTGCTTTTGCCCGGCCTGCGCAGGACCGCATAGTTCGCCGTCCTGAAGCGCGATCGACATTTCATCTCCGAGGCAACGTCCATCCGTTGGCTCGCTCCGAGAACGATCGTGGCCGCGCGCAAGCCTCGCTTCCGATGCAACGCGTCATGATGATGTTCAAAGCCGCGCCCGCACAGGAAGCGGAGTTGGATGCTTTGCTCGAGGCGCAGCAGAATCCGTCGTCGCCAAACTTTCATAAATGGCTCGGTCCCGAAGAATTCGCGGACCGTTTTGGTCTGAGCGCAAACGACGTCTCTCAAGTGGTGGCGTGGCTCCAGCAACAGGGCTTTACGATCGACGAAGTCGGACGCGCTCGACGTTGGGTGGCGTTCTCCGGCGTCGCCGATCAAGTGGAGAAAGCGTTCCAGACAGAGATCCACGAATATATGGCCAATGGCCAGACGTTCTATGCCAACGCGGGTGAGCCGGCCGTGCCGGCCGCGTTTGCCGAAGTCGTATCCGGCTTCCGCGCCTTGAACAACTTTCAAATGAAGCCGCGGCCGCGCTTCACATCGAACGTGACGGGCAATCATTACCTCAGCCCGAGCGACTTCGCGACGATCTATAACCTGAATGCCGTCTACGCGCGTGGCATCGATGGTCGCGGACAGAAGATCGCGGTCGTCGGTCAGACCGATCTGCAACTCGCCGACATTCGCGCCTTCCGAACCGCTTCCGGCCTGCCGCAAAACGATCCGCAGGTGATCCTCGTTCCGGGTTCGGCGGATCCCGGCACGAACAGTGGCGACCTGGGTGAAGCCGACCTCGATGTGGAATGGTCCGGCGCCGTCGCTCCGGCCGCGCAGATCATTTACGTCAATTCGAAGAACGGCGCATTCGATTCGCTGCAATATGCGGTCGATCAAAATCTGGCGCCCGTGATCAGCGTGAGCTATGGCGCGTGCGAACAGGAGTTCTCAACGCAGGACGCGTCGATGATGTCTGCGCTCGGCGCGCAGGCGAACGCTCAAGGCATCACGATCGTCGCGGCCAGCGGCGACACCGGCGCTGCCGATTGTGAAACGCATTCGTCGACAACGGCGATCGCGACGCACGGACTCGCAGTCGACATCCCGGCGAGTCTGCCTTCCGTTACGGGAGTTGGCGGTACGGAATTTCATGAAACGTCGACGTCATGGACATCGACCAACAACACCTCGAATGGTTCGGCCATGGGCTACATGAGCGAAAACGCCTGGAATGACACGACAACCGAACTGCAGTTGTCCTCCGGTGGCGGCGGTCGAAGCAAGTTCTATTCGAAGCCGAGCTGGCAGGTTGCGGCCGGTGTTCCTGCTGACGGAATGCGCGATGTGCCGGATGTTTCGATGAACGCGTCCGCCAGTCACGACGGCTACTTGATGTGCACGCTCGGAAGCTGCGCGAATGGTTATCGAACCTCCAGCGGCGGATTGACGGTCGTTGGCGGCACGTCTGCGGGCGCGCCGACATTTGCCGGAATGATTGCGCTCATCAATCAAGTCACAAACACCTCCCAAGGCAACATCAATCCGAATCTCTACCGTCTCGCGACACTCGCGCCGAATGCATTTCACGACGTCACGAGTGGAAGCAATCAAGTCCCATGTCTCGTCGGAACCACGGACTGCTCGATCAGCAGCATGATCGGATATACCGCCGCGCCGGGGTACGATCAGGCGACCGGTCTCGGATCCGTCGACGCAAACAATTTGATTGCCGCCTGGACCGGCGCGTCGACATCTTCGACCACGTCGACGACATCCACAACCTCGACGTCCTCTTCGACTACAACAACTACGTCCGGAGGCACGGACGTTACTCCCGTCATTGGCGTTTCCGGCGCTGCGCCCCTTCCCATCACGGGTGTGGAGCAGGGAACCGTTCGTTCGGGATATGTCGTCATCACACCGGACAGCGGATCCAGCGCTCCCACGCCGACGGCCACGTTCGGTTTGGTCAGCGCGGGCATCGTTCGCGCGCAAGCAGGCGTCTTACCGCTGCCGTTGCTGACGGACGGTTCCGTTTTCGTCGAAGTCGTGCCGGGAATCGGCCGCGATCTCGGTGTCGCGATTGCCAATCCATCGTCAAGCGCAGCGACCGTCAGTATGTTGTTGCGTGACGAAACCGGTAACGTCTACGGCACACCCGTAACCATCACGCTTCAGCCGCAGCAGCAGGTCGCCAAATTCGTGGAGGAGCTGTTCAGCGGAACTACACTGAGTTCCGGTTTCCGCGGCACGCTGCGGATTCAGAGCGCGACGCCGCTTGCGATGCTTGGACTTCGTTTCTCGGGCGCCGAATTCAGCACCTTGCAGGTGAACGGATCGCCGTCCACGGGTGGAATTCCGGTACGGACGCTGACGAATGGGACCGTTGGGGGAACCAACGCGATCCTGCTGCCGCAGTTCGCGATGTCTGGCGGTTGGGCCACGCAGATCGCGCTTCTGAACACCAGTGCCACGACGGCAACCGGACGCGTCGACATTTTCGACACCAACGGTAATCCGATGACCGTCACGTTGAACGGCGTCACCCAGAGCACGTTCAAGTATTCGATTTCCGCCGGAGGAGCTTTCCTGCTCGCGCCGCGGGATATCAACGGACAGTCGCCCTTCTAAATCGGTCCGATTTTTGTTCCCGAGAGCGATTCTCCGCGGTAAGGTGTGCGAACACGCCGAAACCTGAAGGAGATCGGGATGAACAAGCGAGTCATGGGATGGTTCTGCGGAATTGCCGTCGTGCTTGGTTCGATCGTTTACGGACAGACTGCCCGCGCGCCACAATCGTCGGATAAACCGGCGCCCAATCGGCCGACCGAAGGTCGTTCGGTTGTCGAGACGCAGTTCGGCATTGTCTCGGCCAGTCATCCGCTGGCGGCTCGCGCCGGCGTTGAGATGCTGGAGCGTGGCGGCAACGCGGTCGACGCGGCCATCGCGGCCAACGCGACGATGGGTCTCATGGAACCCGCGATGAACGGCATCGGCGGCGACCTGTTCATCCTCTATTACGAAGCAAAGACCGGCAAGATATACGGCCTGAACTCCGGCGGTTGGGCGCCGACGGGACTGACCGTTCCCTTTCTTAAGTCGAAGGGCATCACGCGCATGCCGCAGAACGGCATCTACAGCGTGACGGTCCCAGGCGCTGTCGCCGGTTGGGACGCGTTGCGAACCCGCTTCGGCACCAAACAATTCTCCGAACTTCTCGCGCCCGCCATCTATTACGCCGATAACGGATTCCCCATCACCGAAGTGATCGGCAAGAGTTGGGCAAGCTCCGTCAACAAACTCTCGCAGCAGCAGAACAGCGCGAAGACGTACCTTATTAATGGTCAGGCGCCGAAGATCGGAAGTCTGTTCCGCAATCCGGATCTGGCGAAGTCTCTAAGACTCGTTGCCGAACACGGCCGCGATGGCTTCTATAAAGGACCGACGGCCGAAGCCATTCTCGCCCTTTCCAAAGAAACCGGCGGCACCTTCACCGCCGCCGATCTGACCGACTTCCAACCCGAATGGGTGACGCCGATCAGCACGACCTATCGCGGCTGGACCGTCAGTGAACTGCCTCCGAACAGCGACGGCATTGCGGCTCTGATGATGTTGAACATCATGGAACAGTACCCGATGAAGGACTTCGGCTTTCACAGCACGAAAGCGCTGCACGTGATGATCGAAGCCAAGAAGCTTGCCTACGCGGACCTCATTCGCTATATCGGGGATCCGAAGTTTTCCAAGCTCCCCGTCGAGACGTTGCTTTCCAAAGCGCACGGGGCCGAGCGGTCAAAGTCGATCGACATGAACAAAGCGGCATGCACGGTTGAACCGGGCCATCTCGAGGGCTACACGAATTCGGGTGGTAACGACACGATCTACCTCAGCGCGATCGATAAGGACGGCAACATCGTCTCGCTGATTCAGAGCAACTACTCCGGGTTCGGTTCGGGCCTGACGGCGCCGGGGACCGGTTTCATCCTGCATAATCGCGGTGGTCTCTTCACCATGGAAGAGAATCATCCGAATACGGTCGAACCGCGCAAGCGTCCGCTGCACACGATCATTCCGGCGTTCATGGAAAAGGACGGCGTGAAGATTGGCTTTGGAATTATGGGCGGATTCAATCAGCCGCAAGCGCACGCGCAGTTCGTCGCGGGTATTGCAGACTTCGGCTTCAACATTCAGGAAGCGCTGGAAGCGGGCCGCTTCACGAAGGAATCGTTTCAGGGATGCGATGTGCAGATCGAACCGCTCGTGCCCGAGGATGTCCGTCGTGAGCTGACGGCTCTCGGTCACCAGTTGCGCGTCGCCCAGCCGAGAAGCGGCACGTTCGGCTGGGGACAAGCGGTGATGAGCGACGGCTCAGGCGTCCACTTCGGCGCCTCGGAACCGCGTCATGACGGCGCGGCCATTCCGCAAATGCCGCCGGTGTTCGGTCCGAAACCGAATTGATCGACGATTACGTCGTTACGATCTTTTGACGAAATCGAGCACGCGACCCGCAGCATGTGCCGGATTCGAGCGCTCGGCTTCGAAAATCTCTGCCAGAATGCTCGGCGATGGTAGGTCGTTGAGCATATCGGCGACCGTCCAATCTTGCGTGAAGATCGGCTCGGGAATACCAATCACGCGTCCGACGCGGCAGTTAAAGGTTGCGTTGTTGCGGGTAAGACGACTCGAAACTTCAATCTGTGAATGACTCATGGCGCCCTCCATGGACCTTAAAAGTCTTTTCGGATCTTCCTAAGCCGGACATTAGATTTTCCGGACAATATTTTGTAAACAAAAATCGAACAGGTCGGGGTGAGATGGCAGACAAGGCAGAATTCGACGCGGAACTGATCCAGGGCCACAAGGGTGTGACGGCGGTGATCGTGCCGTTTAATCCGGAAGAAGGCTGGTCGCAAAAGCCGGTCCGTCTTGCGGGCCGGCGTCATGGTTGGTTGATCACCGGAAGCGTCAACGGCGTTAAGTTCGACAGTTACGTCGGCGACCGCTGGGGCCGCTTCTTCATCACCATCGAACCGGAGTTACGGGAAAAAGCAAAGCTTTCAGTCGGCGACAAGCTGCACATGATCATTCAGCCGACGTCCAGCCGTCGAGCATTCGAACGCGCCTTTGAACAGTCGAAAGTGACCACTCAACCGACCAAAGCACGCCCGGACGCAATTGAGGTTGTTTCCGGCAGGTAGTTCCGGCGGAGTTCGTGCCGGTTGGTGTGTTTATTCAGACTTCGACAAGGCCGACGAGACGGTTCGCGGCTCGGCCCGTTTTCGGCGGCGCGCGCGCACAGGTTTTGCGTGACGTTTGTCCGTCAATTTCTGCGCTTCGAGTTCCGCGGCCGTAATTTCACCCAATTTATGTTCGTAGGCAGCGATCGCTTCGGCGAGATTCCGAAGCCGGCGTTCCCTGGCGGCCCACTCGGACATCGCCACATTCACCCAGCCGCTGAGCGACGCGGCGCGCCCCTCGGCTACAGCTGCGTTGGCCGCCTCGATCAGTTCGGAGTCGACCGTCACCGTCAGGCGTTCCTTGCCCATATACCGACGCTAACAGAACCATGATCTTTGTCGTACGGGACGCGTGGAGTAAAAAGCGTCAGCGCCAGCCGATGAAACGCAGAATCGAATCGCCCAGGAAAATATAGATGCCGCAGATGGTTCCTTCACCCAACAGCACGCCCAGGGCAAAGCGGCGAACGTTCACTTTCAGAATTCCACAGGCGTAGCAGATCAAGTCCGTTGGCAATAGCGGAAAGAAACTCCAGCCGATGATGATGGGAAACTCGTGGCGTTGCAGCGCCGCCGTCAGTTTCTCGAAGTCGCCGGGACGTGATTTGGCAAGCAACTCATCCAGGTGCAGCGATTCCGCGAAATAGTAAATGCTGATCGACGACACGAGAATCCCGACGAGACTCAGGAAAAGAAGCGGAACCGGCTGGAAAAACGGAATACCGAGCAGGATCAGATTGGTCGCGGGAATAAGCGTAAAGCCGCGAACGCTGCCGAGTAAAAGGTACACCATGTAGCCCAGAATCACAGACGTCGTCGTTGCCTGATGAAGGCCGGCCTGGATGAAGTCCGAGCGGAAGAAATAGAGGTAGATACAGAACGGCACGATCGCCAGCCACACGCCGATTCGCACCGTCCGCATTCCACGCATCGCCGCGGAATCTTAACAGAATCCATTGTTGCACCGCGACGACTCGTCCTCGCTGTCATCCATTGTGATATAAACGCCGGCGAACCTTCTTTCGAAAGGCTATCTATGTCGCGAACCCTTGGCGCCATTTTGCTTATCGTCTTGCTCGCCTCCGTCATTCTCTATGCGCGGCAGGTTCCGATTCAGGATCAGCAGCCGGCGGGTTCGGCTTTACGGCCGGCGGTGATGGGGCCTTCCGGCGGTGTCTCGACCGGTCATCCCCTCACAACGGCTGTTGCCTTTGGTGTGCTGCTGAAAGGCGGCAACGCGTTTGATGCCGGAGTCGCGTCGCTGCTTACCGGTGGCGTGCTCGAACAGGATTTATACAGTCTTGGCGGCGAAGCTCTGGTGTTGGTTTATCCAAAGAAGGAAGGGAAGGTCACGTCTGTTGTCGGGCAGGGCTGGGCCCCGGCAGCCGTCAGCGTCGACTGGTACAAGTCCCGTAACAAGACGCTGCAGGGCAACGGCCTCGATCCTGCGGTCGTGCCGGGCGCGATTCATGCGGCGCTCACCGTTCTGGAGAAGTGGGGCACGATGTCCTTCGAAGAAGTCGCGACGCCGGCGATCGAGTATGCGGAGAAGGGCTTTCCGATGCGTCAAAGCACGGCGGACGCGATCCAGAAGCAACTCAAGCTGTTCGACAAATGGCCGGACAACAAGAAATATTGGCTGAAACCGGATGGCTCACAGTACAAGCCGGGCGAGACGATCAAACTGCCAACCCTGGCTCGGACGCTTCATCGAATGGTCGACGCCGAACGCGCCGCTAAATCGAAAGGAAGGGCCGCCGGCATTGTCGCGGCGCGCGACGCCTTTTATAAAGGAGACATCGCCCGGGAGATGGTCGCGTTTCTGAAAAAGAACGACGCGCCCTTTGAACTCGCCGATTTTTCCGATTTCTTCGCCCGAATTGAAGAACCTGCAAAGACCACCTATCACGGCTACACCATCTACAAGCACGGCTTCGGAAGCCAGGGGCCGGTGCTGCTGCAGACTTTAAATATTCTCGAGAACTTCGATCTCCACGCGATGGGTTACGGCAGCGCGGATTATCTGCATACGGTCACGGAAGCCATGAAGCTCGCGTACGCCGACCGCGACACCTATTACGCCGATCCTGCGTTCGTGAATGTTCCTGCTGAAGGATTGCTCTCGAAAGATTATGCGAAAGAACGCGCGAAGCTGATTGATCCGAAGCACGCGTCGAAGTCTTTCATCGCGGGCGATCCGCTTCCGTATGACTCCAGGGTCAAGCAGTGGCCCTACTGGAAAGCCAACATCAAGGACGGCACGAGTGAACGCGTCGAAGCCGACCTGTCGCAGGAAGCCGCATTGTCATCGCTTGGTTTGGATTCCGGCGGCGTGTCGAAGGACACGACGCACATGTCCATCATCGATAAGGACGGCAACCTCTTCGACGTTACGCCCAGCGGTGGCTGGATTCCCGGCGCGGTCATTCTTGGCGACACGGGCATAGGCATGAGCGTCAGGGGCGAGCAGTTCTGGCTCGATTCCACTCGCGCCGCGCAGATTCGTCCGCATGCGCGTCCTCGCTACACGCTGACGCCGAGCATGGTCTTCAAAGGTAATGTGCCGATGATGGCGATCGGCACGCCCGGCGGCGACAATCAGGATCAAACGATTCTGCAGGCGTTCCTGAGCGTTGTCGATTTCTGGAACGATTGGTATCCGAACCTGCACGCGGCCTTTGAACGTCCACGTGTGCAAACTCTGCATTTCTACGGATCGTTCTGGCCGCACTCACCCGGCTTCAACAAACTGAATGTCGAAGCCGCTATTCCGGACGCGGTCTACAACGAACTCCGCGCCCGCGGTCACGATGTGAGCCGGTTACGAACGTTCGGTATGTCCGGTTGCGCGACTGCGGTGATGATCGATCCCGCCACACAAAATCGCTTCGCCGGGGCCGACCCCCGCCGCGACTGTTACGCGATGGCTTACTAACATGAAGTCCGACGTCGTCACGCGTCCGCTCTCTTTGGTTACCTTTCTCGTTGTATTTGCTGTGATAACGATTCATGGTGTCGCACGGCCGCCTGAGGTTCGCTATCAAGAGGTCAAGGATTGGCCAAAGCTTCCCGCCAATATTCAGTTTGGCGAAGTTGCGGGTGTCGCCGTCGATGTGAATGGACATGTGTTGGTGTTTCATCGGCCCGGGCGCGGCTTCGATTTAACCGCCACCGAAAAGCTGAAAGACCCGACCGTGCTGGAGTTCGATCCGGACAGCGGTAAGTTGCTCGCCTCCTGGGGCGCCAACATGTTTCTGGTGCCTCACGGTATTACCGTCGATAGCGAGAACAACGTATTCATCACGGATGTTTCGCTGCAACAAGTGTTCAAATTTACTCACGACGGAAAGCCGCTTCTCACCCTTGGTGAGCCCCGTGTCGGCGCCTGGGACGCGAATCACTTCAACGAGCCGACCGACATTCAGATTCGTCCCGACGGGTCGTTTTACGTTTCGGACGGCTACGTCAATAGCCGCGTGGCTTACTTCGATCCCAAAGGAAAGGAAGTCTACGAGTGGGGCAAGAAGGGATCGGGTGAAGGTGAATTCAGCAATCCGCACGGACTGACTTTCATTCCCGGGAGCACCGATGTTCTGGTCGCCGATCGTGAGAACTCGCGGCTCCAGTTGTTCGACAGCAAAGGGAAGTTCAAGCGCCAATGGACGGGCGCGAAAGACGCGGTCACGACCGGCCGAGTCTTTGCCGTGGCTGCAGCGCCGGACGGTTCACTGTTTGTGGGTATACGTCGAGCCGACTATGACACCCAGCACACGGGTGTGATCAAACTCGATCGCGATTGGAATCTCGTCGCTTCGGTGGGTTTCGGCCGGCCCGGCGATCCCGTCTTTAATTCCGTGCATGACCTCGCACTAGGCAAAGATGGCTCCATCTACGTCGCCGAGACCCGCACGAAGCGGGTCGTAAAACTCCGACCCGTTTCGTGATGCGATAGGACTACTGTTTATCGCGGTACAGGCACTCCTTAGCCATGAACTCATTTTTGTCGTTCACGTCTCCGGAGCACGAAATGTAGTAGTCCTTTTTGATTTCGGACACCTTACCCGGTTTGTTGTCCGTAGTGTGGCCCATCATGAATTTCGTTGAAGTGCTGAACATGATGGGGCGCGGCGCGTTGTTGACCAGCACCGTAATGGAATCCTTATCGACCTTGCCGACCTTGCCTTCGATATTCGACGTCTTCGTTCCCTTGTCTGCCTTCTTGCCTTGCGCAATTCCCACGACCATGAATGCAGAAGCAACAAAGGCGACGCACAAACCGATCTTGAACAGTTTCATGAGAACCCTCCGTGCGCGGTGTTATAGCGTGAAAGCATCCGATCTGTAAACTCTCCGCTCGCGCCAGTCCGGAGAAAGACCCAACGCAGAGCGCCGAAGAAGTAGATGGATCGCGGACTCTAGCGGTGGAATAGTGATTTCAGGCGGGACCAGGTGTAGTGGTTCAGAATGTCCGTCTTCTCAAACCCCGCGCGACGGGCCTGATCGACGCCGTACTGGAGGTAATCGAAATCCCAGACGCTGTGGGCGTCGGTGGTGATGGCGATCTTGACGCCGGCTTCCCGCGCCAGTCTTGCGTTCTCGGCAGACACATCCAGCCGGTCCGGACTGGAATTGAGTTCGAAATAACAGCCATTCTGCTTCGCGTGTTCGACGATGCGTTCAAAGTCGAGCTCATAGCCCGGGCGTTTTAACAGCAGACGTCCCGTCGCATGACCGAGGATATTGAAGTAACGACTATCCATCGCTTTCAGAATTCTCTCGGTTTGTTCCGTCTTGCCGAGACCGAAGCGCGAATGAATCGAGCAGACGGTGTAATCCAGTTGGCGCAGCAGATCGTCCGGATAGTCGAGCGAGCCATCGACCAGGATGTCGACTTCGGTGGATTTCAGAATCCTGATGCCGTGAGAGAACAGTTTTCCATTCAGACGATCGATCTCCCGGATCTGTTCCCACAGGGCTTCTTCCGAAAGACCGCGAGCAATCTTCAAACTCTGCGAATGATCGCTGATGCCGATGTAGTCGTAGCCTTTGGCCGCAGCGGCCTCCGCCATTTCTTCAATCGTGGCCGACCCGTCACTGGCGATGGTGTGCGCATGCAACTCTCCGCGAATGTCGCCGGCCGAAACGAGTTCGGGCAGTTTGTTACCGACGGCGAGACGGATCTCATCTCGTCCCTCGCGCAGTTCGGGCGGAATGAAGTCCATGCCGAAGCTGCGGTAAACATCTTCTTCGGTGGGATAACCTGTGCGGTTCTTCGCCAGTTGATCGATGTCGAAGCCGTGCTTCTTGAGTTTTTGCAAATGCGCGGAACTGCCGGTCGAAGCGACAAGGAGTGCGCCCCACCTGGATTTCGTTGCTCTCTCAATACGGAGCAGGATGCCGGCGGGCAACTTCATCAGGGCGGAATTCGCATCACTCGCGAGGAGATCGGTGCGACCGCCAAAGTGTTGCAGCTTGTCGATGGTCGTGGCGAAGTCATTCGCTTCGACGACGAAGTCGAGCAGACGGAGGACTTCGAGCCGTCTTCGGAAATCGCCGGCGACCTCGACCCTCGCGGCGCCGCAGCGATTCGTCAGAAATTTCTGAACTTCAGAAACGATAGGCTTCGCCTCGTGCCACAGAATTTCCGTGACGTCGGTCAGCGCGCGGCGGACGTGCTGTTCCATGCGGATGCCCATCTTCTCGCCGATCTCGCCGCTCGCGAGTTTCTCCTGCAGTTCGGGAATCGAGCCGATTCCCATCTTCTTATAGATGCGTTGAACGCGCCGGGCGTCCAGATTCGGATAATCGGCGACGGCGGCCACTTCCGGCTTCAGCCCGGACCGCAGCGACTCGAGGCGGTGGATGGTTCCGGTTTCGACGATTTCGCGGATCACGCCGCTGATGGCTTTGCCGATTCCGGGAAGCTCCGTCAGGTCGGCTTCCTCATGGACCAGGTCGCTTAAGCTGTCGCCGATGGAACGCACGGTTCGGGCGGCTCGGCGGTAAGCCTTGACTTTAAAGGTGTTTTCGCCCGCCGCCGCAAGCAGTTGCGCCAGGCTGAGGAGCCGGTCCGCGATTTCCGCGTTACTGATTTGAGGCGGATTGGGGTTCGCTTTCACGAAAAGAGGGACCTCTAAAAAAGAGGGCGCAAATCGGGCGCCAACGGTGGTTTCGGGGCGGAGGGGAGTTGCGTCTTATCCGATGGCGTTTTCCCTTCTATTTGAATAGAATAGCTGCCAATCAGCCCAGCGTTTCGGAGGGTTTGGAATGAGAAGAGAGATCGTCACAGCTGCCGTTGTTCTCGGCACGTTTGTGGCTGGAGCTACCTTGGCGCAGCAGAAGGCCGCGGCGCCGTTGAAATCGAAGCCGGCGACTGCGACTCAGACCGCCGCCCCGCGGGGTCCCGCAACCGCGGCCCCGGCAGCGGCAGCAACAGCAGGCATGAGCGTTGAAGCGCAGACCGCGTTGGTGAACCAGTACTGCATGACGTGCCACAACGACAAATTGAAGACGGGTGGCATCACGCTGTCGAAGCTCGACATCGCGCACCCCGATCAGACGGCAGAATTGGCCGAAAAGGTCATCCGGCAGGTGAAAGCCGGACAGATGCCCAAGATCGGCGCGCCGCGTCCGGAAGCGCAAACGCTGAAGCTGTTCGCGAGCACGATGGCCGCGACAATCGATAAAGCAGCCGCGCTCAGCGTCAATCCTGGCAGCCGTCCGTTCCAGCGTCTGACGCGGACGGAATATGCAAAGTCCGTGAAGGACCTGCTCGGCATCGATGTGGACGTCGCCGCGTTCCTGCCTCCGGATACGATCAGCGAAGGCTTCGACAACATCGCCGATGCGCAGCCGTTCTCTCCAACTTTGATGGAAGGCTATATGCGCGCCGCCACGAAGATCAGCCGCGACGCTTTAGGCGACCCGAAAGCGGAACCGACGTCTGCGGTGTACAAGATCGATCGCACGGCGTCGCAACTGGATCACGTCGACGGCGCTCCCTTCGGAACCCGCGGCGGTATCTCCACCGTTTACAACTTCCCGGCGGACGGCGAATACGACTTCCGCGGTCTGCTGCACGTTGTTCCGACGGGTCAGCTCTTCGGTGGTCCGATCTCGGCGAAGAACGTCGAGCAGTTGGAATTTTCGATCGACGGCGAACGCGTCGCGCTGAAGGACATCGATTCCAAGATGTCCGAATCGCTGCCGACCGGCGCCAACATTTATTCCGGCCGCGTTTTCGTTCGCGCCGGAGCGCATCAGGTTTCGGCGGCGTTTCTGGTGAAGCACTCTCATCTTATCGATGACGACATTGCGCCGATCGAGCACACGCTCTCGGACACGACGATCGGCACCGACACCGAGATCACCAGCTATCCGCACCTTCGCGAGTTCGAAATCAAAGGGCCCTTCAACGTGACGGGTGTTTCCGACACGCCGTCGCGCCAGCGCGTCTTCGTTTGCCGGCCAATGTCGGCGAGCGAGGAAACGCCTTGCGCGACGAAGATCCTCACGAGCCTGCTGAAGACCGCGTACCGCCGTCCGACATCGTCCGAAGACCTTGAAGGCGTCATGACGTTCTTCGAAAACGGTCGCAAAAATGGCGGCAATTTCGAGTCCGGTATTCGCGCGGCGCTTGAGGCCATTCTCGTCAGTCCTAATTTCGTCTTCCGCATCGAACAGCGGCCGGCCAGCGTGAAGCCCGGCCAGGTGTTCCGAATTGCTGATGTCGATCTGGCGTCGCGGCTGTCGTACTTCCTGTGGAATACCTATCCCGACGACGAACTTCTGACCGTTGCGCAGAAGGGATTGCTGAAAGACCCTGCCGTGCTGGAAAAACAGGTTCGCCGCATGATGGTGGATCCGCGATCTGAAGCGCTGGCGACAAAGTTTGCGGGCGAATGGCTGCATCTTCCGGATCTGATGAATCTGAATCCGGACGCGCACTATTACGCCAACTACGACCACACGCTGGCTCTGGCGATGCAGCGTGAAACCGAGCTGTTCTTCGACAGCATCGTTCGCGAAGATCGCAACGTGATGGACTTGCTCACGGCCGATTACTCCTTCGTGAACGAACGGCTGGCGCGGCATTACGGTATCCCGAATGTCGGCGGCTCGGAGTTCCGTCGCGTGACGCTGACCGATGACTATCGTCGCGGGCTGCTCGGCAAAGGCGCGATTCTTGCGCTGACCTCCGTTGCGGATCGCACGTCGCCGGTTCTGCGTGGCAAATGGGTGATGGGCGTTCTGCTCGGCACGCCGCCTCCACCGCCGCCTCCGGCCGTTCCGAAGCTGGACGCCACGTCGCCAGTTACGGAAGGGAAAGCGCTTACGATTCGCGAACGCATGGAAACCCATCGAGCCGCGGTCACCTGCAACAACTGTCATCGCCTGATCGATCCGATTGGACTGGCGCTCGAAAACTTCGACGTCACGGGCGCCTGGCGCACGCTGGACACGACGCCGGGCATCAACTCGGAAGGCATCCGGGTTCACAGTATCGGCGTTCCGGTCGACGCGAAGACCCAAATGTATGACGGCACGCAACTCGACGGTCCCGCCAGTCTGCGCAAAGCGCTGGTGGCGCGTCAGGATCAATTCATCCAGACCTTAACGGAAAAACTGATGGCGTACGCTCTCGGCCGTCGCGTCGAATACTTCGACATGCCGACCATCCGGGCAATCGACCGCGACGCCGCAAAGAACAACAATCGCTTCTCCGCTCTCGTGATGGGCATCGTCAAGAGCCCGGCATTTGAAATGAGCAGAGCCAAAGCAACAACGACAGATCTTCACTAGGAGACCAATATGTTCATCGTCACGAAAAAGCATATGTCCCGACGCACCGTCCTTCGCGGAATGGGCGTCACCGTCGCGCTGCCGTTCCTGGAGTCGATGTTGCCGGCTATGACTCCTGCGCCACAGAAGCCGCCGACGCGCGTCGCCTGCCTCGAAATGGTGCACGGCTCCGCCGGCAGCACGAAGTACGGCGCTGAGAAGAACATGTGGTCCCCGGCCGCAGAAGGCCGCGAGTTCGACCTCACGCCGAGCAGCTTGTTGCCGCTCGAACCTTATAAGGACTACCTCACGATCGTCAGCAACACCGACATGCATGGCGCCGAAGCGTGGGAACTGCACGAAGTCGGCGGCGATCACTTCCGCTGCAGCGCAGTGTTCCTGACGCAGTCGCATCCGAAGCAGACCGAAGGCTCCGACATTTTCGCCGGGACTTCGTTCGATCAGGTTTATGCGCAAAAGTTCGGACAGGACACGCCTCTGCCGTCAGTTCAGATGTCGATTGAAAGCGTCGATCAGGCCGGCGGCTGCGACTACGGATACGCCTGCGTCTACACCGACTCGGTCAGCTGGGCCAGCCCGACCAAGCCGCTGCCGATGATCCGTGATCCTCGTAACGTCTTCGACATGATGTTCGGTTCCGGCGCCACCGAAGCCGAACGCACGTCGCAGCGCGCCAGCCAGCGCAGCTTGCTGGACTTCGTGATGCACGAGACAGCGCGCGTGAAGTCGAAGGTTGGCGAAGAAGACAAGGGCCGCCTCGATGAGTATCTCGAAAACGTTCGCGAAATCGAACGCCGCATTCAGAAGGTCGAAGAGCGCAACAGCAGCGGCGAAATCCGCGCGCTGCCGACGGCGCCCGTCGGCGTTCCCGATTCGTTCGAAGAACACGTCAAGTTGATGTTCGATCTGCAGGCACTGGCCTTCATGGGCGACGTCACGCGCGTCACGTCCTTCAAGCTCAGCCGAGACGGATCGGGCCGCGCCTTCCCGGAAAGCGGCGTGAACGGTGGATTCCACGGTTTATCGCACCACGGTGAGAACGAACAACGCATCCAGGGTTACGCGACTCTGAACAAATATCACATCAGCATGCTCCCGTACTTCCTCGACAAGTTGAAGAAAGTTACTGAACCGGATGGCCAGTCGCTGCTCGATCACACGCTCATTTTGTACGGTTCGCCGATGGGCGATTCGAACGTCCACAATCACAAACGCTGCCCGATCTTCCTTGTTGGCAAGGCCGGCGGCGCCTTGAAGGGACGTCTGCATTTGAAAACGTCCGACGGAACACCAACCGCGAACATGTTTCTCACTCTGCTTCGCCGGCTCGGCATTCCGATGGAAAGCTTCGGTGACAGCACCGGAGAGCTCGCGATCTAGGAGGAATGAATGCGTAGGAATTTAGTATTCGGACTTTCGATCAGCGTGCTCGCCATCGTCGGCATGAGCATCCTGATGTCGGCCGCGACGGGCGATGCGCGCATCGCGGACGCGGCGATGAAGGGCGATCGGGATTCGGTCAAAGCCATGCTGAAGCAGGCGCAGGACGTCAACGCGGCGCAGGGCGACGGTATGACCGCTCTCCATTGGGCGGCCATCAAGGGCGACGCTGAGATGGCGGATCTTTTGATCTATGCCGGCGCCAACCTGAAGGCGACGACCCGCCTCGGTGGCTACACTCCTTTATATATGGCGGCCAAATCCGGAAGCGCTACCGTTGTCGCGCGTCTGCTCAAAGCAGGCGCGGATCCGAAAGCGGCCGCTCTGGACGGGATCACGCCGCTGATGATGGCCGCCACAGCCGGTGAACCCGAAACAATCAAGGAACTTCTCGAAGGCGGCGCCGATCCGAACGCGAAGGAAAGTGAACACGGTCAGACCGCGCTTAGCTTTGCCGCGGCGTTCAATCGCGCGGAAGCGATCAAAGTGTTGGCGACCCACGGCGCGAATCTGAACTCAGCGTCGACGGTCATCGTTCCTGCGGCGCCTCAGCGCGGTTTTGCCGCAACGCCAGCGCCTGCGGCGGGAACTCCAGCGCCTGCCGGCGCAGCCCCGGCTGCCGCCGCTAATGGCGGTGGTGGTCGTGGAGGTCGCGGAGCAGGTGGAGCAGCGCCGGCAGCAGCAAACGCTCAGGGCGGCGCGCCTGCGGCGGCGGGCGGAGCAGCCGCTGCTAACGGCGGCGCAGCTCAAGCTGCCGCAGCCGCAGCCGGCGCTGACGGCGCAGCCCGTGGCGGTGGTAACAACAAAGGTGGCTTGACGCCATTGATGTACGCTGCCCGTCAGGGCAGCGAGGCCGCGGCGATCGCGCTGCTGGACAGCGGCGCCGACGTCAATGCGGTCAGCGGCGATAAGTCTACCGCTCTGCTATTCGCCACCATCAACGCGCATTTCAATCTGGCCAAGATTTTTGTGGATCGTGGCGCTAATCCGAATCTCGCCAGCGTTGACGGCGCGACTCCGCTTTACGGCGTCGCCAATACGCAGTGGGCGCGTCACTCGGGATATCCGCAGCCGACGCCGAAGTACGAGAGCGTCTCCTATATGGATTTGATGAAGGCGCTGCTCGACAAGGGCGCCGATCCGAACGCTCGGCTCGCGAAGGAACTCTGGTACAGCGAATACAACTTCTCGCTCGAGTCCGCTTCGGCCGCCGGAACGACAGCGTTCTGGAAATGCGCCGAGGTAGGCGATGTTGACGGCATGAAGTTACTGGTTTCGCGCGGCGCCGATCCCAACATTGCGAGCCGCGATGGCGTCACTCCTTTATTAATGGCGTCGGGCGCCGGCACGCACGGCAACGATGACATCACAGCGCCTCCAGGCCGTATGGCCGCTCTTCGATATCTTGTCGAAGACTTGCACGCGGACGTCAATGCGGCTGACACGGGCGGCGGTGGTGGATTCGGCGGTCGCGGCGGTGGCGTGACCGCTCTGCACAATGCGGCGTCACGTGGCGATAACGAGATGATTCTGTATCTCGTGTCCAAAGGCGCGAGACCGGATGCGGTTGCGAACAACGGGTCCACTGTCGCCGACATGGCGAACGGTCCACGTCAACGCATCCAGCCGTACCCGGACACCGTGGCCCTTCTCGAGATGCTCGGCTCGAAGAACAACCATAAGTGCGTTTCCTGCTGATCTGGTTTTGGTGACGCACACCGAATTCTTGCTTACAGAATTCGGTGTGCGTCACCAAAACTACATTCGAAATGTCCACCCTTTCCGAACTCATCCACGAAGCTCAAGCGGTTACCGTCGAGGTCCGCAGCAACTTCGGTCCACTCGATTCAACGCAACTCAATTGGAAACCCACGGCTGAAGCCTGGAGCATCGCGCAATGCATCCAGCACGTGATGCTCACCAACGAACAACTCTTTCAAATTTTCGAACAGGTTCTTCGCGGCCAGCGGCGGCAGACCTGGCTCGAGCGCTTACCGATTCTTCCGAGCATCTTCGGGCCGCTCATCATCGATGCCGTCTCACCTCAGGCAACTCGCAAGGTGAAAGCAATTCCGAAGCTGCAGCCTTCCGCAAGCTCGATCGACGCAGGAATCATCGACAAGTTTGTTGCGCATCAGGATCGTCTGGTGGAGTTGTTGGGTCAGCTGAAGCCGATCGATCTCAAGCGCATCATCGTGACGTCTCCCGTCGTGTCGTTCGTCACCTACAACCTTTTGCACGCGTGCACGATCATGGTTCGGCATGAGCAGCGGCACTTGCTGCAGGCGAAGCGCGTCGCAGCCTTACTTGATCAGACGAGCGCTCATCGCGCGGCGCGATAACGGCGCAAGCACGGCAACCCACACAATAAGGGGAATCAGCGCAAACGGCTGCAGCGGTGTGCGCACGGTCAGCGTGCGAATTAATGAAACCACCGACGTTAGTGGAAGTGTCCAGGCAAACCACTGCAGATAGACGGGAAGTTTCTCGAGCGGAAAAAACACGCCACAGAACAGGAACATCGGGAAGATCAGCAAGTATTGCGGATACGAGATCTCTTCAATCGTTCGCGACTTTGCTGCAACCAGCACGCCCAGGCCCGAGAACAACAGCGACGACAGGAAGCATAGCGGGACAGCGATCAATGCGCCGAGGGCATTGAAGTCTCCCATCACGACGCCGATCAACAAAACGGCCAGGGACGCGAAGCTTGCCTTCGACGCGTCCCACAGCAGTTCGGCCCACAGCACTTCAGACAAGGTGATCGGTGTGACGGCAATCGCCTGAAAGATCCGCTGGTAGTACATGCGAATGAACGCGCCGTACGCCGCTTCGAAGAAACCTTGAAACATGACGGTCTGCGCGGCGACGCCGGCAAAAATGAATTGTCGATACGTCAATTGCACGCCCATCACATCGACGTTGCCGACGATCGATCCGAGTCCGAAACCGAACGAAAACAGATACAAGAGTGGTTCGACGAACGTCGTGACGATGCCGTAGATCAGGCTCTTGCGATAGACATCGAAGTAGCGCAGCCATACGCAGCGAATGGCGTCGAAGGCGGTCAATGGGACTCTCCGTTCGCCAGACGTTTGCCTGTCAGTTTGAGATAGACGTCCTCCAGATTTGGCGGCCGGTTCCAGCGGACGCCCGGACGGATCTCTTCTTCTACAACTTCCGTTCCGATATGGCGTTCAATCAGGGTTTGCGGCGGAGCGCAGTCGAGGATGACGCCGCGATGCATGACCGCGACCCGATCGCAAAGCCGCTGCGCTTCGTCCATGTAGTGCGTGGAAAGCAGGGTCGCAATGCCTTGTTGGCGGCATTCAATAATGATGTCCCAAAGTGTTCGGCGAACTTCGGGATCCATTCCGGTCGTGGGCTCGTCGAGAATCAGCACCTCAGGCTCGGACACCAGCGCTCGCGCGACCTGAAGCCGCCGCCGCATTCCTCCCGAGAGCGCTTCAACCAGTTCGTCGCGCTTGTCGGCAAGACCGAAACGCTCGAGAAGCGCCTGCGCTCGAGGCCGAACGGCGTCGGGCTTTTTTCCGAAGTAGGTTCCGTAACGGATCATCTGATCGAGAACGCGGAAGTCGGAATCAAGCGTATCTTCCTGCGAGCAGACCCCGAGCTTCTGGCGCGCGCGACGCGGTTCGACATGAACGTCGATGCCGAGGAGCTTCACTTGACCGGACGTCGGTGAATAGAAACCCGTAATGCACTGCATCGACGTCGACTTGCCGGCGCCGTTGGGCCCGAGCAGCCCGAAGCATTCGCCCGTCGGAATTTCAAAGGAGATACCGTCGACCGCCAGTAGAGCCGGACGGCCGGGAGTTCGATATTCTTTCCGTAGATTACTGACGACGACAGGAGCGGTCATGCATCGTGCAGGTTATCAGACTTGCTTCCAACGTTGAGCGATGTCGCGTTGACTTTCGTGGGAGAGGAGGCGGACCGCTTCTTCGACGGTAACCCAGAGCGTCGTGTGATGCGGTTCCTGGAGTTCCGGCGCCATGCGCTCCATTTCAGCCGTAAAGAAGACGCTGCGTTTTTCGAAGCATCGCGAACCGTTTTTTGCAGCGGCGAGTTGAATAGCGCGGCCGACGAGCTCGACGACGCGGACGACGAGTCCGCACTCTTCACCCGCCTCTCGCACCACGGCTTGTTCCGGAGTTTCACCCGAGTCGATGCCGCCGCCCGGAAGAAAGACGCCGCCAAGAGGGGCTCGCACAATAGCGATGAGGCCGGCGTCATTGCGGATCAATGCATAGGCGCTGGGCCGGAGGATTCGTTTGCGCCCTTTCGGGCATGTTCCAAAGAGGGGAACGTCACGCCACTCGTCCATGTGATGTGCATTTTACTGCGGGAGTGTGGCGGGAAAAGGAGCGATGTCCGGCAAATTTCGAGTTTGCCGGACATCCACCGGAACGTGGCAGCGTCGGCGTTATGCCAGACGCAACGTGGCGGTTAGCTGAGATCGAATGGCTCGCGCGCGTTCGTGAAGTTTCGCGGCTTCTTCCATAAAGCGCTCTGAAGGAATGCCGTTGGCGTCCCTCAGGCGGAGAGCATATTTCTCTGTAGCTTTCGCGATCGCGTCGTATCTATCCGCGAGTTCGAGCGATGAAAGTACCGACCCACTTTTCCTTGTCGATGTGGATTCGGCCTTCGGCCCGAACGGGCAGACTCGGTCGCTTCGGCGCTGCGTCCCGAGTTCGAAGCGCTTCGATGCGCTCCTCGGCAACGAGTTTCCAGCTGATCGAATGCAACTCCGGGATGATCGCAGACCATCGTGAAATTTCGGCTGTCCTGTCATTTGTCACCTCTACCTGTCCTTGGTATCGATTCACGATTTAAACCCTTCCTGCGTCACGTTCTTTTGCACTCGAGGGGCCATCATAGGCGTTCGTGCAGAATCTGCGACTTACGCCTGCTTATCGGCAGCGGAGTCCAGAAGGTTGACTAAAATTGTTACCTAGTAGATAGCGGGTGTCATAAATCCGGCGCCGTTGGAACGGCGCCGGATTTGGGGAATTAGAAGCGGTACGATGCGCTCCATTGGTAAATGCGGGGAGTGAAGATGTTGCTTGGCCGCAGGAACGTCGAAGAGCTGGAGTTCGTCGACACGCTGGTGACGGTATTGATGTTCAGCGTGTTGTAGAGATCCCACTTCACTTCGAGGGTTTGGCGATCGCCGATCTTGAATCGCTTCGAGATGCGTTGATCCCACTGCTTGACCCAGTTATAACGGCCGTAGTGACCGTCAACGGTCTGGGTGACGGAGGAACCGAGCGCGTTCGTGACCGAAACGGTTCGGCTATACCAATCTCCGCTTTGGGCCGTGAGCGTCGATGACCATTGAATGCCATCGAGTTTCTTCCCGACGAAATATGGAATTGCGGGCAGTCCATAGATGCCGTTCATCTTGATGGACTGGCTCCACGTCGGCAGGCTGGATTGCGCGTTGTACAACATCGCGTCCGGCGTCAATGGATTCGTTGAGCTCGGGTGCGCCAGATCGATGGCGTACGAACCGAGGAACGACCACTTGTTCGAATAGTTCTTGTTCAACGAAACATCGAACGCGCTGTACGCATTCTGGTTTTCATGAGAATTCGTATCGACGTTGGAGAATAGTTTGTTGGTCAACGTGCGATTCGGGTTGTTCGATGGAATCGAGTAGGTGCAAACCTGGCTCGTCGGGACGACAGGATCCGGGATGCAACGGATGTCTGTGTAAGCCGAATATGGCGTCAGCACATTAATCGTCTTCGAACCGCCAATGTCGAACTTGCGCGACGCGTTCATGCGCAACGCATAGTCACGGCTCAGGCCGATGTCGATCCCGGCCGTGTACTCGATCATCTTCGCAGCTTTCAGATTGCTGTCGAAGTTATTGATCGCCGTCGTGGATCCTCCGGAACAGGCGCCCGACAGATTCACGTTCGTCGGTGATCCGAGGTAATTCTGTGCGCCGAAGTTCGGAGTATACGGAATGCTTCCGTCCCAGTTGTTGAAGGTGCAGCTCTTCGTGGAAAGTGGATTGACGCCGCTGCTGTTGGAGCCGGGACCGGGCTGACTGTTCGGGCTGGACGACATGTTGATGTACTGCCCGAAACTTCCCTTGATCGCGACGCGTCCGTTGCCGGTGAGGTCATAGGCGAAGGACAGCCGCGGTGAGGCGAGGTTGTAGATCGGGAATTTCGCGACACTTCCATCCGGGTTCGTGATCGACGTCGAATACGGAATGACGTTCTTCACGGCGTAAATCCCTGTGCCCGGATTGCCCTGAGCCGACAGGAAGGATGAGGTATGTTCGAAGCGCAGCCCAACGTTAAGCGTGAGACGGCGGCTCAATGTGATCTTGTCGTTCAGGTAAAAGCCTTTGTACTGGCTCCCCGATGAACTGCTGTTCGGATAGTCGTAGACGACTACAGAATTCGGATGCAGGAAATAGTTCGAGCAGATCGCGTTGCCCGGGCAGGTCTCATTCGCCAGGCTCTTGTAGCGGTACTGCTCTTCATAGGGATATCCGAAGTTGATGGAATACGACTTGTCCCACCAGCCAAAGTATCCGGCCTTAATCTCATTGGCCTTGCCCGCGAGCGACGTCACGCGGCTGAAGTCCGCGTTGTACTGCCAACGGATCGGACGTGAATAGTTCGATGCAAAGCCTCCGTCCGTCGCGCCTGTCGTCGTGTCATTCACGCGTACGCCCACGTTCTTGATGCCGAGATAGTCGACTGTCGGAATCCGGCGCATCACGCCACCCGGTCCCGCGACATTCGGACCAAGCCCGTCGGGCATGCCGTACGCATATGAAGGCCACCAGTATCCGCCTCGGGAAATCTGGACGGATGCGGTGCTTTTGGCGTCGATGATATCGGTCCATTTCAGGGTTGGCCCCTGAGTCGACCAGGAATCCTGATTCTGCGTCGCATCCTGAGGCGTCAGGGCGTTGCCTCCGCGATACGGCTGCCACTTCAGGCCGAGTCCCCAATACGACTCGATCTTCATCTTTGACGACAACTGGTAGGTGACTTTTGCCGTGGGATTTTTGAGGATCGTGTAGAACTCGGCAGGCGTGCCGCCCGTGGCCGTCAGAAAGCTGGGAACGTTCACGCCGCTGTAGCCTTCGTTGTAGGCGATGTAGAACCAGATCTTGTCTTTCTTGACTGGTCCGCCGATGTCGCCGAAGTAGTTATAGAAGTGGGTGAACTTGTTGCTGCCCGGCGCGTAGCCTCGAGCCAGCAGATCGGCGTCGACGTTTGTCGACTGCATGCTGCCGTTTTCGTACTGACCGTTGAAGCTGCCATGGAAGGTGTTGCCGCCCGACTTGATGACCATATTCACGGTGACGCCAGGATTCATGGTGTCTGCGCCTTTTGAAGACGTCATCACGTTCATTTCTTCGAATGAACCGTAATCGGCGTACGTCTGGCACCAGACGAGGCCGTCGTAAGAAACGACGTTGCCGCCGCTGCGTCCGCCGTTGCGGCCGGCGATCGCTGCGGAGCCGCCGCCGAACTGGGAGTTGCCGACGTCATACGCCGTTCCGTATACACCGGGGATCATCTGGCTCAACGCCATGATGCTGCGGGACCACGGCAGATCGTTCATCATCTTCTGGCTGAAGTTGACGCCGATGGTCGCGGCTTCGAGATCGATCGTTGCGGCCTGACTGGTGACGGTGACTTCATCCGCCACAGAAGCGACTTCCAGTTTGCCGTCGATCGTGCGCGTCATGCCGCCGGTCACGTCAACGCCTTCGATGTTCATCGTTCGAAAACCCGGCAACGCAAAGCTGACGCGATACGTGCCGGCCGCGAGCAGTTCAAAGCGCGCGATGCCGCCTTCATCACTGACCTGCGAGCGCGAGCCGCCGATCATCGACGGGCTCGTGATCGTCACCGAGACGCCCGGAATGACGGCGCCGCTCGTATCCTGAGCTCTAGCGGTGATAGCGCCGGTTTGAATGTTTTGAGAAAGCGCAAGCGAGCTCGTCAATAAAAGGACAAGACATGCTCCCAAGGCTGCAGACAGATGCCGATTGTTCCTCATGGTCCCTCCACCACGGTTCGGACTTTTTATAAGACACTGACGAAAGTGCGCGGAGTATATAAACGAAAACCCTCGCGAGCAATGAATTTAGAGCCTTAGCCCTTCATTTGCAGTGTTGTACTTGCGCGCCCCGCGCAACTGGAACATACTCTGCCCCAGATTTCGATCGGGAGGATTTGATGCAAGACCGTTTGTCCAGATTGTTCAATGATTTTGATCACGGCCGGATCACGCGCCGTCAGTTGATGCAGGGACTCGGCTTCGCGGCTGCGGCCGCGCCAATCGCCGCATTCGGCCAGGGCCAGTGCGGAGGCGACAAGGCCGGCACGCCGCAATGCGTGACGACGCCGATGAAACCGCCTTTCGAGCCCACAGGATGGAAAACGGTCCTGCTGGACCACTTCAATCTTCAAGTCGCGGAACTCGACAAAGAAGCCGCTTTCTATAGCGCGCTCATGGGCTGGAAAGTCCGCAGTAATGACGGTAAGAAGATCGTCATGGACATCGGCACATTGGGAGGAGTCGTTTTGCGCGGCGGATTGCCGATGCCTCCACCGACTCCGGCGCCGGCGTCGCAACTAGCTGCGGCGGCGGCAACGGCCCAAACATTGGCCCAGCAGCTCGGAAACCTGGCAGCCGCGGAACAACGCGCTGCAGGCGCAGCCGGCGGACGCGGCGGCAACGGTGGCGGCGCAGCCGGAGCAGCTGGCGGTCGTGGCGGAAATGGTGGCGGCGCCCAGGCAGCGAATGCTGCCGGTCAGCGTGGAGGCGGAGCGGGCGCTCCGGGCGCAGCGGGCGGCGGTGGACGCGGCGGTCCGGCCGCAGGTCCTCGCGCAATTTGGGATGGCTTCTGCTTCGGTATCGCCCCTTGGGATACCAATAAGGTTGAAGCGGAACTCAAGCGACGCGGCCTCAATCCTGTCGCCGAGCACGATCCGAAAACGGAGTTCTATAGCTTCTGGGTAAAAGATCCTGATGGATTCAGTCTGCAGATCAGCAATGGCAACAAGAGCAATCGCCGAACGACTCCGCCGAATGGCGAACTCAACATGGCTCTGCCGTTTGAACCGACAGGTTGGGAGACCGTGTACCTCGATCACATCTCCTTCGGTGTGACGTCCTATAAAGAATCCGTCGCGTTCTACAAAGCGCTTCTCGGCTGGATCCCGGGCGACGACGAAGGAAGCCTCGTTGAGACCACGATCGCTCCCGGCATCGGCGGTTTGCTGATCCGCGGCGGCAATTCGCTTTCTCCGACGTTCCAGATGCCGGCTCAACGCCGCGCGTCGATGGGACACATCGCGTTCGGTATCAAGCCGTTTGATCCGGATAAGGTGAAGGAAGAACTGTTGAAGCGTGGTCTGAGCGCCAGCGCGGACACCGGCGCGATCGATTCATCGCCGGCCAAAGAGAAGGACATCCATACGTCGACGTACAAGAGCTATCACACGTCGACGCCGAACGGATACAACCTTCAGATCAGTAATCACATTACGGAACAGGCGATCATTCTCGGCTAACGCTGAGAGGTCTAACTGATTCTTCAATCCGCTAATTCTCAATTCTCATTCGAGGAGAGGGAATTAGCGGATTCTTCGTTTCTGCAGAACAACACGCCTATAATTTATAAAAATTGTTTTGAAACACTTTAATCATTCGGTTGTCTTTCCTTAGAGGAGGACTGAGATGAGGGTTCCGCGGATTGTCATACTGGCGGCGTTGGGTTGCCTCGCCGTTTCCGCGATTGTGGCGGGGGATTCGTTGTTTTTGCGTGATGGAAGGGTGTTGAACGGCGAACTGGTCGGGGTAAACGGCAATATTGTCGACTTTGACGGCTTCATTCGACCCGGCGCGGGTATGGAGCGCGTGCGACTCAATCGTTCTGACATTCTGCGTATTGAGTTCGACAATAACGGCGGACGTCCGAACATCACCGAGCAGCGGCAGCCGCAGAATCCGGAACAGCGTCCTGCGGGTCTGCGAGAGCGGGACGTGAACGTGGACGCGCGCCGCAATTGGAACGACACGGGCGTCGATGTACGACCGGGCCAGACGATCTATTTCAACGCCAACGGCAAGGTGCGCTGGGGACCCGGTGGTCGTGAAGACGGACCGGAAGGCGAACACAATTCGCCGTACAACGCGGCGCGGCCAATCCCCGGACGTCCAGGCGCAGCGTTAATCGGACGGGTTGGCCAGGGCGCCGACTACTTCTTCATCGGCGATGACAAAGGACCGGTGCACGTGAAGTCCGGCGGCCGTCTGTTCCTTGGCATCAACGACGACAATCTGACGGACAACAGCGGCTATTTCCGCGTCACGGTCTTCTATTGATCGATTGGAGGGAGCTATGAAAAAGGCGGCAGGGCTGCTTTTTCTCATGCTTTGGGACGCTGTCGCCTGGGGGCAGGCTGTGCCCAATTGGATACCGGCGCCCTTGACTCGACTCGAGCAGCTGATAGCGAAAAAAGGCGCCGTCATCGCCGTCGAAAGTTACTATTTGCCGGGCATCACTGGTGAAAACGCCTGCAACGTCCGTCTGCAGGCGCTTGTGGTCTTTGAGGAGAACGCCGAAGCGTTCAAGGCGCGAGGAATCAAGGTCGAGATTCAATCCGATAAAAAGGATTCCTCCGTCATTTCATATATCGATATCGAAGAACTCGACGGCCTGTCGAAAGCGTTAGCCTCGATGATGTCTCTTCTCAGAAAGGGAACCGCCTTACCGAACCCGGTCGCCAAGGACGTTTCGTTTACGACGAACGGCGGACTCATGGTCACGATGAGCCAGCACGAAACCGATCGCGAACTGGTAATGACTCAACTCTATGCTGCAAGCGGCGCCTGCATCGTCAAGAGGGATTCGTCGATCATGGAACTCAAGACATCCATTGATAAAGCACTGCAGAGTTTTCGTTCTGAGAATTGAGATATAAGGGCAGCGTGAAGATCCTTGCGATCATCCTGTGTCTGGCTTGCCTTCCGCTGACGGCTCAGGATGCGACTCGGCCCCGCGCGCGTGACATCGGTGTTGTCGTCGGTATTTTGCCGACCGGGCCGCTAAACGCCATCACGGATATTCCGGGCGTCGCGGTGGGCCATAAGACCATTATTCAAGGCGCGGACATCCGAACCGGGGTGACCGCGATCCTTCCACATACCGGCAATCTGTTTCGAGACAAAGTTCCGGGCGCCGTCTTCGTTGGCAATGCGTTTGGAAAGCTCGCGGGTTCGACGCAGGTCAATGAACTCGGCGAGATTGAAACGCCGATTGTGCTGACATCCACCCTTGCGGTTCCTCGTGTAGCCGACGGCGTGATCGATTACATGCTTGCGTTGCCGGGCAACGAGAACGTCCAGTCGATCAATCCGCTCGTGGGCGAAACCAACGATGGAACGTTGAATGACATAAGGGGAAGGCACATCAGCTCAGCGGACGTGGCCGAAGCGATTCGCGGCGCGAAGAATGGTCCTGTCGAAGAAGGCGTGGTCGGCGCCGGAACTGGGACGATTGCCTTTGGATTCAAGGGCGGCATCGGCACATCGTCGCGAAAACTTCCGGCCAACCTCGGCGGTTATACCGTCGGCGTCATGGTTCAAACCAACTTCGGCGGCGTGCTGACCATTAATGGCGCGCCGGTCGGACGAGAGCTCGGGACCTATTACTTGAAGCAGCAGCTGGAAGGTAGACGGGGCGGCGGCATTGAGGATCGCGCAGATGGTTCGTGCATGATCGTCGTCGGGACGGATGCGCCTGTCGATCACCGCAACCTCGAGCGTCTTGCGGCACGTACGATGATGGGACTCGGTCGAAGCGGATCCGCCGCGTCGAATGGCAGCGGTGACTTCGCGATTGCGTTCTCGACGAATCGTCAACCGTCTCAGCTCGTGACCAACGACGGAATGTCGCCATTGTTCCTGGCCGCCATCGAAGCCACCGAGGAAGCGATCTACAACTCACTGTTCAAAGCCAAAACCACTACGGGCCGCGGTCGCACGGTCGAAGCGTTGCCGATCGACAAGACGATAGCCATTCTGAAGAAGTACAACGTGATCCCGTAGCAAACGGGGTGTTTCCCGGAATGTACTAGACACGTCCCACGCGAATTCCATATTCTTCCGACAATTCAAGCGTAAACCGGGAGGAAAGCTTATGAATGACGTGCTCGCAAAACTGTTCGATAACTATGATCGCGGGATGCTCTCGCGCCGGAGATTACTGCAGACTCTCGGGTTGGCGGCGGCCGCCGCGCCCTTCGCCAGTCAATCGCTTCTCGGACAGGGCGGATGCCGAGACGGCTACGCGCAGGGAAGATGCACGCTCACCAAGGAAGTGGCAACTGCTCCGATAAAACCCGTCTTCGCGTCCACTGGTTGGAAAACCATAGGATTGGATCATCTGTCTTTCGACATCGTGGACTATAAGAAAGAGGCCGCGTTCTACATCGCATTGATGGGATGGAAGCTGCGCAGCGATGATGGTAAACGGGCAATCCTGGACATGGGAGACTGGGGATCGGCCATCTTCAATCAGGTTCCCGAAAGCGCATTTCCGGCGCCGGCTGCAACGATTACAGTGCCGGCTGGTGACGCGGCTGCTGGAGCCCGTGGCGGCGCGCGAGGCGGTGGAGGCGGTGGCCCTCGCATTCCGTTGCACGTCAAGGTGACGGGTTTCTCCTGGGTGATCGATCCCTGGAACGCCAAGACGGTCGAAGCGGAACTCAAAAAGCGTGGCATGAATCCTATTGCCGAAAACGACAACAAAGGGTTCGAGAGCTTCCGTGTGAAAGATCCGGATGGCTGGGATCTTCAAATCTGCAACGCCAACGGTTTGATGAAAGCGCGCAAAACTCCCGCAACCGCGAAACTATCGGTACCGGCGCCCTTCGAGTCGACCGGATGGAAGACCGTTTGGCTGGATCATCTCTCTTTCGGAGTCACGAACTATAAAGAGAGCGTCTCGTTCTACACCAACCTGCTCGGTTGGAAAGAAACTTATGACGAAGGCACGCAGAACGAAGTCCTGATCGGCGACATCGGCAACACCATCATTCGCGGCGGCAATCCCAACGATCCGAATTTCGGGAAACCGCAAGCGGGACGCGGTGGTCGTGGCGGTGGTGGCGCAAACCCGGAAGGCGATGCTCCGGCTGCAACGGGCGGCGCCCGATCGGTCAATGTAAATCACATCTCGTTTGGAATTGCTCCCTGGGATATCGACGTCGTCCGGGCGGAACTCGAGAAGCGGAACCTGACGGTATCCATCGATACTTCAAGCGCGCATCTTGGCCCGGATGGTAAGTACGTTTCCGATGACATTCACCAGGCCGCGTTCCAGAGCTACCACACCACGACGCCCAATGGCTACAACCTGCAGATCAGTTGGAATGATCTTCAACATCGGATGGCATTAGCCAACGCCGTGAAGCCGAAGGCATTGATCGGCGGCAAATCGTAGGTATTGCTTCAACGTAGCATCGGCCCTCCGCCTGAGGGGGGCCGACTACGCCTTACAAGCAAGATGCAACGTTACCTTAGACAAGGCACGCATTTTTCTTGAATCGGCGCGCTGTGACTTTGCAGAGGCCTTTGACCTTGCCGCCGCGATTGGAACCGTCCAGGGTTCGATCGAGAGCTTTCAGTATTTCTCCCGCTTGAGAATGTGACTCAACCCACCGACGCGGTACCAGCGATAGCCATATCCCTCAATGACAATGTGATGCTTTCCATCCGCCTGGGCTTCGCTATGTTCGCCGACGATGAGGTTGCTGAGGCGCCCCGAGTTGGGAGTTCCCATATCGATGGCGATGTTTTGCGGCTTCTCTGCGAAGTTGTGAATCGTCAGGACGGAATTGCCGCGCCAGTCGTAACGAATCGCGAGTACGGACGGAGTATGCGTCTGCAGGATCGTGTATTTACCCCAGCCGAGCTCTGGACATTCCTTGCGCAGCCGAACCATGCGTTCTGTCCAGTTGAGCATCGAGTTCGGATCACGCCTTTGCGCTTCGACGTTAATTCGATCGTAGGCCCACACACCCTTGTCGATGACAGGCAGGATCGTCTTTCGCGCGGTTGAGAATCCTCCTTGTGGTTCCTCGGACCACTGCATAGGCGTTCGGACAGAGCTGCGTTCGCGCAGACGCAGATTATCGCCCATGCCGATCTCATCGCCGTACCTTAAGACCGGTGTTCCCGGTAGCGAAAACATTAAGCTGTATGCGAGCTCCAGTTGCGGTCGATTGCCAAGCATCGGCGCCAATCGACGTCGAATACCGCGCCCGTACAGCTGCATGTTGGGTTTGGGGCCAAACTTCGAGTAGACCAGATTGCGTTGTTCACGCGTGAGGCGTCCGAGGTCGAGTTCGTCATGATTCCGCAAGAACGAGGCCCACTGCGCGTATACCGGGAGCGCTTCCGTCCGTTTGAGCGCATTAGCCAATGACCGAATATCTCCCGACGCCATTGCATAGAAGGCATGCTGGTTTACAAAAAAGTTGAACATCATGTGCATGCGATCGCCTTCGTCGCCGAAGAATTCGAGATTCTCACCCGGTAGCACGTTCGCCTCACCGAGGATGATGGCGTCGCCTTCGTGCCACTGCAGGAAATCACGCATCTCGGTGAGGTACGCATAGTGGCGGATGTGCTTGCCGGGATGACGCGACTCAATGATGAATGGCACGGCATCCAGCCGGAATCCCGAGACGCCAAGTTCGAGCCAAAAACCCATGATTCGCTGGATCTCGGTAAAAACCGCCGGATTCTGCGTGTTCAGGTCCGGTTGGAATTGATAAAAGCGATGGAAATACCATTCGCGCGCGACCTTGTCGTAACTCCAGGTTTCGTGCTGAACCCCAGGGAAGATCATTCCTTTCTTGTAGTCTCGAGGGCGCTTTTTCGACCAGACGTACCAGTCACGATATTTGGATTTCTTGTCGGAGCGCGCCGCTTTGAACCACGGATGTTGATCGGAAGTGTGATTGACGACGAGGTCGACGATAATTTTCAGGCCGCGCTGCTTCGCCTGGTGGGCAAAGTCGACGAAGTCGCCCAGAGTTCCGAAGCGGGGATCGACCCCGTAGTAGTCCGAGACGTCATAGCCGTTGTCGCGGTTGGGCGACGGCTGGAACGGCTGCAGCCACAGGCAGGTGACACCCAGGCCCGATAGGTAATCCAGTCGGCGCGACAGTCCTTCAAAGTCCCCAACGCCATCGCCATTGGAGTCCATGAAAGTGCCAACATTCAGGCTGTAAATGACGGCGTTCTTGTACCAGAGGTCGTCGATCATTTAACAATTGGTATGCACGTCATAGTCCCTCCTACATTTTCAAAACTGCAACGCAGAGCGGTCGCCAGGGAAAAGGGGCATGTGGCAGGAGGTACTGGTGAACGGCAGGAGCGGACCGCGTGGCACAACAGCGAATTCCCCTCCTAAGTTAGGAGGGGAATCTACGAGGGCAGCGTCGCGCGTTGGTACCGTCCGGGAAACCCTGAGACGCGCTGCCGGATCCTCATCCGCTCGGATGGGGATGTATTAGCCCGAGCAGACGTGGTGGTTCCATCGCAAACCGTCACGTTCGCCACGAGAACCACCTCGGCGCGCCCTTCGGCTCCGCGTCCCGTCCTGCCTCAGGAGGGGAACTTGATAGGTTCGCTGTGGGGAACCCGTTCGTGGCCTTCTACAGGTTTCCTGCGACCAAGCATGCGTCCGACCAGGATCGTGAAGTCGTCCATGAAGGTGTAGGCCACGGGTGTCACCACGAGGGTCAGAAACAGCGCTAACATCTGGCCGCCGATGACCACCACGGCAACCGTGCGCCGCTCTTCCGAACCGGGGCCCGTGCCCACGGCAAGTGGTAACATGCCGCCAATCAGGGTAAACGTCGTCATCAGGATCGGGCGTAAGCGATCGCGATTCGCCTGAATCGAAGCGTCGTATCGCGCCATGCCTTGGGCTCGCAGCGTATTCGTCTGGTCGACCTGAAGAATGGCGTTCTTCTTCACGATTCCGAACAGGACGAGAATGCCCAGCGCCGAATAGAGGTTCAAGCTGTTGCCGAACACCCACAACGAGAACAGCGCAAACGGAATCGAGAGAGGCAGGGAGAGAAGGATCGTGAGCGGGTGCGTCAGGCTCTCGAACAAGGACGCGAGGATCATGTACATGAAGATGACCGAGAGCAGGAACGCCCACATGAACTCGGTAAACGTCCGTTCGAGTTCCTTGCCTCGGCCCGCGACGACGGTCGTGTAGCCCGGCGGCATGTGAAAGTCGGCCGCGGCCTGCTTCAGAGTATCGAGACGATCCTGCAGTCCAAAACCCTGCGCCACGGAACCGCGCAAACTGACCTGCCGCTGCCGATCCAGACGTTCGATCCGTGATGGCGCTTTAGCCTCCTCCAGGCGAACGACGTTATCCAGGCGCACGAGCTTGCCGGTCGTGCTTGGCACAAACAAGCGTTCGATGTTCTGCGACGTATCGCGGTATTGCGCGAGCAGCCGGAGTTGCACGTCGTAGTCTTCGTTGACCAGCGGATCATGGAATCGCGAGACCTGCTCGTCGCCGCCCACCATGAAGCGCAACGCCGTCGCAATGTTTTGCGTATCCACATTGAGAGCGGCCGCGCGATCGCGGTCGATCAGAACGCGAAGTTCCGGTTTGTCTAATTGCAACGATACTGTTGTATCGGTAAGGTGCAGTTCATCCGATCGGCTGCGCAGATTTTCGGCGTAGCCATACAGTTTCTCGAGATCGGGCCCCTTGATCGCGAAGTTCACGTCGACGTTGCCGCCGCCAAGGTTGATCGTCTGCACGTTTGACAACTGCGTGCGCACGTCTTTGTACTTGCGAAGCTTTTGGCGAACCTGATTCATGACGTCGCGCTGCGTGAAGTTGCCTTCGAACGCTTCTTTCGGATTACCGTGGGCGAGATCCGTTACCAATCGTGTGAGTGATAACATCCGCTCATCGTGCGGTTTCAGGGCGATGTAGAGACGCGCGTCGCCCATGCCGCCTCCGCCGCCCGTATTACCGACGGACGCCAGAACCTGCACGATGCCGGGAATCTGGCGGACGTCTTTCTCCATCGCCAGCACGACGCTGTTCTGCGCCGCCACGCTCATACCTTGCGGAAATGTGAAGTTCGCATTGAAGGCGCCGTCGTCAATGTTGGCTGGGAAGAAGTCCTGGTGCAGCGCGCGATACATCGGAACCGTGGACGCAATGACCGAGATGGCGATGACCGCAACAATCAGCCGGTGGTTCAGGGCGAATCGCAGTGACGCGGCTTTCCAGCACATTGGGATCCTAAGCTTAGAATTCCACGTGGACAAGTTGTCGC